>Ga0209573_1000165_pt1 | contig 168680 bp, 126 predicted proteins | sample TNRBio252014_DNA_FD_185870 | JGI IMG/M metagenome (GOLD analysis project Ga0209573, IMG submission 185870) | Wastewater treatment Type I Accumulibacter community from EBPR Bioreactor in Madison, WI, USA - TNR Reactor_6/25/2014_ DNA (SPAdes)... | ecosystem: Engineered > Bioreactor > EBPR >...
ATCGTCACCGTGGCCGTATCGCAAAGGTTCGGCGTGCCGCCGTCGCAGTACGAATAGGTGAAGCTGTCAGGGCCGTTGTAGTTCGCATCGGGCGTGTAGCTGAAGGTGCCGTCGCCGTTCAGCGTCAACATGCCGTTCAGCACGTCCGTCACTAAGGTGATCAGCGTGTTCGGGCCGTCGACGTCTACGTCGTTGAGCGTCACGTTACCCGACAACATACCGTCTTCGTTAACCGGGAATACGTCGTCATTCGCTACGGGGCCGTCGTTGACCGCATTGATCGTTATCGTCACCGTAGCCGTGTCGCACAAGTTCGGCGTGCCGCCGTCGCAGTACGAGTACACAAAGCTGTCAGGGCCGTTGTAGTTCGCATCGGGCGTATAGCTGAAGGTGCCGTCGCCGTTCAGCGTCAGCGTGCCGTTCAGCACATCCGTCACTAAGGTGATCAGCGTGTCAGGGCCGTCGGCATCCGTATCGTTGAGTACCACGTTGCCCGATAGCGGCGCGTCTTCATTCACCGAGAAGTTGTCGTTGTTCGCTACAGGAGCGTCGTTCGCCGCATTAACATTGATCGTCACCGTGGCCGTATCGCAAAGGTTCGGCGTGCCGCCGTCGCAGTACGAATAGGTGAAGCTGTCAGGGCCGTTGTAGTTCGCATCGGGCGTGTAGCTGAAGGTGCCGTCGCCGTTCAGCGTCAGCATGCCGTTCAGCACGTCCGTCACTAAGGTGATCAGCGTGTCAGGGCCGTCGACATCCGTATCATTGAGTACCACGTTGCCCGACAACATACCGTCTTCGTTAACCGGGAATACGTCGTCATTCGCTACGGGGCCGTCGTTGACCGCGTTGATGGTTATCACAACAGTTGCCTGATCACAGTCTCCATCCGCATCGCAAATTTGATAGACTATTTGATCTGTTCCAAAATAGTTGGCATTAGGCGTATAAATAATCGAGTCATCCGCAGGATTATTAGGCGTTCCATTATTATCTACAATCGCCATTCCATTTGCGGGTGGAGAAACAATGGTTATCGCCGCCATTGCAGGCCCATTATTTCCAAAATCGTCATTTGCCACTACGGCAATGTCAATGTTCGCGTCTTCATTTAAGGAAATGGTATCGTTAACAGCGTCTGGAACATCATCCAGTGGACAAGGATACAGAAACTGCCCCGGCTGATTGCCCACATACATATCGACAGCCAAGTTTGGGATTACCCGCACTGACATCGCATGGTTGATGTTAATGCCAAAAGTGTTTAGGAGATATTGCTGAATAGAGTTGTTATTCGTATGAATCTCAACATCTCCGCCTATACAATCATTAGACAATCCGAAGCGAAATAAAGAAAAGGGTTGTCCGCTCGTCATACTCAATCCTGCCGGAGAATTCTGTAGAATACATACATATAAATCATTTCCCAGAAGTTGAGTAGAGTCTCCCCCGAAGAAGTTGACATTCCTACCGGTAAAACGCTCGACCCGCCAAGTGCCATTTACATCCGTAAATGCTCCTACATCCAGCATATTGTCATTAAATACAATACTGGGATTGGTTTGCGTGCCGGAAGGCAAGTAAAAAGTAAAAATTGAACCTTGAACAATTGTGACGTTCGAGGCGGTAAAGTTTGGGTACAAAACAGCCGTAAATGAATCCGGGATTCCCGGGGTTTGTACCAATCCGTGAAGCACCTGGTTTTGAGCTTTTATTCCTTGAGCCAAAAACAAAAGGAGTACGACCCAAAACCCGTTGCAAATGTGATAATGAATTTTTCTCATGGATAATGAAGTAAGTAGTTAGAACGATGCATCAGTATTTCATGCAGAAGCATTAGCTTATAGCCGTAGTATCAGGGCAAGTTGGTATTAGGCAATTGCTCTCGTATGATGTAAACCTGGCTTCTGAAAGTATTCTTTACAAAGCTGTCTACATTGTTAAAAATGAAGTCTACATCCTTATTCTGACCAGCATAAATTGTAGACCCCACCAGGTTTATATCTCCTGATAAGTAGCCTGGACGAATAAAAGCCTGGGCGCCAAAAACATTGCCAGGAGCCGTGATTACCTCATTAAAGACATCGTTCACATCATTATCCTGACCTGCAAAAATGAGGCCTCCATCCCGTCTGGCATTTCCAGCCCACAAGGCATATCTGCCGTTGATCCTGGCTTGCTCTAATCCATTGAAATTATTCAGCATGGATGTGAATGGCCTATTGTAAACAGCCGTGCTAAAACTGGTAAAATCAACTAAAACCGGCGATCCTGATAAGGCAATAGACTGCTCCGTCATAACACCAAGGTGATTCCGGTGCCTGACAGATACGAAGTATGAAGCAGGCGAAGAACCCATAAAAGCAAGCGGAGATGAGCCATCAACATCAACCACATCCCCATCCCTTTGCAGTAATGCCGACCGGGTAGCCACCACGTCTGCGGAATCCAGTGCGCTCCTAAGCTCTACAAACACCCAATCAACGATGGAATTACCTCCTAAATCTGCCAGCACAGCAGAAGAATCGGCTATGGTTTCACCGCCGCCACCACCGATATGCGTAAATGCGGATAATGCGCTATATGGCTCTGTCAAAGGTATCCTACCCAACTGTCGAAGGTTATCAAACATCAGCAGTGAGCTGGTGTCCTGCAATAAAGCGCCTTGAATGAATACGCGAACATTCAATCGCAATGCAACCGCATTAACCGTTATATTCACCGTAGCCGTATCGCAGGTATTGGGCGTGCCGCCGTCGCAGTACGAATAGGTGAAGCTGTCCGGGCCGTTGTAGTTCGCATCGGGCGTATAGCTGAAGGTGCCGTCGCCGTTCAGCGTCAGCGTGCCGTTCATTGCATCCGTCACTAAAGTGATCAATGTGTCAGGGCCATCGACGTCTACGTCGTTGGGCGCCACGCTACCCGAAAGCATCCCTCCCTCGTCAACAGGGAAAGCATCATCGTTCGCCAGCGGACCATCATTAACCGAACTGATATTGATCGCCACCGTAGCCGTATCACAGGTATTGGGCATGCCGCCGTCGCAGTACGAATAGGTGAAGCTGTCCGGGCCGTTGTAGTTCGCATCGGGCGTATAGCTGAAGGTGCCGTCGCCGTTAAGCGTCAACATGCCGTTCAGCACATCCGTCACTAAGGTGATCAGCGTGTCAGGACCGTCGACATCCATATCATTGAGTACCACGTTGCCCGACAACATCCCGTCTTCGTTGACCGGGAATACGTCGTCGTTCGCAACGGGGCCGTCGTTCGCCGCATTAACATTGATCGTCACTGTGGCCGTATCGCAAAGATTCGGCGTGCCGCCGTCGCAGTACGAATAGGTGAAGCTGTCAGGGCCGTTGTAGTTCGCATCGGGCGCGTAGCTGAAGGTGCCGTCGCCGTTCAGCGTCAACATGCCGTTCATTGCATCCGTCACTAAGGTGATCAGCGTGTCAGGGCCGTCGGCATCCGTATCATTGAGTACCACGTTGCCCGACAACATACCGTCTTCGTTGACCGGGAATACGTCGTCATTCGCAACGGGGCCGTCGTTCGCCGCATTAACATTGATCGTCACTGTGGCCGTATCGCACAGGTTCGGCGTGCCGCCGTCGCAGTACGAATAGGTAAAGCTGTCCGGGCCGTTGTAGTTCGCATCGGGCGCGTAGCTGAAGGTGCCGTCGCCGTTCAGCGTCAGCGTGCCGTTCAGCGCATCCGTCACTAAGGTGATCAGCGTGTCAGGGCCGTCGGCATCCGTATCATTGAGTACCACGTTGCCCGACAACATACCGTCTTCGTTGACCGGGAATACGTCGTCATTCGCAACGGGGCCGTCGTTGACCGCATTGATCGTTATCGTCACCGTAGCCGTATCGCAAAGGTTCGGCGTGCCGCCGTCGCAGTACGAGTACACAAAGCTGTCAGGGCCGTTGTAGTTCGCATCGGGCGTGTAGCTGAAGGTACCGTCGCCGTTAAGCGTCAGCGTGCCGTTCAGCACGTCCGTCACTAAGGTGATCAGCGTGTCAGGGCCGTCGGCATCCGTATCGTTGAGTACCACGTTGCCCGACAACATACCGTCTTCGTTGACCGGGAATACGTCGTCATTCGCTACAGGGCCGTCGTTCGCCGCATTGATCGTTATCGTCACCGTAGCCGTGTCGCACAAGTTCGGCGTGCCGCCGTCGCAGTACGAGTACACAAAGCTGTCCGGGCCGTTGTAGTTCGCATCGGGCGCGTAGCTGAAGGTGCCGTCGCCGTTCAGCGTCAGCGTGCCGTTTAGCACATCCGTCACTAAGGTGATCAGCGTGTCAGGGCCGTCGGCATCCGTATCATTGAGTACCACGTTGCCCGACAACATACCGTCTTCGTTGACCGGGAATACGTCGTCATTCGCAACGGGGCCGTCGTTGACCGCATTGATCGTTATCGTCACCGTAGCCGTGTCGCACAGGTTCGGCGTGCCGCCGTCGCAGTACGAATAGGTGAAGCTGTCCGGGCCGTTGTAGTTCGCATCGGGCGCGTAGCTGAAGGTGCCGTCGCCATTAAGCGTCAGCGTGCCGTTTAGCACATCCGTCACTAAGGTGATCAGCGTGTCCGGGCCGTCGACATCCGTATCATTGAGTACCACGTTGCCCGACAACATACCGTCTTCGTTGACCGGGAATACGTCGTCATTCGCTACAGGGCCGTCGTTCGCCGCATTGACCGTTATAACTACTTCAGCCGTGTCGCAGGAAAAATTAGCGTCGCAAATGATATAGGTAAATGTATCCTGGCCCACGAAATTAGCCGCAGGCGTATATAATATCGTATCATCGGCAGGGTTAGCGGGCGTACCATTGGTATTCACGGTAGCGGTTCCGTTAGCGGGCGTACTTCCTATTTCAACCGCGCCCATGCCCGGACCATTTGCTCCAAAATCATCATTGGCCAACACATCTACCACTACGGAAACATCTTCATTCGTTACCGCAGTATCATCAACGGCCATGATGCCACTGTCACAGGCATCGGGCATGCCGTCTCCGTCCATATCCAACGCATCATTGCCTAAGCAGCACTTGTCCAAACAGTCTGCCGTACCATCCCCATCCGAGTCCTGTGAATAATAAGCATAATAGACCCGAATAACTCCGCCCAGCAAAGACGCCGACGCCAGACCATTTACAGTCAATTGTATCTCGTCGAAGGAAAGAGTAGTGGTAAACCCAACCAGACTCACTTCATCGCCGCCACCCAAAAGAGACAAGGATACCAATGGACTTGAGGCCGCCAATTGGTCGCGTGGCGCCCCGTTCAAATACGTGGTAATCGTGAGATTAGTCAGCAAATCCAAGTCCAAAAGACTGCCGCCCAGAGCAATGCCAAAACCCGCCTCAGCGCCCGCAGGAATAACCTTTGGCGATCTGACCGATATTTCCGCACTTCCCACTGCCCCAACGGTAAGCGATATAGTCGTATAATTACTCAGATCGTCATCTACTACATGCGACAGAGAATCCATCGTGCAAAGCGCACATGCCACAAAATTCAAGCCTGTGCGGTCGTAGTTGATACGCCCAAAAATATCGTTATTGGTCAAAAACTCACCGCTACATTCATCGGCGCCGCCGCCGCCATTACCTGCCGGGCAGGTTGCCGCGTCTTCTGTAAAGGCATAAAATATATTGATGTTAGAAAGCAAGTCCAGCGAAACCAAGCCACCTGCAACCACCAGCTCTATTTCATCGAAAGCCTGCGTAGTTTCAAAAAATATCCGCTGAGCGCCGTTGCTGAACCCAAGCGCGTCAACCCCCAGAAGGTTACCGCTCGTAGTAGCTGTTTCTACCAACACATCATTCAGATACGTCTTAAGTACAAAGGCATCAAGCAGACCCAAACTCAAAACACCTTGCGGAAACGACACCACATAACCTACCCGCGTACCCGCAGGGTATGTGCGCAGGGTATCTTTTACCGCTATCAGCGGCGTCTGTCCACCCAGCAAACTCAGGTTCAGCAAATTGCCATAAGAGACAAAATTGCTAAGGTTGCCATCCACCACATTGCCCGCATTAACATTACCACACAGCACACATCCGGCGTTGTTGTCTACAATGGCGCCATTCACTGTTATGGGATCATTACAGTCCAGCGTAGCCAAAGACTCCAGATAGTTGATCGCCACCGTATCCGTACAACTGCCCTCGGTAAGCACAAACAGGTATACGCCTTCATTGGCCAGCCCCGACACCATACCGGCATTGTTGATGGTCGCTGCGCTGGGGTTACCGGCTGCTGCCGACCAACTTTGCCCAACGCCTGCAGCCGGAAGCGACGCCGTCCCTGCCGAGGGGCAAACGTTGAGATCAAGCCCGCCGTCCAAATCGCAAAACGGCGAATCGCAGGCATCCGGAATGCCATCGCCATCCGCATCTAAGGCATCGTCGCCTGTATCGCATTTATCTACGCAATCTGCAAAATCATCTCCGTCGGCATCATACCTGACAAAAGCATAATGCACATTATAAGTTCCTAATATAGAGAGTATTATATTGAAATTTATCCTTACCTGCTCGCAAGCCTGCCCGGTCTTAAAGCTCAGCACGGTTAGCCCCGAACTACCCAACAACCCTACATTGGCTAAGGCCGTATTGCCCGTAAACGTCTCTAATACCGTACCCGATGCATTCCGGGTGGTAACCGTAATATTCGACAAAACATCCGCAGAAAGCAAGCCCAACAAGCCCGTTTGGCTAATAACAAAACCCACTTCGCTGCCCGCCGGGATATTCACATTGGCATCCACGTTTACAAAGGCGTTCCCAACCAGCAAAAAAGTCCTCGACGCCGCATTCGTCGTATCCGCATCCGTTACATTATTAATAGAACTGAACCCGCCTATGCCGTTGGTCGTGGCTGCCGCAGCAGCAAAATTAGTCGTATTGATCGCCAGCATACAATCGTGATTACAAGTCGGCGATTCTTCATAAGCATAATAAATGCGAATATCCGTCAGCAACGATGAACTCACCAGCCCGGTCAGCCGCAGTTCCACTTCGTCGAAAGGCAGCGTAGTGGTAAACTCCAGCCGGCGTTTTTTATTCGTCTCCGAGCCAAAAAGGCTCAGCGAAATCGCCGGCCCGCCGCCGCCAAGCTGGGCAGATTCCTGAAGCGCGTTGTCCAAATAAGTCCTCAACTGAAAACCATTTAAAATATCGGCGCTTAGCAGCCCCGATAAACTGGCCCCAATTTCAACAACAAAACCTACCCGCCTGCCGGCCGGATAGGTTACATTATGGTCTTTTACCGATACAATAGGCACATTGCCAATACCCGTCACCGAAGTCAGCCCCACTTCGGCATAATTATCTAAGTCGCCGTCAAGCAAATTTTCATAGTCGGGGTTCGTCGTCAATAAAGCCGCCAACCCACCTGAATATTGGTCTACAACAACCCCTTTGCCCGCAATGGGGTTGTTGCAGTCTGGCGTTTGCGCTCCAATCACAGCGCTTGTGCCCGCAAGTAATACCAAAATCAATATGGGAATGCGAAGCGCCCCGGCAAAGCCGTAAAGCAATACGGCGCATGGATGTTGCCTGAAAACAGGCTTGGCTCCAAGCCAGTGATAGAACGCGGACAAACGTCCGGCAAAAAGCAATTGAACTGCTTTAATTTTTTTCATGCGACTATAATTTCTTGCACTCCCCAAAAAGCGAGATGAAGCGCCTAAAGGAAATGCAAAACGGACAATAACTTCAAACAAGATATAAAGCGCCCATACTAATGACTGACACTGTCAATCATTGAGCAAAATCAAAATCATTAAACTGTTTTTCGTACAGGCACTACGATTTCATCCGACAATTAACGAGCCATTAATCATCAGAAAATCAAAACCATTGAATTACCTTTTGCATGGACACAACAATTCCGTCTGATAATCAACAAATTGTCAACCATCAGAAAATCAAAATCATTGCATAGCTTTCGATATGGACAAAACTCTACCGCTTTATTATCTGCTCAAAACAGACAATAAGCCAGTCTGTATACAAATTGAAACCAATTCAATGTTGTACAGACATAGAATGCCCATAATGCCGTAAAGCATTTGCGAGCCCTTTCAGGTAACTCAATACTAATTTGTGTTTGTGTTCAATAGTGCGCAGGCAGCAAGCTTCACAAACTTGCACTACCGGCAATTAGCCTCTTGATGGACTATACTCTTGATTGGCAGAAGATAAGCAAAACGACAGATAGCAATCAAAAATCTTTGATCACAACCGATACAATAACACATAAAAAGTGGGAGATGTGACGGTAAGTCCCGCGTTCCCTTGCAAAGGAACTTTTTTTCATGTGATTGTTATAGTTTTACTATCTGAAACAAAGGTAAGCATTTCATCAATACATAGCAAGAAAAATTCTATTTTTTTTTCATGATTTTTCAAGCCAAGATTTATGAGTCCTGACTTGGAGAACTATAGCTTTTATCTTTTTATCGCCATTCTCAGCACCTTCCTCGGCTCATTCACAGTCGCTAATCCCCGGGGCCCCGTACTGGTTGATGCCTCCGGTGTACGGACAAGGGGGCGCAGCGGTATGCCCGCCCGTCCTCGTCCGGTTGGATAAACGTCTGATAAGGGTTGCCCGCCCAATGGAACCGGGGCGGGCATAGTAGCGGAGCACCCGGCGCCGCCCGTGTTGATATGAGCAAGCAAATGCTATGCGGCGTGGCCCATAAAAAAACCCTTTGTACGGCGGTTCAGACCTCCTCCGTATGTGCTATCGCCTTTGCTACTAAGGCATCCCCCGTCACATTGGTCACGGTGCGAAACATATCCAACAGGCGATCCATGGGCAGAATGATTCCTACCCAGGCCGCGTCCATGCCCAGCGATTCCATCACGACCATCATCAGCACTAACCCTCCACTGGGCACGGCTGCCGAACCAATGCTGGACAGGGTGATGAGCGCGCCCATAAGCACGAGATCGGATATATCGAGGGATATGCCGTGCCAGTGCGCCAGAAAGATGATGCACACCGATTGGTAGAGGCTGGTGCCGTCCATGTTTACCGTGCTGCCTATGGGAAGTACAAAATTGGCGATAGCAGGCGGCACCTTCAGATTTTCCGTTACGCAGCGAAGCGTCACGGGCAGGGTACCGGCTGAGGAGCTGGTAGAAAAGGCCATGCTTTGGGCGGGCAGCATTTTCTGAAAAAAATCGCGAAATTGCCAGCGCCGGGTAATGGCGCTCAGGATTGCAGGGTAAATTACATAGGTAAGCAGTAGGAGGCCGGCGAGGGCCGTAGAAGAAAAAGCCAGCAGACTGAGTAAAATGCCTACCAATTCTTTAAGCGAACCGGCCACCGATACGATGGTACCTGCCATGAGCGCAAATACAAACAAAGGCGCCAGCCGCATGACCCATTCGATGAGCAGCAACAGGGCGGCGTTGAGGCTGTCGCACAACTTAAGTAAGGGTTGCGCTTGCTCGGCGGGAATAAAAAGCAACGCCATACCCAGCAGCATACCAAAGAAGATGACCTTGAGAAGCGATTTGATGTCGCCCAAGGCAACGAAGATGTTATCGGGTACGAGAATATCCACTAAATAGCCCAGGCCAGTTTTTTCTTTTTGGTTGCTCTTTTTTTCGAGGGTTTCGGCTAAGCCTTTGGCGATTTCTTCGCGGCGGATGAGCTCGCCGTTGCGCATCCATTTGATGAATACGGCGTCTTGCGCTACGGTAAACTCATCGCCCGATTGATAGCTGCCCTTCTCCGGGGCAATCTGGCCGTTGTAGATAAGCGCGTAAACGCCTTCCTGAAGCAGGAATCCTGTTTTCAGTTGGCCGGCCTCCCCTTCCCGGAACCCGATGCTGTCTTTTTGCTGCACGTTGGCCACTGTATGGGTTTGCAGGCTATTGGCTTCCACTTTGGCGAGGAGGGCTGCATTTTCGGGGCGTTGGCTCCAGTATTGGCCATCTATGGTGGGAAGTTGTTGCGATTCCGCCCAGCGCTCGTACCGCAGTCTGTTTTCGGTTATTTGGGTCTCGCCCAAGGTTCTGGCCGGTTTTACCCATAGGGTTAGGCTGCATCCGAGGCCGATGGCCATAAGGGTAGTGAACAAATAAGCGGCCAGTGTTTTGCCGCCCAAACGCCCCAAATGTCGGGGGTTGGGCAAGGTGGCAATACCTGTAATGATGGAAACAAGCACTAAGGGCACAGCCAGTAATTTAAGGATGTTGAGGAAGGCGGTACCCAATGGAGCTATCCAGTCGTTGGTAAACTGTATCCAGCCGTAGTGTATGGCGAGGATGGCATACAGCACGCCAAAGAGCATAGCCAACAGGATGCGGGCGGAAGTGGATTTGAGCATGTTGCTTATATTTTAATGGTGATGGAATTTTTGTTAAGCGAGTGTGAGGAGGCCGGGCGGCTTGCATTGCTGATGAATAGCCCCAGCAAAACCGATAAAGCAGCCCACAACTGAGTGGGGCCGATGGTTTCCAGGCCAATCCCGTAGGCCAACGCGGAGGCCGCTACCGGATGCAGGTATAGGTATGAGCCAACGACGTTAGCAGGTAGTAATTTAAGGGCATATGCATTGAGTAAATGTACGCAAAAAGTAGCAACAATGCTCACAAATACCAAACCGCCCCAAGCTACCCCTGAAAGGGAGGTAAAGGCGGCGGGATGTAAATTATTGATGCTAAGGGGTATCAGGCACAACAGCCCGACTCCAAAGACACTCATCATAATGGTAACAGGCTGGTACTGCGCCGTAAGCGGCTTCAGTACGAGAATAAAAAGGGCATAAGCCATTGCCGCCAATAAGATCCAGAGCAGCCCCGGCTCCTTTAAGTTGATTTCGTATATACGACCCTGCGTAAGCAAAATGGCTAAGCCCGCCGTACAGAGTACAATACCACCGACGCGCTGTCGGGTAAGGGTTTCGCCAAACAAGGCTGCGCTGCCAAGAGCCACCCATACCGGCGTAGTAGCCATCACCAATGTACTGCTGATGGCCGAGGAGAGCGCAAGCCCTTCGGAAAAGGCAGAAAGGCTGCCGGCTATGCCTACTGCGCCTGCCACCACAATGTTACCAATATGTTTTGGTTGTATGCGCTCCCGGACGAACCCTCGCCCCATGCAGGCAAACAGCACAAAGGCCACCGCCACCCGAAACAGCGTCAGCAACTCAGCGGGCAGTTCGGTCAGAATGAGTTTGCCTACCACGAAGAGGCTGCCATAAATGAAGGCTATGACCCACAGTAAAAAGTGTCCTAATAAGATGCGATTGGACGTGGCCATATATTCTGACTTTTAGATTGTGGACAAAAAACGGTCTGCCTATGCCCGTGGCACAGGTGCAGATGGTTAATGATCTAATACTTACTTAGCTTGTAGCCAACGAACGTTTACAGGGTTGGGAGCAACTGCTGCAAAGTTATGGGCTGTATCGCAGCAGGGTTTTACACTGGCGAAGAATGGGTGGGATATGGCGAAAAGCAGGCTAATTCGCCAGCCAGGAGACCCATTGTTGACAAGCTCAATGACCCTCCTGACTGGTGAAGTATGCTGCCTTACTTAGTTGGAGGTATTTCCCTCCGCATCCAAGGCATTCTGGTAAATATCTACCAGATAATGGGCAGGGGTCAGAAGCGTTGTATTGCTGGTTCCTCCATCATTGGATACAAGGCCAATTACTTTTCCGGTTTCCTTGTGAATAACAAAACTCCCAGAGCCCCCCTGGTTCATTGGTAGGTTGGTCTCTACCCATTCGAAATTGGAGGTAGGCAGCCCCGTTACCATACCATGAGCGGGTTTAGGAGCTATGGTCTGGCTCAACCACTGACGGATATTTTCAGGATACCCCCACGATTCAATAGGCGCGGCATTTCGGACGTCTTTGATTTCTGCAACGGTCATCAAATCACAAATTGTGAAACCTTGATCCTTGATCTTATCTGGAATGCGACCTTTAATCTTGTATACAGCCGCGTCTTTCTGCACGTCGTTAAAAATCAACTGGATAGCGGCACAATATTCGGGGGTTTTTTCCGGCATGTTTTCCAGCGATTCTTGTATAGGTATCTTTGGAGAACCAGGCAATATAATAAAGGAGTTGATTTCGTGGAAAGACCAGGGCGACGATGTCGGATCTGACAGCTTACCCATACGCACATACTCGGCTAACTTACGAAGGAATGGAAGCTGGGTAGAGTCTCCTTGTTCCACGGTCGCCATCATTTCATTGATTGATTGCGCGCCGAACTCATTCAACGCTATGTGCGCTACCGTCCCCACAAATCCACCTTGCATGACAACCCCCGTTCCGCCCACCAAAAAGGGGTTTTTCATAAAGCGTAGTTGAGCTTGGTCGTAAATGTCTCCGTTCTGGCTGAGGTATACGGTTCGTCCTGAAGAATCTATTGTCTTTAAAAAATAGGCCCTCGCCAGCATACAGGAGAGCGCTTCGAGGTTTGAAGAAGAGATAACACAAGTGGGTTCAGGACCGTGTTTGGGATCGTCTGTACATCCAAAAACTAATAATCCAATCAGCGCAGTTACCATTGCGCTGAAAATGTTCTGCTTTTTCATGTCGTGTACATTTAGTGAATGATAAAGAATCCCTAGGCCATCAGGGAGTATTTTCCCTGATGGCAGGCTGGGTACAATTACTAATTCGATTAGTGTTGGAACAAAATAAGCCATCTTTTAGATGACTCATCAGTTAATCGGCGAGAATGGGTCTGTTACGGGCGAAAAGAGATAAATTTTTTCGCTATTGCGCTAAAGCTTAAAGTAGCTATTCAGACACGTGAAGTTACAATGGATTTTCTTCTCCAAGAACTGGAGTATTCTACCTCTATTTGGATGAGCGGCGACATGCCAAGTCAAGCTATTGTTAATAAAGGTTAAAGGATTCCTTCTTCGTGCTTGAAGGAAGTACTCGTTTACGGGGTAAAAACCTTCTGGCAATTGACCTCTTCTGTATGCTGAAATATCAATTGCTCCAATTTCCATAAATGTCATGAAGGCAATATCCTGATTCTCCTCATTTGTTAGTTGGAGGTCTCTGGTTTCCAACGATGCTAACTGTTTGACATGAAGATTCGGCAGATATGTGATTGTTGATTTGTCTGGCGATACTTCAATTGAAACAATTTGGTCAAAGCGCAGTCTAATAATGCCATTGCTCCCCTCTATTGGTGCAAAATACCGTTCTCTTCGGCCTATCTCATGGAAATATTCCTCCAGCCTATCAACATGAAACCATCGCCCGGCAAGTTCCTCGAAGTATTGGCCAATATCCTCAATGGTTTTGACGATTCTATCATCGAATTCCTCAGAAGCGATATAGCGCCATGTATTTGGGAAGTACTGGGCCAAGAATTGTTGATTATCTTGGATAATCCTATTCAGAACATCAGCATGGTGCTGGGTCACTAAAATCAACCCAATACCACGTCGGCGCAGTATTCTACGGATGGTTACTGATTCCTTTATTAATTCCTTAAGTATCGTTGTCACCCACATCTTAGGATTTTTTGCATCATCTTGCCCTCCCAGAGAAATGTCAGTAATGAGCAAGCTCAGATTGTCTTGCTCAATAACTTCACGCAGATGTGCTTTGATAGCATCATAACCACCTTCGATAAAAGTATTCCGCTCATGAGCTTCAAGAGACCTCAATATTGGAGTACTTGGGCTTTGTTGATGTCTATCCAGATAAAGCTTATAGCCTTCCCATTGGTCAAATACGTCGTCAATGATAAGATACTTTGCCATATTGAATCAGTTGTTAGGTTTAGAAAAATCTTCGATTACGGAACAGTACAATTCAATTGATTGCACTGAAAGATTTAGTAAAACTTGTGCGCCTCTTCCTTGCTGTATATTTGAAAAATCAATTTTTGAATTCCCCCCAATGGTTGAATCCAGATACATCAGCAAGTCAATGATAAGGTACAGTGAGGATTTGTAAGCGGGCACGAGGTTGCGTACTGGGTAGCTGCGCAAGTCATGCAGATTTTGGGTTGAAAAACCCGGACCTGTATCCCTTATAGAAACAATCAAAATATCATTATCAGCTATATTTGCAGAAATCTCTATTTCCCCTTTTGGGCTATCCCCATGCCTTATTGCCTTGTAGCTGTTATGGACAAGGTTAAGTAAAACAAGGCTAGGAATATTTATCTTTTTAGCCGAATCTGAAATAGCTGATTTAAACTCAATGCTTTGGCTATCCATTCCATTTTTCAAGGTGATATAAGTAGCGCACAATTTCACCTCTTCCTCCAAGTTCATTAGGCTATCGGTAGCATAGATCCGTTTAAATAATTTTTTTGTACCATCGCCAAAAGATTTCAGTGCGAGCTTTACAGAGTCATTTAATTGTATATCATGAGATTCAATGATTTTCTTAGGGTTAGCAATCAAGTCTCCCAAAAAATGAGCCTCAAGACGGTTTCGATATAATCGACTTCGGGTATTAAAAAGCTGATTTGCAATAGTCTGCTCTATCTCCCCCACCTTAAAATAAGCCAGCCGCCCAATCGTCTTCATCAAAAAAGCATACTGCTCAACTTCCTTTTCATCTTGATACGCGCCTGGTTTTTCATTCTGGATGGCAATCACCCCAAAGGGCATTTCGTTGCTATCCTCAACGCCAATAATCTGAAAAATAAAGCTATCCACTTTACCGCCTCGCTTGGGCTTAGGGCGCTGGCTTTCGTCCTGTAGGCCAAGCTTGTTATTATAAAAATCCTTCCATGCTCGATTGGCCACCAAGCGCCCTTCAGGAATGGTATTCCGATTGTTCCACAAGTAGGTAATCGGGTAATTTGCATCTTTTTCTACTTTCAATGCAAACTTTACATGGCTAAAGTTTTGGAATAGAGTATTGTCTTCACCCTCTTTTCGCTGATCGTCCCAGTGAGCAATCAACTGTAGGCAATCCTCCCCAGGCCGATATTGGTAAAGCGATATTTTGGTGGCGCTGAGCACCACCCGCATTTCTTCCTCAGAGATGGTCATAAAAGCCTCTTGTATCCCTTGAAAACCTTTCGCCTGCTCCAATTTTTCGCCCAACTCGCGGAAGAGCTTTTGGCGTTGCTCAAAAAGGTGCTGTTGTTGTTTCAATTCTTGCTTGGATCGTTGAGCCTCCGCCTCCGCCCGGCGGGCTCTTACTTCTTCTTCTTTTGCCCGATCGGCTTCTTCTCTTCTTTGTTCCGACACATTAACTGAAAACACTCCAAGTAAAATCACTATTACAAGACCCAACCAAGCTTGCCTCTTTTTATTGGGCAATTGAAAGCCGTTGACTTTTTCACCATCAATATGAAATGTTATCTCATGCGCAGATAGCTGCGCATCTGGGCGTTTCTTTTCCCCCGCCAACTCCGCAAAGCTCACCGTCAATCCCGAATAAATCCAGCTGCTATCCCCATTGTGGTGCTGGACTGTCACCAGCTCTTTGTTCAACAAAAAGTAATCTGGCTTCACCAAAAAGTAGCCCATTTGGCTTTCGTACAGATCGCTTATTCCTCTGCTATCAATTTTTTCATAGATGTATTCAATTTTGGATACAATATCGGAATCTGGCTTGCTGATTGGCAGCATTCGCCAAATTTGTGGTTTAATCTTGTTCTGAGCTTTTTCTTTTCTCACTCGGATGGCGGCCGCCATATTCACCTTTATTATACCATCCAGCGTGCCCCAAACAGCTAAGCTATCGTTAAGCCGGGCAAAAGCAAGGGTATTGCCCTCCGACTGAGGCAAGCCCGTTGCATTATGGTCATAACGGTAAAATTTTTTCGATGCCAGATCCAGCTCTAATAAGCCAAAATTGGTTGACAGCCAAACCGTTTCTTCCTCATATTTCACCCCGCCATATACCGTGAGGATGGGAGCCACCCCGCCATTTTCAGTATAGGCAATTAACTCCCTCTTGGGGTCGAAATGTTTAAGGGCTTTAAACGTTTTGCCATTTAACTCTAACTCACAATAGAAAAAGCCGTCCCCGCGCGTGGTGACAATGTATTTTTTCGAGCCTAATGGCAATACATAGGAGATGTTTTTGATGGATTTACCGTCTATGGTTTTTACTTTACAATTAAGAGTATTCCCACGTTCCGAGCGAAAACATAGCAAGCTATCGCTGCCTCCAAAGAAAAAACCTTTCCCCATTGCCAAGCTATCGGTAGAGATGAACCTTACTGCACCGTTTGTTTCTTTATATTTGCTCAGGCCACCATTTTTCCATGAGGATCGGCTGGATGAAGTGGGTATAAAAAATAATCCCTTATCTGTTCCCATCCAAAGCGTATCCTTTCTGTGATGTAGGATGTATACTTTGCCCTTATCCTTTTCTATAAAACTTAGGGAATCTACTGATTCAAGGTGTTTATTATTTTCACGGCTATTCCATTGCAAGTGGTAGATTTTATTGTTGCCGTCTTCATTTCGCATAGCGGCAAAAAAATGACCATCACCATCTCCCGCAGCAATATGCATAACCTGAAAAGACCGCTCGGCTTGAAATACACTATGGGTGTTGTCATTGCTGTCTATCCAGTGAATGGCGCCAATATCGTTACCAGAAAGAAAACCTTTATTGTCAGCAGGGCATACCGTCCATATATGATTATACTTATTGTCTCGGCGGATTTCCGACGTTTCCGTCTCCGATGCGCGGATGGGCCTAAAAACTTCATCGCTCAAATGCGACCAAAGCAGTACGCCTTCTCCCACACTGCCGATTAGTACGCTCTTGTACCGATCCAAATAATGCACTGACCGCACATGCCTCAATTCAAAGCCATTGGGAAGCAAATACTGTAACTGAGTTCGACGTTTTAGGGTCAGGCCGGCACGGTCTACTTCCATCCGCATCAATCCCAAATCTTTGGTAGCAGCAATAAAAACCCAAGTGCTATCGGTACTCAGGTATTCATCCCGATCAATATCGCGGAGTGAAATACCCGTAAATAAGCTGCATTGATCTTCTCCTTCTTTAATATAAATGAACTTGCTGTCAGATTGAGACACCCACACCTCTTCATTAAATTGGCGGCACAGGCTATCTCTTTGTTTTGGGTTCGCACCATTTTTGGCTTCTTTATAAAAACCTTGGTCTTTAATATTAGTATCTGTACCTGCGTTTTCCCACAAGCATTTTGTGGCAAAAGAAGCATCCTTACTCACTTGACAACCATAACATATAGTCCCAATCCCGTGCTCCGGATGGATGATAAAAATACGGGAATTGGCCGTATCTGCCTCAATATACAACGCCTCGTATCTGGCAACCCCCTCCACACCAAGTAAGTCCCTATAATTATACCGAGCAATCACGCGGTCTTCTAGATACAACTCTACCTGCACGAGGTTCGCCAGTACCAGCAACCCATCCACTTCTTTCATAGCCACAGCCGTAGCGGAGGAGTTCATCAAAACGAGTTTTAACCCATAGAGACGCCTCTGCTCAAATGGCTCCCATACAGAAAAGCTTAACCCAAGCAGCGCAAAAAGAAAAATAATAAATGTTGTAACCCTATACGACATAAACCTAATTTTACCTTAAAAATAGAGCAAACAACCAAAATCGCGCCCGCTAACGGCGAAAAAAAGGGCATTTATGGCGATTTCCCTTTTTTATCGCCTTTTCTCAGTACTGGTATTCTTTTTTAGGGGCCACCGCCGCCCCGCCCGAAAAACAAGCGGCCCCTAAAAGGTTAATGTCCGGGCGGGGCGGCGGCCGGGCTGTCCGCTCTTATGGCCTTCCCTTCTTCACCCCGCGGAATATACGCTTCGCTATTCCGCAGCGTGAAGCCGGTCAGGCCATACCGCTCCCATCCCTTGGCCGGGCATGCAGCCCAACCTGCGATATGCTCAAAGCGGAGCAAGTCGCCCGGCAGCGGCAACCTCCTACAGCCCCCGCTGTCACAAACTCTTTCCCACCCTTTGGCGTTATCATGGTTGCGACAGAAACCAATGAAGAATCTCAGATTTGACCACTTAGAGCAGCAATTCCCCGAAGACGACTGGCTGGCCGGCGAAAGCCTCTATGCCAATGGGGCGCTCACCGCTTTGCGGGAAACAGAAAAGCGCTTTTGGGTAAGCATAGTCAAAGACGAAGATGAAGCTTACGAAACTGAGGCGCACATCACCCCCAGCCGCATCAAAACAGCGGCCTGCGAGTGCGAGCGTTACCGCGCCGCCGGCAGTTGCGGACACTTGGTAGCGATGGCGCTGGCCCTGCGCGCACATCTCGCCGACCAGGCCGCTAACGTCAAAGATGCTACCCTGCTGCCGCTACCGACCAATCTGCGCCCGGCACGCAGCCCCAACCGGATAAAAACAGCCCTTACCGAGGCCAACCCCGAAGCGCTACACCGTTTCCTGCTCGACTATGCCCGGCGCCAACCCGCTTTTGGGCTGGCCCTCCGCGCTTTCCTGTCCGACAACCCCGCTCAGGTCAATTACCACGAGCAAAGCCGCGATCTGCTGGAAGCCGCCCTCCGCGATGCTCGCCAGGCCAATGGCCGCATTGGCCTCAGAGGCGCCCAACAGGTGGCCCGCCTTCTGGATGAAATGATGACCTATAGTCGGCAACAATTCGCCCTCGGCGCCTGGACAGAAGCCGTCACACCTGCTCAGCTCATCATCGACCGACTGCCGCCTGTGCTGCGCAAAGTAGAACGCGGTCGCGATGCCTGGATCGGCAACCTCGTCAAAGCCGCTAAAATCATAGGCGAAGTACTGGACAGCTCCTTAGCGCCGGCCCTCCGCGACAGCATTATGATCTGGCTTCAGGGCCAACTTCTTAAAATGACCCTGCGCAGTTGGTCGCTCGATATCCTCCTTTGGGCTACCTGGCTACGCCACAACCCCGAGCATGAGCGCAACGAAATGCTGGGCCGCCAGCTCATCCAGCAGTATTTAGCAGAAGGCCGCTCGCCGGCGCCCCTCTTCGACGCATGGAGGCAAGCCAAAGGGCGCACCTTTATTATATGGCTGGCGCAGCAAAGCGCTGTAACCCCCGGCTGGCGGTGGCCCGCCTTAGCCTGGCTCGTAGACCAGGAGCTATGGGATGAAGCCGGCGTTCTAGCCGCAGGCAGCGGCCCTGCCGACCTCCCTGACCCCGAGCCCGCCACAGAAGCGTTCTTATTGCCGGCGCTATGGCATAGCGGCAAAACCGAACTCTTGCAGTTCTACCTCTACCAGGCCATCTGCCAGAAGCTCGACAGCCGATATTACCAACTGCTTCGGCAGTACGATCTGCTGGAACCCGACCGCCTGCTGGCCGCCTTGAACACCCTGCCCTTCTCGGGCAAAAAAATAGAGCTCATGGCCCTGACCTTAGCCGACGCCCAGCGCTGGCCAGAGGTGCTGGAGTTGGCCGAACGCTACACCCAGGCCGGGCTACTCGAAACCTATGCCGCCCAGCTTTTCAGCGCTGCCCCGCAGCGCTTCGAAGAGATGGCTGAAAGCTGGCTGAGGCAATACCTCGATGGCCATGTAGGCCGAAAATCCGCACAGCTCACAAGCCGGTTGCTGGCCAACTGGCAGGCCGCCGGCGCCCGCGCGTTAGTGGCGCGTATGGCGGAGCACATTCGCAATAATTTCCCCGAAAGACACTCGCTTCACGAAGAATTGGCTACTTTGGCGCTATGAAAATCATCTGCTGGTTTATTGGCAAAACGGCCGACGCTTACCTCGATGAGGGCATTGCCCGCTACGATAAGCGCCTGCGCCACTACCTGCCTTTCGACATGGAGATCATTCCCGATGTAAAGAGCGCCGGAAAACACTCCCCCGAGCAACTGCGCGAACGGGAGGCCGAGTTGGTGCTGAGTCGGCTGAAGCCCGAAGACGGCCTCATCCTGCTCGATGAAAAAGGGCAGAGCTTTGGCTCCGTGGCTTTTGCCCAATGGCTCGACCAGCAATTGCAACAACCCTACCGCAGGCTCATCCTGCTGGTGGGCGGCGCCTACGGTTTTGCCCCCGAAGTATACGCCCGGTCAAACGCCATGCTGTCTTTGTCGAAAATGACCTTCTCACATCAGATGGTTCGCTTATTTTTGCTCGAACAACTATACCGCGCAATGACCATCCTGCGCAATGAACCTTACCACAACGAATAATGGGAAACCTCAGCATTACGCTCATTCTGGTGATCATCACCGTATTGATCTCCTACAAGGCCTTTAGCGACCCCGGCGCCAAAGCGCAATTGGTATTTCACCCCGCCAGCATCAAAAACCGGGGGGAGTACTACCGCTTCATCACCAGCGGCTTCATCCACCTCGATCTCACCCACTTGCTGGTGAATATGTTTGTGCTCTGGCAGTTTGGCGAGGTTGTGGAAAATATCTTCATCGAGGCCATCTTCGGGCAGGTATGGGGGCGCATCGCCTATATCCTGTTTTACCTCAGCGCCATTGTAGTGGCCAGTATTCCCACGTATGTGCGCTATCAGGATCAGTACGGCTACTCGGCGCTGGGCGCTTCGGGGGCTACCTCCGCTTTGGTGTTCATTTACATCCTGCTGCTGCCCTGGGAGTGGTTTATTTTCCCACCCCTACCGGCCATCATACTGGGGGTAGCTTACCTTTGGTACAGCTCTTATATGGACAAGCGGGGCGTAGACAACATAGGCCACAATGCTCACTTCTGGGGCGCCGTGTATGGGGTGGCGTTTTTTGTGGTCAGTTGCCTGATCTTCGCCCCCCATCTGCTCGACTATATCCTGTCGAGCCTGATGCAAGGCCCCAAGCCGCCGCCCTTCTTCAACTGATAAGGCTGTGGCAACCTTTATCTTAGGTAAGTTGGTAGCCTTCGGGCTGCGGCCATTCAACTGGCTGCTGTTGTTGCTGTTGCTGGCTTGGTTTCATCGCCGGCGCCGGCAACGCTGGTTGGCCGCCGCCATAGTGGTAGCGCTGGTATTCAGCAACGGCCTCCTCTTCCATTGGGCCATAAGCCGCTGGGAATACCCGCCTCAGGCCTTGCGCCAAAACTACGACGCAGCCATTGTGCTGGGCGGCATTTTGGCCGAAAGCGGCCGCTTGGCGCCGGCGCCGCCCGAGCTCAGCGACCGGGCCGACCGGTTGCTGGCCGCAGCCCAACTCTGGCGCCAAGGTAAAGTAAAGCGCCTCCTCATCAGCGGCGGCTCAGGCGACCTGCTCCACCAGCGCCCTCCTGAAGCCGAAATTGCTGCCCGCTACCTGCGCCAATTGGGGATTCCTGACAGCGTCATCCTGACAGAATGTCAATCGATCAATACCGATCAAAACGCTCGCTTTAGCGCCGCGCTACTCCGGCAACACTGGCCTCAGGGCGCCCGCTGTGTGCTCGTCACCAGCGCCTGGCACATGCCCCGGGCGCTGCGCTGCTTTGAAAAGGCCGGCCTGGCGCCCCGCCCCTACCCCGTCGACTACCTCCAGCCCCGCATGGCGCCTCATTGGCTGCAATCGCTTACCCCCTCCGCCACTTATTGGGGGCATTGGGAATTATTGCTCAAAGAATGGGTGGGGTATGCGGTTTATAGCATGTCGCCCGCGTGAGCGATAGCAGTGGAAGCGGCGCCCCAGTTGTTCTGCTTGCGCCCTAAGGCGCCCGCTCAGTGCACAGGGGCGCTGCTGCAACGGATAGCGCGACCCTGCGCGCGCCAGGAACATCCTCATCGTTTAGCCGCCTACCTTCAAGGCGCGCGCAGGGGCACGCCCAAAAGAAAACCAGCTCCGGCAAGCAAGCGGTAAAGGCCTGTGTCAATTTTTCACCCGTACCGCCGGGCTGCGCTGTCTTTTTTTCCTAAGTTGGCCGGCGCTTGCCGTATGCGGTTGACAAATTGTCACTTTCCGCGTTTTGGCACAACATCTGATAAGAAGAGGATGTTCGCAGTTGTGTGCCGCCGGGAAAGGCTGCACGAAATTTCGGGCATGGCATCTCATTTTATCAACTAACCATAAAATTCGATTGGCTTATGAAGCCCATAAATGACCGAGTAGTTATCAAGCCCGCCACGGCGGAGGAGACCACCAAAGGCGGCATCATCATTCCGGATACGGCTAAAGAAAAGCCGCAGCGCGGCGAGGTTGTAGCCGTAGGCCCCGGTAAAGACGGCAACATGATGACCGTACAAATTGGCGACGTAGTGCTGTATGGCAAGTATGCCGGCCAGGAGATTTCCTATCAGGGTGAAGACTACCTGATCATGCGCGAAGACGACATTCTGGTGATTCTGTAACCAGACCGTCGTCTTTTTTTATTTCCATTCATTTGATTGTCAACCAACAACCAAATCAAAACACATTCTGACTATGGCTAAGGACATTAGTTTTAATAGAGACGCCAGAGAGAAATTGCGCGCAGGCGTAGACGCGCTGGCCAATGCCGTAAAGGTAACGCTGGGCCCCAAGGGCCGCAATGTGGTGATTCAGAAGAGCTTTGGCGCTCCCCAGATCACTAAGGACGGCGTAACCGTAGCTAAAGAGGTAGAGCTGGAGGACGCCGTAGAAAATATGGGCGCCCAGATGGTGAAAGAGGTGGCCAGCAAAACCGCCGACATTGCCGGCGACGGCACCACCACGGCTACCGTACTGGCTCAGGCCATGATCAATGCCGGCCTTAAGAACGTAACGGCAGGCGCTAACCCCATGGACCTCAAGCGCGGTATCGACAAGGCTACCCGCATCATCATTGAAAACCTGCGCCAGCAGAGCGAGGTTATCGGCGACGATTTCAACAAAATTCAGCAGGTAGCTTCTATCTCGGCCAACAACGACGACGAAATTGGCGCCCTCATCGCCGACGCCATGAAGCGCGTGACGAAAGATGGCGTTATCACGGTGGAAGAAGCCAAAGGTACCGACACCTATGTAGAAGAGGTACTGGGTATGCAGTTTGACCGCGGTTATCTGTCGCCCTACTTCGTAACCAACGCCGAGTCGATGGTGACGGAATACGAAACGCCCTTCATCCTGATCTACGACAAGAAGATCAGCAACATGCAGGACATCGTGCCGGTACTGGAAAAAGTTATCCAGACGGGTCGTCCGCTGCTGATTATTGCCGAAGACATCGACAGCCAGGCGCTGGGCGTATTGGTGGTGAACCGCCTGCGCGCAGGCCTCAAGGTGGTAGCCGTTAAAGCTCCGGGCTTTGGCGACCGCCGCAAAGCTATGCTCGAAGACATTGCCATCCTCACGGGCGGCACCGTCATCAGCGATGAAAAAGGCTATAAGTTGGAAAATACCCAGCTCACCGACCTGGGCTCTTGCGAAAAGATCACGGTGGACAAAGACAACACCACGATCGTAAACGGCCGCGGCTCGAACGATATGATCCAGGCCCGCATCAATCAGATCAAGGCTCAGATTGAAACTACTACTTCCGACTACGACCGCGAGAAGCTGCAAGAGCGCCTCGCTAAGTTGGCCGGCGGCGTAGCCGTACTGCACGTAGGCGCCCCCACGGAGGTGGAAATGAAAGAGAAGAAAGACCGCGTTGACGACGCCCTGCACGCTACCCGCGCTGCCGTAGAAGAAGGCATTGTGGCCGGCGGCGGCGTAGCGCTGGTGCGCGCCATCGATGCGCTGAAAGATGTAAAAGGCGTAAACGAAGACGAAACCATCGGTATCGGCATCGTGCGCAAATCGCTGGAATCTCCGCTGCGCACCATCGCCGACAATGCCGGCGTGGAAGGTAGCGTAGTGCTGCAGAACGTACTGACCCAAAAGGGCAGCTACGGCTACAACGCCCGCACCGACCAATATCAGGATCTGAAAGAGGCCGGCGTTATCGACCCCACCAAGGTTACGCGCATTGCGCTGGAGAATGCCGCTTCTATTGCCGGTATGGTGCTCACGACCGAGTGCGTGATCAACGACAAGCCGGACAAAGACGGCGGCGCCGGCGCGCATGCTCACCCCGGCGGCGGCATGGGCGGCATGATGTAAGCAGCCTTGCCTGTACAAACGGGTTTGAAAAATCACCGCTTTCCCGGATTGCACGCGTTGCAGTCCGGGATTTTTTTTTGGGCGGCGACGCGCCAATACTTGCTGCCATCATCGTCATTACCGCCGCCGCTGCTGCTGCTGCCGCCGCCACCACCACCACCACCACCACCACGTCCTCGCTATGCTCGGCCGGGTAAACGTCCTCGCTATGCTCGGCCGGGTAAACGTCCTCGCTATGCTCGGCCGGGTAAACGTCCTCGCTGTGCTCGGCCGGGTGAAAATCTTCGCTGTGCTCGGCCGGGTGAACCGCCACCGCGTCCGCCGTCGCTTCGCTAGTCGGCTAAATCTTCGCTGCGCTCTTCCGGGTAAACGCCCTCGTTGCACTCGGTCGGGTAAACGTCCTCGCTGTGCTCGGCCGGGTGAACCGCCACGCCCTCGTTGCACTCGGTCGGGTAAACGTCCTCATTGCATTCGGCCGGGTAAAAATCTTCGCTGCGCTCATCTTGGTGAAAAGCTTTGTCGAAAAGCGGTTCATCAGTAATTCCTTCATCTTCAGCCCGGGTCGCTGCGGAGCCGCGTGAGGGGGTGTAGCGGTATGGCTGCGGCCCCTGACGGCCTTTAAGGGCCGTGAGGAGGCCGCAGCCATAGTAGCGGAACACCCGACCCCCGGCCCTTAGTACTCCTTCCTCGCCAGGGCATGAGCCCAAGGGGCCGGGGGGCACGCCCTAATCCTTATACTCAACTTCTATCTCTACCTCATCTGCAACCCCCTCTTCAACACATAGCTCCCCTCCGGCAAGGCGGGCCATCACCCCCCTTCCGGTTGTGCGCGCTTTTGTACTTACATTAAGTATTCTCTGAGAGGGTGGGATCCCACCCTCCTGGCCAGCACGCCAACTCCCCACACCACCACCACCACCACCGCGCATACCTTCGGCTCTCACTCCCGAGGGCACAAGGCCCGAAAGTGGCTTCTCAAGTGCGCCGGCTTCCCTGTGGTGGAAGCGGGGCTATGTCTGACGCGCGGTTGAAGGAGCTATCTCATCTCAAAAAGAGAATAACCCTCATGGGCCGGCGCCAAAGCTGCGCAGCAAAAACGGATAAAAATTTAATGATCCCGTCATCCGGGCTGATGATGAACAAAAGCTATGGTGAATAGTACGTATGGCTTTCGCCTAAATATAAGGACAAGCTTTTGTTGTATTTGTCAGGCAAAGATAATAAGTTGTTTTAATTGACGTAATTTTTTTCATTTTTTTATAAAAATATTTACAACAGATAAGTATTTATGGTCTGTTTGTAGTCAAAACTTATGGCCTGCCGGTTTAGTGAAACTCAAAAAACGGCAGGGCTGCCCTCCGAAGATGGAGAGCAGCCCTGCTCGCTTATTGAGGGCCCGAAAGCCCTACAACAATTTTAGTGGAGGCTCACTTTGCCGGTGAAGGCGCCGCTGGCCGTATTGAGTTGCAGCAGATAGAAACCGCGCGGGAGATCGCCTACGCGAATGGGCAGCAGTTGGGCGCCCTCGCTGAGGTTGACGGGTTGCTCGCGCAGCAGGTGGCCGCTGATATCGAAGAGGCGGAGGGTAGCGGGGCCGCTAACCCGGCTTTGTACGGCCATGTTGATCTGGTCGCGGGCCGGGTTGGGGAAGATACGCACCGACTCTACTTCGTTGGGCAGTTCTTCGCTGTTGACTACGCCGTCGGATTCCACGAAGATACCATTTTGGCTGATTTCAGCACAGGTAAGATCGCTTTGGTCTGAAGATACGCAGGCTTCGGACTGATAAGCCAGCAGATCCATGATCTCGATGTTGTCTACATACCAGCCATCGGCATCAACGCTGGCGTCGGTGCCAAAGCGCCAGCGCACGATGATGTTTTCGCCGAGATAAGGCCGCAGGTCGATGTAGGTGCCGAAGTAGCCATTGCTGTTGCCCCAGAAACCGTAGAGATTGGGGATGGCAAAGGTATTGTAGGGCAGTTTGCCGCGATAGTCGCCGCGCAGCATGAGTTCGCGGGTATTTTCCCAAGTGACGCCGAGGTCCCGGCTGATTTGCACGATGCCGCCATCTGCGCCGGCTTCCGTATTGTATTGATGGTAGAAGCGCAGTACGGGGAAGGTACCCGTTACGGGGAACTCATCGGCAAACTGAACGGTCTGGTCGTTGTCGGTAGCCGTATTGGGCACAAACCAGCAGAAGTCGCCTTCGTAAGCTGCCGCGTCGATTACTTCCCAGATGTTTACGCCTTCGAGTACATCGGGCAACCAGGCAAGGTCGCCGTCTTCGAGGCCATCGAAGAACTGGGTCTGAGAGGGATCGGCGGCACTCTTGAGGCGATAGGTGATGGTGCGCTCGGCGAGCGTAGCCATATCGCCAATGGCAAAGGTGAGGTTACTGCCACTGACGGCAGGCGTGACGCCTGTAGCCGAGCCGGCAACGTAGGTCATACCGGCCGGAATCTGGTCGTTGACGGTAACGCCGGTAGCGGCTTCCGTTTTGTGGTTGGTGATTACCAGCGTAATGGTGGCTTCATCGCCGGCGCTGATGAGCTCTGTAGCCGATTTTTTAATCTTGAGCTCCTGGATGCAAGTGGGCAGCGGCTCGAACGACTGAACGCCGTCGTTGCGGTTGCCGGTGCTGCCTTCGCTGGCGCCCCAGCCGAGGCCCCGGCGCGCATAGGCTTCCCAGATAAGGCAGCCGTGAGCGCCTCCATAGTTGATGGTATCGGCTGCCAGGATGGCATTGCGGCCGCTGATAAAGCCAGGCTCGCAGGTCTGGAGCTTCATACCGTCCATAATAAGCTGGATGGCCCGGTTGTTGCCGCCATCGCCATTGATGAAGTCGGCATCCCAGCCGTAGAGGTCTACCATAGCCCAGTAGATATCCCAGTTGACAGCGGTCCAGACCTCTCCGAGCGGGTGAGGAGCTGTGGTGCCGATGATGTCGTCGTATATCTGGTCATTTACGGCGAAGTTGGTAGAGTAAGGCTTACGCCGGATACCGCCGCCATTGATACCGGCGCCAATGGCGTAGTTGCCGATGCCCCTTGCGTCGGCGCCTGTTGCGCCGGGTTGTACGGAGGTTACGAGGGCAAAGAAGTCGCTCCAGCCTTCGCCCATCTGCTCGTCATTGCCGAGGCAGCCGGCCTGGCTGGGGCCGCCCGTGAGGCGGTTGCTGATGCCGTGACCAAACTCGTGAGCGATGATGCCGTTGTCGAAGTCGCCATCGAGGAAGGCAGGGCCATTGCTCTCGGGGATTTGGAGCGTCACGGTCAGGCCTTCGTTGATAAACTGGCGGAGGTACTGGCAGTCGGAGTTTTTCATAAACACCGCGCGGATGTTAACCTGGCCGCCTACGGCGCCGGCGGCCATAGTGAGGAGGCTTTCCTCGAAGTTGCAGATGATGACGCCTACGGCGCCGGCTTGCTGAGCATTGAGGGCTTTGCGACCAAATTCGCAGGAGCCTCGGTCGATCATGGCAATCTTGCCGGCCACATCACTGACGATAGCGCCGCAAGCCAGGTTAGGCGAGTTGGATGCGTCGTTGGCAATGGCTACATCGCCGGTGAAGGGGGTAGCGGTGATGGGAGCGCCAAAGTCGCCGACGCGCGCTTCGAGGGTTTGGCCGGCTACGCCGCTGGGCGCGTTGATGGTGAGGAGTCGGCCGCCTGTATTGCTCCAGAGGTACATCTGCATGCGACCGCCGCCGCCATCGGGGGGCGTGGCGAAGTTGGCGTTATCCGTGCCGCCGCCGTCTTGGGCTTCTGCGCGCACATAGTCATTGCCTACGCCTACGCCGCTGTAGTTGGTTTGCTGGAAGTTGCCGGCCGCCTCGTCGAAGCCATAGCGGAAAGCAAAGTCGTGGATGATGTTATTGGCGTAAAACAACTGCGTAACGGCGGCATCGCGGTATCCATCCGGCTCCAATGCGGGGTCGAATGGGAAGTCAAATACTAAGTTATCGCCGCCTACGGGTTCGTCGCCGGTGGATGAATTGGTATCTTCCACGTCGAGGTAAGCGTGTGCGTTATTACCGCGGGTGATGCGGTACTCAGGGCCGGCTTCGCCGTTGGTATCATGCCAGCCAAAGGGCGAGGCCTCAGGGACGGCGGGATTCACCAATAGCTGGCGCTCGCCGTGGATGGGGCTTTCTGCCGGCAATGGGAATACGTTGTAGCTGGCATTGTCGGTGAGGACGAGGTTTTGCTGTGCCAGCGCCTGACTTACCGGGCTCATGGCATGCGCTTCGGCATCACATTGATCGCCGGCATGGTGGTGGCGGGTTTTGTGCACATTGCAGTAGACCGTCCAGTTGTGGCGATGCAGCACCTCGCCGGTGAGGGCGTCGGCCCGGATGCTCCAGTAGTCGGAGGAGCCGATCTGGTCGATGGCCATATCCCAGGCCAGTCGGGCGTTGCCCTGCTCGCGGTTGGGCTGATACTTGAGGCGCACCGTGATGGTATTGCGGGCTACATCTCCGCCGCCATATACAAAAGTGTGACCGCCTTCCTGCGACAGCAACGGCAGTGGGCGGGCGGGCGAAACGCCCAAGTCGGCCAGTACATTGAGGAGTGCCTGGTAGGCAGAAACGGCAGGCGCGGTAGCATTCACTACGCCGGCTAAGTTGGGCATAAACCGCTGGGTGGCATAAGCCACTTTGCCTTGAGCATTAACGTGTATGCCCATGATGCCATTATAAAGTTCAATGCCTTGATGGCGTTGTACAAAATAAACATGGGTAACACCATTGTGCGTACTTTGGTAGTTATCGCTGACGGCCATATCGGCTACATCGGCATCGGTGAGGCCCCATGTTGCATGTTGCGCTTCCACATAGCGCAGGGCAATGTCGAGCGCAGTCTGGCGTTGGGCCAGAAGACTGCCCGTCAGCACCGTCAGAAAACCTACCAACAAGCAGGTATAAATTTTTTTCATACTAAATCATTGATTTGAAAAAATAAAAATGTCAGTAGCCATGAAAACTGAGCGATAAAATTAAGTAAATAACCTTACGGCCCGCATTCTGTTTATGATCTTTGTAATGTCTGGCCGACATTTTAGTGGGATTATCTTAGCTTAGCGCCATGCAAGACAACAAACAAATGATATATGGCCGGCATCCGGTTCAGGAAGCGCTGGAGGCAGGCAACCCCGTAGAAAAAGTATGGTTGCAGCAAGGGGTGCGGGGCGAGATGGAAAAAGCGATCCGCCATCTGTGTCGCGATCGCCATGTGCCCTTGGTAGTCATCCCCCGCGAGCGTCTGAATCAACTGGTAAAGGGCAATCATCAGGGGGTAGCAGCCATGCTGGCGTCTGTATCTTATTATCAGTTGGGCGAGGTGCTGCCGGCCATTTATGAGCGGGGCGAGACGCCTTTATTGTTGTTGTTGGACGGCGTAACGGATGTGCGCAACATCGGCGCCATTGCTCGCTCTGCGGAAGTATGCGGGGCGCAGGCGCTGGTAACGCCCATCAAAGGAGGGGGCGCCATCACACCGGAGGCTGTCAAGACTTCGGCAGGCGCTTTATCGCGTTTGCCCATCTGCCGGGAGACGAGCATTTCTGCGTCCCTGGATTTGCTGGGCAAAAGCGGCGTTCAGGTGTTGGCCAGTGATTTGAAGGGAGATCGCTACCTGCACGAACTCGACCTTACTCAGCCTACAGCCTTTGTGCTGGGTTCGGAAGGAGACGGGATACAACCTGCAATTGCAGCGGCGGCAGATTATCGCTTTCGCATTCCCCAATTGGGAACGCTCAATTCATTTAATGTAAGCGTTGCCGCCGGCATTATGCTCTACGAGACCATGCGCCAGCGGATGTCAGCCACTCCAGAACCATAAATAGCAGCGCCGCTGCCATAAAATACTGAAAATAACTGGCGAAGTCGGTAAAAGCACGCTCTTCAAATTCCCGTTTTTCGATGCTGTCTATGCGCGAGCGGAGGCTTCCTACCAATTGCTTTGCATTATTGCCGAGGTTGAGATAAACACCTCCGCCAGATTCCGCTATTTCCCTGAGCGAAGCCTCATCGGGCACCGATCGCACGGGCGCGCCGTCAGGGCCTCTCAGGTAGGCCGACAACTGCTGTTCGTCTTCGGGCGCAGGTACAAATTCGCCCTCCGGCCGCCCTACGCCTACCGTAAATACAAGTGTGCCATTCTCACGGGCTTTACCGGCCATCTCTGCTGCGCTACCATCGTGGTCTTCTCCATCGGAGAGGATGACTAATGCGCGGTGGTTGGGGCTATCTTCGCGAAAGGAGCGTTCGGCCAGCGCAATGGCCGCTCCTATGGCGGTGCCCTGCACGCCGGCCTGATCGGGCAGCGCATTTAAGAGCGCCAACTGAGCGAAAGCGTAATCTGTAGTAAGAGGAGCTGCGATGAAGGCATCGCAGGTAAAGAGAATGACGCCTACATTGCTGCCTGCCATTTCGCCAACTAAGGCCTGGGCAAATCGCTTGGCCCGCTCTAATCGGTTGGGGGTGATGTCGGCAGCCAGCATACTTTGGGAGATGTCGAGCGCCACAAACAGGTCTATGCCTTCGCGTTTGACCTCTTTGCGGGTAGCGCCCCACTGTGGGTTTGCCCATCCTACAATGAGGGCAGCCATAGCCAGTAACAGCAGGCTCAATTGAAAAAGCAACCGCCTTCTTCCGGGCATATCGCTGGCCAACCGCGCTACCAATGCTGAGTCGCCAAAGCGCGCAATGGCCTGGCGGCGTTGTCGCCATGCCCACCCAAAAAGCAGGGCTACCAGCGGCAACAACAGCAAAGCATACAGGTATTCGCTATGTTCAAAACGAAACACGCTATTCAATTTTTATGGTTGACGCTACCCGGCGTTTTATAGTTTGCGCCGGCAGGCCTTGTGCACAAAACCTGTCGACGCAAGGTATCGCTTAAGGTATCGCTTTCAATACGGTATATTTCAACACCAGCTCCAGCAACAACAACAGCAGGGCCAGAGCGGCAAACCACCCAAATTCTTCGCTATACCGCCGTATGACGGTAGTTTCTATCTCGGTTTTCTCCAAGCGATCAATATCATCGTAGATGGTTTTGAGCTGGCCTGCCGAGGTGGCGCGAAAATAACGACCCTGAGTGGCTTTAGCGATGTCGCTTAACAGCGCTTCATCAATTTCCACCTGTGCCATACCGAAGATATACTGCCCATCGCTACGTCTGCTGACGGGGGCCAGCGCCTGGCCCGTAGCGCCTACGCCTATGGTATATACTTTGATGTCAAACTGTTTAGCCAATTGGGCAGCCAGTTCAGGCGACTGGTAGCCGGTATTGTTGACGCCATCGGTGAGCAGAATGATGACCTTGCTCTTGGCCGGGCTGTCCTTGAGTCGGTTTACTGCTGTGGCGAGGCCCATACCGATGGCCGTACCATCGTCGAGGGCGCCGCACTGCAAGCCTGCGAGGAAGGTATTGACCACGGGATGATCGGTAGTGAGCGGGCATTGGGTAAAAGCTTCACCGGCAAAAGCGACCAGTCCGATGCGATCGTGTTGCCGCTTATTGACAAAATCAATGGCCAACTGCTTACTCACTTCCAAGCGGTTGGGCTGAAAATCCTGCGCCAGCATGCTGCTGGATAAGTCCATAGAAAGGACGATGTCTATACCTTCTGCTTTGACAGCTTCTTCTTTTAGCGTTTTTTGAGGGCGGGCCAACGCCACTACTAACGCAGTATAAGCCAATGCGCGCATGACGGGCAACAGCGGACGCAGGCGGCTACGCCAGGTATGTATATTGGCTACGCCCGTCAGCGAAGACAGCCGCAGTTTGGGTTCTTTAATGCTTTGCTTGCGCATTTGCCAGTAAGCCAGCGGCAGCAATAGCAGTAAAATCAAAAAGCCCGGATGCAGAAAATAGAGGTTACTCATGTTCATCCGAATGTATTTCTCCCGAATGTGGCTGGGCTGAATGAATTTCCTCCTGGCCTGCGCCTTGTAAATCCGAGCGCTGATCGGCCTCTTCCTTATCGACCAGTGCCTGCGCAAAGTCAATGAAATTGCTTATCAAAGTGAAGTCTGCCACTGTGCTCGTTTGCGGGCCAGCCTTAGCAAATTTGATCAGATCGGCTCTGCGTAACCAGGCCGACAATGGCTCGTGCCAGTTGGCCCATGCGTTATGATTGCTCAGCGCTTTTTCTATTTCGCGACTGGTCGACTCCAGTGCAGGCAACTGAAACTGGCCCTCTAAGTATTCCCTGAACAGGTAGTTGAGTTCGCTGTAATAAGCTTTTAAGGTTTCGGGGGCCTCCGGGTTTTGTGGGGCCAAAGCGGCTAAGCGCGCACGAGCGCGCTCGTAGGGACTTTGAGTGGGCGTGGGTGGCAGCGCTACGCCCGTTTTCGGTTTTTGCCTTAGTTTGACCAACCAAAGCGCCAGTCCTACAACCAGTAACACTGCCAGCGCATAAGGCGCAAGGTCGCGCCAGTTGAAGCGCTCCCGGATGATGTCTTTGATGGGCTGCAACTCGGCTTTCTCGGTTACGGGTATGGTTTTAACGGCCAGATTGAGGGCCTCGGTAAAAACCGTATCGCCCTGCTGCGTTACGATTACCAGCGGCGGCAGGCGGTAGGCTCCGGAGTCGAAAGCGGTAAGGGTAAAACGCTGCTCCAGTAACAGCTTGGGGGTAAGCGCTATGGTATCCAATTTTGAACTGTTGAGCAGTTCTATTTTTTCTACACTTTTCAGGGCATCTGTATGGATCGCCGCAATACCTTCGCCGGCGGCCAGCCCGAGGTTGAGGCGCAGGGTTACCTGATCGCCAATGAGTATTTCCGGTTGGCTCAGCGTTGCTGAAGCTGTATTTTGGGCGGCCGGCTTTGCCCAGACGCCAAAGAGCCCAATACCAACAGAAAGGATGAGTTTACCAGCATTCATACCTTACATGCGTTTTTGAAAAAAGCGGTGTAGTGCCAGCGTATAATCATCTGTCGTTCGTATCGTCATGAGATCGCCTCCGCTGCGGGGAAAAATACTCCGGCAATACTGTAAGTTATCGGCAAAGCGACGTTCATAAGCCGTTCTTACCTCACGGCTATGGGTATCTATCCACCCCTGCTCGCCCGTTTCGGGGTCATAGGCCCGAATCAGGCCTACATTGGGCATTTCCTCTTCACGGGGGTCGTATACCTGTACACCAATGAGGTCGTGCCTGCGGGCTGCAATGCGCAGCGGCTGCTCGTAGCCCTGGGTCATAAAATCGGATACCACAAAACAGATGCTGCGCTTTTTGACTAAGCTGTTAAAGTGCTCCAGGGCCATAGCCAGATTGGTGCCTTTGCCCGTGGGCTGGGTTTCGATCAACTCCCTGATGATGCGCAAAATATGCCGGCGCCCTTTTTGGGGAGGAAGGAACTTCTCAATCTTATCGGAAAAGAACAGTACGCCTACCTTATCGTTGTTATTGAGCGCTGAAAAAGCAAGCAGGGCGCACAACTCGATGATGAGTTCATTCTTCATCTGATGAACAGCCCCGAAAAACACGGAGGGACTGATGTCGATGAGCAACATAACCGTCAGCTCGCGCTCTTCTTCAAAAACCTTTACGTGAGGCTCTCCGCTTCGGGCCGTTACGTTCCAATCGATGTTGCGCACGTCGTCGCCGTATTGATAGCTTCTTACTTCACTAAACGACATGCCCCGCCCTTTGAAGGCGCTATGGTACTCGCCCGAAAACAAATGACGACTAAGACCCTTGGTCTTAATTTCTATTTTCCGAACTTTTTTGAGCAACTCGTTGGTTTCCAAATGCTATCTGGTTTAGTGCATCTGCCAATAAACAAGGTCAAAGCCGTCAGGCAGCGCCACTTAGGGTACTTCTACTGCGTTGAGCAATTGCGCAATGATGTCCTCCTGAGTGATGTTCTCTGCTTCCGCCTCGTAGGTGAGGCCAATGCGATGGCGCAATACGTCTTCGCATACGGCGCGAACATCCTCGGGTATAACGTAGCCGCGCCGCTGTAAAAAAGCATGGGCTTTAGCGGCTAAAGCTAAGTTGATGCTGGCGCGGGGCGAGCCCCCGTAGCTGATTAGCGGCTGTAGTTTTTTCAGTCCATACTCCTGGGGCTCACGAGTAGCAAAGACAATGTCAACCACGTATCGCTCAATCTTTTCATCCATGTATACCTTTTTCACCGATGCGCGGGCGCGTAGGATGTCCTCGGGGCTCACTACAGGCTGCACATGCGCAAAAATGCTGTCGTCGAGGTTGCGGCGCACAATTTCCCGTTCCTCGTCTTTGGTGGGGTAGCCAATTTTCACTTTCAGCATGAAACGGTCTACCTGAGCCTCCGGCAAGGGATAAGTGCCTTCCTGCTCTATGGGATTCTGAGTAGCGAGCACCAGGAAGGGCTCTTCCAGCGGAAAAGTTTCGGCGCCTATGGTCACCTGCCGCTCCTGCATGGCTTCCAGCAGGGCGCTTTGAACTTTGGCCGGAGCCCGGTTGATTTCATCGGCGAGCACGAAGTTGGCAAATACAGGCCCTTTGCGCACCGAAAAATTATTGACACCAGGGTTGTATATCATGGTGCCGATGATATCGGCAGGCAGCAGATCCGGAGTAAACTGAATGCGGCTGAAGCGCGCGTCAATGCTACGCGATAACGTTTTGATGGCCAGTGTCTTGGCCAACCCTGGCAAGCCTTCCAAAAGTACGTGCCCCCGGGTAAGCAACCCCAACAGCAGGCGTTCTACCATATTGTCCTGGCCGACAATAATTTTGGCGGTTGCCTCCTGTATTCGGCGGGTGACCTCGCTGTCGATGTAGATTTGCTGGTTTAAAGCTTCAATGTCAATGGCTGGCATATTGCTCAGTTTTTATAAAAAAGCTCACAAAAATGAGAAAATTTTCCTCAATATTGTCGCTACAAAGAAGTAAAAAACCGGCTTTATGAAGCGTTTATTGCAGTTGTTGATTTTATTGTCAACCTTATTTGCCACATCGGCTGCGGCTCAGCGGGATACCGCAGCCTGGCTTGCCGCCCAAACCTATGCCGATGCGCTGAAAAACGGAGGCTTAGTTGTGCGTCTTACCAGCAACCATCGAAAAATGCAGGCGATGCGCGCATTGCTGGATACGGGCGCGCTCAATGATCAAAATCGGCTGCGCCTGCGAAACGAACTGGAATTGACCGAAGTGGAAACTCGCCGCCAGAATAGAGAGATCATGACGGCTTTCCGGCTAAAATACAATCTCTCCCAAGTGTACTTTACTTATGATACGGCCTCTGTGTACCTCGCCGCAGGCCGCCGCAACGGTTACTTTCTCAACGACAGTCTGTTGACAGACCCCTCCATTCAACTGCAAGAAGGGCCGTTCCTCTCCTTGCGGGTGGGATACGCCGATGCAGCCAACTATTCGGGCGCAGAAGGCCTCATTCTCGGAGATGCTGCGCTTAAAGACCTGCGAAACCGATACTTTCCCACGTCTGCGGCCTTCAACAACTTTGTCTTTTTCTTTAACGATTGGCTCAACCCCAGTACAGCCAGTCAGAAGCGCTATCTGAAAGCCGTAGAAAAACTCAGGATAAAGCTCCGGGAGGCCCTCAACAACCTAACAGACTCCGAAGACGACGACAAATGATTACCCCTGCGCCAGCGGCCAAAGTTGTAAAAACATGATGAGTACCCACAAGATGAGGTGTGCCGCCTCGGCCGTGCGCCGGGGCATATAGGTAAACAGCAAGCCCAGCAACAACCCTACCGGCACAACTACTATGAGCCAGTGTACCGTCGAAATCTGGGGCGTGGTAAGCGCAGCCAGCCCTCCTGCCAGCATAATCCAGAAGAGCAGGTCTATTTTCTTCTGTACGTCAATAACCATCTTAAAACTATAGCGGGTATACCGGAAGAGGACAACCAACAACAGCGCCGCCAGCAGAATCAACGCTACAAAGTCTTCTATATCCGCCGGCCAGGCCACTGCATGCGGCCAGGAATAAGCTTTCAAAAACTGACCATAGATAAAATCGGGCCAGCGGTCGAACCAAAAATAGAAAAATCCCGCAAACAACAGCGGCAAAAAAGCGCCCGTAATCAGAATCAGTTGCTCCCGTATCTTTCGGGCCCGCAATATGCCTAAACCAACCAAAAAAGGCAGCAGCATCCACAGGTAATCAGCCTGAAAAAGCGCCGCCATGCCTACCCAGAAACCCGTATTAAAAATGTTATCGGCCGAACTTGAAGCCTTATACGTGGCCGTAATGTTGAACAAAGCCAGGATGAGGAATAAATTGGCAAAATGGTAAGGAGTGAGGTTCAGAAAGTCGGGTACTGCCGAGCCTGCCAACATCAAAAACACGCCCGGAAAAAGATTTACCTCCGGCGAAAGGCGGTTGCGAAAAGCGTATATATTCATCAGCCAGCCCTGTATGGCCAACAGTACAAGGGCCAACAGCGGCGGCAACCAGTCATGGGCCGTCAGCCAGGGCCACAAATACGCTGCCAGCATCCCATTGGGAGGCGAAGGGGCAGGGGCCAACTCAAATGCCGCGCCCACGTGCAGCAAGGCGCCGTAGAAAAGCAGAAAAAAGCTAAAGACAAGCTGGTTGGTTCTGAATACGTTTAACACGCCGGTTTGAGTTGTTTGACGAGGTTGCGACCAAGCGATGAACAAGGTCTGATTATCGCGGTAAAAATACTAATTTAACCGAGCTGAAAGCGAACATATTTAATGGTTTTCCCATCCTTCAGGTGCAATCGTTCATAATACGTCGGAATTTCCAGCTCTGCCATGGGCAGCGGCTTGCTGTAAATGTCGTCGTCGTGATACAACAACTGCGCCGCCGGGTAGTCGGCTAAGGTTTCCAGTGTAAAAGCGTACAGCTCCGGCGAGTCGGTTTTCAGATGCACCAGCCCCCCTGCCTTCAGCAACTGCCGGTAGCGATCGAGAAAAGGCGCCGAGGTCAGCCGTCGATTGGCTTTTGACTCCCGCAGAAACGGATCGGGAAAGGTGATCCATATTTCCGACACCTCCTCCGGGGCAAAAAACCAGGCGATGTTTTCAATGCGGGCGCGCAAAAAAGCCACATGGCGCATCGACTCGCGCAGGGCTATACCTGCACCCTGCCATATCCGGGCGCCTTTGATGTCGACGCCTATAAAATTGCGCTCCGGAAACTGCCGCGCCAGCGCCACCGTATACTCGCCCCGCCCGCAGGCCAGCTCTAACGTCAGCGGATGGGCATTGCCAAAGTGGCTGCTCTGCCAGCTCCCCCGAGGGTTGGCAAGGCTGCCGTCGGGCCCTGTAAGCCAAGGCTGGGCGGGATCTTCCTGCTGGTAATAATTGGGAAACGTCCGCAGTTCGGCAAACTTCTGAAGCTTGTTCCTATTGCTCATTATTTTATAAAATTGGCAAAATGAGGGCAAAACGATGGCAAAAATAAAATGTTATTATGGTAACTTACCGTTGTTTTAACCTAAGTTTACCCGGAAGTTTTTCAAATCAAGCAATGCAACCCGCAAAACCGAGCTGATTATGCGCCAGTTTTTATCCATCATTGCGCTTTTATCCAGCCTCTGGGTAAGCGCCCAACAAATTACCGTCTCCGATGAGATCGCCCTGCGCAGCGACATCGGCTACGAAATCATTGGCAAATTAGGCGGCCACGTCCTCTTGTTCCGAAACCAATCTACCGCCTTTGAAGTAGAAGCCTACAACCGCAACATGCAGCTCAGTTGGACCAAAGAACTCGTCCTCGACCGACGCGCCCCCCGGCTGGTAGGCATCACCGCCGATGCCGACGACTTCAGCCTTGTATACCTCTTCCGCCAAAGCAATGAAACCATCCTTAAAGTACATAAATACGACCCCGCCGCTAACCTCATCGACTCCATTACCATCAAAAACCTAGGCTACCTGTTCTATTCCCCGCGCTTCGAAATCGTCTTCTCCGAAGACCGCACCAAAGCTTTAGCTTATTACATCGACCAACAAAACATCTTCCGATTCTACTCCTTCGACCTCGCCCAAATGGCCTTGCTTTGGGAAAAAAGCGTCGTCATTGACGATGCTTACGCCCCCTCCGACTTCCTGCGGGTACTCGTCGACAACAGCGGCCGCATGTACTACCTCCGCGACCGCAACAACTACCGCGCCAAAAACGGTACTCACTATTATGAGTTCGTCTCCTACGACGGCGCCGGCGAAGTAGTCCTCTATCGGATCAACATGGGCCCTCAACATACCTTCGACGTCACCTTTGCCATCGACAACCTCAACCAGCGCCTCATCGGCGCAGGCTTCTATGGCGCCCGCGATAACCTCCAGGCCGACGGCTACTTCTACCTCTCGGTGCCGCCCTTAGCGCCTACCGACCACCTCCAGGCCTTTATCCCCTTTCAGGAAGAATTCCTCACCGCCTTGCTGGGCAGGGAGTACAAACCCCAGCGCGGCCTGCTCGACGTAGACGTTATGGATATGGTGCTGCGCCGCGACGGGGGCGTGCTGCTGGTAGCCGAACGCAATCACCAGCTCGAACGCCGGGGCCCCACTACCCGATTCGCCAATGACGCCCCCTTCCGACTGCTCATCGACTACTACTACGACGAGATACTCGCCGCTTCCATCAACCCCGATGGCGCGCTCCATTGGCAGACCATACTGCACAAAAAGCAATTTAGCCAGGACGACGACGGCGTCTACTCCTCCTTCTTCCTCATGAAAACGGCCGGCCAGCTCCGCTTCCTCTTTAACGACGAAATCCGCTACGAAAACACCGTCAGCGAATACACCCTCAACGGCCTCGGCGACCGCGACCGCCACAGCCTCTTCAGCACCGAAAAACTCGACCTCCGCCTGCGCTTCCGCGCGGCGGCCCAGGTATCGGCCAATGAAGTCATCATCCCCAGCGAAAAACGCAGCCGCCTGCGGCTCATCCAGCTCAGCTATTAAAACATCCGTCTTCTTCACCAACTAATCTAAACTTATCATGCATTATCGCTCTGCCGTACAGCGGTTGTTCCCCGTCTATATGAGCGCCATAGCATTAGCGCTCGTCGGCCTCGCCGGCATGCAAAGCTGCGCTCCCCAGCCCCCCGATGCCGCCGCCGCGCCCGATGCCGCCGCCGCCGATACCTTTGCCGCCAACCGGCCCGCCTTCACTGCCCTGCGCGCCGGCGTACTGCCCATCATAGACGGCAAACCTGCCGACGCCTGCTGGCAAAACGCCCCCTGGCTGCCCCTCTCCGAGCGCTGGTTGGGCGAGCCCTATACCGACGCCGACTTCCAGGGCCGCTACAAACTCAGTTGGAGCGACTCTTTCCTCTACGTCTTAGCCGAAATCACAGACGATACCCTCATCGATATCCACCCCGACGGCCTCGACCGCTACTGGGACGACGACTGCCTCGAAATCTTCGTCGATGAAAACCGCTCCGGCGGCAACCACCAGTACAATCACAACGCCTTCGCCTATCACATCGCCCTCGACGGCCGCGCCGTCGACGTAGGCCGCGACAGCGCCTTCCGCTACTACGATCACCACATCCGATCGGCCCGGCAGTGCGCCGCCAACACCTGCATCTGGGAAGTAGCCGTCCGCCTTTATCCCGATACCTACCTCGACGATCAGCCCCAGGCCGTAGCCCCGCTCCTGCTCAAGCCAGGCAAAATTATGGGCTTCGCCCTCGCCTATTGCGACAACGACCGCAGCCCCGAACGCGAAAACTTCATCGGCAACGCCCCCGTACCCGGCGAAGACAAAAACCGAGGCTGGATAGACGCCGGCATCTTTGGCCAATTGGAGCTCAAAAACCCCTGATCCCCCTTAACCTTAACCTCAACCTTAACCTCAACCTCAACCGCTTTTTGGGGGGCTGCCGCGCCGGGGGGGGCGCCCGCCTCCGGGATACGCTCTGCCATCCCCCCCCCGGCGCGTCACCGCGTCGTCCGCTATTATGGGGGCCGGGTATTTTGTGCGCTGATAAAGCCGCACTCCCGGCCCCCATACCGCTTCCACCGCTGCCCCGGGCGCCCTGCTCCGCTTAGCGCAATCCTACTCATCACATGCCCCCCTCTCAACCTCAACCTCAACCTTAACCTTAACCTTAACCTTAACCTCAACTGCTACCCCACGCCGCTGCGGAGCCGCGTGAGGGGGTGCAGTTTACCCGGAAGAGCGTAGTGAAGACGTGGCGGTATGGCGCGGCCTTGTGTAGGCGCTATCCATCAGAGCGATGGTTTTAAGGCCGGGCCATAATAGCGGAACACCCGACCCCCGGCCCCTTGGTAAAGGGCTTTTCGCCAGGGCATAGCGCCAAAGGGGCCGGGGGGCACGCCCCAATCCCATTCCGAAGCGCCCTTGGTTTTATTAATCTACCGCTGATCGTCTGCTTGATCATCCTGCGGAACAAGTCTAACAAGGCGTTTTTTTCATTGGCGGGCCTGACTGATGCGTTGCAGGACGGCGTTAAGGGCGGTATCTTCGCCTTTTATGAGGTCTTCAACGGTAGCGGGCGCGAGAATATCGGGCTCGACGCCTCCGTTGGCCGGCTCGGTAAAAAAGGTACCCAACAATGGGATATCGAGCTCAATGCCTGAATTGGGCAGGCGCAGAAAGGCCGTTTGGCCGCCATTGAGGCCGCTGCGGCTACCGCCGGTGGTTTCGCCCACAAGCGTAGCCAATTGGCTGTCTTTTGCGAACTTGGCTAAGTAAAAAGTAGCTGAGCTGTTGGCGGCATCTACCAATAGCCACTGCCTTCCGCGAAAGGCGCGCCGCTGAGCCTTCATTTGGGAGGGCTCGCGGGTTTTGAGTTCATAAAAGCCATTTTCGGCGGGTTTGAGGCGAGCCGCCAATTGGCGGTAGGCGTTGTCCCAGGAGCTGAGGTAAGGATCGAGCTCGGCAGGAATGGCGCTGAATCGGGTGAGGGTGCGGCTTTCAGCCAGTTGGATGTCTTTATAGGCCATGTGCCTGGCTAATTCCAGTATTACCTCATCGTTGCCGCCCTCATTGCCGCGAATATCGAGAATAAAGTCGGTAGCGCCTTGGCGGGCCATCTCATCGAAAGCCTGCTGAAGAAAGGCGCGCCAGTCGAACGACATCTGCCAGGTGGTAAAGGTGTACATCCGGAGGTAGGCCGTTTGGGGGTCGATGAAGCGAAAACGCCAAAGCTCGTCCCTGGTTGGCTCCGGCTTGCCCTGAGCGGCCAACCGGGTCTTGCGCTCCTGGCGAGAGATGGCGGCTACGCCAACCTCGGCGGCTTCTGCCTGAGCCTGCGGCCGGAAGCTGAGGCGATACTGGCCATCTTGAGGCGGAAAAAAGAGGGAAAAGTATACATCAAAAGACTCGAAAGGGCCAAAGCCCAGCACTTGAAGGTCGTAGAGGCGCTTGGCGTCGTTGTCGCCGTCGGCTTTTACCACGGTGAGCAGGCTGTCGAGTAGGGCGCGCACCGGTATGCCATTGATGGCGAGGATTTCTGTACCTACGCCTATGCTTGCAACATCCGAGAGGTTATCGGTCACGATCATGCGCCGATCGATGAAGCGGAAGGTAAAGGGCAGTTTATCGGGTTGGTCAAAGACGAGTTGCTGAACGACTGACGACTGGTTGTAAAAGTTGGCATAAGTATGCCCGCATCGGATGCCGGCTACGAGCTGGGAGAAGAGCAGATAGGCGCGCCGATAGTCGGCGTCGGCATTGAAGGCGGGCGCCAGCCGATTGAAGTGGGCGTCGAGCTGAGCCTGGCTTTGATGGCGCAACAACCCGGGATGAAGGGCGTTGTAGGCCTGGCGCGCCAGCTCGAAATCGGCGCGAAGGGCGGCGGCCGGAATGCGTGGAAAGTCTTCGGGTCTTAGCGGCGGCGGCGCGTTCCAGCGATCCACGGCCGTAGGAACGCCATAGAGGGCTACCCGGTTGTTGGTGCTTTCCCAGCGGTTGTCGTCGTGTATGTACTTGTATTCTACCCAGTCGCCAGCTTTCAGGTCGGGGAAGGAAACGGCAACTTCGTAAGTGCCATCGCCATCGGCATCGGTCATGGGCAGGGTTTTGTCCCAAGAAAGCGGCGCCCGGCTACCCCTTATACCAATGGTAGCGGGCAACTGCACATTAGCGGCTTCAGCGCCCAATTGGAGGCGAAAGGTGTAGCTTTGGGTAGCCCATGCGCTCAGGGTTGGCAGCAGGAACAGCCAAATGGCGAGCCAGTAAAAGGTTTTCATGGATTGCGGTTTTGGAAAGGAGAAATGGTTTATGATTTGTTACAACCTGCTTATTAGGCTCTTGTTCATGGATTAAAGCCTATCTTTGTGTCTTTAACCCCTCTTTTTGCATGGTAAAACAATTGGTATGGTCGGCGCTGCTGCTGACCTTTGCGGCCGGCAGTATTTGCGGCCAGGAAATCTACCTCAGCAGCCTCGACAACCGCCTGTATCGGTTCAATCTGGCGGGCTGCACCTATGAGCAGATCGGCAGCGTACCCGGCGGTTCTACGGATATTGCTTTTCATCCCAATGGCAATCTTTACGCCATCAGCACCACCGGTCGGCTTACGCTGGTGAACCCCGCTACGGGCGGGGGTACGCTGGTGCACGCCTTCGAGGCTTCGGCCAGCCAGTTGTATACTTCGCTGACGGCCAGCGCCGAGGGCATTTTTTATACCTGCGGCCTCGATGGCGACCTGTGGTCTTACAACTTGGCTACCGGCGTAGGCGCGTTTCTGGGCAACACGGGCTACCCGGCCGAGGGTGATCTCACTTTTTATGAGGGACAACTCTACATGGCCGCCTCGGGCGACAACATTGTGCGGGTAGACATCAATAACCCGGCCGCCAGCACGGTGGTGATCAATGGCGAAATTGCAGGCCGTATCTTTGGCATTGTATCCTATGCCGCCACCTGCGAGAGCATCACCACTTATGCCCTGACTTCCAACCCGGCCCGGCTCTTTGAGATCGACTTCGACGCTCAGACGCTAGCGCCCTACTGTTCGCTTCCGTTTACCGTGAGCGGGGGGGCCAGCACATACGAGTTCTTGGGCTCCAACCCCGTTTTGCTCGACGAGATCAGCGTTGCGGACTTCTCCTGTACAGCGGCTACGGGCAGCATCGGCGTTACGGCCTCCGGCGGCGTGGGTAGCCTGAGTTATTCGCTTGATGGGCAGCAATATCAGGCATCGCCCCAGTTTTTGGGGTTGCCTGCGGGCGTATATACCGTTTTTGTGCAAGACGAAGCCGGCTGCCGCGTGGAACGGGAGATCGACCTGGGCTTAGCCCTGCCGCAGCCCGCAGGCGTAACCGTAACGCCGGCCAATTGCGGCCAGCCCAATGGCAGCATCAGCCTTTCGGCTTCGGGCGGCACGCCGCCTTACAGCCTTAGCATCGACGGGGGAACGCCCCAGAGCGGGCTCATGCTGAGCGGGCTGGCGCCGGGGTTTTACGCCCTTGTCCTCAGCGACGCCGCCGGCTGCCAGACGCCGCTGTCGGCTAATGTGGGGGGCATCAATGCGCCCTCTTTTGTATCCCTGCAAGCCCAACCTACGCGCTGCGGGCAGCCCAACGGCAGCATCAGCGCCTTGGGGCAGGGCGGCGTAGCGCCCCTGAGCTATGCCTTGGCCGGCGGACAGCCGCAGGCCGAGGGGAACTTCAGCGCCCTGCCGGCCGGCAGCTATCCGGTGCGCCTCATCGACGCCGCCGGCTGCGAGATAAGCGCTAATGTAGAGATTGCCCCCAGCGACGGGGTGGCCCTGCGGGCCGTTGAAGCTACCGATACGCGCTGCGGGCAAAACAACGGCCAACTGCTGCTGACGGCAGAGGGCGGCGCTCCGCCGCTGCTGTATTCGGCAGAGGGCGTCAATTTTAGCCCCGAAGCGGGGTTTGACAATCTACCCGCCGGCAACTACCGCCCTGTGGCGCGCGATGCCAACGGCTGCGAGAGCAGTATGGAGGCGCTGATAGGCGCCTCTTCGGCGCCTCGCTTAGGGGAGGTACAACTGACGCCCAGCGACTGCGATGCGCCCACCGGCGCTATAGGCTTCATTGTAGACGGGGGCGTAGGGCCCTGGCGCGTTACGCTCAATGGGCGGGAGGCGCAGTCGCCGGCGACGGCGCTGCCCGCCGGCGACTATGTGCTGATCGCCGCCGACGCCTTAGCCTGCGCCGATACGGTTGCGCTGCGGCTGGCTCGAAGGCTCTGCCCGATCTACCTGCCCAATGCGTTTTCGCCCAACGACGACGGGGTCAACGATTACTTTGCGCCACAGTCGGTGGATGGATTAGCGGCCCGCATCCGGCGGTTTTTGGTGTTCGATCGCTGGGGCGGATTGGTATTTCGGGCCGAAGACGTGGCCTTTGGCGATGCGGCTGCCCGTTGGGACGGGCGCCGGAGGGGAGCAGGCGCGCTGCCGGCGCCCCTCGACCCTGGCGTATTTGCTTATGTGCTGGAATTGGTGTATCCCGACGGGGAGGTGCAGCAACTGGCCGGAGAGGTGCTGATGGTGCGCTGATGTTGGGGGGGGAAGCAAGTATATATCCTTATCCAAGCTAAGATTTGTGAATCCTGACTTGGGAAACCATGAGATAAAAGCAGGCGCCTTATTGGGTCGGACCAGGGGGTGAAGCGGTATGGGCCGGCCGGGCTTGCGCTAAAGCAGGAGGTAAACCTGCTGCCGGCCCATAAGAGCGGAAGACCCGGCGCCGCGCAAGATGATGAAAGGAGCAGACGCCATGCGGCGGGGCCCAAAAAAAAAGAATCGCGAACAACAACTGCTCGCGATTCTGGAATCAATCCTGTATAAGAAACTTCTCTACTTATGCCTTTGTGAGCGCATGTGCGACCGAAGACCGCTTTGCAAGCCCACTGCGCAAAGATAGCAAACTTAAGTTTATTGAGAAAATTGATAAAAATAATAACCTGATAGACAAAAACTATACCTTTGTTGGATAACGACCCGTCATGACGCTTCAACAGCTTGAGTACTTAGTGGCCATTGATGACTGCCGGAGCTTCTCGGCGGCGGCCGACCAGTGTTTTGTCACGCAGCCTTCTTTGAGCGCCATGGTGATGAAATTAGAGGCGGAGCTCGGGTTGAAGTTGTTTGACCGCAGCAAGCAGCCCGTCATTCCTACGGAGGCGGGCATACGGCTGATTGCGCAGGCCCGGTTGGTGCTGCGGGAGGCGGAAAAGCTGCGCCAGTTGGCCAAAGACCAGCAGGAAAAGGTAAATGGCGTCTTGCGCGTAGGCATTATCCCTACGCTGGCGCCTTATTTGCTTCCGTTGTTTTTGCGACCGTTTTCGGAGGGTTACCCAGAAGTGGAGTTGCACATTACCGAGGCGCCTACCGAACAAATCATTCAACTGCTGTGCAAAGACCACTTGGATGTGGGCCTGATGGCCACCCCCTTAGGCGACGATCGACTGATGGAAGACCCGCTGTTTTTGGAAGAATTTTTTGTGTATGCCCCCAAAGAGCAGAGCATACTGCAAAAACAATACCTGATGGCGAGCGATATTGACCCCGACCGATTGGTGCTGCTGGAGGAAGGGCATTGCATTCGCACCCAGGTGATCAACCTTTGCGCCCTGCAAAAAGCCCAGCGGGCGGTGAGCAATGTAGCCTATGAGGCGGGTAGCTTGGAAACCCTGCGCCGGGTAGTGGAGAACCACGCCGGCATAACCATATTGCCAGAGCTGGCGCTGATGGATCTGGACGAGGATCGGCTCCGGCATGTGCGCTTCTTTAAAAAGCCGCCGCCGGCCCGCGAGATTAGTTTGGTAGCCCGCCGGGCCTATGCCAAAACCCGATTGGTGAATGCGCTGCGCGAGATGATTATGGCGCATCTGCCCGAGCAGTTGAAGCGCAAAAAAGAAGGGATGGTGATCATCGGCGTTGGGGGATAGTTTCAGCGGGCAAGCAAACGGCCCGCGTCGCTGTTTTACCAGCGGGCGGGCCGTCGCGTTCACGTCTACTCCACTAACTCATCAACAGGCGGTAGGCGAGCCTGTGCAGGGCGCCTATCCGATCTTTGTTTTACGGTACTATATTACGGCGCTTCTCAAGGCGGCGTAAATGACGTTTGGCACCCATTTTTAGTGATTTTGCCGCTGCATGGCCCTATCTTTGCGGGTAGCGCCCACAGGCGGCGCTGCCCCGCTTATGCAACTGCAAAAGATACAAGCGTTTATTGCCGAATACCGCCAATGGTTAGCTTCTCCGGAGGCCGGTGTACGGATTTTTTATTGGGAAACCCAGGCGCTATGGCAGGCGCATTGGGACATCAACGCCCCAGACCTGCGCCCGGGCTTTGAGGCGGGTCTTGAAAATAGCCTCACGCGCAGGCTGTGGAACCGGCAGGCCTATGAGCCTAAGCGCATGATGCTGGCTTTTATGGAGATGGAGCCGGAGTTTGTGCGCAGTATGTTCATCGACCTCTTCAACGAGCAACGCGACGCCGTAGGGCGAGCCGATCGCTTTGTCTTTTACTGCGACCAACTCATTGGGCAATACCGCGAACGCAATCCGCTGAGCCCCGATACCCGCCACTACCACGACGACGGCTATGGCATGATTTCGCTGTACCTGAGTTTTCAATATCCGACGTTGTATGCTCCGTATCGGGCCGACCGGCTGGCTATACTCCTTGATCGATTAGGCTCCAAGGATCTGCCTACAGGCGGCGATTTTGAGCGCTACACCAAGGTGATGCGCACGCTATGGGGGATGCTGCAAAAGGATGCGGAGGTAATATCCCTGCATACGGCCCGACTACTGCCCGGGCGGCATTACATGGACGACAGCCTGCTTCTTGCTTTTGACTTTGCCTGTTTCATCGCAGGCGAAACTACTCCAATATCTCAACCATGAAAATGTTGATTACGGTCCGAGGCTTGCGCTTGTTTCTGCTGCCGGCCGGCTTGCTATGGCTATGCAGCGGCGTAGCGGCTCAGTCGCTGGCGCAGTTGGCAGCCGAAACGCAGGCTAAATTTGCTCCCGACCGGCGCGTGGCCCGCTTTGATGTAGAAGCGGCCGGCATTTTTGTGCGGGGAGAGACCACCTCTGCCGCCGCCCGCGCATACCTGCTCAAGCGAGCCACCGACCTGCGCATCACTTGTATCGATCAGATAGCGCTGCTGCCGGCAGCGGCCTTGGGCCCCGACACCCTGGGGTTGGTGCGCCAGTCGGTAGCCAACCTGCGCACCGAGCCGCGCCATGCCGCCGAACTGGCTACCCAGGCCCTCATGGGCACGCCCCTGCGGGTGCTGAAACAGCAGGGCGACTGGTACTTAGTGCAAACCCCCGACCAGTACATCGCCTGGATCGACAGCGGCGGTCTGACGCTGATCGACGACGCCCGCATGAGCGCCTGGAAGCGAGCCGATCGGCTGGTGTTTACGGGCAATTTTCGGGTGCTGCTTAGCCCCGACGGCCTTCCTGTAGCCGATCTTGTGGCAGGCGCAATAGTAGAAAAAATTGGGCGCCGCAGGAAAAGCGCCCTGATCAAACTGCCCGACGGCCAGGAGGCTGAGCTGCCCTTGGCGGAAACCCTACCGCTAACGGCGCTGACATCGGGGGCAATGCCCTCAACATCGGCGCTGACGGCTACGGCGTCGAGTTTCCTGGGGCGGCCTTACCTTTGGGGCGGCAGCAGCGGCAAGGGGCTCGATTGCAGCGGCTTTACCCGTACCGTTTATTTTCTGCATGGCTTCATCATCCCGCGCGACGCCTCCCAACAGGTGTGTGCCGGCGAAGAAGTGCCCTTAGATTCGACCCTGTCGAACCTCCTGCCCGGCGATTTTGTTTTCTTCGGCAACTACCGCAACGACGGCTCCCTGCGCATCAATCACGTGGGATTGTATCTGGGGCAGGGGCAGTTTATACACAGCGGCGCCGACAATGGCTGCGTAAAAGTACAAAGCCTGCTACCCGGGGCCCTTAGCTTTGCGCCGCACCGCCGGGCCAGCCTCATGCGGGCGCGGCGGCTTCGTGCGGGTACCCGCGGCGTCGTTGGCTTAGGCGAATCAGGCTGGTATTAGATCACTCCATAAGCCGCATAATCATCTGCTATCATGGCTTCGATACTCGACTTAATTGGCAATACCCCGCTGGTGGAAATCCAGCACATCATAAACAAACCCGGCTTGCAGGTATTTGGCAAGCTCGAAGGGCAGAACCCCGGCGGCAGCGTAAAAGACCGGGCGGCTTACAGCATGATCAAAGGCGCTCTTGACCGGGGGCTCATTGGCCAGGGCCGGCGCTTAGTAGAGGCTACCAGCGGCAATACGGGCATTGCGCTGGCTATGATCGCCCGCCTGTTTAACGTGCCCCTCACGCTCATCATGCCCGACAACTCTACGGCCGAGCGCGTACAGACCATGCAGGCTTATGGCGCCGAGGTAATCCTGACCCCGGCTGCGCGCACCATAGAATATAGCCGGGAGTTGGCCGAAGAGATGGCCGCACAGCCCGGCTATGTGTTGCTCAACCAGTTTGCCAATCCCGACAACTGGGGGGGCCACTACCGCAGCACCGGCCCCGAAATCTGGCGCGACACCCAGGGGCAGGTAACCCATTTTGTAAGCAGCATGGGCACCACGGGCACCATCATGGGCGTATCGCGCTACCTGAAGGAACAAAACCCCGACATACAAATTGTAGGCGTACAACCTACGGAGGGCTCCAACATTCCCGGTATACGGCGGTGGTCGCCGGCTTTCCTGCCTGAGATTTATGAGCCCGCCCGCGTTGACCAAATCATTGATGTAAGTCAGGAAGAGGCTCAAGCCATGATGCGGCGATTGGCCCGGGAGGAGGCCATCTTTGGCGGCGTAAGCAGCGGCGGCGCCATAGCGGCGGCGGCCAAGTTGGCAGAAACCTTAGATGAAGGCGTCGTGGTGTGCATCATCTGCGACCGGGGCGATCGCTACTTGTCGAGCGGGCTATTTGGTTGATGGATTTGTAGTATCCTTAACCCAACTTTAACGTCCAAAGCTTGTTTCAGCAATCAATAACTGCCCTGTGGCAGGCGTTTGTTTAGCGTATGTCGCGCGAAGGCAGTAAGTAGGTATACGACATACTGTAAAAACTGCCAACGCAAACCACAAAATTAAGCACAAGTATCATGTTCAAATCGTTTATTGCCGCTTTTGCCATCGTACTGCTGACCGCTACGGCCGGCATTGCCCAACAACCGGCTACCCGCCAGTATACCCGCGCCAGCGATTCTGACCCCGAAGCTCGCGCCGCCGTTGAAGCGCTGCGCCGCAAGTATCAGGCCTATACCAATATGGAGGCCTCCTTCACCCTTGATATCGAATTGCCTGAGCAGCCTAAAGAAACGCAACGCGGCGTCATTGGCCGGTCTGGCGCTAAATACCGCATGCAGCTTTCCGGCCAGGAAGTCATCTGCGATGGTCGCGCCCTATACCTCATCTTGCACAGCAATAAAGAAGTGCAGATCAACAATATGCCCGACCCTAACGACGACGAAAACATCCTCTCCCCCGACGCCCTCTTTAACTTCTACGACCGCGGTCAGTTTGTGTTTATTCTCGTAGATGAGCGCACTGAAAATGGTAAAGTCGTACAAATCATCGACTGTAAGCCCACCGACCGCGAGTCGGAGTTCAGCAAAATAACCCTAACGCTCACCAAACAAAGCCGGGAGATTGTGCGCATCAAAGCCTTTGGAAAAGATGGTAGCCGCTATACCTTCAACCTGCTAAGTCTCAATGGTAATAAAACCTTTGCCGGCAATCACTTTACCTTTGACCGCACCAAGTATCCGGGGTATCATATTGAGGATCTGCGCGATTAAGGGCGTGTCAGGTGGAAGCTTATGTGTATGGCCCCTGTCGGCAGTAAAATTAGACTACGACAGGGGCCATATTCCTTTACACCCTGCTCAGCATACTGATTTTTGGCCAAAAAAATTACAATTATTAAAGCGTTATTAGCCTACATTGCAGAAAATTAAATTTTCTGCTATGAAACTAAATTTCTCCATTACAAGTCTATTCTGTCTCTTAATGGGGCAGGGAGTTTTTTATCCCATCTGTGCACAGCCGCCACAACAACAACATCCAAGAGCGCTTCATCCTGAGGGCTTCATAGAAAATACGGGGCAAATGCGCAGCGATGTAGCCTTTTACCAACAGGCTGCGCATGGCTGGGTTCTTGCGAGCCCAACCGGAATAACCCACTACTTTTCGGGAGAGGCTTCATCATCGTCGGCAGAATGCCTCGATCTGGTTCTGGTTAATAGTAAAACCTGCAAGTGGGAAGGATCGGATCAACTCCCTGAACAAATGTTTTACTACTCTAATCTTGCGTATAATGGCAGCGACCCAGTCACTATGCGCGCGTTCAGGCAACTGACTGCCAAAGAGGTCTACCCCGGGGTAGATTGGGTGTTGTCTGCACAGAAAGGTGGATACAAGCATGAATTTATAGTACGCCCTGGAGGTGACCCCAGTCGAATCAAATGGCAATATCCCGGAGCGACGAGTTTAAAAGTTAATGCCGATGGCTCATTAAACATCAATACTTTACAAGGCGTCTTTTATGAAAAAGCTCCTGTATCCTACCAACAGGAACAAATTATAGCAAGTAAGTTTATCGTTTCAGGTAATTCGGTATCGCTTTGGCTGGATAATTATGACCCCAAACTCCCCCTCCGGATTGACCCCGAAATAAGCTGGGCAACTTACTATGGAAGTACCGACAGCGATAGCGCTGAGGCTGTAGTAACCGATGCGGCAGGCAATGTATATATGGCAGGCATTTCCAGTTCTATGATGCAGCTTTCACACTTAGCGCTTACACAAACCTATTCGGGGGGAGTAATTGACCTCTATCTCGTCAAGTTTGATGCTGCCGGCAATCGCATCTGGTGCAATTATTTTGGCGGCAATAGCCAGGAAGAATCGCCTCGCTTAGCCGTAGATCATCAGGGCAACATTCTTTTGACCGGCAATACACTATCTATCAACAACATACACCAAAATGGACACCAATCGAATAATGGCGGAAATGGTGATGCGCTTTTAGCGAAGTTCTCGCCACAGGGACAAAGGATATGGGGCACATATTATGGAGGTTTTTTTCAGGACATCGGTTATGCCATAACTGTTGATGCCCAAAACAGTATTTATATAGCCGGACGGACAGCCTCTACAACGGGTATTGTAGAAGGCCCAGCGCATCAGGTGCAAAATGCCGGTAATGGCGACGCTTTCCTGGCAAAGTTTTCATCGGCTGGCCAGCGGTTGTGGAGCACCTACTTTGGCGGCGGCGCTGAAGATATTGGCTATGCGCTCACGACAGACGCACATAGTAATGTTTATATGGCCGGTTATACCCGATCATCAAACCAGATTGCTACTTCAGGTAACTGGCAGACGCAATACCAGGCAGAAGGCGATGCTTTTTTAGTTAGCTTCGACAGCCAGGGCGTTCATCGTTGGGGCATGTATTACGGCGGGCTACAACTGGACCAATTTCACACCCTGTCTACTGGGCCTGAAGGAACACTGTATGCAGCCGGCTCCACCGCTTCTCCAACCGACATCGCTTTTAATGGCGCCCAAATGCAATATGGCGGCAACCTGGCAGATGCTTTTCTAGTAAAATTTGATACCAGTGGCCAGCGTATCTGGGCCACTTATCTTGGAGCTGGAGGCATAGAAACTAATCGGGGGCTTGCTACCGATAACGCTGGGCAGGTATTCATAGCCGGCTCAACCACCTCTTTTCAAAACTTTGCCCAAAATGGCTATCAAAATATTTATGGCGGGGGATCAGAAGATGCTTACATCGGAAAGATTGGCCCCAGTGGCAATTTGGAATGGTTGTCATACTACGGCAGTATCGGAGGCGATCTTGGCAATGATATTACACTTGATCCTTCCGGGGAGCATATATACCTGGCTGGCCGTACCAACTCCAATACCAACGTCAGCTTCAATGGATTCCAAAATAACTATCAAGGTGGTATAAGAGATGGCTTCTTGTTGAAAATGACCACAGCCGCCAACCCCACAACTGTATCCCAAACACCGTCAACGAAGCAATTTACGCTATTCCCCTCACCGGCCGACAAGCAGGTCTGTCTACTGGCCGATGGCGAAACCCCAAATATCTGGATGACATGGCGCATGGCAGATATGCATGGCCGCACCATTATCCAAGAAAATTCAGCGCCTTTCCCCAATGGCGCTTCGCACTGTTTTGACGTTGCCACACTCCCTCAGGGTATCTATATGCTTATGGCACAAGATATACAGGGACGCTACTGGACAGGCAGATTCCTAAAGTTGTAAATCGCTCATCATTCTCCAAGCCAAGGTCTAAGAACCCTGGCTTGGAGAACTATCTCTACTCCGCCAGCCCCTGCTCCCGCAGGATACGTAGTACTTCTTCCTCGGAAATAGCGACGATGAGGGCAATGGAAGAGATGGGAATACCTTGAGTGTGTGCATTAACGACTACTGAAATGGTTTTTGTCTCACGACCTTCTTCACGGCCTTCTTCACGACCTTCTTCACGACCTTCCATCTTGGCAGTTTCCAGCAGATCGTTGGAGATGCGCCGCTCTTTGATGTGCGCATCGTACATGGCTTTTGCTTCTGCGTCCATATTGTAATAATTGAGGATTTTTTCCGCTTTCTCCAACCCCGGAGCGCTAAAATGCTCTGGCAGACGATTGTTTTTTTTATTGCCCTGAGATTCAGGAATATTAATGATGGTTATCTGCCGGCGCAGCAATACCGTTAGGAAACCCTCTAATATCTCATAGTTGGCCTTTTGGCGCAGCAACCTTTTTATCGCCCAATCAAAACTCACTAATGGCCGCCTGTCACTCATCAGGAATTAATTTGCTACAAAATTAAGACGTTTTCGTGGGTATTTCAAGATTCTTCACGCGCGCTGCATTGAGTAGTAGCTATAGTTTTCCAAGCCAAGGTTCATAAATCTTAGCTTGGAAAACTATCAATATATGCACCTCAAACGCCCTATCCCTACCCACCTCAGCGATAACCTCCCTTTTCAACCCGGCATAAATTCCCTACCTTTGCCCGGCCAAAAGCAATCAACCATCCATGGCCAATCTCACCGTAGAGCAACGCCTCCAGCAATTGTTTGAAGACTGGGCCGGCGAGCCGCCCACGCTGGTACTACCCCTGGCGCCGTCAGGCTCCGCCCGCATATATTACCGCCTTCAGGGCCCGCGGCATACCGCCATAGGCGCCTTCAACCCCGATAAGCGCGAAAATGACGCCTTCATAAAATTCTCCCGCCACTTCCACGCCAAGGGGCTGCCCGTGCCCGAGATATACGCAGAAGACCTCGATCAGCACATCTACCTTCAGGAAGACCTGGGCTTTACCACCCTCTACAGTTACTTGCTGCAAAAAGACGACTACTTCCCCGACTACCTCGTGCGCATCTACAAAAAGACCGTCGAACAACTGGCCCGACTCCAGATTCAGGGAAGCGAAGGTCTTGACTACAGCCTCTGCTACCCCCGCGCCGACTTCGACCGCCAGTCGATGCAGTGGGACTTCAACTACTTCAAATACTACTTCCTGCGCCTTGCCGGCGCCATCTTCGACGAGCAAGCCTTGGAAGACGACTTCAACCGGCTGGCCGATTTTCTACTGGAGGCGCCCTCCCATTTTTTCATGTTCCGCGACTTTCAAACCCGCAACATCATGATACGGGCCGGCGAGCCCTTCTTCATCGATTATCAGGGCGGGCGGCGCGGCGCCCTGCAATACGACCTCGCCAGCCTGCTCTACCAGGCTAAAGCCAATATCCCCGAAGACATTCGCCTCGAACTGCTCAACCACTACATCGACGCCGCCTCGACGCTCACGCCCATACAACGCGACGCTTTCACAGCCCAGTATTACGGTTTTGTACTCATCCGGTCGGTACAGGTGCTGGGCGCGTATGGCTTCCGCGGCCTGTATGAACGCAAAGAACACTTCCTCCAAAGCATTCCCTATGCCATCCGCAACCTAAAGTGGCTGCTCGACCAGCAGAAGGTTCCCATCCCCCTGCCCGAACTACACCAAGCCATCAATCAGGTGGTTGCCTCCAAGCGTTTCGAGCCCTTCGATAAAATCAAAGCCAGCTCCAGCCTCCTCAGCGTCAGCGTCAGCAGTTTCAGCTACAAGGCAGGCATTCCCGAAGACCCCTCCGGCAATGGCGGCGGCTTCGTTTTCGACTGCCGCTTTGTGCACAATCCCGGCCGCTATGAGCCCTACAAAAAACTCACCGGCCGCGACGAAGCCGTCATCAACTTCCTGAGGCACCACAGTCGGATGGATGACTTCCTCAATGACGTTTACCGCATTGTAGATCGGGCTGTGGAAGACTACATCGAGCGCAGTTTCACCCATCTGGCCATCAACTTCGGCTGCACCGGCGGCCAACACAGGTCGGTCTTCGCCGCCGACGCCCTGGCTCGCCACCTCGCCGAAAAATACGGTCTGCGGGTACGCGTAACGCATGTAGAGCAGGAGAAAAAGGGCTGGAAAAACGGCTAAAGCCCACCCCTATTGATACGCAATTTTTTTTACCCCTCTGCCGGCCCAACCTATTGGAATTGAGCGTACATTTCGCCAAATTTATTAGTTATGACTACGCTCATACTCGTCATTTTTATTTTGGGGTACTTAGCCATTGCGCTTGAGCATCCTCTTGGCATCGACAAGACGGCCCCAGCCCTCCTCATAGGAGCGTTATGCTGGTCGGTGCTGGCGCTCAACACCCCCGGCGCCGAGGTGCATCACCTCCAGGATCACATGGCGCATCACCTCAGCGACATCGCCAGCATCTTGTTTTTCCTGCTGGCCGCCATGACCATCGTAGAGCTCATCGACAGCTACGGCGGCTTTAGGGTCATCACCGACCGCATCAACACCACCAATCGCGTCAAGCTGCTCTGGATCATCAGCGTCCTCTCCTTTTTTGTGTCCTCCGTACTCGACAACCTCACCACCACCATCGTCATGGTAGCCCTGCTGAGGCGGATGATCCGGTCGCGGGACGACCTCTGGCTCATGGCGGGCTTTGTGGTCATTGCCGCCAATGCCGGCGGCGCCTGGTCGCCCATCGGCGATGTCACTACCATCATGCTCTGGATCGGGGGCCAGATCAGCACCGTACCGGTTATGACCGAGCTTATCATTCCCAGCCTCGTATGCCTCATTGTGCCCCTGCTGCTGGCCAGTCTGCGCATGCGCGGCGACGTAGAGCGCCCCGTAGAAAATGAGATGGAAAGCAGTCAAACCGTCACCGTCACCGATTTCCAGCGCAAGCTCATCCTTATCGTAGGGGTAGGGGCGCTGGTGTTTGTGCCCATTTTCAAGAGCATCACCCACCTGCCCCCCTATGCCGGCCTGTTGCTGGGTTTAGCCGTGCTCTGGACCATGACGGAGATCATGTCGCGCAGTCAGGACCACGTCACCCGCGGTCACTTGGCCGTTAGCGGCATTCTCCGGCGCATCGATACGCCCAGCGTGCTCTTCTTTCTTGGTATATTGCTGGCCGTAGCCGCCCTTGAAACGGCGGGGATATTGGGCCAGACGGCCCAGTGGCTCGACAAGAGCGTAGGCAACATCGCCATCATCAACGGCCTGATCGGCCTTCTTTCTGCCGTCGTCGACAATGTGCCCCTTGTGGCCGGCGCCATGGGCATGTACGATCTGGCCACCTACCCCGTCGACCACCTCTTCTGGCATCTGCTGGCCTATTGCGCCGGCACAGGCGGCAGCATCCTCATCATCGGCTCGGCCGCCGGCGTAGCCGCTATGGGGCTCCTGCACATCGACTTCCTCTGGTACCTCAAGCGCGTAAGTCTCCTGGCCTTAGCGGGCTACCTGGCGGGCTTGGGCGTGTTGCTGGCCCTCAAGGCATTGGGCATATAAAACGTAGCACAACCCTATTGGCCCACAACCATGTGACTGCAACTCCACAAAAGCCCGGTTACATCAGCAATGCCCGATACGCGATCGCTCCGGCAACGCCCCCCAAAATGGGCGCTACCACGGGAATCCAGGCGTACCCCCAATCGGAAGAGCCTTTACCGGGAACGGGCAGCAGCGCATGGGCAATACGCGGCCCCAGATCGCGGGCGGGGTTGATGGCATAGCCTGTGGCGCCGCCCAGCGAAAGGCCTATCGCCCATACTAAGCCGCCTACTGCTAAGGGGTTCAAACCGTCGGCAAAGGTATTGACGCCCAAGGCGGAGAGGCCAAACATAAGCACAAAGGCGCCCAAAAATTCGCTAATAAAATTAGATAGCGTATGCCGAATGGCAGGCGCCGTGCAAAAAACAGCCCGCTTGGCGCCCGCATCTTCGGTGCGGCGCCAGTGGGGCAGGTAGTGCAGGTATACCAGTACGGCGCCCATAAAAGCGCCCAGCATTTGTGCCGAAATGTATGCGGGAACCTGCTCCCAGCCAAACTGCCCTGTAACCGCCAGGGCTAAGGTCACTGCCGGATTGAGGTGGGCGCCACTGACATGCCCCACGGCGTACACGGCAAAAGCCACCGCCAGGGCCCAACCGGTGGCGATAACGATCCAGCCGGCATTTTCGCTCTTGGTGTCTTTCAGCACCACGCCGCCCACTACGCCGTTGCCCAGCAGAAGTAAAAGAGCGGTACCCAGCAGCTCAGCAATAAAGTTATTCATATCTTGTGAAGCTTAGAACCGATAAAAAACCTTACTTCAGGCCAGCGCCTTCTGCGCTTTGGATCGCCGGACTATCCAACCGGCAACGGCTAAGTTTGGAACCCAACACAGCCAGGCCACCAGGCGATAAGCTGTGTAAAAATCGCCAAAAATGACCTGTAGCATCGGGAGCCATACCCTCAAAGTTACGGCGGCGAAGCAAGCGGCATAGCTATAAATCATCATCGTTCTATGCGGCTCAATGGCCTTGTGGCGAATGTGCAGATATGCCTTTAAAGTGGTATAAAACCAAATAACCCCCAAGCAGATGAAACCCAGGGAAGCCGCTAACCCTCCGGTTGCATAAAACCCAATGTAGACGCCCGCCAGCGAACTCACCAAAACAGCCCCCACGTATACTTTGCCCACTTGCCTGTGCAGCGCCGGCCGGGTAGCCCTAAGCCTCGGGCTAAACTGCATCCAGCCCAGCAGCAGCGCGATACCCCCCGGAACGATGTGGCTGTAGAAGCCCGCATTCCAAAATAAATCGGCCAATAGCTCATCTGACTTTGAGGCCAATAACCCAAACTCCCGGTCTATCAGAAAATAAATCCCCGGATAAAGCCCGATCAGGATAGCCAATACGACTAACAAGGCCCATAATGCTTTGCCTACCATTGTTTTAATGGATTGAGTGATCTTGATTTTTGGCTCCCGGGGGTATTGCGCGGGCATGTATACTACCGCAACATCGCTAATGTACGACAATAGTTTTATTTAGTAACAAACGCTCGCGCCCAGGCGGGTGCAGGCGGAGTTGTATGCCGGGCCAGGGGGTGCAGCGGTATGGGCTGGCCGGGTTTGAACCAAGGTTGGAGATAAACCTAAAGCCAGCCCATAATATTTACCCGGATGAGCGCAGCGACGACGTTTACCCGACCGAGGGTAGTGAGGGCGTGGGGGCGGAACACGTTTACCCGGAAGAGCGCAGCGAAGATTGAGCCGACTAGCGTAGCGACGGCGGACGCGGCGGCGCCGCCCGTGGCGCCCATTGGAGCCGGATGTTATGCGGCGGGGTTTTTACCCGGAAGAGCGTAGCGAAGACGTGGTACCCGAACGCGCAGCGGGCGTGGCCCCTACCCCTTCTCCAACCCGGCGCGTACGGCGTCGGCGATGTAGGCCAAAGACGCTTCGTCGAGCTCGCTGTGCATGGGCAGGCTGATGACGGAGCGGCAGAGCATATCGGTGACGGGCAGGAAATCGACGGCGTTGGCGGCGGCGTCTTTATAGGCATCCTGGGCGTAGAGGGGCACCGGGTAGTAGATCATGGAAGGCACGCTCTGGGCCTGAAGATGGGCCTGGAGGGCGTCGCGGCGGTCGCCGTCGACTTTGAGGGTATACTGGTGGAAGACGTGGGTGCTGTTGGGCTGACGGGCCGGGGTATGCAGGCCGTCGATGCCGGCGAAGGCCTGGTCGTAGTAAGCGGCGGCCTGCCGGCGGGCGTGGTTGTAGGCATCGAGGCGCTTGAGCTTAATGTCTAATATAGCGGCCTGGATGGAGTCGAGGCGGGAGTTGACGCCCACAAAGTCGTGGTAATAGCGACGGGCCGACTGGCCGTGGTTGGCTACGGCGCGGCAGCGGGCGGCGAGGGCGTCGTCGTTGGTATAGAGGGCGCCGCCATCGCCGTAGGCGCCGAGGTTTTTGGACGGATAAAAGGAAGTGCAGCCGATGTGCCCGAGGGCGCCGGTGCGAGCTGTCTGACCGTCGGGGAAGGTATATTCAGCGCCTATGGCCTGGGCATTGTCTTCTACCACCCAGAGCTTGTGTTTGTGGGCCACCGCCATAATGGGGGCCATGTCGCAGCTTTGGCCAAATAGGTGCACCGGCACGATGGCGCGGGTACGGGGCGTGATGGCCGCCTCAACGAGGTCGGCGGTTATATTGAAGGTATGCGGATCGACGTCGATCATGACGGGCTTGAGGCGCAGCAGGGCGATGACCTCGGCCGTGGCCACGTAGGTGAAGGCCGGCACAATGACCTCGTCGCCGGGTTGGAGGTCGAGGGCCATCATGGCAATTTGGAGCGCATCGGTGCCATTGGCGCAAGGCACTACGTGCTTGACGCTCAGATAAGCTTCGAGGTTGGACTGAAACGACCGCACGGCCGGGCCGTTGATGAACGCGCCCGAGCGAATGACGTCGATGACGGCCTGGTCTATTTCTTCCTGCATTTGGAGGTATTGGTTGTGCAGATCAACCATTTGCAATTGGGGCATATTATTTCGCATTAGCGGCGCAAAGATAGTACAGCGGCGGGGTTTGTGTGGGAAAAAGGACGCCTTTGGTCGATAAAATCGCCGGGGGGATGGGTTGCTGTTGAAAAAGCGCTACTTTTGAATTCGATCTGCTTATTGCAGCCGGCTTTTCCTCGTGGTGTTTTAGTAAAAAATAAGGAGAACAGGTAGTTTTTGTAACCGTGGGCGCTGGCGCCCGCCCCAATTCGTCTGCCTGTGCAACTGACCATCACCAACCTCCGCAAGACCTACGCCAATGGCGTAAGGGCGCTGGACGACCTCAATCTGGACATTAAATCGGGTATGTTTGGGCTGCTGGGGCCCAATGGCGCCGGCAAGAGCAGCCTCATGCGCACTTTAGCTACGCTTCAGCTACCCGACGAAGGCGAAATTGACTTTGACGGCATAGACGTGCGCCGACAGCCGCTGGAGATGCGCAAGGTGCTTGGATATCTGCCCCAGGAGTTTGGGGTCTACCCCAGGGTATCGGCCGAAGAGCTGCTCGATTATTTTGCGGTACTCAAGGGGATAACCGGCAAGGCGGCGAGGCGGCAACGCATTGCCGAGGTGCTGGCGCTGGTGAACCTCTACGACGACCGGCACAAGCACGTACACAGCTACTCTGGGGGCATGAAACAGCGCTTTGGCATTGCCCAGTTGCTGCTGGGCAACCCCAGGCTCATCATTGTCGACGAACCCACGGCCGGCCTCGACCCGGCCGAACGCCACCGTTTTCTGAATGTGCTGCGGGAGATTGCCAGCTCCAACATCATCTTGTTTTCCACCCACTTGGTAGACGACATTCAGGACCTCTGCAACGACATGGCCATCATGAACGGAGGCCGCATCCTGAAACAGGCCACGCCGGCGCAGGCCATACGCGAGCTGGAGGGAAAGATATGGACCGCCAACGCGCCCCGCGGGCAGGCGGAGGAGGCCCTGCCGACAGGACTGCGCCCGCTCTCTATGCGCTACAATACCGACCAGAGCTTACAGTTGCGCGTTTGGGCCGGCCAACGGCCTGCGGCAGCCTTTGAGTTGGCGGCGCCCACGCTGGAAGACGTTTATTTCCACACCTTACAAAACGCGACCCTGTGAGCGCTTACACCTTCCGTTCCATCTATCGCTTCGAGCTCAGGCATTGGCTTTTGCAACCCGCCTTTTACCTGTACGCCGGGGTTTTTACGCTCTTTCCGATGCTGGCTATGGCCGGCGCCGCCGGCATCTTTGGCGAGGGTTCTTCGGAGGGCATTGCCAACTCGCCGTACGGAATCATCTCAATGGGGCGTTTTTTCGGCCAGTTGTTGCTGTTTGTACCCGCGGCGCTGGTGGGGGGCAGCGCCTACCGCGACCATCGCTATCGGGTGAGCGCGTTGCTCTACACCTGCCCCATAACCGAGGGCGCCTATTTAGCGGCCAAGTGGCTGGCGCCCATGACGGCGGTGCTGCTCATTGCCGTCATGGGCGCTGCGGGCTTAGCCCTGGGAGCGGCGCTGCCGGGGGTAAACCCCGAGCAGGTGGCGGCTTTTAGCGCCGCGCCTTATGTTCAGTTGCTGGGGTTGTACTGGCTTCCCAATCTGGCATTGGTCGGGGCTGTTGTTTTTGCCGCCTCTTTCATCAGCAGGCAGCAGTACGCCGGGCTTATCAGTTTGCTGGCTGTGCTGCTGCTGCGCGAAATAGCCCTGCGCCTCAGCGGCGGGCAACATGGCGGTTTAGCGGCCGCCCTCCTCGACCCCTTAGGCGAAACGGCCGCCCTGCAATGGACCCAATACTGGACCGCCGCCGAGCGCGAAACCAACGCCATGACGCCTCAACCGGCGCTGTGGTACAACCGGCTGCTATGGCTGACGATAGCGGCAGGCATAGGCGCTGCTGCAAAGCGGCGGTTTAGTTTCCGGAGCGAGGGCGGAGACGGGCGGGCGCGGGCGCCCGTGCAAGCGCGCAATGCCGGCCCTGAACGGGCTACGCCCCATGCGCCGCTGGCATTTCACTTTGGCCGGGCGCAGCAATGGCGCATGGTATGGCGGCTATTGCAGGCCGATTTCCAGTATGTTCGCCGCAGCGGCGCTTTTGGGATACTGCTCCTGGTAAGCGGTATTTTTGCCGGGGTGCTGCTGTCGCAAATGAATCCCGTGACCGACACCCGGGTGCTGCCCATGACCTGGGTGGCACTGGGTTTTCCGGTGTTTTTTCTGTCGTTCTTTATCCAATTGGTCACCTTCCTGTATGCTGGCCTGTTGATGCGCCGCCCTCAGGCGGCAGGTATGCAGGACCTGCTCCATGTCGTTCCGGCGCCCGACTGGGTATTTCCCTTCGCCCACTGGCTCATGCTGCTGTGCCTGCAGTTGGCGCTGCTAAGCACGGTGATGGTTGTAGGGGTGGCCGTACAGTTGTATCGGGGGCATTATCCGATAGAAATTGGGCATTATGCAACCGATTTGCTGGGATTTCATTTTATGGGGCTGGCCGCCTGGGGGCTGGTTGCGCTGTTCGTACAGGCGTTAGTGGGGCATCCCTATGTAGGCATCTTTTTGTTGTTGCTGGGAGCGTTGGGCCTGGATTATCTGCCTTCGCTGGGCATTCATTCGGCCGTTTTCCGGTTCAATCAATCCCCGGAGCCTACTTTTTACTTACAATATTCAGATATGGCGGGGTATGCTCATGGGTGGCGGGCTCATCTGGCTTATAAAGCCTACTGGCTATTGTTCGCTCTGCTACCCGGCATAGGCGCGCTGCTGGTGTGGCGTCGGGAGATCGCCCATTCGATGGCAGAGCGCCGGGCGCTGGCATGGCGCCGGGCAACTACGGGCTATTGGGGTGTGGCAGGCGTAGCGCTAACCCTGGTTTTTGCAGGCGCGGCCATAGGTCTGCGCCAGATGGAGCAACGACCCGACAACCGGCTGCCTTCGGCCCAAGAGCAGCAGGTTATACTGGCACAGTTTAGGCAGCAATTTGGACATTTGGCCCCGATGCCGCAACCCAGAATAACCCGGCTAAGCATTGAAGTAGATATTTTCCCTGAACGAAGCGCTTTCCGGGCCAAAGGGCATTATACGCTGATCAATAAAACCAACGCGCCCATAGATACCCTTCTCGTAAAAGCAGGGTACGACGAACACACCAAAATGACTTTTTCCGTACCGGCAGCCGTTGTGGCTGCGCTGCCTGAGCTGCGGTTTTCCCTCTATCGACTGGAGCAACCCCTGATGCCGGGAGATAGTATCCAACTGCGGTTCGACATCCGCAACAAGCCCAATACCTGGCTCGTCAGGCATAGCCCGGTGCTGCCCAATGGAAGCTACCTCAAGAGCGACATCTTCCCGAGGTTGGGCTACTTTGCCGAAACCGCAAAGCCGCCGCCTACCGACAGTGCCGCCCGCGCCAATCACTACCAGGGCCCCGATGCCGATGTTATTGACTTTGATGCCATAGTGAGCACCTCGGCGCCACAAACCGCCATTGCCCCGGGCCGGTTGCTGCGGCAATGGGAAAGCCGCGGCAGGCGCTACTTCCACTACCGCGCCGACGCCCCCATCAAATTTGTGCTGGGTTTCAACTCGGGCGTATATGAGGTGCTGCGGGCGCAGCACCGGGGCGTAGACCTCGCCATCTGGCATCATCCCGGCCACTCTTACTGCCTGTCGAGCATCATGCGCGGACTAAAGGCAGCTCTCGACTACAACATCGCTCACTTTGGCCCCTATCCCTTCAAGGAGCTCAGCGTAGTGGAATTTGCGCGCACAGAGGGCAGCTATGCCACTACGGCGGCCAACGTCATTCCCATGTCTGAAATTCGCTTTGTTCAGGACATTCCTCCGGGAGGCAAAAGCCCCGATCTGGCTTTTTACGTTGCGGCTCACGAGCTCTCGCACCAGTGGTGGGGCAACCAGTTGATGCCCGCCGACGCCTTAGGGGCGCTTATGCTCACCGAAAGCTTAGCGGAATATACAACGGCTAAAGTGTATGAAAAAACTTTCGGCAAGGCGGCTGTGGATAAATTCCTGAACATTCAGTGGCAGCGCTACCTCAGTGGCAAAGCGGAGGAATCGGGCCCCGAAACCGATTTGGCTTATGTAGCGCCCAACCAGGCCTATTTAGCCTATGGCAAAGGCGCCGTAGCTTTTTATGCCCTAAGCGATCGCATGGGCGAACGGAAATTCAATGCGGTATTGCGCGCCTTTTTAGAGCAGTACAAAAACCAGGGGCCGCCCTACCCTACTTCGTTAGACTTGTTGTGCCGGCTGCCGCCTTTAGATTGAGTTTTTAAAAACGCCGCCCTTCGGGCCCGCCTATAGCGCATCTTCAACCAACCCGCCGCTCAACCCTAAGCCCCTGCGCCGTGTTGCTTAACGATTGTTGCTTAACCACACAGACACGCGATACCATGCTCGACATCATCATCATCGGCGGGGGGCCCATCGGGCTGGCCTGCGCGCTCGAAGCCCAAAAGGCCGGCCTCAGCTACCTCGTGCTCGAAAAAGGCGCATTGGTCAACTCCATTTACCGATACCCGGCCAATATGACTTTTTTTTCAACCTCCGAGCGATTGGAAATTGGCGGCATCCCCTTCGTGTCCAACAACGCCAAACCCAACCGCATGGAAGCCCTCGAATACTACCGCCGCGTAGCCGAGTCGGCCGCGCTCAACATCAACCTGTACGAAGCGGTACAAAGCGTCGAACAACAGCCCCAAGGGTTTCGCATAACCACGCCCAAAGGCGCTTATACAGCCCGCAACTTAGTGTTGGCCACAGGCTTTTACGATCTGCCCGTGCGCCTCGGCGTGCCGGGCGAAGACCTGCCCAAAGTAACCCACTATTACAGCGAGCCCCACCCCTACTATCGGCAGCAGGTGGCGGTAATAGGCGCCAACAACTCGGCCGTAGACGCAGCCCTCGAAACCTGGCGCAAGGGCGCCCATGTAACGATGATCATCCGCAGCGAAGACATAGGCGAAAGGGTCAAATACTGGGCCCGCCCCGACATCGTCAACCGCATCAAAGAGGGCTCAATACGCGCCTTCTTCCGATCGGTCATAACGGCCATTCGCCCCCACGAAATCGACATCCTCAGCCCGGAAGGCGCCCTCACGCTGCCCAACGACTACGTCATCGCCGCTACGGGCTACCAGCCCAATTTCGCGCTTTTGGAACAATTGGGCGTAGAACTATCCACCGACGGCCGCCGCCGCCCAACCTACGACCCCCACACCCAGGAGTCGAACGTACCCGGCCTCTACCTCGCCGGCGTAGTATGCGGCGGCTTAGACACCCACATCTGGTTCATCGAAAACTCCAGAATACACGCCTCGGGCATCATAGCTGACGTACTGCAAAAACGCGCGCTCAAAGCACAGTAGCCTCCTCTCCGTCGAGTTGGAGCGTTACCCAGCGGCCGGGTTCGCGCCCCGGGTAGGTGCGCAGAAAAAACCGCAGCGTCCGGCTATCTTCCGACCACGTAATGGAGCCGGCATCCTCCATGTCGCCGCCTTCATAAAGCACCCGGCCCGACTCGGCCACAATCAACTGCGGCCAGCATACCCAATGCGACATTTTCATCTCGTAGCAGCCCAGCCGCAACACATAGCGCCCGTCGGGCGAGGGGTATCTCTCTTCCATGTTTATTCAGCAACAGATTCGACATACCAACGAAATGTCGCGCTCAAAAATTGGTTGCCCCTGTATATGCCGCGCCAGGGCAAGCCGCTATATCTATTTTTTAGGGCGTGCCCCCTGCCCCTGCCTTTGGCCATATGCTTAAGCCTGAGCGCTATGCCGGCAGGGGCAGGGGTCGCGCTGTCCGCTCTTATGGGGCCGCAAAGCGCCGGCCTTTAGTCAGGAGCGCTTACTCCGGCGGCCCCATACCGCTTCCATCGCTCACGCGGGCGGGGGGCTAATGTGATACCTTAACCTGCTCCATTCTGGGCGCAAACAGGTGCATAATGCCCCAAGCCAACAGATAAGCGCATCCACAGATGGCAAAGAGCAGGTTGTAACCGGCGCCAATGTTGCCGGCGGCTTTGTAGGTATCTAACAGCCGTCCTACCAGCAGCGGAAAGGCAATACCGCCCAACGCGCCCGCCATACCGCCTATGCCTACAACAGAACTTATGGCCCGCTTAGGGAACATATCGGAAGCCGTGGTAAAGATGGTGGCGCTCCAGGCTTGGTGAGCGGCGGCGGCAAGACTGATGAGGCCTACGGCTACCCATACATTGGGTGCAAACTGCGCCAGCATAATGGGCGCCACACAAAAGGCAAAAATGAGCATGGATACTTTCCGGGCTTTAAACACAGGCCAGCCCCGCCGGATGAGATAGCCCGACAGGTAGCCGCCGCCGATGCTGCCAATGGTGGTGGCGGTGTAAACGAGTACGAGCTCTAAGCTGGGTTTTTTCATATCGATCTGGAAAGTAGTAGAAAAATAGGAAGGCAGCCAGAAGAGAAAAAACCACCAGATGGGGTCGGCAAGCATCTTGCCAAATATAAAAGCCCAGGTTTGTCGAATGCCGAAGAGCTTAGCCCAGCTTACAGGCTGCCCGCCTTCGACCTCCGGCTCGGCGGGGTCGCTCTGGATGTAGGCAAGCTCGGGAGCCGATAGCCGGCGCTGCCGCTCGGGGATTTCGTAAAATAGCCACCAGAAGATAAGCCATACAAAGCCGATGGCCCCCGTAATGATAAAAGCCTCCTGCCAGCCCCATACGCCCAATATCCAGGGCACCATAACCGGAGCTACCACAGCCCCGATGTTAGCGCCGGAGTTGAAGATGCCGGTGGCTAACGCTCTTTCTTTTTTCGGAAACCACTCGGCTACAGCCTTGATGGCTGCCGGAAAGTTGCCGGCTTCGCCCAAGCCGAGGGCAGCGCGAGCCGCCATGAAGCCGGCCGTGCTCCGTGCAAAGGCATGGCCAATGGCCGCCAAGCTCCAAGCCACAATAGAAACGATGTAGCCCACGCGGGTGCCCACCCGATCGATAAAGCGGCCAAAAAACACCAACCCCAGCGCATAGGTAGCCGAAAAGGCCATCACGATGTTGCCATAGTCGGTTTCCGTCCAGGCAAACTCCTGTTCGAGAGCGGGCTTCAGCAGCCCGATGACTTGCCGGTCGAGGTAGTTGATGGTAGTGGCAAAAAACAACAGTGCAACTACAGTCCAGCGGTATTTTCCGGTTGTTTGGCTCATGGCTTTGGTTTGGTCGTAAATCAAGTTATTTCAATTGTGCCAGCAGGCCGGCGATGCGTTCGGTTAGCAATTGGGGCGGCGTATTGGCATCGAGTAGTTGGCCGCCTATGCCCACTGCCACTACGCCGGCTTCCAGCCATGAGCGTATGCTGTGCGGCTCGGGCGCTACGCCGCCTGTTACCATCAGTGGCGGTTGGGGCATGGGGCCTCGCAGGGCGCGCACATAGCCCGGCCCTGTGGCGCTGCCCGGAAAGAGCTTGACAATGGCGGCGCCCAACTGCCAGGCCTGCCAAACTTCATTAGGCGTAAGCGCGCCGGGCGCCCACGGAATACCGGCAGCGCGGCAACGGATCCCCACGGCTTCGGCGGTTATGGGTTGTACCACAAAATCGGCGCCTGCCCGGATGAAAGTATCGGCTTCTTCGGCCGTAAAGATGGTGCCTATGCCCAGCACAAGACCAGGGCAGTATTCATGCGCATATTGGCGCAAATGGCTGAATACGCGCGCTGCGTTGGCGCCCCGGTTGGTGAACTCGAAACAGCGGACGCCGCCGGCGTAGCAAGCTGCCATGACGGCGGCGGCATGGTCGGCATCGGCATGGTAAAATACGGGCACTATCGGCGAGGTTTGTAAAAGACTGATCAGGTTTTCCACGATCCGCAGTGTTTTTAGCGCAAGAGCCGCCCCGACAGGTCGCCATCGACGACTTGTTGGATTTCAACGGCGGTGGCCAGGTTAAAGTCGCCGACAACGAGGTGCTTCCAGGCCGAAGCAGCCGCGGCAAAGGCCAAGGCCTCGCGTTGGTTGCCCAATTGCAGGGCGCCGTATATCCAGCCGGCAAAAAAGGCGTCGCCCCCGCCAATGCGATCCACAATGGGGTTGATCTCAAAAGTTGGCGATTCGCCGTATCCTTCGTCGGTATAGCACAGGCCGGTGAGCCGATTGTGGGAAGCGCCCAAGCTTTCGCGGCGGGTAGCCAGCACCGTTTTCAACTCAGGGAAGCGCTGTCGGAGTTGGCCGGCCATATCTTCAAAAGATTCCGACTGTATGCCAAAGAGGTCGGCGGCATCGTCCTGAGTACATACGACCACATCGCAGCCGGCTACGAGCGGGGGCATCACGTCGGTTGCCTTTTGGCCATACTGCCAGAGTACGCGGCGGTAGTTGACATCGGCGCTAACCATGAGCCCCAGCCGACGAGCAGCCTGTATGGCCTGCCCGCAGGCCTCGGCAGCGGCCGCAGAAATAGCGGGCGTAATGCCCGTCCAGTGCAGCCAACTGGCGCTGGCCAGTATTTCATCCCAGTTAAAATCGGCCGGATTGAGGCGGGCAAAAGCCGATCCATAACGATCGTAGACAATGCGGCTGGGACGGAAGCCGGCGCCGGTTTCCATGAAGTACAACCCCATGCGCCCCGGGCCATACATAAAATGCCCGTCGTCTACGCCGGCCTGCCGGAAGGTCGCGGCAGCGGCCCTGCCGAGGTCGTTGTCGGGAAATACCGTTACATGAGCTGCCGGTATGCCCATCTGGGCCAAAGCCGCCGCTACGTTGGCTTCTCCGCCCCCATAGCGGATGTTAAAGGCATTGGCCTGCGCAAGGCGATCATGGCCTGGCGCCGCGAGGCGCATGAGAATTTCTCCAAAAGTAATGACCTTAGGCGCCATATTAGTCGGGGGTATTGAATCCGAAATATTTAGCCGCATTGCGATAGCAAATATCGCGCACGATCTCTCCTATCCACTGGAAATCGGCGGGCAACTCTCCACGCTCCATTTCCTGCCCCAACAGGTTGCAGAGTATCCGACGAAAGTACTCGTGCCGGGGATAGGATAAAAACGAGCGGGAGTCGGTGAGCATACCTATAAAGCGACTGAGCAGGCCCATATTGGAAAGGGCATTGAGCTGTTTTTCCATGCCGTCTTTCTGGTCGAGGAACCACCAGGCAGCGCCAAACTGAACCTTGCCGGGGATGGAGCCGTCGTTGAAGTTGCCTGTCATAGTGGCCATAACTTCGTTATCGGCCGGATTGAGGTTATACAGAATGGTACGCGTGAGTTTGTTTTCATTATCGAGCCGGTCGAGGAAGCGCGAAAGGGCCCTTGCCTGACTGAAATCGCCTATGCTGTCCCAGCCGGTATCGGGGCCCAGTTGGCGTAAGGCGCGGGTGTTGTTGTTGCGCAGAGCGCCGAGGTGAAATTGCTGGGTCCAGCCCTTTTCCCAGTCCCAGACGGCAAACTCATAGAGCAGATCGCTCTTAATGGCGGCTATCTCTTCGGGTGAGAGCGAGCTACCGGCGCGTAGTTTATCAAAAGCAGCCATTACGGCTGTGCGGGTATAATTGGCGGCATAAATAGTTTCCAGCCCGTGGTCGCTGAGGCGGGCGCCGTTATCGGCAAAAAAATCATGCCTGCGCTTAAGGGCCGTGATAAAATGGTCATAATGGACAATATGCACATCGGCAGCGGCGGCCAGCTTGTCGGTCCAGGCATTAAAGGCAATCGGGTCTTCCACAGCCATAGCCTTATCGGGCCTGTAAGCGGGCAACATAAGCAGGCCGGAATTTGGCTCAGCAGCCATCTGGCGATGCCATTCCAGGTTATCGGCAGGGTCGTCGGTGGTGCAAAGCGCCTGTACGTTCATCCTGCGGAGCAGGCCGCGGGTGGTAAAGTCAGGTTGACGAAGCAGCTCTCCGGCCTGCTCATAGATGGCCCGGGCTGTGGCAGGCGACAGCAACTGCGCCAGGCCAAAGTAACGACGCAATTCTAGATGCGTCCAGTGATAAAGCGGGTTGCGCAAGGTATAGGGCGCTGTTTCGGCCCATTTTTCAAACTTCTCCCAGTCGGTGGCGTCGCCGGTGCAGTATCTTTCGGGGATACCCTGAGCGCGCATGGCCCTCCATTTGTAGTGATCGCCATAGAGCCATACCTGAGTCAGGTTTTCAAATTGCCAATTGGCAGCTATCTGCTGTGGTGGCAGATGGTTGTGATAATCGATGATGGGCATAGGCGCGGCATACTCGTGATAGAGTTGCTGCGCAGCTTGGGTATGTAGTAGAAAGTTATCGTCGAGGAATGGTTTCATAATTCCGATGATATGGCTGTTGAATTAAAGAGAAATCCCACGTTTCCAGGGAATGAAGTCGTCTTGCCCCAGGCGTACCGCTGCGGGCTCGGTCTGGCCGGAAGCCACCTCGATGATGTACTCCAGCAACTGGTCGGCGGCGGCTTCCAACGTTGTGTTGCCTGTAATGATACCGCCTGCATCGAAGTCGATGATATCTGGCATGTGCTGAGCCAGCGGCGTATTGCTGGAAATCTTTATTACCGGGGCAATGGGATTGCCCGTTGGCGTGCCCAGCCCGGTAGTAAACAACACCAGGTTAGCGCCTGCGGCTACCTCAGCCGTTGTGCTTTCCACATCATTGCCAGGCGTACACAACAGGTTTAGCCCTGTACGGGTAACTTTTGCCGGATAGTCAAGCACATCGGTTATGGGCGAGGCGCCACCTTTGCGCGCTGCTCCGGCCGACTTCATAGCATCGGTGATGAGGCCGTCGCGGATATTGCCCGGGGAAGGATTCATATCAAAGCCGCTCCCCACGGCTACAGCCTGCTGGTGGTAGCGCGCCATGAGATCAGAAAAACGAGCCGCCAGATCAGGTTCGACGCAGCGATCGCACAGTTCTTGCTCCACGCCGCATAACTCTGGAAATTCTGCCAGTATGACGGTTCCGCCCAATGCGGCGATGCGATCGGATACCTGACCCAGCAATGGGTTGGCAGACAGGCCGGAGAAGCCGTCGGAGCCGCCGCACTCCAGACCTATGCACAGCTTCGACAAGGGCGCCGGTTGGCGACGGGTATTGCCGGCCATAGTCATTGCTTCTAAGGTAAGGCGCAGCGCCTCCTCAATAAGCCGATCGGAAGTGCCCAATTGTTGCTGTTCTAACATGATCAGCGGCCGGTCGAAGCTGGGGTTGCGTTGGTGGATGGCTTCCCTGAGCAAAGGTAGCTGAGCATTCTGGCACCCCAGGCTCAGCACGGTAACCCCGGCTGTATTGGGGTGCGTAATATAGCCCGCCAGCAGGCCGCAGAGTGCTTCTGAGTCCTGTCGGATGCCTCCGCAACCGCCATCATGGGTAAGAAACTTGATGCCGTCTATGTGGGGAAAGAGCTTCGCTGTTAAAGGATGGAGATTATCTCTATTTGCAGTAAGAGCAGTCGGCTGATGGCTATCGCTTTGATGGCGCTGCACCCAATTGCGCACCCATTGGCGGTAATGACTGAGCCTGCCATAGCCGAGTTCTTCCACCAATGCCTCCCTGAGGGCCTCAACATTGCGGTTCTCACAAAACACCATTGGAATAACGAGCCAATGATTAGCCGTGCCCACCGATCCGTCGGAGCGATGGTATCCCTGGAAAGTTCGGTTTTGCCAGCGGTTTACATCAGGAGGCGCCCATGCCGTTGCCTTGCTCATGCCGGGCGTATACCCGGCAGCCGTATGACGCAGGTTGGCGGTTGTCAGCAGCCCTCCTGCCGGTATGGTTCCGGCGGCTCTGCCCACCAGTACGCCGTACATGCGCACTTCGTCGGAAAGAGCCAGTTCATGGGCAGCAAATTTATGTTTAGCCGGGATGGGCTCGGCTATTATCCATGAATGCCCATCCAGACTTATCTCTTCACCCGGCGCAAGATCGGCCAACGCTACGATGGCGTTATCAAGTGGATGAATGCGCATCGCTTTTGGATTCATCTTATTGTGTGGTTTCTGGGAGGCGGAACCTTACGCCAGCGCCCATTGGCTAAGAAAACGCCGCGTCTTCTCTTCTCCCTTACCTCGCGCTTAGGATTTTATCGTTTGCTCTGGCAGGTTTTGTGCATGGACCGCTGGTTTGCGCGAGCTTCCATGCACAAACCCGCCGACGCGCGGCATATCGTTTATCGATTGTCGCTGCGGAGCCGCGTGAGGGGGTGCAGTTTACCCGGAAGAGCGCAGCGAAGACGTGGCGGTATGCCGACGTTAAGGAGGCATAATAGCGGAACACCCGACCCCCTGCGCCCCGACGAGGCTAACTGCGCCCCTCAGGGCGCCGGCATAGGCCAAAGGCGCAGGGGGGCACGCCCTGAAAACCCCTCTCGCCCCGTTTGCCAACAGTGGGTATAAATAAAGATTTTTACGCAACAGTGGGATTGCTTTTGTAGCTTTGCGCCCTGGTAAAAAAAAGCACGTATGCGTCTCACACTCCTTGTTCTCTTTGCAGTAGGGCTTTGGGCCTGCCAATCGGATAAAAAAGGCGGCGAAAGCCAGACTGACGGCCAGGATACTACAACCGTTGTTGTGGATACATCTGCCGCTGCCGCGGGCAGCAACACCGTCTATACGTCTGAGCTGGAAGGCACTGCCTGGAATGTCAAATACGTCGATTATGAGGGCGCTCAGTTTAAGCCCGACACCATCCGCGAGGTGGAAATCCGCTTTAATCGCGGCCTCCTCAACGGACTGGGCCTCTGCAACCGCCTGACGAGCAACTACACTACGGCCGACAGCGCCAAGACAATCGCCTTGTCTGACATCCGCCTTTCGGAAAATGCCATCTGCGACCCCAACCGCACCCGCTTTGACCGCCGCTTCTTCGATGTGCTGAAAGGGGTGGCTACTTATCGATACAGCCAGGGCGGCCTGATGATTGACAGCGACAAAGGGCGCATCGTCTGCACTCAAAAATAAGGCGGCCCAGGTATGCATTCGGCTTCGTCATACGGCGCCCGTCTACCGCTGTGGATAGGCTTGCTGTTTCTGGTGTTGAACCTGATACAAGGCGGCTTTACGCCCCTTGACCCCGATGAAGCTTACTACGTTATGTATGCCCGCTCCCTCGACTGGGGCTACTACGACCATCCGCCGGCCGTGGCCCTGCTCATCCGGGCCGGTATGGCCCTGGCAGGGGGCGAGTTGGGCGTGCGCATGGGCGCGGCTCTGGCGCTCACGGCTGCCCTTTATCTGATGTGGCTGTTGGCGGGGCGCCCTCAGGGGCGAAATGCCGTGCTGTTGGCTTTGCTGGCGGGCGCCATGCCGTTTTTGCAACTCTATGGGTTTATTGCCACCCCCGACGGGCCGCTGTTGTTGGCGGCCGCCTTCTTTTGGTGGGCTTATGCGTCATTTCTGGATCGCCCTTCGGCCGTGCGGGCGCTGCTGTGGGGCCTGAGTATGGCGCTGCTGCTGTACAGTAAGTACCACGGGCTATTGGTCATTGGCTTTACGGTGCTCTCCAACTTCCGACTCTGGCGCAACGGCTGGTTTTATTTGGCGGGCATCGTTGGCGTTTTGCTGTTTTTGCCTCACCTCTACTGGCAGTACGCCAACGATTTTCCATCGTTTCGCTACCACCTTGTTGGGCGCGACGATCCCTATGAGCTTAAGCATACCCTCAACTATGTGGTCAATCAACTGACCATGTTCAACCCCCTGCTGCTGCCCTGGTGGGCGCCGGCGCTGTGGGCCTGGCGCAGGCAGGGGGCGCTGGGACGCGCTTATGTGTATACGGCACTGGGGTTTTGGCTGTTTTTCCTCTGGAGCACGACCAAAGGCCATGCCGAACCCCAATGGACGGCCGTGCTGACGATACCGATTGTGCTGGGGTTATACCGCGCTCTGGCGAGCGGTGAAATAAATTCGCGCTGGCCGCAGCGCTTAGCCATAGTATCCGTCGGCTTATTTTTGGCATTCCGCTTAGCCATGGCCTGGCCCGGGCTTACGCCCTTGCGACAGTTTCGGAATGCCGACTGGATCGCCGACCTATCGGCGTATGCCGGTAGCCGGCCCGTCATCTTTGAGAACTCTTACCGGGATGCTTCGCTTTATCGGTTTTACAGTGGCAAACCGGCCTGGAACATCACCAATGTGCAGTACCGCCGCAGCCAGTACGACCTCTGGAACGACGAGCAAAGCTGGCAAAACAAGCCCGTAGTGCTGGTAGGCCAGCGCGGATGGCCCTGCCCTTCGCCCTGCGACACCCTCAATACGGGCCGACTGTTCAAGCACCTGCTGGCGGTAGATAGTTTTCAGGCGCTGCAAAAGCTCGAGCTGCTGCTGTTGGCTCAGCCGCCCTTCCCCTGGAAAGCGGGCGATACGGTAGCGCTTCAGGTAGCGCTCTACAACCCCTATCCTTTTGCCGTAGCGCCCGGTAGCGGCAACCTACCGGCCCAACTATCGCTGCTGGCCAGCACAGGCTTAGAGCAATGGCACTACTGGCCGGCTACGCAGGGGGCGCCAGCCCAAATTGCGGCCAACGCCCGCCTGAACTTCACCGTTCAATGGCCTGTGCCAGCCGATTTTCCGGCAGGCGTACAGCACATAGGGCTGGGTTGGCAATATGCCGGTATGCCGCCCGCGCTGCAAAGCCCGCTGACGGCTACCGGGAGGTAGCCGCCATTTCGTCTAATAATGTGGCTTCCAACTGCTCATAGCCCGACATGGTCCCTTGCGGCTGATGCCGACGGGCTTCCTCTATATGCGTTCGGGCTGCTTCGCGCCGGCCTTCGGCTATGGCCAGCGCAGCGCTAAGGCGATGACCGGCGCCGTCCTCTCGGCTGCGCAACTGACTCCACTGATTCCATAGCGCCCGGGCCGCTTCGGCATCTCTGGCGATCCAGGCGCTGGTGAAGCAGGCTGCTTCGAGGTATTTTGCCCGAAAACTACGGGGTTGGCGCGCCGCTATTTCGGGCAAAAAAGAAGCATGGTGATGGGCCGCGGCCCATTCTCTGCGGGCTAAGTGGTAGTAAGTGGCTGCCAGCAAGCCCGTAGCTCGAAAAAAATCGTCCTGAAGGCAGCGGTCTATGGCGCTGCGATCCATGCGCTCGTAAGGTTCATTGCCATACAACTGAGCGGAAAGCTCCAGCGCCGACTGCTCGGCTAAGGCCGCCTCTCCTCCGCCCACAAGCCTGAAATAGCGGGCCCGGTCGGTAAAGAAAATACCCGTTCGACCCGGCAGTACCGTAGCTAAAAAAAATCCTACGCTAAAGCCGCCCGTAGACATTGCCAGCCACGAAAGCCAGCGCAGGACGGGCGCCGCCTCCGGCGTATAGCGCTCCAGCCCCCAATAGCCCAATGGCAATAGCAGCAACGCGCCTAAGAGCGACGATATAGGGCCTGCCGCCACTACTCTTGCAAACTTGCTCAGCAAATCAGTCGTTCCCGGCTGCGGCATAGTGGCCGCAACCCCGCCGGCCAGCGAGCCGTCGGTATTGAAATAGACTTCGATCTTACCGCTGCGCCCGGCGCGAACGCCCAGCGGCCCTACCACAAAGAGCATAAACCGGAAGCCCTGCGCCAGCCCGGCGAGCAGATGCCCCAACTCATGCCAGGCCAGCGCCGGCAATATGCCTGCTACAACGGCAGCAATAACCACCGCGGCAGAAAGCTCAGGGGTATCGGCGCCGCCGGGAGCGGCCTTGGCCAGTAAGGTGCCTATGCCATACCCCAGGGCGGCGGCCACAAGACCTACCGCCAGCGGGGCTGCTATTTTTTTGATTTTAGCTTTGTCCATTTTTGATTTATTAAGGCAATACGTTAACGCTCAACACCTGAAAATGGCTGGCGGTGCGCACCATCACCTGAACGATACCCGGCATAACGCGGGTAAATGTATAAGGCTGCGTATGCTCGCCGGCGGGTAAAAAGCCGCGAAAAGCCACATCCAACTGCCGGCCGGCAGCATCATAGAGGGCAATTTCCACTTCTTCGCCCTCTTCCAGGTGAAAGCGCACATTGAGCTCCCGCCGGGCGGGATTGGGAAAGGCAGTAGCCTTGAGGCCCCTGAGTTCCTCTGCCGCCGCTTCGCTGCTGGAAGTAATATCTCCTGCCACCAGTTTATAGATGCGCTGACCAATGGCGTACCCTACCCAGCCCGAACCTACCGGCAGCAGCCGAATTTTATTGGCGTAGCCGCCTAAGTTGCGGGGCGTCCAGGTGGCGCCGCCATCGAGGGTTTCATAACCGCCGGTATCGGCGCCTACCCAGCCTGTATTAGCGTCTAAAAAGCCGATGCCAAAAGCCTTGAGACCATTATTAACAAAGGGCAACTCCTGCCAGGTGGCGCCGCCATCGAGGGTTTTGGCCAAGTAGCGGTCGGCGTAGTTGGGCGCATAGTTGAGCAGAGTGGCATAGCCTGCCTCGGCAGTGGGGAAAGACGCCTTCCAACACAACTCGAAGGTACGCTCGCCGGTGTAGACCGTCGTCCAGGTAGCGCCGCCATCGGTAGTGCGAATGATGCGGGCATTGGACAACTGAATGTTGGCATTCGTGCCCCCGAATACATAGCCGGTATCGGGGCTGCTAAAGTATAGATCGGTAATCATTTGGATGTGCGCGCCCAGCGAGGCCGAGGTCCAGGTGGCGCCGCCGTCTTCCGAGCGCATCCATACGGCCGGCCCGCCTACCCGGCCTGCGGCTACAATATGTTGAGGGTCGATGACCTGAATGGCGCACAACCCGGCGGGCATAGGGCCGTCAATCTGGGTGGGCGGCACGGCCTGCCAGCTCTGGCCGCCATCGGTGGTGCGGTACAGTGGCATTTGGTCGGTGACGCCGGGAAAATAGTTGGGGCCAATATTACCCAGAAAGCCGTTGAGGGTGTCTATAAAACCGATGCAGCGAAAATAGCTGCCGGGGCGTTGCCACTGTTGGGCCCAGGTGGCGCCGCCATCGGTAGTGCGAAACACCCGGCCGGAGCCATTTACCGACCACCCCCGGTTGGGGTTGATGAAAAATACGTCGTCTTGCTTTTGGCCGTTTTGCGGGGAGGCGCCCAGCAACTGCCAGTTGTACTGAGCCGACGCCTTAAACATGGGCGCTCCTATGCCCAGCAACAACAGCAATAAATGAAGTAAGCGAAGCAGATACATACAGCATTGATTTTGTTGATGCAAACCTAAGGGCCTTACAAAAGCCCGATGCTCAAGGCAAAATAAAACTTGCTTAACGAAAACTAAAAGTTGTTGGCGGCTCCGCAGCCCAGGCCTATCTTTGGCATATCGTTCTCTAAGCCAAGGTTCGTGAATCTTAGCCTGGAGAATCACAAATGGCGGCTAAAGCCGGTAAATGGCATGGAGAAAAACCACTTCGGATGGGTGCTGGCCCTGATGGCCTTGTCTACAATAGCCCTGGCAGGCGTACAGGCTTACTGGCTGCGCGAGCAATACCGGCAGCAGCGCGCCGCCCTGCACCGCGACGCACAAAAAAGCCTTGTAACCGTCAGCCAGGAGATCAGCAGCCGAAATTCTTTTGTATCCCAACCCGGCAACCAGCGCACTTTCGATTTTCAGGCGTGGGCGCCCGACTCGGCCCGCTTGTTCATCTTTGCCAGCAATGTATCCGATCAGGTACCGCTGCCCGACACCCTGCTGCAACACCACCGGCGCCGGCAGGCCCAGACCCTGGCCCGGCAATGGCTCAAGGAATCGCCTGCCGCCCAGGGCGTCTTTGAAACGGTGCTCATCCGCACCATCCAGCAGTGCGCCAACTGCGACCCCAACAAGTCTATGGCCGAGCGTTACCCCATAGATACCTTGCTGAAAGACGCCCTGGCGCAGCAGGGCATCTCCCTGCCCTTTGCCGCCGGCCTACGCAACCGAAAGACCAACCAGTGGAACAAACTCTACCTCACCTCCCATGCCGATACCCTGCAACTGGCGGCCTCTTCGCTCAGCGTCCCCCTGTTGGGCGAGCAGGAAGAGCTGATTGTCTACTTCCCCAATCAGCAACACTGGATACTCAATCGGCTATGGCTGCAATTGGTCGCATCGGGGCTGCTGGTGGTCATCATCTTTGGCAGCTTTTACTATGCCTGGCGCATCATCAGTCGCCAAAAAAAGCTATCAGAGATGAAAAACGACTTCATCAACAACATGACCCACGAGTTTAAAACGCCCATCGCTACCATCGCCTTTGCCGCAGCCAACATCGACAACGAGCAGGTAGCCGCCCAGCCCGAGGTAGTCCGACAGTTTACCCGCATCATCCGCGACGAAAACAACCGCCTCAATGCCCAGGTAGAAAAAGTGCTCAATGCCGCCCAAACCGACCGCAATGCCTTCGGCATGAAGCTCGAAGCTACCCAGCTCTACCCGCTATTCAGCAGGCTGGCCGCTGCCACAGAACTCCTCGTTCGCGAAAAAGGAGGCCAGATGGAAACCGATCTCTCGGGCTTAGCCGATATAACCTGGGTTACCGACGCCTTTCACCTGTCTAATGCCGTCAGCAATCTGCTGGACAATGCCGTTAAATACGCCGGCAATCAACCGCCTTGGCTGCGCCTCACCGCTAAGGCCGGCGCCCCAGGGTTGCACATTGTAGTAGCCGATAAAGGCATAGGCATAAGCCGCGAAGATCAAGTCTATATTTTTGATAAATTCTACCGCGCACATACCGGCGACGTACACAACGTCAAAGGATTTGGACTGGGCCTCAGCTACGTCAAAAAAGTCGTCACCCAACTCAATGGTCAGATAAAAGTAGAAAGCCGGCCCGGCCAGGGCAGCGCTTTTACCTTATTGCTGCCCCCCTTAAAACGGATAACCCATGAGTAGGCCCCGCATCCTCATTGCCGAAGACGACCCCAATTTCGGACTCGTCCTCCAAAGTTTCCTCAACCTCCACGACTACCACGTCACCCTGTGCAACGACGGCAATAAAGCCCTCAGCGCCCTGCAAAGCCAGCCCTTCGACCTGTGCATCCTCGACGTTATGATGCCCTACCGCGATGGATTCGCCGTGGCGGAGGCCATTCAGCGCAGCGGTAAAAAACTGCCCGTTGTATTCCTCACCGCCAAAGCCCTCAAAGAAGATCACATCAAAGGCTACCGTCTCGGCGCCATTGACTACCTCGTAAAACCCTTTGATCCTGAAATCCTCCTGCTCAAAGTACAAGCCATCCTGAGCCGCTTCAACCGCCCCCAACCCGAAGTAGAGCGCTACCTCATCGGCAGGTTTGTCTTCCAGCCCGCCCTGCGCCAACTTGCCCGCGCAGACGCCAACTGGAAGTTATCGCCCCGCGAAAGCGCCCTGCTGCTGCTCCTCTGCCAGAAAAATACCGAGGTCCTGCTCCGCGAAGAAGCCCTGCTCAAAATCTGGGGCGAAGAAAATTTCTTCACCGCTCAAAGTATGAATGTATACGTCACCAAGCTGCGCAACTACTTCCGCACCGACCCCGATTGCCCCGTAGAAATTGAAAACCTCCACGGCAAAGGCTTTTTACTCCGCCCTGCCGCCCAAGCCGGCGAATAAGCCCCCACAGGTTAATATCTCGTTAAAGTTTCCCTTTTTTATTGTCCTTTTGCGCTGCTATGGGTTAACTTCATATTTGGGCGCTGTAAGTCCCCCTTTCCAACAGTATAACTGCTAAACTCCAAATGACCATGGCCTATCGCTATCCCACGTTTGTCATCCTTCTTCTCGGGCTCGCCATCCGCACCCTCCTGCAAGCCCAGGCCTCGCCCCCGCTCGTCGACATCCCGACGCCGGCGGCAAACCCCGATAAAACCGTAGAAATATATTTCTCCGGCGAGTCGAGACCCACCCGAAAATACCTCCAATACCGCTATCTCTCGGCCAGCAAGCGCGGCTACGACGACCCCAACGCACTCGTTGTACAACTGCGCGCTCAAGCTGCCGCCATCGGCGCCGACGGCCTTATCCTCTTTGAGCTCCAAAAGCGCGTAGAAGGCGGCTATGTGGCCGATACCTACGTAGAAACTCCCATGATGGATATGAACGCCCTGGCCTTTGTTTACCCCGAAAACATCTCCTTTGTACCCGGGCAAATCAAAGTGCGCACCTTCTTTAAAGCCGATAAAACCGACGCCTGGCAGCAAATATCCCGCCACGAAATGGGCCTCTCCGGGGCCCTCCTGAAGCAGGAACCCGAAACCCCGCTGAAGTGGGTGCAATGGTACGAAGACCGCCGCCACAGACTGCTCGTTGAAGACCCCAACGTGCTGCGCGCTACCAACGACGACTACGGCCGCCCCTATACCCGCGTGCTGGCCGTCAACAACTGGCGCGTCCGCATCCTCTACCACGGAAATACGCGTCGCATCGAAAAGTTGCGCATCAACGACCCCCAAACGGATCATACAGAAGTCATTGCGTACCATTATGACGGCCCCCAAGGCCAGGCTACCTCCCGCGAGTTTATCCCCCCGGCTGCCGATCTCGTCGGGCGCATCGTGGAGTATCCCGAGTATGCCCCCGATGGCAGCCTCAAAGCCCTCCTCTACGTGCGCAAAAAAGAAAATACAACCGAACAACTGGTGCGCGTTGAGTTTGAGTACTACACAGAAGCCGACTGGAACGAGCGCATCCAGGCCATCGTGCGCGAACAATGGGGCGAAGTAGAAGAGGAATAAGCGCTTATCTTTGTCCATAAAATAAGCCCGCATGGATAAACTGCGCATCAGCTTACTACAAGCCGACTTAGCCTGGGAAGACCCCGCCGCCAACCTGGCCCTTTTTGATCGCGAATTGGCGCCTCTGGCAGGCCAAACCGACCTCGTTATCCTCCCCGAAATGTTCACCACCGGGTTCAGCATGCGCCCGCAGGCCTTAGCAGAGCCGCCGGGCGGCCCCGCCCAACAATGGATGGCGGGCTGGGCCGCCCGCCTCGACGCCGCCATAACGGGCAGCCTCATCATAGCCGAAAACGGCCGATACTACAACCGGCTCGTTTGGATGTTCCCCGACGGCCAAAGCCTCTCTTACGACAAGCGCCACTGCTTTACGCTGGCCGGCGAACACGAGCACTACACCCCGGGCGCCGGCCGGCTGCTGGTGGAATACCGGGGTTGGCGCATACTGCCCCTCATCTGCTACGACCTGCGCTTCCCCGTTTGGAGCCGCAATGACCTCGACTATCACCTCCTCATCTACGTGGCCAACTTCCCCGACCGCCGGGGCCACGCCTGGCGGTCGCTGCTCACGGCCCGCGCCATCGAAAACCAATGCTACCTCGCCGCCGTCAACCGGGTTGGCGCCGATGGCGGAGGTATCTATCATGCCGGCGACTCCTCCGTCATCGACTATGCCGGCGAGCTGCTCCACCGGGCTTCTCACCTGCCTGCTACCCTTACGGTATCGCTCGACCCCGCGCCCCTGCTCGACTTCCGCCGGCGCTTTAACTTCTTAGCCGATCGCGATAACTTTTGTTTAACCATCCCCTAAAAATAGCCCGCTCAACTACAGCGTTATCCCTTTGTATCATCGCTTCCCCAAAAACAGATTTTACCATGAACGCAAGCAACTGTTTTTTTCGCCTTGTCCTCCGCCTGACCCTGCCGGCCCTTGTACTCATCTCCTGCGAAGCCCTCCGTCCCATCTCTTCCACTACCCCCGCCCGAAAACCAGTTGAGAGCAGCAGTGGCGCCGTCGGCAGCTCGGCCGAAGCCCGCACCCGTACTCAGGTCGTAGCGCTGGCACAGGAACAGCTCGGCGTCGATTATAAATACGCAGGCCGCGACCCTCGCTCCGGCTTCGATTGCTCCGGCTTCACCCGCTACGTCCTCAATCAGGTAGGCGTCAGCTTAGCCGCCAGCTCCCAAACCCAAATCAACAATGGCCGACCCCGCAATCTCGATGCCGTACAACCCGGCGACCTCCTCTTCTTTCGCCGCAGCAGCAGCGAACCCATCTTTCACGTCGCGCTGGTAGTCAAAAACGACCGCAACGGCATCGAAGTCATCCACAGTACCACCTCCCGGGGCGTCGTGCGCGACAACATCAGCCGCTCTACCTACTGGGCCCCCAAACTCACGGCAGCCCGCAACGTCATCAGCCGCTAACCCAACTTTCATTTTATCCGCCAAACCCTCTTCCCTATTTTTTTTCATCCCCGTGCCAAAATCCCAAATACAATCCCTACTTTCGCCCTGCAAGGACGATAAAAGCTGAACGCATCATTTACAACACCAAAGCGTACAGCTCCGCATGAGTAGTTTCAGAATGCGCCCCCGGTTCGAGCTGGAAATCAGCCGGCCCGCCGACGCCATCATCGATCACTTCCGCAACCAGCTCCACCAGCCAGGTTTGCCCTGCCGCGGCTTGGCCGTCATGGACCACGTCACCATACGCGTGCGCAAAGAAGAACTGCACTTCTGGTCGCCCCAGCTCAATGTCACCCTCTTCCGCAGCCCCGACGGCCTCAGCACCCACGTCACCGGCCGGTATGGCCCTATGCCCAATGTGTGGACCCTCTTCACCGGCGGCTACCTGCTCTTTGGTTTCCTGTTTATGTTTGTCTCCATTGTGGGGTTCTCACAGTACAGCTTAGGTCAACCGTGCCAAATACTATGGTTCCTGCCCGTATTGGCCATACTCATCGCCTTGTTGTATGTGTCCAGCCAACTTGGCCAAAAACTTGGCGCCGAGCAGATGTTCACCCTCCACCACTTTTTTGAAGAAACCATAGGCCAACGGGTACACATCTCCTGATCTTTTTTGTTTTTTATTTGGGGCCCCGCCGCATGGCATCTACCCGTTTGGGCAGCCTGCGCGGCGCCGGGTGCTCCGCTATTATGGGCCGGCATTAGGTTTATCTCCAATCTTGGCGCCGGCCCGGCCAGCCCATACCGCTGCGCCCCCTGGTCCGGGGAGTGAGCGGTGAGCGGAGGCTGCCGCTTTCGGGTGAGCGGTGATTTTTTGAGTGAGCAGTGAACGGTGAGCCGTGAGCGGAGGCTCCGATGTCTTTTCCTAAAAATTATAGTTCTCCAAGTCAGGATGAGTGAAAAATGGACGCCGCTATTTTTTCGGCTGGCTAAGCAAAAAACGCAGACATAGCTAAGCTATGGCGAGGCTTTTTAACGCCGCCAGATGGAAAAAGAGCAAGTCAAGATTCACAAATCTTGGCGTGGAGAACTATATCTGCCCAATCTGTACATTCTATGCCTCTTCCTCCCGCCAAAGCCGCACCACATCGCCTAACCGGATGACGCCGCCCCTGACCACGCGGGTGCAGATGCCGCCGTGGCCGCGCATAGCGTTGTAGCCGCCTGTGCCTAAGTTTTCCTCCATGCGGGAGCAAGGGTCGCAGGGGTCGGTAAATTCCAGCACAACCTCCCCGATTTGAAGGCGACGGTTGGCAAAAGCCAGCAGATTGATGCCCGATACCACGATGTTGCGGCGGGTCCAGCGGGGATCGATGCGGCTCATGCCCAACAGCCGGGCTACGGCATCGAGGTGCTCAGCCTGGATGAGCGTCACCTGCCGCTTGCCGCTGGCGCCTCGGTAGTGATCGCCCACTAAGCCGGCTTCGAGGGTTACCTCGGCGACGTCTGCGGATTCCAGCTCGCCCCGAGGCTGCGGCCGCAGCCCTATCCATTCTATCTTGCCCGTTTGGGGAAGACTGTCTACCAATTCTTTGATGCTAATAGCCATGCGGTTGAATGCCTTATGTGAATGACAAAGATACAACGGGCCGTGAAAGGAGAAACGCCTTATTTTTGCGCCTTAAACCAGCATATCAGATCATGCGTCTGGATCAATACCTCAGTGAAAACGGTTTTTTCGACTCCCGCGAGCGGGCGCAGCGCGCTGTGCGCGAGGGCGGCGTGACGGTAAACGGGCAGGTGGTGCGGAAGGCCTCACAGCGCATTGACGCTATCGATGTGGTGGAGATCGGCGCAGTAGACGCGCTGCGCTATGTAAGTGCGGGCGGCCTCAAGTTGGAGTTGGCCATCGCTGCCTTTGGCCTGAGTTTTTCCGGCTGCACGGTATTGGATATCGGCGCCAGCACGGGCGGGTTTACCGATTGCGCGCTACAGCATGGCGCCCTCAAGGTATTTGCCGTGGATGTAGGCGAAAGTCAGCTACATCCCTCGCTGCGCCTGCGTCCGGAGGTGGTAAGCTTGGAAAAACAGGACATACGCCAACTGCAACCGGCCCGGATCGGAGGCCCCGTGGATCGCATCGTCGTGGATGTTTCTTTCATCAGCTTAGCGCATATTTTCCCCTGCGCCGAAGCCTTCCTGCGCCCCGACGGCCAACTCATAGCCCTCATCAAGCCGCAATTTGAGTTGGCGGGCCTGCGCTTCAAAAATGGCATTGTACGCGACGAAAAGCTGCGCCGACAGGCCATAGACAAAGTAACTGCCTACGCCCGCGAGCAGGGGTTTGCCCTGCAAGCCTGCATAGCCACCCCTGCCGATGGCAAAACCAAAAATGTGGAATATATGGCGCTTTTCACCCTTGCAGCGCCGCCGGTTACTGCCTGATCAGCGATTGTGTAAGCTGCCGATCCGGCCAGATGACCATCAAGCGGTAGTAGCCATTGGGAAGGTTGTCTAAGTTCAACTGCAGGGTATTGCCAGGCCATTGGCGCACCGGTTGGCCCAGCGCATTAAAAAGGCGAAGGGTCAGCGGCGGCGTAGCTGCGCCACTTAGCCTGACGAAAGCCTCCTCTCGGGCCGGATTGGGCGCCACGCTAAAAGCAATTGCCTCCCCGACCGGTTCTCCTGCGGCCGTAGGCGTACAATTCGGGCCGCTGCCCGGAGCAGTATTAAAGGCGCCGTTGTTGGCCCACCAGTGTTCCCAAACGCCGCCGGAGCCCGACGCCCAATCGTTGAGGTCGAAGTTATTCTGGGCAGAGGTTGTGCCGGGCGCCTTATATACCTTCAGCGCAGCCATGCTCTGGTTCCAAGTTAAGGGAGAGTTGGGTTGCATCACTTCCGGTAGCAGGGGCGGCGCGCACTGGGTTTGCAGAAAGTAGGCAAAATCGGCATAAGCGGGGTATTCGCCAAAGACGCTCGCCCGGCCGTCGTCGGTGATGGCTACGGCCGTGCCTTCGTTGCAGGCAATGCCATAAACGGGCTCGTTGGTTTGCAGGGCCAGCCGCCCCATAAACACCAAATGCCGCCCGAAACGGTTGCGCTGCGCATAATGGGTATCGGTAATGACCCCCTGCATCAGCGGATGCTCAATAAAGTCGTCGGTGAGCACCCCTTCCAGCGTGGAATGATAAGGATTGGCCAGCGCCACGCCTGAGGTAGCGCTCGCGCCGGCCGGCACGTAATAGGCCTGGCCGAGAATGGCCATGCCTGCGCTGGTTCCGCCTACGGTTATGCGCTTTTCGTGCAGCAGGTAGTGAATAGCGTCTTCAATGGGCGTATCTTTCCAGTAGTTGTAATAGACGTATTGATCGCCGCCGGCAATAAACAAAGCCTCCGCCCCGCGTATGCGCGCAATGACGGCGCTGTCGTAGGCCGCTGATGCCGCATCAAAGCGGATGGTTTCCACGGAGTTTACGCTCACGCCCAGCTCCGAATACAGGTAGTCGTTGTAGCCGTCGGCCCCGCTGGCCCGGATGATTACCACATCGCCTCCATTGGCCCGCTGCAACAGCCAGCGCATGGCGTCGTCGTTGTCGGGGCCGCCGCCGGCCAGCAATAAGCCTGGCAAAGGCTGGGTATTGGCATCCGCTCCGCTACCCGTAAGCCAGTAGGTATACCCCAACTGGGCGGAAGCCGTAACGGCTGCGCTCAGCGCCAGGCCTATCCAGCCTAAACATAGCGCCGGACGAAGTTTTTTAAACAGCGGCATAGCGGTGTCTTTTAATGATCCATTTACAGGTCAAATCCAATGTCGCGGCGGTAGTATTTTCCTTCAAACTGAATGCGGTCGGCATTGGCTAAACTCAGCGCCAGGGCCTCCTGAAAAGTAGTCCCATAGCTGGTGACGGCCAGTACCCGGCCGCCATTGGTCAGCACTTCGCCTTCTTCGGTAGCCCGGGCGCCGGCATGGAAGATCAGACTGCCCTCCACGCTCTCCAGCCCACCGATGACCTTGCCCTTTTCATAGGCGCCGGGATAACCGCCGGCCGTGAGCATAACGGTAGCCGTAGCCCGCTCGTCGATCTCCACCGTCGTCTCATCCAACCAGCCCTCGGTGGCCGCTAAGCAGAGTTCGGCTAAGTCGGAGCGCAGGCGCGGCAGCACCGACTCCGTTTCGGGGTCGCCAAGGCGGCAGTTGTATTCAATAACATAAGGCTCGCCGCCCACGCTGATGAGTCCAAAAAATATAAAGCCGCAGTAGCGCAGCTCACGAGCGCCCAAGCCGGCTATGGTAGGCCGAATGATGCGCTCTTCTACCTTTTGCATCAGGGCCGCATCTACGAAAGGCGGATGCGATACGCTGCCCATGCCGCCCGTATTGAGGCCGGTATCGCCCTCCCCTACCCGCTTGTAGTCTTTGGCTACGGGTAGCAACCGGTAGTGCCGGCCGTCGGTAATGGCAAATACCGAGAACTCAATACCATCGAGAAAGGCTTCTACTACTACCCGATGGGAAGCCTCGCCAAATTTGCCGCCGAGCATATCCCGGAGTTCCTGCCGGGCCTCGGCTATATCGTTGAGGATGAGCACCCCCTTACCGGCCGCTAAGCCGTCGGCTTTCAACACTATGGGCGTGGGCTGGTCAGCTAAGTAGGCCAGCCCCTCTTCCAGCGTTTCGGGCGTAAACTCGCGATAAGCAGCGGTAGGAATGCCAAACTCCTCCATAAAAGCCTTGGCAAAAGCCTTGCTGCCCTCCAATTGGGCGGCAGCCTGCGAAGGCCCCACTATATGTACGTCGGCCATAGCGGGATCTTCCCTGAAGTAGTCTTCCAGGCCCCGCACCAGGGGCTCCTCGGGGCCGCACACAATCATGTCGACCCCGTGGGTGAACACCGCCTGGCGAACGGCGTCAAAATCATTGGGGTCAATGGGCAGGTTATAGCCCAAAGCACGGGTGCCGGCATTACCCGGCGCTATAAACAATTGGTCGCAAAGCGGACTCTGGCTCAGCTTCCAGGCTAAGGCGTGCTCGCGCCCGCCGCTGCCCAACAACAGGATAATCATGCGTCGTATTTTTCTGGAAGGCAAATATAGTTCGCGCCGGCAGGTTTTGTGCATAGATTCCCGTGTTTATCCACGCCCCTGAGTACAAAAACTGCCGCTGCGCCGCACAACAGCAATGTCTTTGGGAGGCAGGCTGCCTCGTCCGGGCAAAGCGGCGCGCAAAAAAAATAAAATTTTTAGCGGCGCCTGTGACCCCACATCGTACCCGCCGTCATAAGAGCGATTTTGTCAAAAATTGTGCTTGCCGCCGGGCGGTTCCCGGCGGTTCGGTCTAAAATACCAAGGGGGTTTTGAAGGGTCGCCACAGGCGGCCCTTCGTTTTTATGGCACTCCGTCGGTGATCAATATCACTGCCAATGCTCCGCCTGCCCCCGTAACTTTGTACTCCCAAGGGCGCATCAATGCCCGCATACCTCATGCGTATTTTATTGCCCGTCGACCTATCGCCACGCAGCGTATATGCCTACGATCTCGCCCGCCGCATTGTAGCCGGCAGCGGCGGCGAAATTCACCTGCTCGCCATTGTGCCCGCTCCGCCCGACGCCGTTTTCGATACCCACGGTCAGCTCAAAGAAGACGCAGGCGAAGATTATACAGCCCTTAAGGCCGAATTGGCCCGCTTGCAGGCCACGCTGGAAGAATGGCGCGCCCCCAAACCTGAAATTACCCAAACCACGGCCAAAATAGGGCGCGTGGAAGAAGACATCCTCGCCTACATTCAACAGCAGGCCGTCGATCTGGTGGTCATCGGCGCCGCAGGCGCCACCGGCCTCGACGAGTGGCTGCGCGGCTCCCATACCCAGCACCTGGTGCGCACCTCGCCGGCGCCTGTGCTAAGCCTCAAATGCGATCGCTCGCAATACCTCATCGAAGACATTGCACTGGCCTGCGATTTTCGCGATGCCGCACCCCATAACCTCGAAATCATCAAGCGCGTGCGCGACGCCTTCGGCGCCCGCCTGCACCTGCTTAAGGTCAATACCCCTACCGATTTCGAACCCACCCGCGAGGTGCAAAACCACATGCGCAACTTTGCCGAGCGCAATGGCTTAGGCGAAGTGGTCTTTCAACTGTACTCCGACCGCTCTATTGAGGAGGGCATCGCCCACTTCAGCGCCGATACGGGCATCGATTTTATAGCCATAGGCGCCCACCAGCGCCAGGCCATCAGCCGCATCTTCCGCCCCAGCCTCGTAGAGCACATGGTCAACCACCTTTGGCAGCCCATATTGGCCTTTCCGCTCAGGTAGCCTGTGTGACAACCATCACAGACCTCCTGCCCGGATAGCGCTATTTTTGCATCAATTGCCGGCGACAGGCCACAAAATGAACTTTCGTCGGCTCATTTTGATTTTATTTACTGAACTTTGCTAAATCTATGGAAAAGAAGGTTTCCTTCAATGACCTCATTAACGGTGAAAAACCCGTTTTAATCGATTTTACAGCAGCATGGTGCGGCCCCTGTCGCGCTATGGCGCCGGTGCTTGAAGAAGTAGCCGCCGCCATTGGCGACAAAGCCTCCATCATCAAAATTGATGTAGACCGCAACCAGGCATTGGCCCAACAATTGGGCATCATGGGCGTGCCCACGTTTATTCTCTACCAGAATGGGCAGGCTAAGTGGCGCCAATCGGGTATGCAATCGGCTAAAAACCTGACTTATATCATCGAGCAAGCTGCCGGTAACCAACTTTAGACCACAACGTCAACAAAGCGTAGGGAAAAACGAGGCAGCGCACTTTTTTGAAGCACTGGACATAGTTCGCGCCGGCAGGTTTGGGCGTAAGCTCCGAGGTAAGCCCGGAAATGGGCGCAAAACCTGCCGCTGTGCGGCGTATAAACTGGCAACATGCAACTGATCTTTCTGGACGGCGGGCTCGACCTGCTCCGCGGCCCTTGGCACTGGGCCGCTTCAGGGGTGGCTATCACCATCGTTATGGCGCTCATGACTTGGATGGGGCGCAGCTTTGGCGTTTCCACCGCTTTTAAGAACCTCTGCAACCTTGCCGGCGCAGGCAGGCGCATTTCCTTTTTCGACTACGACCTCAAAGACGAAGACTGGCGCTTCGCTTTTATCTTCGGGGCCATAGCAGGCGGCGCTATCGCTGCGGTATGGTTGGCCAACCCCGATCCGGTAGCCCTCAATCCGGCTACCATAGCCCATCTCTCCGACTGGGGTATCGCCTACCCCGCCACCGTGGCTGAGGGCAGCGGCTATCTGCCGGAGGAGCTCTTTAACCTCGGCAATGCCAAGGGCGTCATCATTGCCATCATCGGAGGCTTTTTAGTAGGCTTTGGCGCCCGCTACGCCGACGGCTGCACCTCGGGCCACGCCATCACCGGTCTGTCGCACATGCAACTGCCATCGCTGCTCACGGTCATCGGCTTCTTCATCGGAGGCTTAGCCATGACGTGGCTCATTATGCCGCTCATTTTTGGTTAAATCCCCTTTGCTCAGCTTTCACCCATCCTTGTATGAGACTCATCAGCTTCTTCGTCGTCGGCATCCTCTTTGGCATCATTATGGCTAAGTCTGAAGCCGTTTCCTGGTTTCGCATCCACGAGATGTTTCGCTTCGAAAGTTTTCACATGTACGGCATCATCGGTACTGCCGTCGTGCTGGGCGCCATTGTCATCGCCGTCATGAAGCGCAGTGGCATGAAAACCCTGCGCGACACCTTCGTTACCTACAAGCCCATGCAACTCAGCCTCAGGCGCCACCTCATTGCCGGTTCTATCTTTGGTCTTGGTTGGGCCTTGCTGGGCGCCTGCCCCGGCCCCATGTTCGTTATGCTTGGCCAGGGATACCTCATCTTCCTCGTGGTTATCGCCAGCGCTACATTGGGCACTTATGCCTATGGCGCCCTGCGCGACAAACTGCCGCACTAAGCCATGCTTTGCCTCAGGGTTGCTTCATTATAGTTCTCCAAGTCAGGATGAGTGAAAAATGGACGCCGCTATTTTTTCGGCTGGCAAGGCAAAAAACGTAGACATAGCCTAAGCTATGGCGAGGCTTTTTAACGCCGCCAGACGGAAAAAGAGCAAGTCAAGATTCACAAATCTTGGCTTGGAGAACTATATACTTGCTGAGATAGCTTAATTTCCCCATCCATCATCGGCGGTGCAGGTGAAGGTTCACCACGGCTCCTATATTCCATCGGAGGCTCTGCCCTATGTTGACGCCTTTAAAGATGTAGGCCGCCCCTACATTTAGTCCCAACCAGGGCGTAATATGCCCAAACAACGTACCTCCGGCCCGCGTCCAACTGCTGCCCGTACTTGCCGTAACCGCAGTAGGCTCAGCCACGGTTTCTAAGGATATATTGCGCTCCAGCCAAACGTCAAAATAAGTCCAGCGGCCGCCACGACCGGCTCTGGCTAAAAAAGGAAAAGCCAACTGAGCCGTAGGCACAAACTGAAAATCCAGCCCGGCCTGCCCATGAATAAACCAGCCCGAAGTGTAGTTTTGTTGCCAGGCTACCCTACCGTGAAATACGGTAGCCCGCCGTCCTATGGCGCCCTGAATACCCCCTGCGAGGTAGTTGGATATCGGCGTACTAATGCCCGCCGCTGTGATGAGGTTTCGCCTGACGCCACTTGACCTTTCCTGATGTACGTTTCTGAATTTGAGCCATACGGAAATATCCTGCCACCCCCGCTGCCCATCGGCTACGGCTAAGTAGGGCAAGGTGGCCACTATCGAAAACGAATCGCTGAACCCATATTCTGCAAACAATTGGTGAAAGCTTATCTCGGCCGATTCTTCACGGGCTTCTCCCAACTCGTTGTAGTAAGCGTCAAATTGTTCGGCGCCCTGGCCCCATGCCAGCGCCAATTGACGCCGGGCAGGCATAAAGCCCGAAATAGGGCCCTGAGCCGCCAGCTCAACGACCAACCACAGCCATAAAACAAGAGATAAACCAGAGCGTATGCCTACCATCGCGTTTGTTATTTGAGATCAGGGCCAACGGGGTCCCTCCTGAAAAAGCATACGCAAAAAAGGGAGAAAAAGATTTAGCGCGCTTGGGCATAACTGGTAAAAAAAGCCTGCCAGCGCATCTTCAGCACGCCCATGATGGCCTCTTTTACGATGCCTTTCGACATTTTGGAATGCCCTTCGATGCGGTCTGTAAAGGTAATGGGCACCTCCTCTATGGCAAAGCCCAACTGCCGGGCGGCAAATTTCATTTCAATCTGAAAAGCATAGCCGACAAAGCGAATCTTGCTGAGGTCGATGGTTTGCAGCACCTCGCGACGATAGCATACGAAGCCGGCGGTAGGGTCTTTTACGGGCATGCCCGTCACCAAACGCACATAAAGCGAAGCGCCATAAGAGAGCATAATGCGGTCGAAGGGCCAGTTTTCCAACTTGCCGCCCCGCACATAGCGCGAACCAACGGCTACATCGGCTTTGCGTTGGCTGCATGCCTCATGTAGGCGCATCAGCGAAGCCGGCGGATGGCTAAAATCGGCGTCCATCTCAAAGAAATACTGGTAGCTGCGCTCCAGCCCCCAGCGGAAACCGGCAATATAAGCGGTGCCTAACCCCAGCTTACCCGAGCGCTGTACCAAAAAAAGTGCGCCTGGATAGCGCAGTTGCTGCTCTTTTACCAGATCGGCGGTGCCATCGGGCGAGCCGTCATCTATGATCAACAGATGAAAGGGTTGGGGGAGCGCAAACACCGTTTCTATCATTCGCACGATGTTCTCCCGCTCGTTGTAGGTTGGAATAATTACGAGGCAATCGCTCACAGCTCAGTCCATCTGACTTTGGTACGAGCGGCAAATATAGCCTTATTTTTTTCTCTGTGCCGAATTTTTATTCCACCTGGGGCCAGGCTAATTAATGGTTGCTATGTCATAGCATTCTGGCAGCCGGCCAAGGGGTGTCCGGCCAAGGGATGGGAGCGGTATACCCGACCCCAAGGGAGGGTATAAGAGCGGACAGCCCGGCGCCGCCCATCTCCCTCATTCGGAGGAAGATGGTATGCGGCGTGGCCCCAAAAAAGAAAAAACACGATGATTTATCAGATCATGACGTTGAAGCGCTCGTAGGCGGCGCGGCTGAGCATTTCGCGATCGTCGGGGTGGGCAATGTGGATGAGGGCATGGGCGCGCTGGCGCAGGTTTTTGCCAAACAGGTAGGCTACGCCATACTCGGTGACGACATAGTGAACGTGGGCGCGGGTGGTGACGACGCCGGCGCCGGGGTTGAGGAAGGGTACGAGGCGGCTCTGGCCCTTGCGGGTGCGAGCGGTGAGGGCTATGATGGGCTTGCCGCCTTCGCTGAGGGCTGCGCCGCGCATGAAGTCCATCTGACCGCCTACGCCGGAGAACTGGTAGGTGCCGATGGAGTCGGAGCACACCTGACCAGTGAGGTCGACCTCTATGGCGCTATTGATGGCCACCACGCGGGGGTTGCGGCGGATGACGCCGGGCTCGTTGACGTAGTCGATGTCGAGGAAGGCAAAAGCGGGGTTGTCATCGACGTAATCGTAGAGGCGGCGCGAGCCGATGGCGAAGCCGGCTACGGTTTTGTTGGGGTGAATGACCTTGTATTTGTTGTTGATGACGTCTTTTTCGAAAAGCGGCACCAACCCGTCGGAGAACATTTCGGTATGGACGCCCAGATCGCGGTGGTTGTTGAGGCATTGCAGCACGGCGTCGGGGATGGCGCCGATGCCCATTTGGAGGGTGCTGCGGTCGTCGATGAGCTCGGCGATGTACTGGCCGATGCTGCGCTCGTTGGCGGTTACTTTTTCGCCGTAGTTGACCTCATGCAGGGGTTCTTCGGCATAGACCATAGCGGCAAAACGAGTGGCGTGAATGAGGCTGTCGCCGTGGGTGCGGGGCACATTGGGGTTTACCTGGGCAATGACGTAATGGGCTGTATTGACGGCTGTACGGGCAATATCGACGGAGACGCCCAATGAGCAATAGCCATGTTTATCGGGGGGCGAAACCTGCACGATGGCTACGTTGAGGGGAAGGATGTTGCGCTTAAACAGCTCCGGGATTTCGCTGAGGAAAACGGGCACATAGTCGGCCCGGCCTTCGGCTACCGACTGGCGGATGGGCGCAGAAACGAAGAGGCTGTTGAGTTTGAAGCTATTGCTGTACTCCGGCTTATCGACGTACAGATCGCCAAAAACGCTGATGAATACCAGCTCTACGTCTGAGAGTTCGTGGGCGCGCCCGGCTAAGTGGCGCAGCATAAAAGTAGGGGTAAGCGAGCTACCGTGAACGAATACGCGGTCGCCGGATTTGATATACCCCAGGGCTTCCTGGGGCGTCACGTAGTTGATGGTGGGGAACATTGCAGAAGCATTTTAATTGATAGTGGAAAGACCTTAACAAAAGCCCTGGCTTCCTATGGCCTGATTTCACTTGGTTTTGTTAGGCGAAAGGTAGGCAAAAGCTTACATTTGCACCACTGATAAAGGAGAGATGGTAAAGTGACAATTGTTACCCAAAAATATAAAATTTGCTTAGTGTTTTTATTTCCCGAATGTTGGCGGCTGAAAGCCCGCTGTTGCAGTTGGGCGACGAATGGAAAATTTGCGCCCGTTCGCTGCTTGTCTTTGAAGAGACGCCGTTTGGGCTTCCGCCAGACCACGACTGGGTATTTTTTTACAGCGCCCAGGCAGCAGCTTTTTACCAGGCAGGGCTGGAGCGGCTGGGCGCCCTTCCGCTCAGCGGCGTAAGGTTGGCGGCATTGGGCGACGGTACAGCAGCGGCTGTAGCAAAAGCCTTTGGGCAAGAGCCCGATTTTGTGGGCAGCGGCAATCCCGAAGCAACGGCGGAAGCTTTTTTACAGCGTGCCAAAGGACTACGGGTTTTATTCCCCCGCGCCCGGAACTCCCGGCAGAGCATAGCGCATTTATTGGCGGGCGAGGTGGAAGCCATTGGCTTAGTGGTATATGAAAACCGGCCTACAGCGCCTTCGCCCCTACCCTGCTGCGACTATGTGGCGCTCACGAGCCCGATGAACGTGGAGGCTTATTTGGCTTCGGTGGGTTCCATTGGCCCGCTCCAGCGCGTTATCGCCATAGGGGAGGCTACGGCTCAGGCGCTGAGGGAGGCAGGAGTGACACACCTCAGGGTAGCCCGGGCGCCCTCGGAAGCCGAGCTGGCGGCATCCCTGCTTGAATGGGAAGCCGAATTGCCGCATTTGCCCGCCGGGTAGCCGTGCAAAGAGCAGCAAGAATGTAACTTTTGACAAGAAGCGCCGTATAAAAGGGGCGCCGTATACAAACCGGTTTATTTTGTAAAGCCATGCTGTTGATCAGAATTTCTATGGCGGTACTGTTGGCGGGTTCACTGTGGTCTTGCCAGACAGATACGACAAGCCCGGATAGCGATAGCGCCGATTTTGGGGCGTTTTATCAGCGTTTCCTTGCCGACAGCCTCTACCAGATGAGGCATATTACCTTTCCATTGGAGGGCTTACCGCCTCATGCCGCGACCGAAGAGCTCAGCGGCGACTTTAGGTGGCAACCCGGCGACTGGGTTGTACACAGGGTGCTCGACCAGCAGCAAACAGGCTTCGAGTCGGCGCTCATACGCCTCGACGACGACCTCATTGTAGAGCGCATCACCCACAAGCGCGAGCCTTACGCCATGGAGCGGCGTTTTGCGAAGATGGGCCAGGAATGGTACCTCATCTATTATGCCGGCCTCAATGAGGTAGCGCAATAAAGGCAGAAAATACACGGTAAGCCCGTGTAAAACGGAGAAGGCCCGGACGCTGAAAATCAGTTCCGGGCCTTCTTTATTTGAGGTTACGTCCTCTGGCGCAGCCTTTATTCAAAGGAGTAAGCGCCGGTATTTACGTTAAACGTAACGGTATAGGTACCTGCGGCGACCGGAATATTGGCGCCGTTGGATACGCCTGTACCCGTGGGGAAGTCGCCGGCGCCCCAGTTCCAGTCCCAGGCGTCGTTGGCGCGGAACTTCGCTTCGCCTGCGCCGAGGCTTACGCCGGTGAGTCTCACTTCGCCTACTACGCCAGTGGGCGTCATATCGGTATCGTTATCCCAGCCGCCTGGCGTAGCCGAGCCGATGAGGCCGAGGGTAGCTGGTGCAAAGGTATAAGCGCCCGTAGCGGCATTGAAGGTAACGTAGTAGATACCTGCCGTGACCGGAATGTTCGGACCATTCTGCGCGCCGGTACCCGAGGGGAAGTCGGCGGCGCCCCAGTTGATGGCCCAGTCGTTGTTGGCACGGAATTTGGCTTCGCCGTCGGCCAAGCCTATGACGATGCTGTATTCATCATTGCCGAGGCTGCGCATGGTTGTTTCGGCGCCCCAGTCGCCCGGCGTAGCCGAGCCAATGATGCCTACCGAAGTTATTGCCGACTGCGCCTCGAAGCGATATTCGCCCGTGAGCGGGTTGAAGGTAACCTTATATCGACCTGCCGTAACCGGAATGTTGGCGCCGTTGCGGGTAGCCGAACCCGAAGGAAAATCAGCTCCGCCCCAGTTGACGTCCCAACTGTCGTTGGCGCGGAACTTGGCTTCGCCATCGATAAGATCTACGGTAAGCTCGAAGTTACCGCCGCCTACATCTGCCATATCGGTATCATTATCCCAACCGCCTGGCGTAGCCGAGCCAATAAGGCCGATGCTGGCTGCAAAGAGGTAGTTCACTTCATAGTCCAGCGTGCGGTCATTGAAGGTAATGGAATAATAAGCGGCGCCTTCGCCGGCCGGAATGACGATGTTGCTACCGAAAGCTTCAGCAATGCCGTCGCCGTCGTTATCGCCAAAGTTCTGGCCCATGAAGTCGGGCATTTCCGCAAAGCGGAAGGCATCGCCGCCGCGCATCAGCACTTCGTTCAGTTGCCAGGTATTGTCGGCAATGAGGTTGAAGCGATACTGATTGCCCTGGAAGGTATTGAACGTACCCAGCAGGTAGAGGCTCTCTACATTTTTGGCGTAAAGAACGGCAGGCTCAACGGTATACGCCAGGGTTTGGTCGTTGAAACGGATGTTCACCAGGCCCGTAAAGCCGCAATTGGTGTTGCCGTTGCCGCCCGCGCCCATATTGCTATCCATGATGCCATCGCAACCGGGATCGCCCCAGTCTTCGTCGCACCAGTTTTCGCAGTTTTTGATTTTCCACTCGCCGCCCTGAAGGTTTACCTCTTTGATTTCCCAGGTATTCGGAGCTACCAGCGTCATCACATCGGCGCCCCAGCCGTTGAAACCGCCTGCCAGGTACATATTGTCGTGGTTGGCGGCAAAAGGCAGGTTGGATATTTCAAAAGTGGTTTGGCGGGTCTGCGACTGGCCTTTGGAGTCGGTTACCGTTACTTCGATGTTGTAAGTGCCTTCGCCCAAAGACGACGCATTGAAGCTAGCGCCATCGATTACGATGGAGTCGGCGGTGCCCGTCATGGTTTTGGAAGCGGTAGCCAACTCAGCGCCGCCCGCATCTTTCAGCTTCACGCTGCCCGAAGCCAGCGGAGAGATGGTGCCATCCACAAACTTAACCACCACGTCAAAATCGCCCTTTACTACTTTCGAGTTATCAGCGGGCGAGATGCTGAGGATACCCGGAGGGAAGTCGGTCAGCGCCGCAATATCTAACTCGTCCTTCGAGCAGGACGTAGCCAGTATGGCCCCCAGGAAAAAAAGTGAAACAAACTTATAAATGAGTTTCATCGTCTGACAAATTTAAATGAGCGCGGAGTGTGGCGCCTCTGCTGCCACACCCTGCGCTAAAGGATTAATAACCGTCGTTCTGCTTGAGGTTGCGGTTGGCCTGTATCTCAGAAATCGGAATTGGCATGATGTCGCGGTATTTTTCCGTAACGCGTCCATCTCTCACGCCGCCTTTCCAGGGCCAAACGCCATTTTCCGTAAAGCGGTTGAAGCGCACCAGGTCGGTACGGCGGTGGCCTTCCCAGTACATTTCGCGGCCGCGCTCATCCAAGATAAAATCCAGGGTGAGTTGATCGGCCGTGATGTTGCCCGAGGTGTTGTTATAAGCCCGTTCGCGAAGTTGGTTGACATAACCTAAAGCCGTAGCGGCATCGCCGCCCTGACCGCCGCGCAGCACGGCCTCAGCGTACATCAGGTACACATCGGCTAAGCGAAACATCGGATAGTCGGTATCGGGGTGGTCGAGGTCAGAGCCGCCTACGCCTTCCGAAGACACGTTGCGGTACTTGGGCAGGCCATAACCATCGCCAAAGGTGGTGACATTCTCGATTTCCAGATTTTGACCATTGCTGTAGAACAAGGCGCGCTCGTCGGTAGTGCCGGTGGGGTCGGTAAACAGGTTTACAATACCCTTGGTCGTGCGCAAACCAAACCAACCTCCATTGATGCCCCATTGGGCGGGATCCATAGAGCCGCCCACTGGCGCGTGTACGAGGTAGGTCATGCCGCCCCAGGTTTGGGTGTTCTGGCCATCGAAAGGAATGGCCCAGATGATCTCGCGGGAGTTGTGGTTATCGGTCAGGAACAAGTGCTGGTAAGTATCTTCTAAGCTGTATACGCCGCTGTCGATGATTTTTTTGCAAGCGGCGATACAATCAGAATAGCGGTTAGCGCCCGTATATGCCTCCGCATTGAGGTAGAGTTTGGCTTGGAGCGTCCAAAGTGCTGCACGGTCGGCTCGGCCATATTCGCCGGCGCCCGGAGCAGCCATCTGGTTTTCGATCTCGTTCAGCTCAGCCTCAATAAAAGCAAATACCTCGGCGCGGTCGGCCTGGCGCGGAGGCGCCGAACCCAATGCAGCTTCCTCGGTATAGAAGGGGATATTGCCATACAGGTCGATGCCATGCCAGTAGCTGAGGGCGCGCAGGAAGCGGGCCTCGGCGCGGTAGCGAACGACGTCGGCTTTTACGGCGTCGCTTACGCCGCGGGAAGCCAGTTTATCGTCGGTGGTTTCGCGCAGGTATTCGTTGGCCATAGACACCTGGAAGAAAATCCGGTAGTACATGGCGCGAATGAACTGGTTGGCAGAAGTCCAGGAATGATTGTGCAGGTCGGGCAGACCTTCGTCGCCCCAGGCGATGACGGCCTCGTCGGTCGTCAGGGCCTGCAACTGCCAATACTGGCGCAGGTAGTTGGAAAAACCTTCGTCGAGGCTGGAGATGTCGGCCTGACCCGCAGGGCCTTGCTGGCCCGTCACTGCCAAGCCGGCATAAACGCGGGCCAAGAAGCTGCGGTAAGAAGATTCATCCTGAAATACTACGCTGGGCGTAGTTTCATTGAACGGCTCCAATTCGAGGTCCGTACAAGCGGAGAGCATGATGAGCCCTCCAATCAAAGCCATATTCCAAAATCGTTTCATCGTCACAATAGTTTTATTTGTTATTTCAAACCAAGACTAAGCCCGAACACAAAAGCGCGGGCGCGAGGGTACGGATTGTTGTCAATGCCGTTGTCCACCTCGGGATCAAGTCCAGAATAGTTGGTTAAAACAAACAGGTTTTGGGCTGTGGCGTAAAGTCTTATGTTATTAAACACCGATTTGGGCATAATGGTGTAGCCCAAAGTGATGTTATCCAGTCGCAGGAACGACGCATCTTCGAGATAATAGTCGGAGAAGAACTGCGGCGCGTCAAACTTGGTTTCCAACACCGAAGTATGCAGGTTGTTCACATAGTTCGGATTGAGCGTAAGACGGTTGTAGAAGCCGTAGTTGGAAGCGTTGTTGTTGTAAATGTAGTTGCCTAAGTGAGCGCGGAAGGTGAAGCCCAGGTCCAGCTTTTTGTAGCTGAGGTTCGACGTAAGGCCAAGGATAACCTTAGGCGCAGGCTGGTTGAAAGCCCGCTTGTCGAGATCGTTTACGATGCCGTCGCCGTTGAGGTCTTCGTACATATCCGCCAGGTTGGTCACTCCGTCGTCGTTGTGGTCAACGCCGTCTACCAGCGGCAGGCCGTCGGCGCCCAATTTATGCTGGAAGAGGAAGAAAGAGTTCACCGCGCTGCCTACCTGAAGCACCTGAACGTCGTTGCCAACGCCGCCGTTGATACGGCCCGTAAGGATGCCCTGCTCGCTGATGCGGTCGATGGCAATTACTTCATTGCTGTTGAAAGCGGCATTGGCGCTGATGTCCCACTTGAAGTCTTTGACGTCTACAGCGATGGCGTTCAGGGTAAGTTCAACGCCTTGGTTGCGCAGCTCGCCGATGTTGGTCAAAACCCGGTCGGTGAGGTTGGTACCGGCAGGTACGTTAACCGTGAAGAGCAGGTCGTTGGTATTCTTCACATAGTACTCGATGGCGCCGTTGATGCGGCCGTTGGCAAAGCCAAAGTCGAGACCGATGTTGTAAGAAGCCGTTTCCTCCCACTTCAGCGCGGGGTCATAGCCGTTGGGGCGGATGGTGGATACATAGTCGTTGCCGAACTGGTAGCGGGTGCGGAAGTCGCTGGCCCGGTAGGTAGGCAGGTAGCGGAAGTCAGGAATGTCCTGGTTGCCCGTAATACCAAAGCCTACGCGCAGTTTCAGGTCGGAGAAGATGCCGGAAAGGCTCCTAGCAAAGTCTTCTTCGAGAATGCGCCAGGCCACAGCAGCCGAGGGGAACCAGCCCCAGCGGTTGAGCGGACCAAAGCGGGTAGAACCGTCGCGGCGCAGGGTAGCCGTCAGCGAATACCTGCTGCCAAAGTTGTAGTTTACGCGGCCGAAGAACGATATGAGGCGGTTTTCAAATACCGAGTTGTTGGCCTCAAACTGCGTAGCCGGGGCTGCGCTGTTCAAGCCAAAGCTATTGCTGGTAAGGCCAAAGCCGCGGTAAGAGGGGTACTCCTCGCGCCAGTCCTGATAAGAATAACCCAAGATAGCGTCGACGCTGTGTTCTGTGCCAATGTCGCGCTTGTAGTTGAGGTAGGTCTCCAGCAGTTTGTTGGTACGGGTGAAGTTCTCGATGTACAGCTCGCCGGCTTCGGGGTCAGGGCCTGCCTGCGTACGGGCGTAGGTAGTGGGCTGGAAGCGCTCGCGCTTGCCGTTGTTGGCGTCAAAGCCGATGTTCATTTTTACGCTCAGGCCTTTGATGAAGCCGAGATCGTATTTAACATCCAGGTTGCCCAGGCCGCGGTAGGTGCGGCCAAAATCCTGCACCTGCTCGGTAGCCGATACGGGGTTGCGGGGCGCCAGGGCCACGCCATACTCGTTATAACCGGCGTAAACCGTATTGGTGGGGTCGAAAATCGGCTGGGTGGGGTCAAAGCTCCAGGTAGAAGCGATGATGTTGGGGTCAAACTGGTCGCGGGTAGCCGCCCCTTTGAGGTTGGCGTTGATCTGCAGGCGGCCGTCGAGGCCCGTGGTATTGATGCTGAAGGCTACGTTGGTGCGCTCTGTTTCGGAAGCGCGCAGGATGCCCGTCAGTTGCTGATAACCGCCCGAGACGCGATAGCCGATGTTGGCGGCGCCGCCCGTAACGCTGAGGTTGTGGGTTTGGCCCGTAGCGGTTTGCAGTATCTCGTCATACCAGTCGGTCTCAGCATTGCCCAGCAGTTCTAAGCGGCTTGGCGCTTTGAAAGTCACTACGTTGCGCAGGGCGGCGGCGTCCAGCGTAGCGGGGTCGCCGGAAATGGAAGCCGTGTTTACGTTGCCGTCGTAGTTTACTTGTACGCCCGAACCGGCCTTGCCTTTTTTGGTGGTGATGATGATAACGCCGTTGGCCCCGCGCGAACCGTAGATGGCCGTAGCGGAGGCGTCTTTCAATACCGTAAAGGTTTCGATATCCGCAGGGTTGAGGAAGTTCAGCGGGTTGCGGCCGCCGGCAAAACCTTCGTTATCGATGGGCACGCCGTCGATAACGTAGAGCGGCTCGTTGCTGGCGTTGATGGACGTGCCCCCGCGAATGCGCACCTTAGCGCCGCCGCCAGGCTCGCCGCTGTTAGAGCTGATCTGCACTCCGGCTACTTTACCAGCAATCAATTGATCCGGCGATACGATGGCGCCCCGGTTGAACTCATCAGCCGAAATGGTGGCTACCACGCCGGTAGCATCCTCTTTCTTCACCGAACCATAACCGATAACCACGACTTCCTCCAGCACCTGACCCGGCTGAAGGGCTATGTCCAGCACATTAGCCGCTGTAATGGCAATGGTCTGGGTCGTGTAACCGGTGTAGCTGAACTCCAGCGAACTGGCGCCCGCAGGAATCGTCAGCGAATACGTTCCGTCATACTCAGTAATGGTGCCGATACTGGTGCCCACCACCAAAATGTTGGCGCCGATAAGCGCCTCCTTCGACTGGGCGTCAGTTACCGTACCCGTGATGGTACGCTGCGCCGCTACCCATTGTGCCGTCACCAGCAGGGCAAGCGTCGCCAACCATCTTAGAGTAAAGTTGACCTCAAGCTTCATACACTATTGTTGTTTGGTTATGCAAATTTTTTCCTCGGTTGGGTTGTTGTTTTAGGCAAATTGATCGCTCCTTAGTGTAAAGTCCACACAAATGTAGCTAATCTCCTATTCACGGAAAAGATGAGATTATCACTTTTTTCGGGTTTTTTGACTGATATTTGTCATCTGATGCGATTCTCTGCCAAATAATCATTCAAAATCCCGAACCTTTATCTTACGCTTTCCCCCACGTCGCTGCGGAGCCGCGTGAGGGGGTGTAGCGGTATGCGTGAGGCACGAGCGCATAGGAGCGAAACACGTTTACCCGGAAGAGCGCAGCGAAGACGCGGCGACCCCCGGCCCCCTTTGCCAAAGGGCCATCCGCCAGGGCATAGCGCCAACGGGGCCGGGGGGCACGCCCCAACCTCGACCTCAGCTTACTGCCCCAGCTTTACTACCCTCACGCCCCGGCCAGGGACAGGAATACCCTCCCCTGCTCCGGTGCTGAAGGGCTTGCCAGTCAGCAGGTCCTGCCAGCGCAGCTCGCCTGCGGGCAGTGCGTCCCACTTAGGCAGTTGGGCTAATTTTTCCTCGTCGTGCCCGTTTACAACCACCAATACGGCTTCATTGCCCAGCACCTTCCAGTAGGCGTACACATCGTAGTTCCAGGAGGGCGGCTGGTGAATCAGGCGGCCGGAGGCCAGCGCCGGATGGGCCTTGCGCAATTGGGTCAACTGACGCACAAAGCTAAATATCTCATTTTCCTCCCGCGTTCGCCCGGCCTCGGTGAAGGCGTCGCGCTTGGCGCCGGGGAAGCCGCCCGGAAAGTCGGCCCTGAGCTCCACATGCGATTCCCCGCCCATCATATTGATCTCGGCGCCGTACAGCAGTTGAGGTATGCCGCGGGTGGTGAGGGCGAGGGCCAGCACCTGCTTCATGCGGTCGGTGCGGCCGCCGGTCAGAAACGCCCCCCTCGACATGTCGTGGTTGTCCATAAAAACCAGCAGGTTGGCGGGGTCGGTGTAGAGAAAATCCTGGGCCAGCACATCATATATCCCGCGCAGCGGCCCTTCGCCGCGCAGGTAGTTGCGGTAGGCCTCGCAGAGCGGAAAGTCCATAACTGCGGGCAGGTTGGTTTCAAAGTTGCGCGGCAGGCGGCTTTCTGTCTGGAATTGCGACAGGTAAGCCGGGCTGTTTACCCATATTTCCCCCACTATATTGGTGTTGGGGTATTCTTCGAGCAGGGCCCGGGCCCAATGCGCCATAAACGCCTGATCGGGGTAAGGATAGGTATCTTCCCGAATGCCGTCAAGGCCGGCGTACTCCATCCACCAGATCATGTTCTGGATGAGGTAATTGGCCATAAAGGGATTCCGCTGGTTGAGGTCGGGCATGCCGTCTACAAACCAAAAGGTGCGCATTTCCTCTGCCTGCGAAGGGTGCGCATGGGGGTCTAATACCGCCGATAAAAAGTGTTTGTCTCTCAAATGCGCTTTTACCGACCCGTTGATCCAGTCGGGCGCGGGCAGGTCGCTCATCCAGGGGTGATTGATGCCGATGTGGTTGGCCACGTGGTCGTAAATGACCTTTATGCCGCGCTTGTGCGCTTCTGTAGCCAGCCGGCGATAATCTTCATTGCTGCCCAGTCGGGGGTCGATCCGGTAAAGATCGGTAGCCGCATAGCCGTGGTAGCTGTAAGGGCCGTTGTTTTCCAGCACGGGCATGAGCCAGATGGCCGTTATGCCCAAATCGCGGAGGTAGTCGAGTCGCTGAATGACGCCTTCCAGATCGCCGCCATGCCGGGCGCCGGGCTCTGCGGGGTTAAAATCGCCATAGCCGCTGAGGTTGTCGTTGGCCGTATTGCCGTTGGCAAACCGATCGGGGGCAATGAGGTAAACGACGTCTTCCTGGCTGAATCCCCGGTGCGACTCCGCTGCAGCCTCGCGCGCCCGAATGGGGAAAACCACCTTGCGCTCTTCGCCATTGCGCCACAAGCTCAGGGTGTAATCGCCGGCCGGAAGATCGGCCGGAATGTCTACGTCTACAAACAAGTACGACTTGCCGGCTAAGCTGTGTACCCCCGCCACCCGCAGCCGGGGGTCGGAAAAGGCCGCCGTGGCGCCGTCTAAGTCGCGGCCGTATACCATGAGTTGTACGCGGCTCCACTGCATACCCACCCACCAGTTGGGCGGCTCCACCTTGGTAATGGCAAACTGCGCGCCGGCCGGCAGAGCCGCTAAGCCGCCCAGCAAAAGGGGTAGCCATAAACTCCGCATAGCCATGCGCAAACGGGCAGCCGGTATAATAGACTTGCACCCAAGGGTGAGCTTAAAGAGAAATTGTCCCTGTATATTCATCGTATTTCGTATTACCATACCTGCGCTGTGAAATAATGCTGTATAGCGGCCCGCTTATTCCCCATTGCGCCTCTCAATTAAATAGGTTTTCGCCCCAAACTTACAACATCGCCTCCAATTCACACCGCCCATCCGCATCATAGCTGCAATATTTTTTCAACACCCGTCGCTTTAGGTCTTTTAAAAAATTTTGCCAAGCTTTACTTACAAGCAATTAAATTTACTTTTTACATTACAGCCCGTTTAACCACAGCACAACATACGTACTGCGATGAATAACTCCAAGTTGGTTTTTTGGTCCATTACCGTCGGCTTAGGCGGTTTTCTTTTTGGCCTCGACACCGCCGTTATCTCTGGCGCCGAGCAAGCCATTCAGAAGCTTTGGCAACTCGACAACTGGCAGCACGGCTTAGCCGTAGCCATGGCCCTCTACGGCACCGTACTGGGCGCCGCCTTTGGCGGCATTCCCGCCGACCGCTTTGGCCGCAAACCTACGCTGTTCTGGATCGGCATTTTGTTTTTCCTTTCCGCCGTAGGCTCCGCCATCGCCCCCGACGTCAATGTATTTATGTTGTTCCGACTGCTGGGAGGCATCAGCATCGGCGCTTCCTCGGTGGTGGCGCCCGTCTACATCTCCGAAATTGCCCCGCCCGAATACCGCGGCCGCATGGTCATCTCTTTCCAGTTCAACATCGTGCTGGGCATCCTCATGGCTTATGTGTCCAATTACCTGTTTGAGGGCAGCGGCGACAACGATTGGCGCTGGATGCTGGGCATCGTAGCCCTGCCTTCGCTCGTTTTCTCCGTCATGATGCGCTTCACCCCCGAAACGCCCCGCTGGCTGCTGCTGCACAAAGGCGACGAAGCTAAAGCCCGCCAGGTATTGTCCATCACCGAAACCTCCGTAGACAAGGCCGTTGAAGATATCCGCCAGTCGGCCCGCGAAGAAAACAAAAGCGGCGTCGCCGACTCGTTCTTCTCCCGCAAGTTCCGGCTGCCCATCATGCTGGCGTTCCTCATGGCCTTCTTCAACCAGGTGTCGGGCATCAACGCCGTCATCTATTATGCGCCCCGCATCTTCGAAATGACCGGCTTAGGCAAAGAAAGCGCGCTGCTGTCTACAGCCGGCGTAGGCGTCGTCAATCTCCTCTTTACCATTCTGGGTTGGTTCCTCATCGACCGCTACGGGCGGCGCGTGCTCATGTTCATCGGCTCGGCGGGCTACATCGTCTCCTTAGCCCTCATCGCCCTGGCCTTCTTCAACGAGTCGTTCGCCGGCGTGCCCGTCTTTGTCTTCGCCTTCATCGCGTCGCACGCCATAGGCCAAGGCTCCGTCATCTGGGTCTTCATCTCCGAAATCTTTCCCAATACCGTCAGGGCCTCCGGTATGGCCTGGGGCTCGCTCACCCACTGGGTATTTGCGGCCCTCATCGCCAACTTCTTCCCCCTGTTCGCCGATTCGCTGGGCGGCGGCCCCATCTTCGCCTTCTTCAGCGCCATGATGGTGCTCCAACTGCTATACGTCTGGTTTATGATGCCCGAAACCAAGGGCGTCTCCCTCGAAGACCTGCAAAAACGGCTTATCCGCGATTAATTGTTTTTTTAGGGGCCACCGCCGCGCCGCCCGCAATGGGTTTAGCCAGGAAAAAGCTAATCTCGGGCGGCGCGGCGGCCGGGCTATCCGGTCGCAGGAGCTCCCTGCTATCCCTTGTCCGGGCATTCGCCTCCGCTGAGCGCCCACCGCTGAACGATGGCCGCAACAATCGCCAAACACTCTCCCCAACCCGCAGGAGGCGTCAGGATGCTGCCCGGAGTATACTTAAAATATGGATGCGTCTTTGCGGCGGCGTTCCAGTTCTTGCTGGATCATTTGCGCAATATCGCGGGAGTACCGGAAGGCCCGGTATTTTTTGCGGAGGTGAATATGGCCGGCGATGGTAACTGCCAGCGCTAAAGGCGCTAAACAAAGAAGGAAGGTGGCCAGCAAATTAAAGCCCGCAGCAGCGGCTAAGAAAGCCGAACCTATCCATAAGGAAATGCTGGCGGCCACCAGAAAGAGTCGGTGCTGGAAGCGGCCGGCTACCTCCGCCTGCCAGTTGACGGTTCTGAGGAGAATATGCAACTCCTGATTGGAGTACTCGCGAGGGCCAAATTCCCAAATGAGCAACAAATCGTCATTCCCCTCGCGTTCAATGCGCTTGAGGTTGCGTTGGAACTGCTGATCGCCCAGATTGTGGATCGTCTTCAGGATCATGCTGCGTTGCACTTGGAAATTTGCATTGCGAAAGTAAGGATATTTGTCAACGGGGGCAAGAGATAATAACGGAATGGCGCATTTTTTTTACCGAATTGACGGATTCCACCCATTTGGGGGCGCTGAATGGCCTATTTTCGCGCCAAATCCCAAACCTATGCAGGCACAACTGTGTAAAGACCTAAAGGTGGTAGAGTTAGCCAGCGTACTGGCGGGGCCGGCGGTGGGGCAGTTTTTTGCCGAACTGGGCGCCAGCGTCATCAAAATAGAAAACAAGACGACGGGGGGCGACGTTACCCGCCGGTGGAAAGCGCCTTCCGAAGCTCCGGAGGCTTCTGCTTCTGCCTATTATTATAGCGTCAACTGGGGTAAAGAAACGCAATTTCTAGACCTGAACGCCCCTGCCGACCGGCAGCAGGTACTCGATTGGATAGCCGAAGCGGATGTCGTGGTGAGCAATTACCGGGAGGCCTCTGCCCAACGGCTGGGTATGGACTACGCAACCCTGGCCGCCCTCAACCCAAGGCTTATCTATGCCGAAATTACGGGCTATGGCAGCGATGACCCGCGCCCGGCTTTTGACGTGGTTTTGCAGGCCGAGACGGGCTTTCTACACATGACGGGCCTGCCCGATGGCCCGCCGGTGAAGATGCCGGTAGCCCTCATCGATCTGCTGGCGGCTCACCAGTTGAAAGAAGGCGTATTGATGGCGCTATGGCAACGGGAAAAGACCGGGTTGGGCGGCTATGTGCGCGTAAGCCTTTATGACGCCGCAGTAGCATCGCTGGCCAACCAGGCTACCAACTGGCTTATTGCAGGCCATTCGCCCGGCCGAATGGGTACTCAGCATCCCAATATTGCGCCCTATGGCGACCTCTTCACCACGCGCGATGGCGGGCAGTTGGTATTGGCCATCGGAGCCGAAGCTCAGTTTGCCGCTTTATGCGAGGTATTGGGGCTTGACCTCCATCGCCAGGAAGCATTCGCCTCCAACAGCAGCAGAGTCAGACATAGAGACGCCCTGACGGCGGCGCTGGCGCCCGCCATAGCACGCCGGGATCGGCGGGAATTGCTTCAGGAACTGGCCGCCCGGCAGGCCCCTGCCGGAGCCGTGCTGGCACTGCCCGAAGTATTTGAAAACCCGGCGGCTAAGCGCCTCCTGCTCTGGCGGCCCGATGAGGATGGGCAGGAGGTAGCTTGTGTAAAAACAGCCGTTTTTGAATACCTGCCGGGGGCGTAAAATTCTCCAAGCCAAGATTTGTGAATCCTGACTTGGAGAACCATGAAACAAAACAGCCCGCCGACACATATCAGCGGGCTGTTTTGACAGCATTGGCTTTGCTTACTTAAATTGTAGCGCACGCCTCACTTCTTCGGCGGTATTGAGTTGCTTACCGGTTTTGTGCAAGGTAAAGGTGTAGGCGTCTCGGGGTTCCTCGCCGGGCATCCGGCGAGCCATCGCCAGCTCTTTATCCGGCAACACCACCCAGATGAGCTGCTCGCGATCGGGGTGTAGGGCCAAAGGAGCATTGGGAGCGGCTAAGTAGCGATAAACGGTATTTTCACCCCGGTTCACCACAAAAGCCGTTTGGTTGTCAATGGCGTTCCCCTGCTCGTCTACATAACGGGCGGTAGCCGTTTGGGCGGCAGGCGCCAGCGGGCGGGCGCAGTTCCAAAACCCTGTGCCATTGATGGTAAAGCGATGCAGGATGCGGCGGCGCAACAAGCGTTCGCGAAGATTGCCCTCGTTGGCTAAGCCATCCATGAAGTGGCCAAATTCGCGCTGCAATTCGTTGTACTGCCGCCCGAAGCCATCCTCAATAGCCTGGCGCTGCGCTTCCAACTGAGTGGTGCGGGCAGCTAAGGCCGATTCGTACTCCAGTACCTGCCGCTCGTAAACAGCGAGCGCGCGGCGGTAGTCGTCGCCCATCAATGCGGGGCGCACCACTAAAGTCAATTGGTTTTTGGGATGTATCAGGGTGAGCTCATAGTTGCGACCTTCCAGCCGCCGGAGCTTAACTTGTTCCCAGGTAACTTGCAGAGCCCTTTCGTCAAACTGGGCCGACTCAGGAGCAATTTCCCAGATGGCTTTGCCGTGCAGGCGCTCCAATTCGGAGGGGCTGATATCGCTGCCGGGCGCCAATGCAATATCGCCGCTGAGAAAGTCGAGTTCGAGCGTAGGGCGTTCGCCCCGGGCTTCTTCGGGCTTTACCGGCTTATCGGGTACGGGCGCCGTAGCTTCTAATGCGCGAATGCGCGCCTGACGATCTTGTTCGAGGGCAGCTAAGCGCTTCTCCCACTTATGCTGCTCCAGCGCTATGGGGTCGTCGCTGGAGGGGTCGCCGCCAAGCCAGGAAACGGCATCGGGCTGGCGATACTGCCAGTTGCGATCGAGGGTATCGAGCTGGTAAACCAAGAGCGAGGGCAAACTGAAAAAATCTTGAGTGTAGATGGCGCTTACCAACTCCACTTGCAGCGGATTTTGCGGATTGAGCTTGACGGCCTGCCCGTTTTGCAAGGCAAATATCTCAATCATACCGGCCGACTCCAGGTGATAGGCACGGCCATTCGAATCGTAGCGCATAGGCACGCCGTCGACGAAGAAGTCGACGTAGTCGTGCAACTCCCTGTAATGTATTTCCACCTCCCCGCCGATGCGCTGGCCGCGGTCGTCCATAAAGGCGTAAGCCGGAATGACAAGGCGCGACCCGCTGGGGTATTCAATGACACCGCCTTGGTCGGCATTAACTTTATTGACAACAGGCGTTGATTTCCACCCGGCTGCAGGAGGGTTGAGGCAAGGTTGTTGGGCAAAAAAGGCCTCCGGGTCGGCGCTTCGGGCGCCGGGGTTGAGCCAGGGCCAGGCAGCCACAATAGCAAGCGCTATGGCGGCGGCGGCGGCAGCCCTGTAGCCCCACCTTCGAAAAGTTTGGAGGCGGCGAACCTTCCCGGCGGTTTCCTGATGGCGGTCGAGCAGGGACGCAAAGTCCATGTGCTTGCTCACCTCTTCACGGGAAGGCTCCTGACGATTGTATTTAATGCGATAGTCGTTTTTCATAGGTCACCATTTGTGGGTTATCCTCAGGCGCCTGGTTAGACGCCCCGCTCGGCAACCGAGCGCAGGTGATATTTCAGTTTCTCCAGTATGCGGTACGTTTTCACTTTGGCGTTACTCTCGGTGACATTCATTATCTCTGCAATTTCTTTAAAAGGTCGCTGCTCGAAAAAACGCATTTCGATCAGTTGTAAGTCCTTTTCATTCAGTTGGTTGAGGGCTGCGCTGAGGTACTTTTGCAGATGTTCGTAATCGTCCTCGAAGAATTCCTCGGCTAAGTCGCTGATGCGGGCGTCGTCGACGCTCACTACGCGATCCTGAGGATTACTCCGATAATGCTGGGATACTTCATTGCTGGCGATCCGGTAGAGCCAGGCGGAAAACGGCACGCCCCGGTGCTCGTAATCCTGTATGCGTTGCAGGGCTTTGAGAAAAACCTGAGAGCAGAGGTCAGCCGTCAGGTCTTCATCTTCGGTGCGGCGGTACACAAACCGGAATATGGGGTCGTAATAGCGCCGATAGAGCGGCTCAAAGCGCGCGGGATCCCGCTGCGCAGCCTGTACCTGCACCCATTCTTCCTGCATGTCTGCAGCCGAAACAGTCTTCTTGGGGACGCTCATGACCCTAGTTTTAGCCGAAGTAATTTGCGCCTGCAAGTTAACAAACATCGGATTAGGATTTGAGCTCTTATTCGGTTGCTTTTGGGAACGGCGCCTGTAAAGGCTGTTCTGTGTTCATAATGCAACAGGTCGGAGAAAGTAACAGGTGTTAACCAAGTATTTATAGTTCTCCAAGTCAAGATTCATGAATCTTGGTTTGGAGAACCATATCCATCCAATCCGATGTAAAAATCATGCCAGGCAGCGATAAAAAAAGCATCCCGAACTCCGGCAACGGAATTCGGGATGACTTGAAGCGCTTATGCGCAAAACAATGCGTATGCCGAAGCATCGGCATGTAAATTTTATTCTTCCGAACCAGCCTCTTCCGAAGCGGCTTCCGTTGCTGCCTCAGGCGCTTCAGGAGTAGCTTCAGGGGTAACTTCGGCAGCGGCTTCAGCAACAACCTCCTCAGTGGCTTCAACAGCAGCTTCAACGGCTTCTTCAACAGCCGGAGCTGCTTCTTCAACAACCGGCTTCGGCGGCGGAGGCGGCGTGCCTGAGATGGCAGCTAAGCGAGCTGCTTTATCTTCGGCCGTTTTAGCTACCCGACCGGCGGTCTTGCTTTCTTTAGCGTCGATCCATTCTTTCCAGCGGGCGTCAGCCTGCTCTTGGGTGATGGCGCCTTTGGCTACGCCGCGCTGAAGGTGCTTCTTGAGCAATACGCCTTTGAAGCGCAGGATAGCGCGAACCGTATCGGTAGGCTGTGCGCCGTAAGTGATCCACTCATAGGCCCGCTCGCGATCAATGTCGATGGTAGCGGGAACCGTCATGGGGTTGTACGTGCCTAATTTTTCAATAAACTTACCGTCGCGGGGCGAACGGGAATCAGCTACCACGATGTGGTAAAAAGGGCGCTGCTTGCGGCCCTTGCGTTGCAAACGAATTTTAACAGCCATGTCAATACTTCAATTACATGAATTGATAACCCGCTTACTCTCAAAATGAGACGACGGGTTTTTTACCGAGGCGCAAAGGTAATGCTTTTAATTATTCCGGCAAAATAATTTATCAAATTCGGGCTGTTGTTGCTTTTTCCCGTATTTTCATGCCGCCAATACCTTAATGCCATGCGTCATTTGTTCCTATGTTTAGTGCTTGTTGTGTTCAATCGCAGCGCTTCTTTTGCCCAGACGGCTACTCCCCTGTCGGGCGTAGTAAATGTTTACAGCCAGGTACTCAGCCTCGACGATTGCGCCAACGCCGTCACCGTCAACAATCCTGCCGCCTTCAGCGCAGGCATGGGCGTAGTGCTCATCCAGATGCAGGGCGCGCAGATCACAGAGACCGACAATACAGCCTTTGGCGCCATCAGCAACCTCAATGGCGCCGGGCTTTACGAGTTCAACCGCATCGTTGCGGTATCGGGCGCAACCCTACTGCTTGCCCATCGGCTCCAGCAAGGCTACCAGCCCGGCGCCGGGCTACAATGCGTAGGCTATACCCTGCCCGATAAAGCCCGGGCAACCGATACCCTGCGCGCCCTGCCCTGGAACGGGCTCACCGGCGGCGTTCTCGCAGCCGAAGCCTTGGATACGCTCTGGATAGAAGCGCCCGCAATCGCTTCGGGCATGGGCTTCCGGGGAGGCGTGTCTGAGCAGGCCCAGGGCGTCAATTGCAGCGTGATCACTTTTAGCAACCGCTATTACTATGAAGCCGGCAACTGGCGCGGCTCGCCCAAAGGCGAAGGGCTGGCCCCCATCATCGGCGGCAAAGAGCTGGGCCGGGGCGCCCAAGCCAACGGCGGCGGAGGCGGCAACAACCACAACAGCGGCGGAGGCGGCGGGGCCGGCGGCGGCATCGGCGGCCGCGGAGGCGAAAACGATGAGCCCAGCTTTGGCGGCTGCGATGGCTTTTTCCCGGGCGAAGGGGGCAAGTTGCCCGCCGCATCGGCGGGCAGGCTATGGATGGGCGGCGGCGGAGGCGCCGGGCATCGCAACAATACCGATAATGGCAGCGGCGGCGCCGGAGGCGGCATCATCCTGCTCAGGGCGCCGGTCATCGTAGTCAATGGCGGCAGCATCCAGGCCAACGGCCAGGACGGCCGATCGGTAGAAGGCGACGGCGGAGGCGGAGGCGGAGGCGGAGGCACGGTCGCCATCTTTGCCCAAACGCTCAGCGGAGCGCTACCAATTTCCCTTGTCGGGGGCCGGGGCGGCGATGTCGACAACAACAACCAGGAGCGCTGCATGGGCCCCGGCGGAGGCGGAGGCGGAGGCCGACTGGTATCCAACCTCGGGCTTACCGCCCAACAGCAGGGCGGCCAGCCCGGCATCACTACCTTCTCTGCATCCTGCGATACGGGCAACAACGGCGCGCAGCCGGGGCAGGCGGGCGTTACGGTCAATGGCCAGCCCGTGCAAGGCGCCGACTATGCCGCCCCTGCGCTGATAGCCCTCACGGTCGACACTTTGGCTTGCATTGCCGAGCCGCTTACACTGGGCGCCCGATTATCAGGCAGCATCGCTTCATTGCAGTGGCAGTACGACGGCGGTAGCGGCTTTGCGGATGTACAGAATGGCCCCTTTTACCAGGGGGCCGCCACCGACACACTCCAACTGTTAGCCGGAGCGCCCCCCGGCGCCTACCGGCTACAGATCGTTCCGCAGGCGGCCTGCCTGCCTGTTATCACAGCCGGCCCGATACAGATAGGGCGCACACAGCCGCCTGCTGCGGATTTTACTTTTGAGACGAGTACGCTCACCGTAAACTTTCAAAACCAAAGCGCCAATGCCCAGAGTTACCTCTGGGACTTCGGCGACGGCAGCCAAAGCACGGCCGCTTCTCCCACGCACAACTACGCAACGGGGGGGCTGTATACCGTTGTACTCACTGCCTTCAACGACTGCGGCGCCGAGCAGTGGACGCAAGTAGTGGAAGTAGGACTGCCGCCCTCGGCGCTAATCGGACTGGAGGTAGACGCCAGTTGCACCGGCGGCGCTACAGTCCAGTATACTAACCTCTCTACCGGCGTATTCAACGCCCAAAGCTGGAGTTTCCCCGGCGGAACGCCGGCTGCTGCCACAACGCCCACAGTGGTAGTCACATACCCTGCACCCGGAACGTATATGGCTACCCTCACCCTCAGCGGCCCCTTTGGAGGCAGCACTGCGGGCGCCTCCTTTATCATAGCGCCCGTACCCGTGGCCGCCTTCAGCTTTACTGCCGACGGGCTTACGGTCGCTTTTTTCAATGCCTCTATGCACGCTACCCAATACGCTTGGGATTTCGGCGACGGCGTCGCCAGCACCGAAGAGAATCCCGTACACACCTATGCGGCGGCGGGCAATTACGCCGTCACCCTCAATGCGCAAAACGCCGATTGCGGCGTGGCCTTAGTGCGCGCCGTCAACGTGGTTGTAACCCATGCCGGCAATCCGCCGAAAGCTAATGCCTGGCGCATTTATCCCAATCCGGCCGTACATGGCTTTACCGTCGACGGCAATGGGCCGGCTCAATTGACCTTAATTTCACCCGACGGCCGATGCCTGAGGCAATGGCAGCCCACAGCGCTGCCCTTCACCACCTCCACGGAAGGGCTCCCGGCAGGCATTTACGGATTACAGATAGAAACGGAAACGGGAGCGAGAACGATTGCCAGGCTCGTGATTGCGCGCTGATCCGGGACACAACCTGCAGGGCGAGCCATTGCCCCGCAGGTTTGCCGGGTCGTCAGAGCTCGTAGTTGGGCTCCAATTGGCCGTGCTTGGTGTCGTAGAAGTCATTGATGATGCGGATGACCTCATCGGCGGTATCCACAATGGGCAGAAGATCTAAATCGCCGGGGCTGATGTTGCGCTCTTGATCCAGCATGACGTTTTGTATCCATCCCTTGAGCCCCGTCCAATAGCTCGATCCCACCAAAATGATGGGTACCGGCGAAATTTTTTTGGTTTGTACCAGCGTAAGCACCTCAAAAAGCTCGTCGAGGGTGCCGAAGCCCCCGGGGAGCGCTACCAAAGCCTGGGCGAACTTAACAAACATGACTTTGCGAACAAAGAAGTAGCGGAATTGCAGCGATTTGCCGTGGTCGATAAACGGGTTGGCGCCCTGCTCAAAAGGCAGATCAATATTGAGGCCCACAGAGGTGCCCCCGGCCAGCGAAGCGCCTTTATTACCAGCTTCCATAATGCCGGGGCCGCCGCCCGTGATCACGCCATAGCCCTCCTCCGTGAGGCGGCGCGCAATTTCCACGGCCAACTTGTAGTAAGGATGATCGGGCTTGGTGCGCGCCGACCCAAAAATACTCACACAGGGTCCGGTTTGGTTCAGCGTTTCAAATCCTTCCACAAATTCGGAAATAACCTTAAACATCGTCCAGGAATTCTCGCCTTTTATCTGGCGGCTCCACTGTTTCATACGGTGCGAATGCGGTTCTGTCATTGCGTGCTTTTTATGTAGTTACTTTAAAAAAAATACTCCTGTTTCAGCAGGAGGGTTAGGGGGCAATTTGCCTATCTTTGCGCCCAAAAAGCAAAAATGAAAAATTTTGGGCATTTAGTATATCTTCTCAGTGCTTTGTTGTTGGCGAGCGCCGGCTGCTCGGGCCGCACAGACACGGGCGCAACCGCCAACGCCCACAACAACGCAGCCCGCCCCCTCCGCCAAAGCGAGTACATTCACCTTACGGGCACAGTTGGCGATCTGGCCGTCACCGCCGATCTCATGCGCGAGCCTTCGCCCTACGACACCAGTTGGTTTTACCGGGGGTACTACTACTACGATACCTACGAAGAGCTCATCCCCCTTTACGGCGCCCCCGACTCTACGGGGCAGATTGTACTCACCGAAGCCGCCGGTTGGGATCAGGCTTCTAACGCCTTTACCGGCAGGTTGGGCCCCGATGGCGCCTTCTCCGGCATCTGGTCTTCCGCCGACAACCAACGACAGTTGCCATTCAACCTCAAAGCGGCGGCCGGCGCCATGCGCTTTGCCCTGAAGTCGTACGTCGACTCGCTCGTCGCCTTGCCTGGCAACCCCAAATCGCCCGTCAGCTACTTCCGCTTCGATTGGATGGAGGGCGCCTCCGGCAATGCCGACCTCGACGGTTTCGTCAGCGCGGCAGTGCGCAAAGGCTTGGTTGGCGACAGCTTAGCCGGCCGGCACAACAGCCTCGACAAAGCCATTGAAGTGCTCAAGGAAGACTATTTTGCCAACTACCAAACCGAAGTGCAGGGTATGCTCTCGGAAGGCATCATCGACACCACAGAGGGTATGTTTTCGCTCAACTACGAAACCGACCAAAGCGTCTTCATCTATTACAACAACGGCAAGCTGCTCACAGTTGGCTACAACAGCTACTCTTACTCCGGCGGCGCCCACGGCATGCACGGCACCAGCGTATACAGCTACGACCTCGAAAGTCGCAAAGAAATCCGCATCGAAGATGTGCTGCTGCCCGGTTATGAAGCCAAAATCGCCCCGGCTTTGGCCAAAGCCGTCCGCAAGCGCTACCAACTTTCGCCCAGCCAGCCGCTCTCCGAGGTGCTTTTTGAAGACGAGGTAGCCCCCAATGAAAACTTTGGCCTCACGGGCAAGGGCATTTTTTTCGTGTATGCGCCCTACGAAATTGCCGCCTATGCCGCCGGCGAAATAGAGCTCTTTATACCTTTCGCAGACATAAAGCCGCTGCTGCAACCAGCCTACGCCGCCCTCATCCAGTAGCAGTTCCCAATCGCCTCCTCCAAAAAACACGCCCTTTCCGGTAGTTTTTTTTGGGGCCACCGCCGCACCGCCCGTATAGCTGCCTGCTTACTGAAGCGCAATACTCGGGCGGCGCGGCGGCCGGGCTGTCCAGTCGCAGGAGCTCCTTCCATCCCTTGGCCGGGCATTCGCCTCCGCTGGGCGCCTACCCCTAAACGATGACCGCCACCCCAATAACACCCAACAGCAGCAAGGCCCGTAGTAGGCACATAGCGCAACAGACGGTAGATGAGCCGCTAAGACAGCTTACATCCCCAACAAAATCACCTCTCTGCCCTCCACTTCGTGTACTTCCCGGCGCAGGCGCACCTCCCAGGGTAGTTCTTCGGACGACTTTTTTTCAAATAGAATCAGGTAGCCCGACTTTTGGCCTAATTTGTCCATATAGCGGGCTATTTGGCGCAGACCGTCGGGCTCGGAGCGGGCGTTGTGGTTCATTTTTAGTTCGATGGGGATGACCTGGTCTTTCCAGAACACCGCCAGATCGGTGCGGCCGTTGCCGATGGCCATCTCGCGCTCGATGCGACCGCCCCCGTTGATGATGCGCTGTAGGAAGGCCATGAGCAACAATTGGTGGCCCGCTTCTTTGTACTCAAAACGCTCCAACCACGATTCGGAGTTCCAACGGTAAAAATCGATAAAAGCCTCCAATAGCTTGTCCATATCCAGTGAGCCGTCGGGGCGCAGGTACCAGGAGGTTTGGGCTATGTCGTTATTGATGCCCCGCTGAAAGGCGGAATTCATAATCCGGGTGATGATTTCCCGGTAGATCGGGTTGGCAAAGCGGATGGGGTCGTCGTAACTGATGATGCCCAGGTCGCGGCAGTAGCGCATATCATCGTCAAAGCCATCAAAAGTAGGCGCCTCGCCGTTGATGATGTGCATAACGATGGGCTTTACCCGAGGCTCGTTGATCTTGTCAACCAAGCTGTCTAAGTGCGTCTGCCGCTGCGCGATGAGGCGCTCTTTGGCTTCCTCGACTAAGTCGGGCGTGATGGGGCGGGCGTAGTCGTTTTTTAGCATTTTGGCTACAATCTCATTGGCCAATGCATTGGTGAGCCAGGGCTGGCCGCCAGCGTAGGCGTACAGCTTTTGGATAACCTCCTCGGGGAACACCTGCCCCGTATCGTCGGTATGTTGTTGCAGCAGGCCGCGCACCTCTTTGAGGCTGAACACGGGCAGGAAAAACGACTCCGCTTTCACGTTGAAGGGCGAGCCGGCTCCAATGGAGGGATTGTCGGCACGGGCGCGCAGCCGGTACTCGCGTATGTCGCGCAGCCCCACCAAGGCAATGGATTGCGGGAAGCCCGAAGGCCGCGCCTGAAAGCCGTCGCGCAACTGTCGAAGCGTGGAGATGAGCACGTCGTCGTACAGGGCGTCTACTTCGTCGAGGAGCAAGACGACGGGCTTGTCAAGGGCCCCACACCAGTCGCTCAGGTATTTTTGTAACAGGGATGCACTTTTTGAATAGTTCTCTGGTTCGGGCGGCCGCTGAGCCTTTTCCAGAAAAACGGCTGTCATGCGATACATCGCATTGATGAATACTTCGTTGGCGTCTTCCACGGAAATGCTCGGATAACCCGCCGATTCCAATGAGCATACCGTAGCCACGTACTTCCCTTCCCGATTTAGGCGGTGCGCCAGCGAGTGCAAAAAGGTGGTCTTACCCGTTTGGCGGGGCGCATGGATGACAAAGTATTGCTCGGCCTCAATGAGCCGCTCAACATCGTCATATATATCCCGGAAAGGATTGACCATGTAGTGATTTTCCGGCTTACATAGTCCTGTGGTGTTGAAAAATCGCTTCATAGCTACAAAGATAAGGGATATTTGGTTGAAAAGGCGCTTTGCGGCCAAGCGATGTTTTAGACGGTATATGCCCGATTGCGGGGAAACGCAGCGCGGGTGGAACCCGCTTGGTAGAGGCTCGAAATAGAACCTCGCGCCAGCGGAGTGGCTAAGACAGCTTACATCCCCAACAAAATCACTTCCTTGCCCGCTACTTCATGTATTTCGCGGCGCAGGCGCACTTCCCAGGGTAGTTCTTCGGACGACTTTTTTTCAAATATGATCAGGTAGCCCGACTTTTGGCCTAATTTATCCATGTAGCGGCCCAACTGCTCAATGCCTTCCGGTTGAGACCATTTATCGTGGTTCATTTTCAGCTCGATGGGAATGACCTGGTCTTTCCAGAATACCGCCAGATCGGTGCGGCCGTTGCCGATGGCCATTTCGCGCTCGATGCGACCGCCGCCGTTGATGATGCGCTGCAGGAAGGCCATAAGCAGCAATTGGTGGCCTGCTTCTTTGTACTGAAAGCGCTCCAACCACGATTCGGAGTGTCGCCGATAGAACATAACAAAGGCGTCGAGCAGCTTGTCCATATCCAGTGAACCGTCGGGGCGCAGGTACCAGGAGGTTTGGGCTATATCTTGATTGATGCTCTCCTGAAAGCCGGCATTCATAATCCGGGTGATGATTTCCCGGTAAATGGGATTGGCAAACGCTACCGGGCTTTTAGCCGTGATGATGCCCAGATCGCGGCAGTAACGCAAGTTGTTGTCGGCGCCGTCAAATTGTATATCGCCGCCGTTAATGATGTTCAGTACAATGGATTTCACACGAGGGTCATCCAACTTATCCGCCAAGCTGTCTAAGTGTGTCTGCCGCTGCGCGATGAGGCGCTCTTTGGCTTCCTCCACTAAGTCGGGCGTGATGGGGCGGCTGTAGTCGTTTTTCAGCATTTTGGCTACGATCTCATTGGCCAATGCATTGGTGAGCCAGGGCTGGCCGCCAGCGTAGGCGTACAGCTTTTGGATGACCTCCTCGGGGAATACCTGCCCCGTATCGTCGGTATGTTGTTGCAGCAGGCCGCGCACTTCTTCGAGGCTGAACACGGGCAGGAAAAACGACTCCGCTTTCACGTTGAAGGGCGAGCCCGCCCCAATGGAGGGATTGTCGGCCCGGGCGCGCAGCCGGTACTCGCGTATGTCGCGCAGCCCCACCAAGGCTATCGATTGCGGGAAGCCCGAAGGCCGCGCCTGAAAGCCGTCGCGCAACTGTCGAAGCGTGGAGATGAGCACGTCGTCGTATAGGGCGTCTACTTCGTCGAGGAGCAAGACGACGGGCTTGTCAAGGGCCCCACACCAGTCGCTCAGGTATTTTTGTAACAGGGATGCGCTTTTTGAATAGTTCTCTGGTTCGGGCGGCCGCTGAGCCTTTTCCAGAAAAACGGCTGTCATGCGATACATCGCATTGATGAATACTTCGTTGGCGTCTTCCACGGAAATGCTCGGATAACCCGCCGATTCCAATGAGCATACCGTAGCCACGTACTTCCCTTCCCGATTTAGGCGGTGCGCCAGCGAGTGCAAAAAGGTGGTCTTACCCGTTTGGCGGGGCGCATGGATGACAAAGTATTGCTCGGCCTCAATGAGCCGCTCAACATCGTCATATATATCCCGGAAAGGATTGACCATATAGTGATTTTCCGGCTTGCATAGTCCTGTGGTGTTGAAAAATCGCTTCATAGCTACAAAGATAAGGGATATTTAGTTGAAAAGGCGCTTTGCGGCCAAGCGATGTTTTAGACGGTATATGCCCGATTGCGGGGAAACGCAGCGCGGGTGGAACCCGCGTGATAGAGGCTCGAGGTGGAAGCTCGCGCCGACGAGCGCCTTAACCTCTTCTTAACGAGGGGGCTTACAATTTATAAGTGCCCGGAGCTGTTTTGGGTTAATAAAAAGGAAAGATCATGCAAAACGAACGCTTTGAAAGCGCTGCCCGCAGCCGCCGCGCCGTTGCCCTCACGATAGCTTTGTTGTTTCACTTGGGGTTGTTGGCCTGGGTTGTGGTTTCGGAACAACGCAACGATCAGGCGGCGGCGGAGGCGCTTACGGCTCAAACGCCTGCCGACGCTACGACCGGCCGGGCAGCATTGCCGTAGCTCGATTCTACCTGCCGGTAAGGAGGCAAATCCCATCCGGTCTTCGGCGGGCGGACGCTTTATGGAGTAGTTGGCCCGCGTGAGGGATGGAAGTGGTATACCCGACCCCAAGGGAGGGTATAAGAACGGACAGCCCGACCCCGGCCCCTGCCGGGTATAGCGCTCAGGCCGACCTACCCGCTAAAAGCAGGGGCCGGGGGCACGCCCAAATTTCTTATCCATTGATTACGCTATCGGGGTTGATGCCGGGGAGCCGTTTTTTGGCGGCTATGGCGGCCTCGTTGCGCGCTATAAACTCGTGAAAGAGGGCCTGTCTGTTTTCGGCCGGCAGGGGGTTTTGGGGGCCATACCAGCCTTGGGCGTGGCGCTGCCGGTAGGCTTCGTATACGCTGATGGCGCAGGCTACGGAGATGTTGAGGCTTTCTGACATGCCTACCTGCGGGATGACGAAGTTGCCGTCGACTAAGGCGAGGCTTTCGGCGGTGAGGCCTTGCAGCTCATTGCCGAAGAGCAGGGCCACCGGCTGACAGAGGTCGAGGGCGTAGAGCGATACGGCCTCGGCGCCTAAGTGGGTGGCGTAGATGCGGGCGTAGCGCGATCTGACGGCGGCGAAGCAGGCTTCGCGATCGTGGAAGAAGTGAATATCCATCCACTTTTGGGTGCCGGCGGCGGTACGCCGGCCCAGTTCGATGTTTTTTTGTTTGATGCCGGCGTCGACATACAAGACGAACACCTCTTGTATGCCCACCGAGTCGCAGGAGCGCAGCACCGCGCCGATGTTGTGCTGGTCGACCACGTTTTCGAGGATGACCGTAAGGCCCTGCTGACGGGCTTCGGCTACCCTCCGGAATTTTTCTCTCCTTTCATCGTTCATCCGCCCGGAATTAGTAGGCCGGTTCGAATTGGTAATTGCGGAAGTGCAGCACGTTGAGGTACTTGTTCTCCCAGCGCTCGATGGGCGGGAACTCGGCGCCGGTGGTACCCGGTATCACTACGCGCTCGAAGCGATACTGGGTGTGTAGTGCCCGGTAGGGATCGCGCTCCATGGCGTACTGAAACCGGGTGCCGTTCTTGCGGAGCTGATCGACGAAATAGCGGGCAATGGAGTAGCCGGAGAAAGCTTCCTCGCGGGGCACATCGCCGAACCGGTCGAAGAAGTTGCGTCGGAAGTTGCGCACGTCCTGATTGGCCGGATCGAGGTAGAAGCTGCTGGTGACGTGTACGTTGAGCCGCTCGAAGTAGTCGAATTCGATGCGTTCGAAGGTCATCCACTGGGGCATACCGTATACCACGACCGCCTGATAGGGGGCGCGGCTGACGTCGAGCTTGCGGAGGAAAGACGAAACAAAAATTTCATCGGCCCAGGTGGGCAGTATGAATACGGTGGTATCGTTGTTGCGCATATAGCGAGCCAGGTCGACGCCGGCCATGGTGGCCGATGCGGCGGGTATGACGAGTTGCTGGAGGCGGGCGGTATCGCGCAGGCCGTTGAGGCGGCGGTATTCGTCGTTGAAGAACTGGAAGCGGGCCACTTCGGCGGCGTCATCGCGGGCTACCAGCACGATGGCAGTGCGATCGTGGCGGGGGTAGGCGTGGCGCATGATGGTTTGGCAGTGGGTTTCGAGGGTGGGATTGACCTGAATGTAGTTGGGGTTGCGGTCGGATACGTTGGAGGCGGCGCTATGGGGCGATACCAGTACCTGATTGGTGTTTCTGACCTTATTGGCTACGAGGGCCACATTTTCGCGGCGGTAGGGGCCGATGACGAGGTGAGCCTGCGCTAAATCCCGATCGCTTTGCAGCAGCTCGGAGGTTGTTTGCTCGCTGGCGCGGGTATCGTGGAGGGTGACGTTGAGGTTAGCGCCCTGTGCCGACAGTTCTTCGAGGGCCAGTCGCATTCCGCTGGCGAAATGTAGGGCCCAGAGGGAGTTTTCGTCCATCTGCCCCGACTCGGGGTTGAAGCGATCGGCTAAGAAAGGCAGCATAACCGCTACGTTGTAGGAGGACAGTATCTGAGACCCCTGTTCGCCCACGCGTATGGGCTGGGAGGGCGAAGAACCGCCGCTACCGCCTGCATTGCCGCTACCCAGGATGGGGAAAGCCCCCGGCTTGGAGATAATGGGCGGGTAGTTGGTTTCGGATATTTCCTTCCAGGCGATGGTGTCCATCTTTTCGGTGGGCACTTCCTGCATGATGACGTAGGTACCCGTTTTGGGGTCGTACACCCTGCGGCCCTGGATGGGCTCCAGCTCGGCGGAGCGGGGCTGGGTTGATGATCCGCCACTGCTCACGGGTTTGAGTACGTCGCAGGACGAAAACAGCAGGATAATGCTGAGCACCCACAGGGCTACAGATTTATTCCCACTCAATGGTGGCCGGTGGTTTGGTACTGATGTCATATACGACGCGATTGATTCCTTTGACGTTATTGATGATTTCGCTGGATATGGCGGCTAAGAAATCGTAGGGCAGGCGGCTCCACTCGGCGGTCATGCCATCGGTGGAGTTGACGGCGCGCAGGGCTACGGTTTGCTCATAAGTGCGCTCGTCGCCCATGACGCCTACCGACTGCACGGGCAGCAGGATGGCTGCGGCTTGCCACACCTGATCGTAGAGACCGTGCTCGCGCAGGCCGTTGATGAAGATGGCGTCGGCTTCCTGGAGGATGGCTACCTTTTCGGCCGTAATGTCGCCGATGATGCGGATGCCGAGCCCGGGGCCGGGGAAGGGGTGCCTATTGAGGATAAAGGGCGGTATGGCCAATTCGGCGCCTACGAGCCGAACTTCGTCTTTAAACAACATGCGCAGGGGCTCTATGATTTTGAGCTTGAGCTTGTCGGGCAGGCCGCCTACATTGTGGTGCGATTTGATGGTGACGGAGGGCCCGTGTACGGATACCGACTCGATGACGTCGGGGTAGATGGTGCCCTGCCCAAGCCAGGCTACACCGTCAAGGCGAGCGGCTTCTTCCTCAAAAACTTCTATGAATACGCGGCCAATGATTTTGCGCTTGCCTTCGGGCGAGCTCTCGCCGGCCAGCTCGCGGTAGAAGCGCTCGCGGGCGTCGACGCCGCGCACATTCAGGCCCATACCGTGATAAGAGTGCAAAACCTGGGCATATTCATTTTTGCGCAGCAAGCCGTTGTCGATGAAGAAGCACACGAGCTGGTCGCCGATGGCATGGTGCAGCAGCATAGCGGCCACTGTGGAGTCGACGCCTCCGGACAGGCCCATGAGCACTTTTTCGCCACCAATTTGTTGGCGGAGCTCGGCTACGGTATTTTCTACGAAGCTGTGGGGCGTCCATTCGGCATGGCAGCCGGCGATGTTGCGCACGAAATTCCAGAGCAGTTCCTTGCCATCGAGGCTATGGTATACCTCGGGGTGAAACTGAAGGCAATATACCGGTTGGGGGAATGCCCCTTCTTTGGAGCGAAAGGCCGCAACCTCTATACTTTCGGTGCCGGCTAACAGCTCGAACTGCGGCGGCAATTGGGTGACGGTATCGCCATGCGACATCCAAACCTGGGAGCCGTCGGGGATACCCTCCAGCAGGGCGTCGGCGCCCTGTAAGCGCTTGAGGTGCGCTTTGCCGTATTCGCGTTTTTGCGATCGCTCTACCTGCCCGCCGTAGTAGTTGGCTACATACTGGGCGCCATAGCAGATGGCCAGCACCGGGCGGGCGCCTACGAGCTGCTCGATGGCCGGGTGGAGGGCATTGTCGTCTTTTACCGAAAACGGGCTACCCGAGAGGATGATACCCTTGATGCTATCGTCGAGGACGGGTAGCTGATTGTAGGGGACAATTTCGCTATATACGTTGAGCTCGCGCACGCGCCGGGCAATGAGCTGCGTGTATTGTGAGCCAAAATCCAGGATCAGCATTTTCTCGTTCATGGGGCAAATATAGCAGATCGGCTTTACAATTGAGGCCCATGCGCCAAAATGTGTGGATCAGAGCGAATAAATACGGCAAATTAGCCCTATCTTGGCGGTGTTTTATCACGCAATCGCGCCAACTCTATGGAAACAGATTCTCCGTCTCCGCATCAACCTCCGCTGCCGCCCGATTGGCCCGTTTTGGAGCTGAGCGCCGATTTTCAGTATGTGCTCGACCGGTTAGAAAGCGGGGCCAACCTCTTTGTGACGGGTAGGGCCGGCACGGGCAAGTCGACCTTGCTTCAGCTTTTCCGGCAAACGACCCGCCGCCGGGTGGTGGTGCTGGCGCCTACCGGCGTGGCGGCGCTGAACGTAAAAGGCCAGACGATTCACTCCTTCTTTGGGTTTCCGCCCCGGCTCATCGACCGCAGGCAGGAGATCAAAAAGAAGCGGATGAGGCAGCTCTACGAAAGAATGGATACGCTCGTCATCGACGAGATCAGTATGGTGCGGGCTGATCTGCTGGACCACATCGACTACTTTTTGCGCCTCAACCGCGAAGACAACCGCCCTTTCGGCGGGGTGCAGACGGTGTTCTTTGGCGATTTGTTCCAACTGCCGCCCGTAGTGGCTTCGGAAGCGGAGCGTCGATATTTTAGCACCGAGTATACTTCGGCCTACTTCTTTTCGGCCCAGGTGATGCAGGAGGGCTTTCCGCTGGAGTGTATAGAACTGAGTAAAGTATACCGGCAGGACAACCGCCACTTTCTGCGCCTGCTCGACGCCATACGCACCAATCGCATAGACCACGATGACTTAGCGGCGCTGAATACCCGTTGGCAACCCGGCTTCGTGCCCGAGGATGCGTTTTACATCACCCTGTCGGCCCGCAATCATACCGTCGACACCCTCAACAGGCGCGAACTCGACAACATTGCGCTGCCGGCGCGCACCTATATGGCTTCGGTGCAGGGCGATTTCCCGGCCAGCTTATTCCCCGCAGAGGCGGCTTTAGCCCTCAAGCTCAACGCCCAGGTGATGCTGCTGCGCAACGACCCCGATAAAAAATACGTCAACGGCACCATTGGCCGGATCGTAAAATTGGAAGACGAGCGCATAACGGTGCTGGTAGAAGAAAAAGAGGGCGAGCGCCAGTACATAGAAGTGCAGCGCGCCGAGTGGGAAATTCTGCGCTATGCCATAGATGAAAAAGACCCCAATAAGATCGTCACGGAGCGGGTGGGCGCTTTTACGCAGTTTCCGCTGCGGTTAGCCTGGGCCGTTACCATACACAAAGCCCAGGGCAAAACTTTTGATCGCATCATCATCGACCTCGGGGCGGGCGCTTTCGAGCACGGCCAGACGTATGTGGCGCTCAGTCGCTGCCGCACCTTGGAGGGCATTGTATTGCGGCAGCCGCTGCGCCCGCGCGATGTGCTGGTAGACGAGGCCGTGGCTGCTTTTTATGAAACCATGTTCCGCTAACCAATTCGCTTACCTTATGGATGGTTCCGCTCAATTGATCCTCGACCAGATTCGGGAAGTTTATGAAGCCCAAGCCGACCCCGATCGCGGGGAGGCCATGTCGCGCTACATGCGCAGCCTCTTCCCTTTTTATGGCATTCCGCAGCCGAGGCGGCAGGAACTGTCGAAGCAGGTTATTCTGTCCTGGGGCGGCCCGCTGCCCGACGATACCGCCAAAGCGCTTTGCCGGCTGTGCTTTGGCCCTGCCGAAAACCGGGAGGTACAGTATTTTGTAAACGACTACCTGCGCGCGCGGGCCAAGAAGTTGGACTGGAGTTGGGTGGCCTTATTCGAGGAACTCATACAGCAAAAATCATGGTGGGATAGCGTCGACTTTTTAGCGCCCAAGTTGGCCGGCGCCGTCATGAAGCGGCATCCCGAACCCGCCAAGGCTTTAGCCCGGCAGTGGATCGCCTCCGACAACTTCTGGCTGCAGCGCAGCGCCATCCTCTTCCAACTCGATTACAAAGAGGATACCGACTGGCCGCTGCTCCAGGAGCTCATCTTAGCCCGGGCAGGTTCCGGGGAGTTTTTTGTACAAAAGGCAGCAGGTTGGGCCCTGCGGCAGTACGGCCGAAAAAACCCGACCGGCGTGGCAGGCTTCCTCGATGCCCACCGCCATCAGTTATCGAAACTCACCTTGCGGGAGGGCGGCAAGTATGTGCTGGAGCCCGAATAGCGCCTTATCCTATTGGAGTAGGGCGATGAGCACCCCTGCCGCCACTGCCGACCCAATAACCCCCGAGATGTTGCTGGCCATAGCGTATTGCAGGATGTGGTTTTGGGGGTCGTACTTCAGAGCGATCTCGTTGGCCACCCGCGACGACATGGGTACGGCGCTCAGGCCGGTAGCGCCGATGAGCGGGTTTATTTTTTTGACTGCAAACACATTATGCACCTTTACGGCCATAATGCCGCCCCATACCGAAATGCAGAAGGCCAGAAACCCGCCTACGATGATCCCCAGTGTTGTGGGCGCCAGAAAGGTTGCCGCCGTCATGGTAGCGCCGATGGTAAGCCCCAAAAACACCGTAGCCGTATTGAGGATGGTCTCCGAAGCCGCCTGAAACAAGCGCCCGGTATCGGCGCCTAATTCTTTGACTAAGTTGCCGAAAAGCAAAAAGCCCAACAATGGCGTAGCCGAGGGCGCCAGCAGCGATACTACGAGAATAAGTACTATGGGAAACAAGATTTTAGTAAGCCGTATGTCTTTAATTTCTACCCGGTTGGGGTACAGCTTATCCTGTTCTTTCATGTTAATCCGCATCTCTTCGGGTCGGATGCTCAGGCGCGCCACCAACGGGATGATCACCGGTACCAAAGCCATATAACTATAGGCGGCAATGGCTATGGGTCCCAGCAAATCGGGCGCCAGTTTGATGGCTGTATAAATGGCCGTAGGCCCGTCGGCGCCCCCTATGATGCCCAACGCCCCGGCTTCTTTAGGGCTATAACCCATAAATACGGCGCCCAGCAATACGCTAAAAATACCCAACTGGGCCGCCGCCCCAAAAAAAGCCAACTTCAGGTTGCGCAGCATAGGGCCAAAATCGGTGAGCGCTCCCACACCCATAAAAATCAGGGGCGGCAGCAATCCGCTCTTGATGAGGCCAAAATAGAGCATGTTCATAATGCCGTATTCGGCGGCAATGGCCTGCAAGGGCATCGCCATATAACACGCTTCATTCGGATCGGATACTACCGCCATGCCGCCGCCGGGGATATTGGCCAGCAGCACCCCAAAACCTATGGGCACCAGCAGCATGGGTTCGTACTTTTTGAAGATGCCCAAGTAGAGCAATAACGCGCCCAGCGCCAGCATAACCAAGGCCAGCGGCTCCTGGGCCAGCTCGTCGAAGGCGCTCATCTTTAATATCTTCTCCATGCGCCTAAAGTTCTAAGGTGATGAGGTCGTCGTCTTCCAGCACATCCTGTCCGTTCTGCGCGACGATGGCTTTCACCCGGCCGGGCTGGGGGGCGGTCAGGGCGTTCATCACTTTCATGGCTTCTATATAACCTAAGGTGTCGCCGGTTTTGATGGCGTCGCCCACCTTGATGGGCTTTTCCGAAGGGTCTTTGACGAGCCTGAATTTGCCCTCCAGCGGCGCTTTAACGGCTAAGCTGTGGCCGTTGGATTCTGGGGCAGGGTTTGGCGGAGCGGCCGGCTTTTCCAGACTGTCGGCTTCTTCCCCATAGGCCACCGTTACCTGATAGGCTTTGCCGTCGATGGTGATGGTCATCTGGCTGGGGCGCGCCGGAGGGGTCGGAGCAACCTGCTGCGGCGGCGGCGCGCCGCCGCGCTGTTTGGCTAAGTCTTTTTCAAAATCAGCTTTGGCTTCGCCCGATTTGTAGCGCTCGTACTCGCGGGGGTGTAGGGCGTATTCCAGCAACTCCTCGTCGTCGGGGCCGGCATGCCAGCCTTTGCGCTGCATGAGTTCCCGGTATTTGTCCAACTCGTTGGGGTATAAATCCTGAGGGTTGCCGGTGAAGAACGTTCTTTCGTTTTCTTCGGCTAAGGCTACAATCTCGGGGCCCAGCTTGCCCGGCAGGGGGCCTCCGCCGCCTAAGATCATGTTCCAGGTATTTTCATCGATGAGCGACCAACGCTCTTTGCCTTTGATGCGCTGCAATACGTTTACCAGCGCTACGTTTTTCACGTATTGGCTGTAGGGCGTCACCAGCGGCGGATACCCTAATCGGGGCCATACATACTCCACCTCTTCAAAAAGGCGCAGCAGCAGTTCGTCCTGGGTCATCGGCGGCAGGTTTTCTTTTTCCAACCACCGATTGAGGCTCACTAAGCTCTTCTCTAAGTCGGCCATCAGGCTGCCCATCATGCCGCCGGGAAGGCCGGGGCCTATGAGCAAGCTGTTCATCAGGCGGTTTTGCGGACTGATGTAGTACCCCAGAAAATCATCCACAAACGACTGGGTGAGCTGCCGAACCCCCATATAGGCCTTCATATTGATGTCGGGCAGCGCAAACCCATCGTCTTTGAGCATGGCGTGTATGGTCAGCAGGTCGGCATGGCCGGTGCCCCAGCTCAGGGGTTCCATACCCACATCAATGATATCGGCCCCGGCGCGGGCCGCCTCCAGCGAACTGGCTGCCGAGAAGCCCGGGGTAGCATGGCCGTGGTACTGCACCAACACCTCGGGATGGCGGGCCTTTACCCCGCGCACAATGCGTCCGATGGATGCGGGCCTGCCTACGCCTGCCATGTCTTTCACAGCAATCTCCTGGGCGCCCAGCGCTATGAAGCGGTCGGCCAACTGAACGTAATAGTCGACGGTATGTATGGGCGAGTGCGTAATCGACAGCGCTCCCTGGGCCGTCATACCGGCTTCGCGGGCATACTGAAACGACAAAGCTAAGTTCTCCGGATGATTGAGCCCGTCAAAAGAGCGCGAAATATCCGTACCCTGCTTTTTCTTTACCTTGAACATCAACTGGCGCACATCGGCGCCTACGGGGTTCATGCTCAGCGCATTGAGGCCGCGCTCCAGCATCTGAGTACCTATGCCGGCCTGGTTGAAGGCCTTGGTCCAGCCGCGCACCGTCCGGTTGGGGTTTTCACCGGCCAACAGGCATATCTGCTCAAAGCCGCCGCCATTGGTTTCCACCCGGGCAAAACAGCCCATGTCGATGATCGGATCGGCTACCCGCTCTAATTGGTCTAACCGGGGCATGTACTTGCCCGAAGACTGCCACATATCCCGGTATACCAAACACAGTTGTATTTCTTTTGCCATAATGGATGTTAGAGATCGTCTTGGTTTATGATTGGTTGGACTTGACTTCTACTACACGGCCCTCGCCGCCAGTTGCCGCCGCTATGGCCGCTGCCAATACGGCCGCATGATCCGGAGGCCGAACACCGTCGCCTTCATCTTCTCTATTGGGGCCGCCGGATTCCGGCGAAAGGGCATTAACGCCCCTGATCAGCATCCGACCGGTCAATACCACCAACGCCAAGGCCACAAAAACGGTAAACATACCCACTCCGAGCGCTTCTAAAGCCGTTTTAATCGATGAAGACATAAGATTATGAAATTTGTCATGGCAAATGTAATAAAATGATGAACACAGGATAGTAAACGGAATTTTGTTTTGATTTTTTGCAAGTTATACCACTTTGCTTGAATACAATCCAAAGAAAACCCCGTTTCTATAAAGAATTATTATCAATTTGACGCTTTTTTTAAAACGCGATCCCGCCAAACCCCCTATCTTTGCAGCCTTTTTACGCCTGTTTTCAATCGTTTACCCACAATTTTCTTTGCCATCATGAAAAAGAACCTCAAGGTTTTCAAGTTTGGCGGCGCCTCCCTGAAAGACGCAGCCTCGGTGCGAAACGTAGGCCAGATCCTTCAGCGGTACGCCCATGAAAAATTGGTGATCATCGTATCGGCTATGGGCAAAACTACCGACGCCCTCGAAAAGGTCGTCATGGCACAAGCCGAACAAACCGGCCAGGCCCAAGCCCTGCTCGATGGCATCAAAGCCTCCCACTACGCCATGTGCGAAGAATTGCTGGGTAAAGAACACGACGTATACGCCCTCATCAACGACCTATTCGTGGCCGTAGAATGGGTGCTCGAAGAGCCCCCCCATGAAAACTACGACTACATGTACGACCAGATCATCGGGGTAGGCGAGCTGGTATCCAGCCGCATTGTACACGCCCACCTCAACGCCATCGGTCTCGCCACCCAATGGCTCGACGCCCGCGACGTTATTCTCACCGACGACATCTTCCGCGAAGGTTGGGTACAGTGGGACGAAACCGAAGCCCGCGCCGAGCGCATCGTGCAGCCCATGCTCGAAAAAGAAGGCTTCATCATTACCCAAGGCTTCATCGGCAGCACCACCGAAAACTTCACCACTACCCTCGGGCGCGAAGGCTCCGACTATACCGCCGCCATCTTCAGCTATTGCCTCGATGCCGACAGCATGACCATCTGGAAAGACGTGCCCGGCGTACTCACCGCCGACCCCCGCAAGTTCGACAACGTCATCAAACTCGACCGCCTCTCCTACAAAGAGGCCATCGAAATGACCTACTACGGCGCCAAGGTCATTCACCCCAAAACCATCAAACCCCTCCAAAACAAAACCATCCCGCTCTACGTCAAGTCGTTCCTAAAACCCGAAGACGAAGGCACCTTCATCTCCAGCGAGGTCGAAGACCACTACCCGCCCATGGTAGCCGTCGAAGACAATCAGGCCTTGCTCCACATCTCCACCCGCGACTTTTCCTTCGTAGCCGAGCACCACATCAGCGCCCTGTTCCAGATCATCGCCGACCTCCGCCTCCAGGTCAACATGATGCAGAACACCGCCATCAGCTTCAACGTCTGCTTCAACGATACCGACGATAAAATCGAGCGCTTCATTCAGCGCATCGACCACGAGTTTAAAGTCATCGCCGACCGCAAGCTCGAGCTCATCACCGTACGCCACGCTCTGCCCGAAGTACTCGACAACCTCCGCAAAGGCAAAATCGTACTCGTAGAGGAACGCCTCGGCGATACCGTCATGATGGTAGTCAAAGATGTGCCCGTGCTCAAGCGCAAGGAAAACGTATAGATCATTTTGTTTTTTTGGGGCCACCGCCGCGCCGCCCGAAATGCTTTATTGTCATATAAAGTTGATGCCGGGCGGCGCGGCGGCCGGGCTATCCGGTCGCAGGAGCTCCCTTTTATCCCTTGGCCGGGGCCGCCTGCTGAAAGGAGGCGGATGTCGCCTGTTTTGACACAGGTTGATGAAGTCACTCGCTTACCGCTATAGCTATACCCTGTCCATCGTCCCACAAGCCGTCATCTCACTTCGCATTCCGTACCCAATGCGCCGTTTCACTCACCCCAAAACTTATCTGCTTGAGTAGCCCAGGACTGATTTCAAACATTGAGGTAGTTAAGCGCATTAAGAGGCTCCGCAGCGGCAGGAGCAGGCGGCCCGCGCCGCTTGGGCCTTAACTACCTTAACTAGCTTAATGGTAAAAAAAACAGATCAGCGTAGCTGAGCCTCATCCCTCTTATTTTAAACATTAAGGTAGTTAAGCGCATTAAGAGGCTCCGCAGCGGCAGGAGCAGGCGGCCCGCGCCGCTTGGGCCTTAACTACCTTAACTAGCTTAATGGTAAAAAAACAGATCAGCGTAGCTGAGCCTCATCCCTCTTATTTTAAACATTAAGGTAGTTAAGCGCATTAAGAGGCTCCGCAGCGGCAGGAGCAGGCGGCCCGCGCCGCTTGGGCCTTAACTACCTTAACTAGCTTAATGGTAAAAAAACAGATCAGCGTAGCTGAGCCTCATCCCTCTTATTTTAAACACTGAGGTAGTTAAGCGCATTGACGAGGGAAATTGTCAAAATCTATTTTTCAAATTTTTTATCAAAATATTTGACAAATAAATTAAAAGCCCCCTACCTTTGCGGCATCTTACTAAAAAAAAGACCATGTCGACCAAAACCGTTCTGATTACCGGCGCTTCGTCTGGTATTGGAAAAGCTGCCGCCCGCCACTTCAGCGCCCAAGGTTGGAATGTAGCGGCTACCATGCGCAGCCCTGAAAAAGAAACCGAATTGACGGCTCTACCCAGGGTAAAGGTATACCGCTTAGACGTAACTGATGAAGCCGGCATAGCAGCCGCCTTTGACGCTGCCGAGCGCGATTTTGGCGGTATCGACGTAGTGGTAAACAATGCAGGTTATGGCGTCGACGGCGTATTTGAGGCCATGAGCGACGCCGTTATTGAGGCCCAGTTCAACACCAATGTTTTTGGGTTGATGCGCGTAACCCGCGAAGCCATTCGGCGCATGCGGCCGCGCCGTTCGGGGGTTATCATTCAAATATCGTCGGTTGGCGGCCGCATTACCTTCCCGCTATACAGCATATATCACGGTACGAAGTGGGCCGTGGAAGGCTTTACGGAGAGCCTGCACTACGAGTTGCGCAGCTTTGGCATCAAGTTGCGGTTAGTGGAGCCCGGCGCCATCAAAACCGACTTTTACGGTCGGAGCCGGCAGTTGGTGAAACCCGACTTTACGCAGGAGTACGACGCCATAGTAGAAAAATGCGAAAAACTGAGCATGGAAACCGGGGAGCGGGGCGCCTCAGCGGAGCGCGTGGCCCAGACCATTTTCAGCGCCGCTACGCATAGCGGCTGGAAGTTGCGTTTTCCGGTGGCCTACCCGGCCAATGTATTGCTGCCCTTGCGCCGATTGCTACCCAATGGCTGGTTTTTTGCGCTGGTTCGGAGCAGTTATAAAATTTAATTAGTTTACCCATCCAAATGGCCATCTGAATAACGACCGCACATGCGCACGTCCAAAAAAGAGCAAACCCGCGAGAAGATACAGCAAGCTGCCTATCAATGCGTGGCGCGTTATGGTTTTGAAAAAACTACCCTCGACGACATTGCCCGCGAAGTAAATCTCAACAAAGCCTCTTTGTACTACTATTACAAGAACAAAGAGGACATTTTTTTGGACGTAACCACTACAGCCACGCGGCGCTTTGTGGAATCGCTACAGGCCTCCACCTTAGAAATACCCGGCGGCCCGGCGGCTCAAATAAGGCACTACCTGCTGGAGCGCAGTTTTTATTTCATTCGGTTGGTGGCCGATGTACACATCTCCGAGGAGACCCTCAGGCAGGTAGAGCCGCGCTTTCAGGACCTCGTCAGGGACGTAGCCGAGCGCGAGGTCGCCTTTTTGGCCGAACGCATTGCCGCCGCCAAGGCGGCGGGCGAGGTAACCACTCCGAATGCCGGCCGCTTAGCCGCTAACCTGATTACCTTAGCCGAGGGCATCAAAGAAAAAGCTAAAGCCCAAGCAGCGGGAGAAGTCCGGGATCAAAGTAGCATTATGGCCGACATTCGGGAGAATCTGGAATTTATGCTGGCCATGATTTTGCGTTGTAGTTCTCCGAGCCAAGATGCCTGAATTTTAGCCGGGGAAACTAGGGGAGCAGACTGCCCCGGACCAGGGGCCGCAGTTTACCCGGAAGAGCGCAGCGAAGACGTGGCGGTATGCGTGATTTACCCCGTGGAATAGCGTAGCGTATATTCCACGGGGTAAACGAGCGCATAAGATTTACCCGACCGAGTGTAGCGAGGGCGGGGCGGAGCACGTTTACCCGGAAGAGCGTAGCGAAGATTTTTACCCGGCCGAATGCAATGAGGACGCGGTAGCCGACTAGCGAAGCGACGGCGGACGTTTACCCGGCCGAGCACAGCGAGGACGTGGTGGCGGCGCCGCGTAAAATGCCTTCCAGCGGATAATGCTATGCGGCGGGGCCCAAAAAAATTATCTTTGTAGGATTATCCATCCTAAGATAAGCGTCGATGAACGGACAACAACAAGCCGAAGGTACTACTTATGACTACATCGTCATTGGCTCCGGCTTTGGCGGTAGCGTATCGGCGATGCGTTTGGCCGAAAAGGGCTATTCGGTGCTGGTGTTGGAAAAAGGCAAACGCTGGCGCAGCAACGACTTTCCGCGCACCAATTGGAACGTGGCCCGCTACCTGTGGGCGCCTGCGCTGCGCTTTTTTGGGTTTCAGCAGCTCAGCTTTTTTCGGGAGGTGATGGTCATCAGCGGGGTGGGCGTAGGCGGCGGCTCCATTGTATACGCCAACACCCACATGCGCCCGAAGGACCCTTTTTACCAGCACCCCAACTGGGCGCACTTCCAGGACTGGAAGGCGGTGCTGGCGCCTTTTTACGACTTGGCCAACCGCATGCTGGGCTCAGCTCGCTTTGATACCGAGTATGAAGAAGACCGCATACTCCGGGAGGTAGCGGCCGACATGGGCAAGGCCGATTCTTATGCGCCGGTTGATGGCGTAGGCGTATACTTAGGCCCAGCCAACGAGGCCGTCGACCCCTACTTTGGCGGCAAGGGCCCGCTGCGCAAGGGCTGCACCCACTGCGCCGGCTGTATGGTAGGCTGCCGGCACGATGCTAAAAATACCCTCGATAAAAACTACCTCTGGCTGGCCGAAAAAGAGTACGGCGCCCGGGTAGCGCCCGAAATGGAAGTAACCCGTATTGAATACCAAGAGGGCAGGTATCGGGTGCATACCCGATCGAGCACCGCCTGGCTGGGCGGCCGGGCCCAGGTTTTTGCCAGTCGGGGCTTGGTAGTAAGCGGCGGCGTGCTGGGCACCATGCGCCTGCTGCTGCGGCAGAAGTACCTGTACCAAACCCTGCCCGCGCTCTCCGATCGGCTGGGTGAAAACATCATGACCAACTCGGAAATGCTGAGCGGTATTGTGGCCGCCGACCGCAAGCTCAATCATGGCGTAGCCATTTCACGCGTATTCTCGCCCGACGAGCATACCAATATCGAAATTGTAAAATTCCCGAATGGCAGCGGTCTTATGGCCCGCTTGGGCGTGATGGCTGCCGGCGAGGGCTCGCCCATAGTGCGCACCGCCAAGATGCTGGCCAACACCCTGCTGCACCCCATCGACTTCCTGAGGGTGCTTTTCAGCCGCCGTTTGGCCAGCCACGGTATTTTTTTTCTCATCATGCAGACCCTCGACAGCGCCTTGCGCATGCGGCTCAAGCCGGGTCTTTTCGGCCCCCGCATGGTGATGCAAAACGATACCGCGCAGCGGGTGCCCACTTACATCCCCGTAGGCCAGGAGGCCCTGTATCGCTATGCCGAAAAAGTAAATGGCGTGCCCCTCAATGCCGCCACGGAGGTAACGCTCAACTTAGCCTCCACGGCCCATATCCTGGGCGGATGCCCCATGGGCGCTACCCCGGAAGAAGGCGTGGTAAACCCCGACTTTAAGGCGCATGGCTACCCCAATTTTTATATCCTCGACGGTTCTGTTGTGCCCTGCAACCTGGGGGTAAACCCCTCGCTGACCATTACGGCCCTGAGCGAGTACGCCATGTCGAAAGTGCCGCCCAAAACGCCTGCATGAGTCTTGCTGCGTCATTAAAGTTTTAAAATGCCCGCTATGAAAGCGAGATTTCCCCTCAATGCAGCCCATTGGGTCTGCTGCCGGGCGGGCCTGCTGCATGGCCGGCGTTCGGCGCCTCCCCGGCCCCTTTCGCGGGCATCTACTGTACCCTGACGCCCATAGACGACGCTGCCGATACATTAAAAAAGCCCACTGCCCGGTCTGCATTGGTGGCGGCATTGATGCTTTGGATGTTGGTAGGCACATTGGCCGGAGGTTCGGCAAAGAGAGAAGCATCCCCCAAAGTCATTTGGGTTCTGGCTTGCTCCAGAAACATAAAAGCCTCATCGTTGAGCGAAAGCACCTCCACGTAGATGGAATCTCCTAAGGCATAGGGCGGCAGATCGTTGGTGTCGACGGCCCCATCGCCGGAGTCGGGTATCCGATTGATGGCCAGCCTGATGGGCGTGATGAGGTAGATGCCGTCGAGGCCTGCGCCCGCCGTGAACCCTGCATCATAAGCCAGGTTCATTTCCTGGGGCTTATTCAGAAACTGGCCATTTTTAAAGGTCTTAATCCAGTATGCATCTCCAAAGCCTGGCAGGTCGCGGGCAAAAAGCTCGGCATAGTACCCGGCGGGCTGCCCCAGTTCTTCCTCGCGGTACTCATAGGCAATGGAGTCAATGGGCATTACCCGCTCAAGTACCGAGGTAGCGGTGTATTGCAGGCCTGCGGCCGTCACGATATTGAGGGTATAAGCCATACCGACCTCCCCGAATACCTGGCCCGCTTCGGGCGTCCAGGTATAAGCGCCGTCTTTGTCGGTATCCAAAAAAGTATACACCCGGCCATCGGCATCTGTGACGGTGACGCTGGCCTCCGTTTCAGCCGCAGAGAAGCTGTTGGCAAAGTAGGCGCCGGCGCGGGTAAGGCGTATGGTCTGGGTTTCGGGCTTGTTGTTGATCCAGGCATCTACAACGAGCTGACGATCGCCGTCGGCTAAGTCAACCTCAATAACATCTTCGCAGGAGAATGCCAACATCGCTATGCCGGCCAATAAAAAGAGCTTGCTATATTTCATATCGCGTGGTCGTTAGAAGTTGAAGTTGTAAGCAACAGAAGGCACAAAATTGCCGATGACCGAGAAGCGGATGGCATCGGTTTGTACGGGCGTACCCGTAGGCGTGCGTATGTCGCTTTGTTGGAAAAAGATGGTGAATGGGTTGCGGCGGTTGTACACATTATAGATGGAAAACACCCAATGCGAATTCCAGCGTTTGCCGGGGCGCTCCTTACCCTGGAGGGTAGCCGCCAGGTCGAGGCGGTGGTAGCTCGGTATGCGTACGTTGTTGCGCACATTACCCGACACCAGCGGAATCACATAACCCTGCTGTTCGACCCTTCCGGTAGGGAAGGTAGCGGGTGTGCCCGTGTTGAACTGAAAGTTGGCCGAAAAACTCCAGCGTTTGTTGAGCTCATAAAAGCCCGTGAGGTTTACCTTGTGGGTTTGGTCAAAGCGCGAAGCAAACCAATCGTTGTTGTTGATGGACTCCACGCGGCGCTCGGTCCGCGCCAGGGTGTACGACAACCAACCCGTAAAAGCGCCTTTTTTCTTTTCGAGCTGTATTTCGAGGCCATAAGCGCGTCCGTCGCCGGCCAGCAATTCGGCTTCGAGTAGCTCATTGACAAAGAGGTCGGCGCCATCGATGTAGTCCACCTGATTTTGGAAGTCTTTGTAATACACCTCCAACGAGCCCGAGTAGGCATTGTCTTTCCAGTTGGTGAATGCCCCCAGGGCAAACTGGTCGGCCAATTGGGGTTTGATGTTGTTGGTGCTGGGCGTCCATACATCCAGCGGCGAAGCTGCCGTGGTATTGGAGATGAGGTGAATGTACTGCGCCATGCGGTTGTAGCTCAACTTGATGGAGCTGACCGGATTGAGCTGAAACCTGGCCGATACCCGGGGTTCTAAGTTGCCATAGGTTTGGATGCTCTCATTGGCCTTGTAGGTAGTGGCCGATACCAATTGTTTGCGCTGGCCCGGGCCGGTTTCGGCAAACTCGTAGGCGGCGCCTTCTCCCAAATAGTTGAAGTAAGAGTACCGCAGGCCGTAGTGCAACGACCACCGACTGCCGATCTGCTGTTCGTTTTCGACAAAAACCCCGGCTTCGAGGGCATATTTATTGTCAAGGCCAAAACTGCGGGTTTCGCCTTCGCTGACCCCTACGGCATTACCCGGCGCAAAATCGTAGTAAATCGCCTGCCCCCCGAAGGTGATTTGGTTGTTGGGGTTGAGGAAGTAAGAGAAATCCGACTTGAGGCTGTAATTTTTGATGGAGGCGTCCCAGTCAAAGCTATTTTGATTGTCGTTGCCAAAGTTGATTTGGTAGTCGTAATTGCTGTAATAAGCCGTAAAGTTTGAAAACAGCTTGTCGTTGAAGAGGTGGTTCCAGCGCAACGTGGTGGTGGCATTGCCCCAGTTGAAGCCCGCCGCATCGCCAAAGCCAAAGTTGTCGCGCCCCAGATAAGCAGATACATATACCCGGTCTTTGGGGCTCAGGTTGTAATTGCCTTTGAGGGTGAGGTCATAAAAATTGAGCTTGGTATCCCCCAACGACTCCGACAGGAAGGGCTTAGCTAAGATATCGATGTAAGAGCGCCGCGCCGCCACAATAAAAGAACCGCGCTCTTTAAACAAAGGCGCTTCCACGGCTAAGCGGCTGAAGATAACCCCTACGCCCCCCGAAACGGCCAGCTTTTTGCTGTTGCCTTCCTTCATGCGCACATCGAGTATCGATGAAAGCCTGCCGCCGTAGCGGGCGGGTATACCCCCTTTATAAAGCTTAACATCCTTGACGGCATCGGGATTGAATACCGAAAAGAAGCCAAACAGGTGCGAAGAGTTGTACACTGGCGCCTCGTCTAACAGCACTAAGTTCTGGTCTACCCCGCCACCGCGCACATTGAAGCCGGTAGCCCCTTCCCCAACGGTGCTTACGCCGGGCAACAACTGAATACTCCGAATCACATCCACCTCGCCCAACAGCGCGGGCATCTTGGCTATCGTGAGCATATTGAGCTTGTTGACGCTCATCTCTGTGCTGGTCACATTGCGGTCAGCCGTTTCGGCGGTCACCAATATTTCTTCCAATTGCTGGGCTCCATCCGACAGCTCTACGGTGAGGCTCGCGTTTTGGCGCAGCTCTATGGCGCGCTCCTGTGTCTCAAAGCCTAAGTAAGAAAAGGCTACCTTATAACTACCCGGAGGCAGAGAAAGGGAGTAAAAGCCATATTCATTGGTGGTAGAACCCGCGCTCAGCTCAGCTACGTAGACGGTAGCTCCAATGAGGGTTTCGCCACTGCCGGCGTCTTTGATATAACCACTCAGGGTTACTTTAGGCGTGGCCTGCGCCCAAAGGCCTCCGCCGCCCAGGGCTAAGCATAGCGCCAAGCTGAGGAGTAGTACTCTTTTTATCATGTTTGTTTTCATTTGGCCCCTTAGAGCACAATACTTGTTCTGCGAGGAGTCATAAACGAGCGAAAAATGATGCCGCAGAACAAGTCTACTATACTTCGCCGGGGGATTTTGCTCGATTCTCAACAACCAGATGCCCATATCGTTGCCACGCCCCTATCGGAAGCGCGCTTTTATCTACCAACATATCATTAAAATCTACTAATAGACCGAGTTGACCGACGATGCTATCCCCCGGTTAAGCGCGTGTTCGGGGCTGTCTCACACCATTTGCCCCCAGTAACGATCATCGCGTTTTGGGCGCATCCCCGGCGGCCCTCAATCGCATTACCCTGGCGATAGGCGCTTGCTCCGGGGCCGCCGGGGTCGCTCCCTTCCGGGCTCGCTATTCGCTCGGTGCTGCGCACTGCCGGCTTTAGAGCCGGCCCCCTACAGGCAGCTTGCGCGGGCCGCACGCCCTGGCGATGAGCCTTAAAGTTCTCCAAGCCAAGATTTGTGAATCTTGACTTGGAGAACTATAAACTTGCTCCATCACTAACCCTTGCCCTCTGCGGCAATGGCCAAACGGAGTATGTCGGCGACGCCATAGGCAATGAGCGCTGTGTCGTATTGTTTGGCTGGCAATTGCGCGCGGGCTTCGGTTAAGCGGCCGGGTAGGGTCTCGCCCCCCCGATGCGGGCGTACCCCCTTAATCTCCATATCACAACACCCTTGCGGGAGACATCCCTCGGGATGGGGCAGATGTCGTAGCGCCCATAACCGCTTTCGCCATGGGAGCGGATGAGGCAGGCCGAGTCCAAGCGAGCAGGAAGGCGTGGCAAACCCCGGCTTTAAGGCGTATGGCTACCCCAATTTTTACATCCTTGACGGGTCTGTGGTACCCTGCAACCTGGGGGTAAACCCTTCGCTGACCATCACGGCCCTGAGCGAGTACGCCATGTCGAAGGTGCCGCCGAAAGAGGCGTGACAGAAACTGAAATGCGCGCCAGGGTCGTGGACATACCCGCCCGCGCGCCGGAATGTGCGGCGCGCGGGCAGCATGATGCGCAGGGAGGGGATTTATGGCCGTTACTTGGCGGCGTCGAGGGTTAGCGCCACGGTTTCGGCGCTCTCGTCGCGTTTGACGGTAACGTTGATGCGCTGGCCAGGGCTGTATTTTTCCAATTCGAGAAAAAGGTCGTTATAGGAGGCAATTTTCTGGCCGTTGATGGCCGTGATGACGTCGCCCAATTGTACATTGCCGTTGCGGTCGAGATAGAGCGGGCGGATACCGGCGCGTTCGGCGGCGCTGCCTTCCACCACTGCATAAACCACAACCCCGCTGATGTTGGGCACGCTGCGCACTTCGATGCCCATAGAAGGCCGTTTGATGCGGCCGTATTGGATAAGCTCGGGAACTACCCAGCGCACGACGTCGACGGGGATGGAAAAGCCGATGCCGGCAGAAGCGCCGGAAGGACTGTAGATGGCCGTATTGACGCCAATGAGACGGCCGGAAGAGTCGAGCAGCGGCCCGCCGGAGTTACCGGGGTTGATGGCGGCATCCGACTGGATGACGTCGCGGATGGGAACGCCCGCTACCGACTCGATTTCGCGGCCAAGGGCGCTTACTACCCCCGTAGTGAGCGTTTGGTCGAGACCAAAGGGGTTGCCGATGGCATAAACGGCCTGGCCTACGCGCAGCGCCTCGGAGGTGCCCACCTGAATGGGGATGAGCTTCTCGCGGGGGGCTTCGATTTTGAGCACGGCCAGGTCTTTTTCAGCCGCGTAGCCCACCAGCGTAGCGGGCCAGGTGGTGCGGTCGGCCAATGTCACCTGAAGCTTATTGGCGCCCTGGATGACATGAAAATTAGTGACGATATGGCCATTGCGATCCCATACGAAGCCCGAACCGGTACCGCTGGGAATTTCTGTAATGTTGCGGTTGAAATAGTTGCGGCGCAACTGGGTGGTAGTAATATAACATACCGAAGGAGCCGCCGATTCAAAGAGGCGGATGGTGTGGCTCTCCGACTCGGTGAGCGTGCCCGGCGCTGCGGTTTCGCCGCTGAGCGCGGGTGGGTCTACCGCCCGGGTATTGTTGTTGACGAGTACGGCGGTGTTGCCGGCTTGTTCGATTTCAGCGTGGCGGTTATTCCAGTAGCTTCCTGCCAGAAAGCCCAGCACGATGAGTGCGATCCAGATCAGGTAACGCATAGTTTGACGAGGTTTGTTGAGGTAATTTAAGTTACTTACCGAAGTTAGGTTTTGCGCTGCTTCTTGCGGGCAGCCGGAAAGAGAATGTTATTGAGAATCAGCCGGTAGCCCGGGCTGTTGGGGTGCAAACTCAGATCCGTTTCGGGGTCGTTTACATAATGGCGGTAATCTTCAGGGTCGTGGCCCGCATAAAACGTCCAGAAGCCCTTGACGAAGTTGCCGTGGATGTAGCGAGCTTCGCCGGCGGGCTTATTTTCGCCCAACACCAGCACTTCGGGTTTGATGTGCTGGTTGCGGAAGGCGGTGGTCTGGCCCATAAAGCCCTTAACGGTGCGGGTGTGGCACTGGGTGAGCATGGTGGGCACGGGATCCCACTTGGCCGAAAAGTCGAAGAGGGTAAAATAGTCCTGCTCAGGCACTACAGGGCGGCCCTCATTGTGGTCGATGGTGGAGAATTCATACTCCAGCGGATCGCGGGTGAGCTGAAAATCGCGGAAGGCAAAAGTATTCCCGAAATTCAACTTGCTGTCTACATTTGGCTCTATGGGATCTCCGTCGTACATAGCGGCGCAGATGTCGTGGCCCTCGGCGGCGAGGGCGATGTCGTAGGAGTCGGTAGCGGAGCACATGGCAAACATAAAACCTCCGCCGGCAACAAACTCGCGTATCCGCTTAACGACGGCCAATTTGAGTTCCGACACTTTTTCAAAACCGTTGCGACGAGCCAGGCCTTCCTGGTAGGTTACCATCTCGCGGTACCAGGGCTGATTGCTATACCCCCTGTAGAAGCGGCCATACTGCCCCGTAAAATCTTCGTGGTGCAGGTGGAGCCAGTCGTAAAGCGCTAAGCGATCCTGCATCACTTCGGTGTCGTAGAGCGTTTCGTAGGGGATTTCGGCATAGGTGAGGGCTAAGGTGACGGCATCATCCCAGGGTTGGATGCGCTGCCCGGTAGCTGCGCCCGGACTAAAATTGAGCTCGGGCGTATATACGGCTATTTTAGGCGCTTTTTCCAGCTTCAGGGCATCCATATTGGCTTCGGGGTTTTCGATTTCAACTAAGATGCGGTTGAACTGGGCATCGGGAATAACCTCAAAGCTGACGTCTCGGGTGCGGCACTCGCGCTCAAACAGGGGGCTGTGCGGAAAAGCAAAAGAGCCCCCGCGATAATTGAGCAGCCACCAGGCTTCCACGTTATTGGAGAGCACCCAGTAGGTGATGCCATAGGCTTTGAGGTGGTTGCGCTGCGAGGTTTCATCCATAGGGATGAGGATATAGGCCGCGCGCAAAGGCATAAGGCCAATGGCCAGCAACACCAAAGCCAGCATACCGGCTTTTTTAAGCCGGCCCGAAACGCGATGCATTGTATTGTTTATCATAGTTGGTCCAAATGTTTGGATGAATAGTAAACGCTCAAGGGCGCTGAAAGTACGTATGCGCTGCCTGCAAAGAGGCGTTTTAACAAAACGCTAACATCAGGCGTTTTCATTAACTCAATGCAAGCCGGTAAAGTTCGGGCATTTTCCCGTACCTTTGGCCGCGCAAAAGCCAAGCAAGATGCAAAAATACGTTTTTACGGCTTGTGTAGCGCTCACCTGGCTGCTATTATCGGGTTGCCGCCAAAGCGCCTCCAGCCAACATGCCGCTGCCCAGGGCGCTAATGAAGCCGATGTTCAGGCCGCCATCAGCGAGACCTTCAACCAGGCCTCCCCCGACGAGGTGGCCGCTCTGCTGAAAAAATCAGCAGGCCTCAAAGAGGTAAATACTGAAGCCTGCACCCTGCTCAGCATCGAAGATGTAGCCGGCATTGTAGGCGTCGATGCTTCTTCCATCCTACAGGAGCAGGTCTACCACCAACCCAATAAAAGCACCTGCGTATGGACCTGGAACAACGGCGACGAGGCCTTAGCCCTCCGGGTTGAATTCAACGACTTCATCGATCGGTTGCCCAACCGCTATGCCAATTATTTCGAGCAACTGAAAGACGAAGGCGAGTGGGCCGAGCCGCTGGGCATGACCGCCGGCGCCTACAAATATGAAGAAATTAAGGGCCCCGGCGACCAGTGCCTGTGGGCCTCGCCCTTGCGTAGCCTTAAAACCCGCTTGGGCAATGCTTACTGCCTGTTCATCAGCGTTAATCATCAGGGCGAGCAAATACCGCTGCCCGAGGCCGATCTGTCGGCCCTGCGCAAACTGATGGGCGAAGCTACGCGCAAGCTGGCCGCCCAGTAACGCCCTGCTGTTGTAAACCAGTTGTTGGCTTTTATCGAAAAAGGATAGTCTTTATGGAAGGATTGAGTTTTGCGTATCCTTCGTGGTATGTCGTTTTCTGCCTTTTAGCCGGCTTAGCTTATGCGATGGTGTTGTATTATCGCGACGCCACCTTCCGCGAGCGCCTGCCCTGGTTGCATCGCGCCTTAGGCTTGTTGCGGTTTGTGGTGGTAAGCCTGCTGGCTATGCTGCTGCTGTCGCCCCTGTTGCGCAGCATGCAAACCGAAACCCGAAAGCCCGTAGTGGTTATGGCTCAGGACGTATCGGAATCGGTAGCCTTGGCCCTGCCCGACAGCGCCGCCTACCGCGAGCGCTGGAACCGCCTGCAAGAAAGGCTGTCGGCTGACTACGACGTACAACAGATTACCTTTGGCCAGGAAGTAAATCCCGATGGCGAGCTTTCTTTCTCCGACCGCAAGACCAACATCACCCAGGCGCTCCAGCACGTATACGACCTCTACGGCAACCAAAATTTAGGCGCCGTCATCCTCGCCACCGACGGTATCTACAACCAGGGCGCCAACCCGGTTTACGCCGATGTGAAACTCAATGCGCCGGTTTACACGGTAGCATTGGGCGATACTACCCGCAAACGCGACCTCAGCTTGGCCCGGGTCTTCCACAATCGCGTTGTCTACCTCGGCGATCAGTTCTCCATTCAGGTCGACGTAGCCGCCCTCAATGCCGCCGGCGCCGCTACTACCCTTACGGTTTCGCGGGTAGAGGGGCAGGGAAGCCAGGTGCTCCGCCAGGAGAGCATCAGCATCGATAAAGGCGACTTCTTTACCACCCGGGAAATATTGCTCAATGCCGACAAAAGCGGCGTGCAGCGCTACCGCCTGTCGCTCAGCCCCATCAACGGCGAAAGCAACAAGGCCAACAACGTCCGCGATATCTTCATCGACGTCCTCGATGCCCGCGAAAAAATCCTCATCTTAGCCCATGCGCCCCACCCCGACGTGTCGGCTCTCAAGCAAAGCCTCACCACAGGCCGCAACAACGAGGTCGACATCGCCTATGCCGAAAATTTCAATCAGGACGTCAAAGACTACGACCTCGTCATCCTGCACCAGTTGCCCAGCGCCCGCCACGACCTCGCGGCTGTTTTTAATGCCATCCGCCAGCAAAATAAGCCCGTATGGTACATCGTCGGCGATCAAAACAACTTCCCGCGCTTCAACCAGGTGCAGAATTTGGTAAAAATCAGCGGCAGCAACCAAAGCAACAACGAAGTACAGGCCCGAATAGCCCCCGATTTCAGTCTCTTTACCCTCGGCGATAATCTTTCCCGCTGGACCCCTACCCTGCCGCCATTGGTAGCGCCCTTCGGCGATTTTATGCCCGGCGGCAATGTGTCGGTATTCATGTACCAGCGCATCGGCAAAGTAGATACCCGATTCCCGCTGCTGCTCTTCGGCGAGCAACAGGGCGCTCGCAGCGCCGTACTTTGCGCAACAGGGCTCTGGCAATGGCGCCTCTTTGACTTCCTCGACAGCGAAAACCACAACCGCTTCGACGAGCTCGTAGGCAAAGTGACCCAATACCTCAGCGTCAAGGACGATAAGCGCCGCTTCCGGGTGCTGCTGCCCAAAAACATCTTCGACGAAACAGAATCCATCACCTTCGACGCCGAGCTTTATAACGAAAGCTACGAGCTCGTCAATACCCCCGACGCCCGACTGGTAGTTACCGATGCCGAAGGCAAGGAGTACAGCTTCACTTTCAACCGGGCAGGCAGGGCCTACACCCTGTCGGCCGGCGTCTTTCCGGTAGGCAACTACCGCTTCCGCGCTTCCGTCAACACAGGTACGGAAACCCTCAACTTCCAAGGGCAGTTCAGTGTGCAGCCCATACAGTTAGAGCAGTACGCCACTACCGCCGACCATGCGCTGCTGGGGCTCCTCAGCCAGCGCTACGGGGGCGAAAAAATCAGCCCCGCCGATCTCGATCGGCTGCCCGAGCAACTGGCGGGCATCAGCACCCTGAAGCCCGTCATCTATTCCACCCTCACCACCCGGTCGGTCATCAACCTGAAGTGGATTTTCGCCCTCTTCATGTTGCTACTGTCGGCCGAATGGTTTGCGCGGCGCTATTTCGGGGCATATTAAGCATTCGTTGCCACATTGAGCAAGCTCACCGTATGCTCGTATAAGCCGCGCGCCTGCTCCGGGCTTTGCCCTATGCACAGCACGCCCAACTTGCCGTACTGAGGCAGCGCGCCAATCAGGTGAAAGAGCACCCCGTCCTGCGTAGTGCTGTCAAAGTGCAGCCGTTGGCATATCGCCCAGTCGATAAGGTCTTCCGGCGTTAAGGTTTTATAGGCTTCCGCCTGTAGGTTATCCGTAGTAAAGTAGTAGCGCGCCCGGCCCTGAGGGGTGTAAAAAAGGCCCTCTTCCGGCAGGTATCGGCCTCCGGTCAATAATTGCAACATCAGGTAAGGGTGGGTAGTACCTCCTTTGCGCAGGTTCACCTCGATGGCGTAATGCACCCATTGGCCATCTTGCTTCACCGACATAAAATCGACGCCAAACCTGCCCAAAGCGCCCAGCTTGCGCAGTTCAAGCGCAATCCTGCGCCCCATCTCCCCTATTTCGGCAGCATACTCGGCCTGGGCCGGAAAGCTGGCGCCCAGGTATACTTGTCCGGTTTGTTCGTCCAATACTTGATCGTGGGTGGAAATAACCTCCACTTCGCCCACGGGCGTAATGCGGCATTGCACCGAGGGCGAAGCCTTTTCCGCCCCATCCACAAACGCTTCTACGATACCTCCCATCTCGGATAGCTTTTCCATAAAGAGGCGATACGAAAGTTTGGCCGCTACTATTTTAAGCTGCCCGGCCAATTGTTCGGGTTTTACCTCTTCCTCTTTGCGCGCATAGGTAAAGATGGCGTTCCCATCGCCAGAGAAGCCGTCGTTCAGTTTCAGCATAGCCTTTTTCAGCCACGGAAACTCCCGCTTTAGCGCGTTCAGCGCCGTGGTTACCTCGGCAGGCGTATGTAAGTGTTCAAACCCCGGCGGCATGGGCACGCCCGCCCGCCGAAACAACTCCCGACTGCCGCTTTTGGTACCCCAAGCTGCCAGCGCCGAGGGACAGCCGTAAATGGGTATCCCTAATTTTGCGGCCAGTTCCTCTTCCAGCGGCGTAATGTTAAAGCCCGTCAGGTGAGCTACCTGCCCCGGAGGCAGATTCTCCCGAATGCGCGCTATCAGCCGGGGGCGCTCCAATATCTTCGACGTCAGCGAGCGGTTCGAGCCGTCGTAGCAGGCCAGCAGCGTTAGCCGCCGCCGGGCATGGCGAGCCGTCACCCCCGACAACAGATGCAGATAATAGTCTACAATGGCCTCGTCTATGGGCATACTCGTAATGTATACTACCCGCGTTGCCGGCATCCGCAACAACAGCAACAGGCACAGCATCCGCTCTTCATAGTGTACATGCCCCCCAATCTGGCCCAATATCTCGGGGTCCAGCGTCAGGCTCGGCGCCGCCACCACCGTCTTGGGCGCCAGCGGGTCGTTGAAAAAATGCTCGTATTGTGCAATCAGGTCAAAATTGCCAGATACCGGATAGGCGCTACCCTCCTCGTATACCATCATCGAAAAGCATTTACATGACACGATATTTTCCTGCAAACGGGCTGAGATCAGCCCTAGCCGGGTAGCGCAAAATGTGGCAGGTAGGCGGCAAATCCGCTAATACCCTCGTAATGTAGCCCTTATTTCACAAAAAAGCAATCTTTGACCCGGTGAGTTTGCGCATCGCGGTCAATTTTATACCCCAATCCGCCAAACGGCCGCTGAAAACCTTATCTTTGAGGCAGTACACCACCAAAGTACCATATCATTTATGCCCGGCATTCTACATCGGCAGCTCACGCCCTATGGCGAACTCGGCCTGTGGCGCATCTCAGAACCCGAAGCCTGGTTCCTGAATCAGCTCTTCCTCTACCCCGCCGAATTGCGCCAATTGGAACAAATGAAAGGCCGTCGCCGCCTGGAATGGCTCGCCGCCCGCCAATTGGTACACGACATGTCGGGCCGCGATCAGCGCGGCGCCTTCATCAAAGATCAATACGGCAAACCCCACCTCGAAGGCTCAGCCTGGCATATTTCCATCAGCCATTCCGCCGATCTCTCCGCCGCCGTCGTAGCCCCCATGCCCTGCGGCGTCGACATCCAGTTTATCGTACCCAAAATCACCCGCCTCGCCCCCAAATTTATGCGCCCCGAAGAAAGCGAAAGCCTGCAGCCCGAAACCCTCGTCGAACACCTGCACGTCTACTGGGGCGCCAAAGAAGCCCTCTACAAAGCCTACGGCCGCCGCGAAATCGACTTCCGCGCCCACCTGCGCGTACAGCCCTTCACCTTTCGCGAAATGGGCGGCTACACCTCCGCTTTCGTCAATAAAGGCGACATCAGCCAGCGCTACCGCCTCCATTACGAGCTCCGCGACGGCTTCGTACTTACCTACGTCCTCGCCGACGACCTCCCCGGCCCCATCGACTACCTGCCCGAAACGCTCTGAGCAGCCTAAGCCTTGGGCTACAAGCCCATCGTACCGCATGACCTCAGCCGATTCTGATTTTTATAGATGGTCAGGAGGGGCCCCGCCGCATGGCATTTACTCCCAATGGCATCCTGCGCGGCGCCGGGTGTTCCGCTCTTATGGCTGTGCGCGCAGCCTCCTTTAGGGTCGGCTGCGCGCACAGCCATACCGCTTCACCCCCTGGTCCGGCCAAAAGGGGCATGGGCAGGGGCTGCGCCCGTATTAAGGGTATTAAGGGTATTAAGGGTATTAAGGGTATTAAGGGTATTAAGGGTATTAAGGGTATTAAGGGTATTAAGGGTATTAAGGGTATTAAGGGTATTAAGGGTATTAAGGGTATTAAGGGTAGTAAGGGTAGTAAGGGTAGTAAGGGTAGTAGGGTAGTAAGGGTTTTTGGGGTGTTATGGGTGTTGGGTGGGGGTCGCTACTGCGACTTTCGTTCGAGTACCAGCAGCGCATCGGTTTTCCCCCACAGCCAGCGCGAATAGGGGTATTTTTTTCGCACTACATACCCTGGCGCCGGTCCAAAAGCGATGAGATAGCGGTCGTCCTGCACCCACCAGAACGACGTTTTATCGTCTTGCCGCCGGGGCATGCCGTAGTTATACCAGCCGTTGAGCGCATATCCGGCATCTATATGGCCGGCCTCCGCTCCGACCTCCTGAGTCAGCCAGTTGCGGGCCTCCAGCGCGGCCCGGTTCCACGACAAATAATCATGGCTGGCCGCGATGGCAAACCAAGCCCCCAGCAGTACCGGAACCCAACGCAGGTAACGCCACCGCCATGAACCTGAAGTTTTCGGTTGTTGGGCGGCAGACGAGGGAGGGCCTAAGCTTGCGACCAGCGGCCACAGCAGCGCCAAAGGCAGCAATACGTACCGATCGTAATAGCTGTTGATGCCCATCAGCATAAAATAGGGAATACTAAATGTAACCCAAAACAACGCATAAGCCTTCAGCAGCGGCCCCCAATGCCGCCAACTGACCGCCACGGCATACCCCAGTACAAACCCGTGAACTACAGCCAGAGCATGCAAAACGTCCATCGCCCGGTGGGGCCAATGCGGCGTGTTGGCCAAGCCTAAGGTATAGGTATCCGCCAGTAGCTCGGGGCCTAAACCCAGGTTAAAAAAAATGTTCCCTCCAAAGGGGAAAGGCTTGCCGGCTATATGCGACGCCCCCACCAACGCCAGCGCCAACAGCAGGCTGGCGGCCCATACCCAGGCAGGTATGCGGCTGCGCAGGCTATAAGCCAGCAAGGGCAGCGAGAAAAAGCTCAGGTAAACCCAGCTTTTTAACAGCCGCAACCCCAAGGTGGCCACAAACCCCGCCGGGTTAGTCAGCGCCGTTTGCAGATAGGCCAGTTCGTCGGTTTTAAAATTATCTTCCAGCCCCAAAGCGGGCTTCAATGCTACGCCCCAGAGCAGGTAGAGCGCTGCGCCAAAGCCTGCCGTTGCCAGCATAAAAAACATCCCTTGGGCGTTTTTTTTCAACTGCCACTGATGTAGGCCCATAGCCACAGGCAGCAACACTCCCGGCTGTCGTATAAAAAAAGCGATAACGCTCAATGCCAGCGCCAGCGCCAGACAAACCGGCCGGCTGCGCTCCACATGCAGCATATAAGCATAAACGGCAGCCAGCGAAACCGCCATAAAAGGCACATCGCTCATAAAACTCACGCCCAATACCAGCACCAAAGGAGCTCCGAGGTAAACGCTCCCCAACAGGGCGCGATCTTGTGGCTTCCCCCCCAGCAGCCGGTGCAAAGCCAGCATCAGCGCCCCTCCGGCCAGCGCCAATGCTAATGTGGAGCAACGCAAAGCGCCAAAACTGAATACCCCGCCGGCAAAAACCTTACAAAAGAGCCAGCCCCACGCTACCTGCGCCAGTACGATGGGCGAAAATACGCCCCGGTACTCCAGCTCGCCCTGCTCCAGGGCGTGCTTTACGGCATAAGCGTACTGCCAGTCGTCGTTGAGTGGAAACTCGCCTTCGATGTTCAGCAGCCAGAGGCTCAGCAGCCACAAGGCGGCCGGCAGGCCGCCCTCCAGCAGGCGCTTCCCGTTTATTGTGAAGGTATTTTCCATGTTTTAAAAAGCATCTCTTGTGCAAATAAATAAAAAATACCATAGCCGTGCTGCGCTTATTTGTGCACAGATGTTCTACGGGTGGTTATCCGGACCAGGGGGCGCAGCGGTATGGGCCGGCCGGGCTGGGGCTAAAAGGGGAAACAAACGCAATGCCGGCCCATAATAGCGGAGCACGTTTACCCGGAAGAGCGCAGCGAAGACGCGGCGGCGCCGCCCGTGGTGATAAATGGGAGGATGTTATGCGGCGGGGCCCCAAAAAATACTTAGCCCTTATCGTTTTTCGAGTTGAGAGCCACAAACCTTGGCTTGGAGAACGATAAATTTTCGTCTTCACACTAAAGTAAAAATTGTGCGGCCGATAACATAGCTTGTATGCAACCGAAATACATTTCTGCGCGTTATATCTTTTTTATACCTTTGCACGGCCAAAGCGGTATGGTGTAAAAGTGACCCATAGAAACCGTATCTGAGGCCTACGGCCAACCCACTGGAGCGCGTTTTGCATTTATCATCCGATAAAAATGAAGAATCCCCCACTCTCCTTGAGGCGCCGACCACAAAAAAAACTGCATGACATTTAACGATTTAGCGCTGATCGAGCCCCTACAGCGGGCCGTTTCTTCGGAAGGATACACCCATCCCACCCCCATCCAGCAACAAGCCATACCGATCGTACTCAGCGGCAGCGACCTGCTGGGTTGCGCTCAAACAGGTACGGGCAAAACAGCGGCCTTTGCGTTGCCCATTTTGCAACTGCTGCACCAACAAAGCAGCCGCAACCAGGGCCAACACAGGCCTTCGCGCCACATACGGTCGCTCATTCTCACGCCTACCCGCGAGCTGGCCATCCAGATTCAGGAAAGTTTTGAGACTTATGGCAAACACCTGCCGCTGCGCTGCGCCGTCATCTTTGGCGGGGTATCTGCTCACGGTCAGATACAATCGCTGCAACGCGGCATAGACATCTTAGTGGCCACGCCCGGCCGCCTCCTCGACCTCATCGGGCAGGGGCATGTGCAGCTCAACCAACTCTCGTTGTTTGTGCTTGACGAAGCCGACCGCATGCTCGACATGGGCTTTGTGCACGATGTAAAGCGCATCATCGCCCTGTTGCCGCGCCACCGCCAGTCGTTGTTCTTTTCAGCTACCATGCCGCCTGAAATTGTGCGCTTAGCCGATACCATCCTCACCGAGCCCGCCAAAGTAGAGGTTACGCCCGTATCTTCTACCGCCGAGACGGTGCGCCAGTCGGTCTATTTCGTAGAAAAGACCAACAAACAGGCGCTGCTCACCGATGTGCTTCAGGATGATGCCATCGAGTCGGTACTGGTATTCACCCGCACCAAGCACGGCGCCGACAAAGTGGCTAAAGCCCTCAATCGCAGCGGCATCAAGGCAGAGGCCATCCACGGCAACAAATCGCAAAATGCCCGCCAGGGCGCCCTCAACAACTTCAAGCGCCGCACTACGCGGGTGCTGGTAGCTACCGACATCGCCGCCCGCGGCATCGATGTAGACGACCTCGCTTATGTGATCAACTTTGAGATACCCAACATTCCGGAAACCTATGTGCACCGCATTGGTCGCACGGGTCGGGCCGGCGCCCAAGGCAAGGCGCTCTCCTTCTGTGATAGCGAAGAAAGGGCTTATCTCAAGGATATCCAAAAGCTCATTCGACAGCAGATACCCGTCATCGACAACCACCCCTACCCTTCGGAAGACGGCGCTCCATTGCCCGCCCCGATTGCCGTAGCGCCATCAAAACCCGCACAGCGGCCCACTACCGAGCCTAAATCGCAATCCAGGCCGCAGGCCCGCGCGCAAGGCCAGCCTGCAACGGGCCAATCGCCAAGGCCCGCAGGCCAGAGCGGAAGCGCGCCCAAGAAAAAACGCAGGTGGTACGGCAGCAAAGCCCGATAGGCCGGCCATTTCCATCACTTTTTTATCTTTGCCGCGCAAAAAAAGCGTCATGCAAGCAGTACGTCAATTGATTGAAGCCGCCTGGGAAGACCGCGGCCTGCTCAAAGAAAAAACAACCCGCGAAGCCATCTACTACGTGCTCAGTCAGCTCGATCAGGGCCAGTTGCGCGTAGCCGACCCCCCGGCCGATGGCGCCGGCGAATGGACCGTAAACGAGTGGGTAAAAAAGGCCGTTGTGCTGTTCTTCCCCATTCAGCAGATGGAAACCATAGAGCTGGGTCCACTGGAGTTTTACGATAAAATTCCACTCAAGCGCAACTACGAGCAGTTGGGCGTAAGGGTTGTGCCCCATGCCATAGCCCGCTACGGCTCTTTTTTGGAGCGAGGCGTCATTCTTATGCCCAGCTACGTCAACATCGGCGCATGGGTAGGCAGCGGCACTATGGTGGATACTTGGGCCACGGTGGGCAGTTGCGCCCAGATCGGCCGCAATGTACACCTCAGCGGCGGCGTAGGTATAGGCGGCGTGCTGGAGCCCCCGCAGGCGGCGCCTACCGTCATTGAAGACGACTGCTTTATTGGCTCCCGCTGTATCGTAGTGGAAGGCGTTAGGGTAGAAAAGGAGGCTGTGCTGGGCGCCAATGTGGTGCTTACCAAAACGACCCGCATCATTGATGTCAGCGGGCCGGAGCCTGTAACTTATCAGGGCAGAGTGCCTGCGCGCTCGGTGGTTATACCCGGGTCGTATACCAAGGACTTCCCCGCAGGCCAGTATCAGGTACCCTGCGCCCTCATCATTGGCCAACGTACCGAAAGCACCGATAAAAAAACCAGCCTCAACGCCGCCCTGCGCGACTACAACGTAGCGGTATAAGGCGCCCTCTATAAGCTTATGAAATACCTGATCGCAGGCTTAGGCAACATCGGCGCCGAATACGCCAATACCCGCCACAACATTGGCTTTCTGGTGGTGGATGAGCTGGCGCGCGCCCACGATGCCAAGTGGCGCACCGACCAATTGGGCGATGTAGCCGAGTTTCGGCATAAGGGCCGGATATTCGTACTGCTGAAACCGTCGACCTACATGAACCGCAGCGGCAAGGCCGTTCGGTTCTGGTTGCAAAAGGAAAAAATCCCCAAAGAAAACCTGCTGGTGGTGCTCGACGACCTCAACCTGCCCTTCGGCAAAGTGAGGCTGAGGGGCAAGGGCAGCGATGGCGGTCATAACGGCCTGAAGGACATCGACCAGATCACTGGCGGCAACGACTATGCCCGGTTGCGCATTGGCATTGGCCGCGAGTTTCATCCGGGTCAACAGGTTAATTATGTGCTGGGCGAGTGGGACCGGGAAGAGCAAAACAACCTGCCCGAACTGCTGAAAACCGCCGGAGAAGCTGTAAAAAGCTTTGCCAGCATAGGGCTGGCACATACCATGAACCAGTACAACAAATAAGGGTGTGCCCAATGTCGGGGGGGGGATATCATTTTAACAAACCCACATTTTAACACTTTCTTAACTATCTTTTTTGTCGCTCTCCCGTTGAGCAATCATTGTTGAAGGAAGAGTTGGTCAAAGGCACTCGCATGATAGGGTCTTTTGTCCAAACAAATAGCACTGAATAACACATGAAGAAGGGATGGGGCTTTGTAGCCACGAGTATCGTACTGATTTTGGGAGTAGGTTACCTATTCGCTGAACTGACGAAAGAAGATACCGTACTTCAGGGAAAAACATCGGCTGCCTGGGCGATGAATGACGCTTCGGGGCCGGCTTTGGCCACGGGCAAATGGGCTTTAGGGCGGCTCTGGAAAATCTTCTCCAGCGCCGACCGAACCCAAGCCATCGTAGCGCCCGCTTCTGATGCCGATCGGGATCAGCAGATCAGGGATTTCCGCGAGGCGGCAACGAGCATGACGCTGCTAAGCAATAAAAACCTGCCGCTGGCTTCGGGCAGCCACTATTGGGTGGCTTCGGCGCCGGGCCATTCCTTCCCCGCCTTTTTGGCCTCTGCCGCCCGCTTTGCTTCGGTACAGGAGTTGAGCTGGACGGAGGGCAACATTCCCGCAGACTCGCCGGTTAAACCTGGCGAAACCCTCATTTTTTTAGTTGAGTCTTTCGGCGACGCCCGCGACTCAGCCCACTGGTGGGAAGCCTGCCGCGAATTGGGCCGCCGCCATCCCGTCATACTGGTACACTTTGGCGCTGCGCGCGGCTTGCAAAGCGCCGATGAATCGCTGACGCTGCTCCACCTTCCTCAGCGCAACGACTGGGCAGAAGATGTAGCCGCCCAAGCCCTTTTTGGCGGAGTAGCCATTAAAGGAAGACTCCCCTACCGCATCAATGCGCATTTTGCGGCGGGGCATGGCATCGAACAACCCCAGATCAGGTTGCAATATGCCATGCCGGAGCTCGAAGGCGTAGACCGCGAACAGCTCTCCGAAATTGACGCCATCGTTCAGCAGGGCATCAGCAGGCGCGCCATGCCCGGCGCTCAGGTGCTGGTAGCCAAAGGAGGTAAAATCATTTATGAAAAATCTTTTGGCCATCATACCTATGCCGGCGTGCAGCCCGTAGTCTCCAGCGATCTTTACGATCTTGCCTCATTGACCAAGGCGGTGGGCGCCACCTTAGCCGTGATGCGCCTCTATGACCAAAACCACCTCAACCTCAACGACCGGTTGCGCTCTTATCTGGGCCAATACCAGCACACAGGCATACAATACCTGAAAATTCAGCATCTGCTGGCCCACCACAGCGGCCTACAGGCCAACCTGCCCGTGGCCGACATGATGGATCAATCCAACCCGCTTTCTGCCCGGCAGGACGAAACTTATTCTTGGGCGCTGGGCAAAGGCGTTTTTCTCAACACCCAACTGCGCACTTCGCTGTTAGAAGCAATAAAAGGCGTTTCATTAGATAAAAAACCGGGGCTTCGCTACAGCGATGTCAACTTTGTGCTGTTGCAGCAAGTGGTCGAGTCTGTGGCAAAACAGCCCCTTGACAAATACCTCGACGCCCGGTTCTTTGGCCCGATGGGGCTGCATCGGATCGGCTACAGGCCCACCTTCCGCTGGCCCCTTACGGAAATTGTACCCACAGCAGTAGATCAGGAATGGCGAGGCGGGCTGGTTCATGGCTTTCCCCATGACGAAGGCGCTTTTTTGCTGGGCGGCGTAGCGGGCAACGCCGGTTTGTTCAGCAATGCCGCCGATGTAGCCGCTGTCTTTCAGATGCTGCTCAATGGCGGAAGCTACAATGGCAAAAACTTTCTGCAACCCGAAACGGTAGCCTATTTCACCCGCTCCAACGGATACAACTATCGGGCGCTGGGCTTCGACCGCCTAACGGCCGGTTATCGGGAAGTGATTGAGGCCGGCGCATCGCCTTATACTTTTGGCCATACGGGCTTTGCCGGTGTTTGCGCCTGGGCAGACCCCGAAAATGATCTGGTGTTTGTTTTCCTCACCAACCGGATTCACCCCACTCCCGACAACGAGAAGTTCCTGCAAATGAAACTGCGCACCCGCGTGCATCGCGCCATCTATAAGGCGCTCGGCAGCTATCAGGCATTGCCTATGTCTTAGCGCCTATTCCATGATTGCAATTTTCCGAATCAGGGCATGGCGGGCGTTGCGCAATTGCAGCGCATACATACCTGCCGGCAACCCGGTTATAGCCAACGGCTGAGGCGTATCGCCGCTAAGGCTATCCCATTGCTTTAGCATTCGCCCGTTGAGGTCGTATAAGGTGGCGGCGTAACGCCCGTCTACAGCCCAGCTCACCGTAATCTCCTGGCTGGCCGGATTGGGAAACACCCGCGCATCGGGCGCCTCCGCTACTGTATTTAATCCTACGATTCCCTCGGTAGTGATGTTGGTTTGGAAGAACTGTAAGCCTCCGCGCTGATTGCCTACCAGCAGGTCCAATTGGCCATCATTGTTCCAGTCGGCCATTACCGGGCAGGTTTGGCTACCGGCATTAAGCCCGGCAAAGGTCTCTTCGATCAGGGAAAAAGTGCCGGTCAGGTTGCCCAACACATCGCCGTACCACTCCAATCGGCCCGTATTGGTTCCCGTCAGTACTTGTACCTGCTGACCATAATCGAGAAACCAGGGCGCAGCGTAGCCAATGGTGGACCCGGGCACGCGGGTATCTACGCCGCCCATGAGTTGAATGTTGGGGGATACCGAAAAATCGCTGTTGAACATGGGCTGAGTGGGCGTGCCCTGATTCTGAAAGTAGTTGAGGTTGCCCGAGCGCTCGCCGACCACCAGATCCATCAGTCCGTCGCGATTGAGGTCAATGAGGCGGGGAATGCTGGCCTGCCCAATGGAAATGTTCATATAGCTGTACTGCACAGGGCCAAAAGCCAGCGGCTGACCGGCGCCGGCGGTATTCTGCGCATAGAATAACCTGCCGTTTTGCTCGCCTACAAGCAGATCGAGGTCGCCGTCGCTGTCTAAATCGCCAAAGGCCGGCGCAAACCAGAAAGAGCTGTTGCTGTATTGGCTGAAGCCTAAGTAGTCGTCGTCTACAAGCTCAAAGGCAGGATCGGTAGGCGTGCCCACGTTTTTGAACAGCAGCAGGCGGGCATCCTTATTGCCGCTTATCTGAAAGAAGGAGTTGTTGCCTACTACGATGTCGAGCAGGCCGTCGGCGTTGTAATCGACGGGGAAAGGCAAGGCGCCTGTACCGAGGTCGATCATCTCATCCACTAACCAGCGTCGGGTGAGGAGTGAAAAGTCGGGCTGCCCATCAGTCCCCGTATTCTCATATAGCCATAGGCATTCTACATCCTGAGAACCGCCTTTTTGGTTGGGCGCCGCCAGCATATCTCGATGGCCGTCGCCGTCTACATCTACATAAAAGGAAGCGGGGAAATAGATGAGCTCGGCGGGTACGTTATAACTGGGGTATATTAAATCCTGATCGACAAACCAAGCATTGGCGCAGTTGCCGCCATTGGTTAGGAAGTTGAGGTGGACATAGCTCAAATCGCCCAATACAAGGTCTTTGTCGCCATCGTTATCGGCATCAAAGGTGAGTAAGGTTGAACCCGCATGCCGAAAGGTTACTGCTTCGCCTCCGCCGCCCTGAAAATTTCCGGAGCATCCGTTGGCGGTAGGAGAAAGATCGACCTGATTGCCGCCTATGCCGCTTTCGTAGAAGCCGCCCCAGCAGTCGTCGGCCAGCCGATAGATGAGGCTGTCCCGGCCATAGCCCATCTCCACGGAAAAGTTTTTGTAGAGCTCGGCATAACCGCCATTGATGTTGAAGGTAGCCATATCGAGGTCGCCATCGCAATCGAGATCATCAACGGCGGGGTAATCGATGGCACTGATGTAAAGTTGGGTTTCGCCTCCGGTTTGAAGGGGTATGTAAATGAGATTCAGCGGATTGTCGAAATTGTAACGACTAAAGGCTATTTTATTATCGGAGGTATAATAGCCCCGGTATACGCGCACTCCCGAAAAAGGCGCATCGCCATAGGCAAAGATGTCTTCTATGCCATCGCCATTGTAGTCGCGCAGCAGCACCCAATCGGTGAGGGGCGGAAACTGCGCTTCCCATTGCGGAGCGTATACATAAAACGGTTGGCCGGGCTGGCCCTGGTTTTCAAAAAACAACTGCACGTTGCCCGTCCGGTCGAAAATATAGAGGTCTTGCAGGTTGTCGTTATTGAGATCTATGGCGCATACCTGAGGGTTGTTTAGCCCGCCGGCAAAGGGATAGCGCAGGGCTCGCCCATCGATGCTTACGGCCGGCTGCCAGGGCGAAAGCTGAATGGAAGACTGGGCAAAAACAGCGCTCAAAGAAAACAGCATGGCAACAAATACGACGATGGGGCGCATAAATGATTCTTTTTTGGCAAAGTAACAAAACCGCGCATTATGATGCGTTTATTCCGGCTGCCTTTTCTGGCAAGCGGGCTTACATTAATGGGCATTATATCAAGCGTTGACGACCGGACCAGGGGGTGAAGCGGTATGGCTACGGCCGCTGACGCCCCCCAAAGGGCGGCAGTGGCCGTGGCCATAATAGCGGAACACCCGGCGCCGCGCAGGCTGTTATTCGGAGGTAAATGATATGCGGCGGGGCCCATAAAAAAAGAAATACAACGACTGCCCCAGATTGTGGCGGGATGCGGCAACCTTGGCGGGCTTCCGGGCGTCTTGATTAAACAACCACAAAATATGCAAACCACACCGCGCAAGGTCATTTTGTACATTGCCATGAGCCTCGACGGCTATATTGCTAAGGAAGACGGCGACCTGGCTTTTCTAAACAGCGTGAGCGCACCGGGCGAAGACTACGGCTATGCCGCGTTTCAGTCGGAGGTGGATACCCTCATCTGGGGGCGCAAGACGTATGATATGGTGCTGTCGTTTGGCATCGACTTTCCTCATGCCGACAAGGCTTGTTATGTGTGGTCGGGGAGCCGCACGGGCAGCGATGAGCATGTGACCTATGTGGCCGACCTGCCGGCGCTGGTACATGAACTAAAGGCAAAACCCGGCAAGCACATCTACTGCGATGGAGGAGCCGAAGTAGTGACCGAGCTGCTGCGCCACGGCCTCATCGACGAGCTGCGGGTATCGGTAATCCCACATCTGTTGGGCGGAGGCGTCCGGTTGTTTAAGGAGGGGCTGCCCGAACAGGCGCTGAAGTTCAGGGGAAGTGCGAGCTATCCCTCGGGGCTGGTACAACTTTGGTATACCCGACCCGAGGCAGATAATGCCGCTACTCCTCAGCCTCAAACCCCTTAAACAACCGCCAAACGTCGTCTTTGGGCAGATCGGCCTTGATGAAGATGGGCTCCTTGCGCACCGGATGCACGAAGGCTAAGGAGCGGCAATGCAGGTGTATGTTGCCGTCTTCGTTGGGATGAGGGAAACCGTACTTGAGGTCGCCTCGGATGGGGCAGCCGATGCGGGCCAATTGGGCGCGTATCTGGTGGGGCCGTCCGGTAAGGGGGTTCACCTGAAGTAAAATCTGCTGGCCTACCCGGCCGAGCATTTCGTAGGTCAGCTCCGAGCGCTTGGCGTCGGGATGCCTGCGACTCGGCTGGTCGAGCGCCAGCACCTTATTTTTTTCGCGGTCTTTATCGAGGTAGTGCACGAGGGTTCCGCTCAGGGGGTCGGGCTGTACATTGGCTATAGCCCAGTAGGTTTTTTGTACCTCGCGTTGCTGGAAAAGCTCATTCATACGCGCCAGAGCCTTACTGGTGCGGGCAAAAAGCAACACGCCGCTGACGGGGCGGTCGAGGCGGTGAATGACGCCGAGGAAAACATCGCCGGGCTTGTCGTAGCGCAATTTGATGTACTCCTTGACGTTCTCCGAAAGCGGCAGGTCGCCGGTTTGGTCGCCCTGAACCAGAAATCCCGCCGGCTTGTTTATTGCAATCAGGTGGTTGTCTTCAAACAATATTTGCAACTGTACGCTCATGATCCGAGTGATATAAAGCCACAAAAGTATGAAAATATCCCTGGGCTACTCTCCTTGCCCAAACGATACCTTTATTTTTGATGCCTTAGCCCACGGCAAAGTGGATACGGAAGGCCTTGAATTCGACATTCGGCTGGCCGATGTAGAAGCGCTCAACCGTTGGGCTTTTGCCGGCGAGCTCGACGTTACAAAACTGAGTTACCACGCTTTTGCACACCTGCGGGGCAGCTACGCCCTGCTGGATGCAGGCAGCGCGCTGGGAAGAAACTGCGGCCCGCTGCTCATTGCCCGACGCCCGCTTTCGGAAGCCGGGCTGGCCGATGCCCGTGTCGTCATTCCCGGCCGGTATACGACGGCCAACTTCTTGCTGAGCTTAGCCTATCCTCAGCTCAGGCATAAAGAGGAGCTGGTTTTTTCGGCCATTGAAGACGAAGTGCTCAGCGGCCGCGCTGATGCCGGGCTGATCATTCATGAAAACCGCTTTACCTATGCGCAGAAGGGGCTGATCAAAATAGCCGATCTGGGCGAATGGTGGGAAGGCAGCACCGGCTACCCCATACCGTTGGGCGGCATCGTAGTCAAGCGCAGCCTGCCGGCCGAAGTGCAGCAAAGAATAGAGCGGGTGCTGGCGCGAAGCGTAGCTTTCGCCTTAGACAACCCCCAAGAAGCCGCGCCCTATGTGCGGGCGCACGCTCAGGAGATGGACGAAGAGGTGATGTATGCCCACATTGAACTGTATGTCAACGACTTTACACGCACCTTAGGCGCAGAGGGTCGCAGCGCCATAGCTTATATGATGCGAAGAGCGGAGGAATTGGGCGTTATTGCGCCCGCAAGCGCTCCGCTCTTCGTCAGCGACTAACCTACAAATTCGGCTGAGGCGTAGTGCGCAGGTAGGGCTTGTGCTTGGTAAAGCCCTTCGGAAACTTCTTCTCAGCTTCCTCATCGCTGATGGCCGGCGCAATAACCACATCCTGGCCGGCGCTCCAATCTACGGGCGTAGCCACGCTGTAGTTGTCGGTGAGCTGAAGGCTGTCAATAACCCGCAAGATTTCCAGGAAGTTCCGGCCTGTGCTCGGCGGGTAGGTCATGGTAAGGCGTATCTTCCGCTTGGGGTCGATGACGAATACCGTACGCACGGTGAACTTCTCGGTGGCATTGGGGTGAATCATGTCGTAGAGCTGCGCCACACTGCGGTCTTCATCGGCAATGATGGGGAAATTCATCGAAATGCGCTGGGTCTCTTCTATGTCTTTAACCCATTCAAAGTGGCTGTCCAGGGGGTCGACGCTGAGGGCGATGACCTTGACGTTGCGCCGGGCAAACTCCTCTTTCAGCGCCGCCGTACGGCCCAATTCAGTGGTACATACCGGCGTGAAATCGGCCGGATGAGAATAGAGTACTACCCAGGCATCGCCGGCCCAGTTGTAAAAATCAATCTCGCCTTCCGTAGTTTTTGCCTGGAAGTTGGGGGCTTGATCGCCAAGACGTAATGACATGGTTTTGCTTTTTTATATCGTTATTAAAATACTTCCGTACCGGGCAGGGCATAGCTCCGGCCGGCCAGCCCGTTGAGCGGCGGCGGCTTGGGCCGGCTGCGCGAGGCTACAATGCCCTGCTGTAAAAACTCGGCCAAATGGCGGGCAATCAGGGGCGTTTCCACCAAAAAGCCATCGTGACCCAGGTTGCTGTGAATGACCTCCAACTGCGCCAAGGGCAGACAGCGCGCCAACAACGCCTGCTCTTCAATGGGGAAGAGCACATCGCTGTGAATGCCCACTACTAAAGTGGGTATGCGCAATGACCCCAATACCGCTTCCAAACTACCCCGACCCCGACCCACATGGTGGCTGTCCATACTGCGCGACAGGCTGAAGTAAGCCCACGGATCAAAGCGCAGCCAGAGCTTGTAGCCCTGATAGCGCTGGTAACCCGCCACCCTGAACTGGTCGAGTTTGCCATCATCAGGATCCGTTTGGGTGAGCGCATAGGCGTCGTAATGGCGGTAAGACAACATAGCTATAGAACGGGCCGCCTCTAAGCCGCGTCGCCCGGCTTCCGGCACATGGGCGTATAGCGTAGGGTCGGCCAACAGGGCCATGCGCTGGGCTTCATTAAAAGCAATGCCCCAAGCCGAATGCCGGGCATTGGTAGCCAACAAACACAACTTCTCAAACAGCCGGGGCCGCAACAACGCCCACTCCAGCGCCTGCTGCCCGCCCAACGAGCCGCCTACCAGCAGATGTATGCTGCGAATGCCCAGATATTCGCGCAGCAGATCATGGGCCCGGGCCATATCCCTTATCGTGATGAGCGGCCACTGCCTGCCATAAACCTCCCCCGTAGCCGGGTTGTAGTCGCGGGGGCCCGTAGAGCCATAACAGCCCCCCAGTACGTTGGCGCATACCACGCAGTAGGCTTCATCGTTGAGCAACGCCCCGGGCCCCGCCAACCCCTCCCACCACGACAGCGGGTCGGCGTTGCCCGTAAGGGCATGACATACCCACACCACCCGGTCGGGTTGCGCTTCCAGCGAGCCGTAAAGGGTATACGCTATGCGCAGCTCGGGGAGCACAGCGCCGCACTCAAGCGGAAAAGGATGGTTAATGTGGAGGTAACGTATCACGAATACTGATTTCTTCTTTGCTAAAACCCCTCAGGGAACAATGAGGTTGCCCCAACTGATCACTTTGATGTACCGCGCGTCGGCAGGTTTTGGGCATAAGGGCCTGAATAACCCAATTCGTATATGCCCAAAACTTGGCAGCGCATACTGTAAAAATACGCCCCTTCAACAAGGCCAGTGACCGCCAAATGGGAAAAGTAAAGAAGAGCAGGCAGCCGACCGGACGCCTTCGCGGAGGGTGCGGCCCAAAGCCGCCAGTATAGGTAATACATGCATAATCCGTTGATTTTATAGTCCCGGCAGTAAAATACCCGCCCGGCAGGATTTGGCACCGGGCGCCGCTTTGGCGAGGTTGCCAGGGATTCACAGAGCCTGTTCTCTCCTCCCTTCGTTATAAAATCAATCTACCCCGATAGAATAAGTATAGATTGTGCAGCAAATATACGCCCACTGCGCTCATTTTGTCAAGGGTATGGCCGCTATTTTTGAAAAAAGATTTGCCTTAAGGAGCTTGTGTTATTTTTTTTTAGGGGGCCCGCCGCATAGCGTTTACCTCCGAATAACAGCTTGCGCGGCGCCGGGTGTTCCGCTATTATGGGCCGGCATTAGGTTTATCTTCAGCTTTAGCGCAAAGCCCGGCCGGCCCATACCGCTGCACCCCCTGGGCCAGACAACAGGAGCATTTGGCCGGGGCTGCGCCGGAGGGGGGGGTTATGGGTGTTGGGGGTGTTGGGGTGCGCCAAAGCCCTAAAAAAACGCCCTGTGAAGACGCAATGCATCTCCACAGGGCGTGAACAAGTTGTATATAGTTCTCCAAGTCAGGATGAGTGAAAAATGGACGCCGCTATTTTTTCGGCTGGCAAGGCAAAAAACGTAGACATAGCCTGAGCTATGGCGAGGCTTTTTAACGCCGCCAGACGGAAAACGAGCAAGTCAAGATGCACAAATCTTGGCTTGGAGAACATATGTGTATACAGTTCTCCGGAATCCTGGCCTGGAGAACCATAAACAAGCGCTTATTCGATGATCACCGTCTGCGTAGCCTGGGCCTGGCCGCTGGCCAACTGGAGGCGATAAGCCCCCGCAGGTAAGGTCGCCACGGGTATGGTCACGGTCTGGCTTTGCACCTGCCCAAGGTCGAGGCGCAGCACCTCGGCGCCAAGGCTGTTGAAGAGGCGCAACTGCGCATGATCGAGCACTTCAGGAGCGCTGATCTGCACCTGAAGCGCATCGCTGGCAGGGTTGGGGAAAACCTTCATCCCTGCGGCCAGCGCCTGATCGTCGACGCCCACCAGGTTACAGATTACGCAATAGGCAAAGCAAACGACCGGCAGTGTAGCGTCGGCTTCGCCGGCACTGTAGAAGCGATCGCCAAATTCGCCGGTGGTACAGTTGTTCCCGATGCTGGTATTGATGCTCTCCCAGCCGTCGGGGCCATTTTTGAACTTGTACGTAACCTCGGTATTTTGCACGATCGGAACCGTAACGGTATAGATGCCGTCGGCATTGGGGTCGCTCATGGCCACATTCTGGAAGTCGCTGAAGCTGCCCGCCAGGAATACTCCGCCCGGATCAGCGCCGGCTATAGACATATCCACCTGGAAAGTGACATCTACAGTCAGCGGATCAAAAATGAGCTCCCAGATAAAGGCATCGCTCGACCAGCCATTATCCCACTCAATGAGGTAGGTGACGCCGGCCGTTACAGGCACGTTAGGCAGGAATGACATTACGTCTCCGCCACAGCCATCATCATTGGCGCCTACCAGCGTGAGGCCGTCGAAGGTAGTGCAATCGCCCGTATATACCCATACGCGGGTATCGCTGGCGGCGCCTTCGCAGGAGGTAATGGTCATCAGGCCATCGGTTGCAGGCGTGAAGCTGTACCACTCCGTATTGGCATAAGGCGTGGGCGTACGTCCCTGACTGGTTGCGCCAATGGTGGGGCCCGTCACAGCAGCATCGCCCGTAAACTCATTGATGTCGTACTCGCCCGGCTGAATGGGAAGAGCCGTCTGGCAGAAGTCGCCCACTTCCGGCTCGGTAGTATTGAGCTCAATAGTAAATTGGAAGCCCGTGCGATCCCAGATGTCGTCCCATAAGATGTAATAAGTAGTGCCGGCCGTCACGATGGCCTCGCGGTAGGAGGCATATTCGTCTCCGTCGCCCAGATCGCACTGGTCGTCATTGACGCCCACGATGCGCAGGTCATGGCATTCGCCGCTGAGTATCCAGCCGCGGGTATCGGCGCCGCCGCCGCAACTGGAAAGGCTGATCCAGCCGTCCTCGGCCGGAGTGTACGTAAACCAGTAGCCCGAGTAGCCTGTAGAGTAATCGCCGGCCAGATCAAGGGCCGCGCCATAGCAGCCCAGCTCGGGTACGGTATGCGTTCCTTCCGAAATGGACTGGGCGGTATAGCAATACTGGCCTTCGCCGGCTTCGGGTATCTGCACGAATGAAACGTTGTCGAAATACCAAACGTGATTGGTATTGATCGGATAGAAGTTGATGGCCGAAAGCTGATTGAGATCAAATGGCGCCGAGGCATTGGTTACGCCGTCGCTGAACTTCCAGGCAGCTACCGGACGGTCGTTGATCAGCATGCGCGCCTCGTCGTTATCGAGGTCGAAGAAAAATTGCACGCGGAACCACTCAGCGGCCGGATAAGTAAACGCTATCTCGCTGCTTTCATCGTCGTAAAGAGCCAGGCGGCCTGTTTCATCTCCGTCGAAGAATACATCTGCGGCCCAGAAACCCGCCGAAGCCGTCGGCAGTTGGTGTTGTATATTAAAGTAAGCTAAGCGACTGGAGTCGATGTACTGATCCCACGACAACCAATAGTGGCCTTCCGTGCGGTCGCCCAGCAGCAGCAGCACGTCCTGAGCGTTGGGGTTGCCCACTATCTTGAACGACTGCAAGCCTGCGGCAGCCTGCTCGGTAGTTACAACTGCCGATTGGGTAGCCCCCGGCCAGGCGCTCCAGTGTGCGGCCTGCCCCAGTACGTTGGAGTTGTCGGCGTAGGTCTCGGCCCCGTCAACGGTGATTTCAAAAGGATCGTCGCAGTCGGTCACAGAAAATACGCATTGCCCGCAACCGCTGAAGCATACGGCAGGCAGATCAGTATCGCCGCCTACAATGAGGGGGCGCACATTTACGCCAAGGGTGGTAGCCAGGCCACAGTCGCCAGGCACCGTTTCAAAGTTGCCAGGATCCAGCGCCCCATTTATAAAGAAGTAGCCAATGGTATCCAACACCGTCAGGGCAGCCGAACCCGTCCAGATGCCATCTCCATCGGCATCCGTAAGGGGCGCCACTTGCACTTCTGCCGGAATATCGGCGCCCGGGGCCGCATAGGCCACCGATACGCCGGCGGAGCCTACGGTTTGCAGGCTCATATCCACGGCAAAGTTGACGGTAGCCTGCGGCAGAGCCCCCTCGCTGAGCGTAAAGTCGAAGCCACTAAAATCCCAGCGGTCATCCCAATAGATGTAATACGCCTGGCCAGCCTGGGCCACAAACGACAACTCTGAGGCAAAATCGGCCGAAGGATCGCAGTCGTCGTGTACCCCCAGCAGGGTGAGTGTGGCGCAGTCGGGCCCTGTGATGATGGCCAAGCGAGAGTCTACGGGCTGGCCGCAGGAGCTCACCGTAGCCAGCACATTAGAAGTGGGCACATAACGGTACCACTTGGCATTAGAGTTGTTGTCAAGCAGCCCGGATACAAATACCGACCCAAAGCCCGCCGTTATGGGCGCTACGCTATGCGTGCCCGGCGCAATGTCGATGGCCGTAGCGCATACCTCCCCGGCTGCCGGCGGAATGGGCGTGGGGTCAATGGCAGCCATAGCGCCCGCTAAGTCTGCGCGCAGCGTTTGGCAGGTGGCATAAGACACCATCATAGAGGGGATGGTGATCTGGGGCGCCAGCGGATCATCCGCAGCGAACCCCATTGCATTGGCCTTATGCGGAAAATCGGGGTTGTTATTGCATACCACTACGGCAATGGCGCCGCTCTGCTGGGCATTATATACCTTGGCTGTAAAGCCGCAGGTGCCGCGGTCGATGAGGGCAATGGCGCCCGTGAGGCTGACGGTAGAGGCCGTGCAGCCATTCGCGGGGTCGGCAGCTACTAAGGGGCCGCTAACAGGCGCCTCAATGGCCGGACCAAACGTGGAGCCTAAGCCGGGATAATCACCGGCAATAGCAGCCGGCGCCGATACGCTCAGCGATACTTGTGCCAAAGCGGTTTGAAGCGTCAGGCTCAATAGCCCGACAAAGAAAAAGGTAATGAAGCGATTGATGTGTTTCATCATACCAGTTTTTGGTTCAGAATGATAATTACCTGTTACAATTTAATCCATTTTTGCTCGCTCTTCCCCGAAGCGATCACGGCCTCTACGAAGCGCATACCCCGCAAGCCATCGGCCACGGTGGGAAAGTCGAGGTGAAGTGGGTCGGGGGTCTCCCCTGCCCCGCGCGCCCGAATGCAACGGGCTACATTGCGGTAGATATTGGCAAAAGCCTCTAAGTACCCTTCCGGGTGGCCGGCAGGCAGCCGGGCGGCAGCCTGCGCCGCCGCAGAAAGCCCTACGCTACCCGTGCGCAAATGCTGTACGGGCCGATCGAGCCATTTTACCACTAAGGTATTGGGCTCCATCTGCCGCCATTCTATGCCGCCTTTTTCGCCATAGACCTGTATCGTGAGGCCGTTTTCTTCTCCGGCGCTGATCTGGCTGGCGTACAGCAGTCCGCGGGCGCCATTGCTGAAACGCAGCAGCACATTGCCGTCATCATCAAGCCGACGGCCCGGCACCAAAGCCGAAATATCGGCGCAAAGCTCGCTGATGTGCAGCCCCGTGATGTACTCGGCTAAGTTTTCGGCATGGGTGCCTATATCGCCCATCGCGCCGGCTATGCCCGATCGGGCAGGGTCGGTGCGCCAGCCTGCCTGCTTGGAGTCGGTATCTTCCAATTTGGTGCTCAGCCATCCCTGCGGGTAGGCGGCCACCACCTTCCGGATGGCGCCCAACTCCCCGGCAGCGATCATGGCCCGAGCCTGCTTCACCATCGGGTAACCCGTATAGTTGTGGGTGAGCGCAAACAGTTGGCCCGTTTTTTCCACCAGCGCTACCAATTCCCGAGCTTCATCTATGGAAAAACACAGCGGCTTGTCGCATACCACGTGAAAACCGCTTTCCAAGGCCAGCTTCGCCGGACCATAGTGCTGGTGATTGGGGGTTACGATGCTCACAAAGTCCATGCGGTCGCCTTCGGGCAATTCCTGCTCACGGGCTATCATCTCCTGATAGCTGCCGTATACCCGGTGTCCGGGCAGGTAGAGATCCTCTCCCGACAGTTTCGATCGCTCGGGGTCGCTGCTAAAAGCGCCGCAAACGAGTTCGATCTCACCATCTAAGGCAGCGGCCATGCGGTGTACGGCGCCAATAAAAGCGCCCCGGCCGCCGCCAATCATGCCCATGCGAATTTTTCGCCGACTATTGGGGGTCGTCGTCATGAAGTTAAAGTGTATGGCTGTTTTATATGATCATTTTGTTACCGACTATTCAGGTCTATGCTTTCCACCGTACTGTTCATGCGGCTCTTCTCGGCCATAAAGCCCATGAGGTGGCTCTCCATAGACGCGTCGAGGGTGGAAGTAAGCAGAGAGGGGTCTTGCTCTGCCACCGCCCGCAGCCAGTCGCGCATCAAGCCCCAGTCGCCGCCGCCATGCCCCGAGTCGATGGCCGTAGCTTCCTTTACATTCCACTTCACCTGTTCGCCGGTGCGGAAGTTGGTGATCAGCAGGTCCGACTCGTCGCCTACCAAATCGCCCATAGCGCCCATGATGCGGGTGCGGCGCCCGTGGTAATGCGTAAAAGCCTCCATACTGAAGTTGGCCGTTACCCCGTCCTCAAACGCTAAGGATACAATCTGGTGATCCAGCACATCGTTATCGCAGCGGTATACACAGCGGCCATAGGGGCCTTCGCGCAACTCTTTCATAATGGCGTCGCCATGCTGCGCCTTATCTTCAGGCAGGTCGAAGTGATGCAGCCAGGTGCGCTCGCGGTAGTAGATGCGCAGGGCCGAGTAAGGGCAATCCTTTTCCGCAGCGCAGCCGTCGGTACAGCGGGCCGTGCTGCCTTGGGGGGCGTTAGCAGCCTTAAACCACTTGAGACTGCCAAAAGAAGCGACCTGCTTGCAACTGCGCCCCATCCACCAGCGCATAATGTCGAGGTCGTGGCAGGATTTGGCCAGCAAAATCGGATTGGTATCGGCTGCGCGCCGCCAATTGCCCCGCACAAACGAATGCGACATGTGCACATGCTGTATGGGCTCAAAGTGCTGCATACTCACCAGCTCGCCCAGCACCCCCGAGTCGATCACTTCTTTCACCTTGCGGTAGTAAGGCGAGTAGCGGAGCACATGACATACGGCCACAATGCGGTTGTGCCGCTTGGCCTGGTCTAGTATGTCGCGGCACTCCTGCCACGTCTGGGCTATGGGCTTCTCCAGCAGCACATCATACCCCATGGCCAACGCCTTCATAGCCGGGCCATAATGCAGGTGGTCGGGCGTAGTGATGATCACTGCATCGGCAAATTTAGGCCGCTCAAAAACGTGCTCCCAGGTCACAAAGCGGCGGTCGGCCTCAATAGCGTGCTTTTGCCCATAGCGCTCCTGCCGCAGCGGTATGGGCTCCGCCACGCCTACTATATCCAGCTCTTCGGGATGCTTTAGCGCATAATTGCCATATACATTGCCCCGGTTGCCGGCGCCCAACACAATCGCCGTGAGCTTGCGCGAAGGCGCAGGCAGGGTCTGATAATCAAAATCGTAGTTCAAAGCCCGCAGCGGCGACGCCTGCACAGCAGAGCCCACGGCCGCTAAACCCAACATTTGCAGCAGCCTGCGCCTGGTCCATTCGGTTGACATAGCATTTTGATTTTGCGTAAACAACAGCAAGCCGGGCAACCACCCGGACTACGGCGGGCTATTATCGGAATAATTCTGAACTTTCGGGGTATTTGCCAAATATTTTTTTGAATAAGCGCATTTTAGACAGGAGCAGGTGGAGCGGTTCTATAGTTTTTCAAGTTAAGATGAGTGAAAATTGACGCCTCTATTTTTTAGACTGGCAAGGCAAACCTCTGTGTTCCCAATTCCGCATCAAACTTAACGTAATAAAATATATTTAATACAGCCTACTACAGGTATACCACCCTGTCTTTTCCAAAAAAATTATTTATAAAAAGCTGCCGATGCCCGATGTCTAAACTACTTTAACCTGTAAGTGTTATTACATCTAAATTCATGCTATGAAGAATTTTCATTTCAGTCGGAAATTCTCTTTTAAAGAGAAAGCAGGCCTTAAATTTGAATGGTCAACTAATGTCTCTATTACATCTCATTCTACGCCAAAAGACACTATCTGGTTTATGCTTTAACCTTGAAAAGATCAATCGATGAGTGAGAAATCGGGGTAGCTTTCCTGAAGCTACTCCGATATATCTCGAATATGTTTCTTTTACGACCTTTCCTTAACCGGGCAGGTATTGATGCCCACCAAAGTATAGAGCGGGCAGAAACTCACAAGACTGGTAAGTACAAAGACGCCCGCTAAGGCCAGCAGAACAATGCCCAGCGTGCCGCTGACGATGTTGCCGAAATACAAGCCGGCCACTACGGCGGCAATGATGATGCGAACGATCCGATCGATGTTGCCCATGTTCTTTTTCATAGTACGAAAGATGAGTTGGTTAATGATTGACAAGCCATTGAATACCATACACCGTCGCTCCAACCAAGCTTATGCATAGCGCGCATACCAGCAGCAACTTTAGCCATAGCGGAAGGTTCTTCATGGTTGAGTATGGTCGTTTAACGGCATCAAAATTAAGCCCCCGCCGCGAGCCGGGCAGGTGACCGCAGTCACAACGCCCTGAAAATTATTCCAACACCTCAATCCAGCCGTCGCTTTCCTGGCGGATGCGCTCTTCGGCTTCTAATTTTTTGAGTACCCGACTCACCACCTCGCGAGCCGTGCCCAGGTCGGCGGCAATCTCGCGGTGGCGCAGTTGTACGCGATGGGTGTCGTGCAGTGCGGCAAGATGGCGCAGGTATTGGAGTACGCGCTGGTCCATCTTCCGGAACATGACCTGTTCGAGGGTGAGCAGGAGGTCGTCGTAGCGCTGATGGAACTGGCGGTAGATGAGCTCGTTGAGCATGGGATAGACGCGCACCCACTCGGGCAGCAGGCGACTGGGCAGCAACAAGGCCTCTGTATCTTCTTCCACCCGTGCATATACCCGGCTGGGCGCATTTTCGAGCACAGCTGTAAAAGACAGCACACAACTCTCCCGGGCCCGGATGTAGTACAGCAGCAAGTCAGCTTCATCAAACTGGCTGTATACCTTGATGGCCCCGCTAAGCACCAGCGGCACAGCCCGTACGTACCTTTGTGTACGTTATCGATATCCGAATTATATTTGGGGTGCTAAAAAAGGGAGCAAGGAGGAGGCAAGTCAGCTCCTTCCAGGATTATAAAAATCTAAGGGATATAGTGACGTCTCCCCC
>Ga0209573_1000166_pt1 | contig 167237 bp, 108 predicted proteins | sample TNRBio252014_DNA_FD_185870 | JGI IMG/M metagenome (GOLD analysis project Ga0209573, IMG submission 185870) | Wastewater treatment Type I Accumulibacter community from EBPR Bioreactor in Madison, WI, USA - TNR Reactor_6/25/2014_ DNA (SPAdes)... | ecosystem: Engineered > Bioreactor > EBPR >...
GCAGGCGTTGCGGGCTGACGAGTGAGGAAAAAAGGGGACTGCGATTTTCATCACTTGTTTAACACCTCTTAAACACCCGTCTTTCCAGGCTTCCACTCTCTTTGCCTCACTCCTTTCCTTCATGGCAGTGCGCTGTAGGCCGGCAGGTATTCCAGCTCAATGAGCGTCTCCTTGCCTTGCAGCCACTCGCTCACCGCCTTGCTGTGATGCACGCGCAGATTGTCCACGATCTGGATGATCTTGCGGCCTGCCGCCGCCTTCACGCTTTGCTCAAGGAACTTGATGAAGCGTTCCGCTGTAAAGGTTCCCTCATAGATCATGAAGCGCATCTTCCCCTGATTAGTGACGCTGCTGATGTGGTTGATCCGAGACGGACGCGCCGCCCGTTTGAGCACGGGGGTTTTCCCCTTCATGGCATAGCCGCGCGCTCCTGCCGCGCTGCTCGTGCTCACCCCGGCCTCGTCCGTCCACTGGATCTCGGCATTCTGCGCCTTGGCACGCTTCACGATCTCGGGATACCTCTCTTTGAGCCACTGCTTGACCGCCTTGGACTGCTGCTCGTAAAACGCGGTGGCCGGACGCTGGCAGCTCAGTCCCCAGCGCAGCAGATACTCTCCCACGGTGCGCACAGGCAGATGAAGGCCAAACTTCTTCTCCACGAGCTGCTGCACGGCCCGCCGCTCCCACAACATGAAAGGCAGTTTCAACTGCTCAGGCGTGCTGTCGATGATCATGCGCCGCAGTCGGGATTCCTGCGCGGCGCTGAGCCGGCGCTGCTCGCCGTGCTTGCGCCCGCGTTTGCGTGAAACCAGTGCGTTGCTTCCGCCCTTCTTGTGGAGCTTATGCCAGCGATGCGCCGCATCATAGCTCACTGCGAAGGCTCTCGCTGCGTCAGCAATGCTCCGTCCTTTGCGTATCGCATCCACGCAACGCTGACGAATGAATTCCTGTGCTTCTTGTGTCCCGCGTGATTTGGTCTTCATCGCCAAATACAACGGTGCATTCTTCCTCGTTTATCTTGTATTTTATCGCCGGGTTAATAACCTGCGAAACGGGCACTCGTGCCCGTTTTTTTTCCCGCTGCCGACGACTCTGCCCGCAGGGCAAGGGCAGCAGGCTTAGGCTTCGCGTCACCAGATTTTGGGAATTCTCGTACTCGGAGTCATGGAAAGATGGAAAGATGAATTTCCAATGCTCCATCACTGCATGACTCCAGCAGCTTAGATTCACAATGCCCCGCGCGCATGCAGGTCACGACGGCGCGGTCTGAATAATGTGCGAACACCGACGGGACCTGGCGGTGCCTAACTCAGACTGTCATCTCTTTCTCCTGCTTTCCACGGACAGAAAACGGACGCACCGGATGCTGCGGTCGGGCACCATGGTCCGTCTCCAGGGTTCGGTAGTACGAGTTGTGATAGTAATAATTGTAATTGCGTGAGCGGCGTGCCAGGCGGTTCAAGACCAAGCCAGACAAAGGAATGCCCGTCTGCCGTAGCTTGCGGATCGCTTCCTGGATGACGGCCGTGGGGGTGCGATTGCACCGGACCACCATCAAGGTCACATCTGGCAGTTCGCCAAGAACCAGCGTGTCATTGACCGGAATCAGCGGTGCGGTGTCGATGACGATGCGGTCAAAACCCGCCTCAAAGGCAATGGTGCGGAGCTGATGGATGCCACAAGTGGCCAGCAATTCCGCCGGGTTCGGCACCTGCCGCCCAGAGGGCATCACATAGAGGTTGGGCACTTCAGTGCTGTGGCAGGCCTCCCACAAGGTGGCCTCCCCCAGGGCCAGATTGGTCAATCCGGGGCTGGCCTTTGTGATACCAAACACGTTTCCGAGTTGTGAGCGCCGCAGGTCCATGTCCACCAACAGTGTTTTGAGATCCTGACTGGCCAGGCTTGCTGCCAGATGGGTGGAGGTGAACGTTTTGCCTTCTTCTGGAACAGCGCTGACAACCATAAAGCATTGCTTCGGCCCCTTGGCCAGCTTGGAGACGATAGCACGCAACTCGCGGAAGCTTTCGGCGATATTTTTGTGAGTTTTGAGCACCTCTGCCGCCTTGGTTGCGGCATCCCGGTCCCGGGCCTTTGGCGCTTCTTTGGGATCTTCGAGAATATTGGTGACAATCCCGAGCACTGGAATCTTGAGCTGGTCCCGGGCGTCCTCCACACTGCGGATTGAGCGATCCTGCACCACCAGAAGGCCAATGATCACCAACCCCAGCATGAAGCCGCCAGCCGTGGAACTGCCCATGATTTTTTGTCGGTTGGGTGAAACCGCCCCCCCCGGCACCATGGCAAGTTGGTGAACCCAGATCGGCGGAGTATCCATGCCTTTGGAGACATCCACCTGCTTGATTCTGGCCAGGACTGACTCGTACACCGCCTGGTCGGATTCCATTTCGCGTTTCAGCACATTGTACTGCACCGCGAGTTGCTCGAGGTCGAGCGCCTCGGACTCCTGACGGGTGAGCTGCTCCTGGAGCTTGCGTTCGAGTTCACGAGCATTTTCGCAACTGGATTTGAGCAGTCCCACGGCATCGCCGAGAAGCAAATCAAGCTGCTGCTCCAGATTGTTGAACTGCGCTTGGGCCGCCTCAAATTTCGGATGCTTGGGCTTGTAACGCTCAGCCAGCACCGCCAACGTGGCGCGCTGCGCGCCGATCTGGCTGAGAATACCTGAGACTTTCGGGTGGTTGGCGACGGTCGGCAGGTTGAGCAGTTGGTCGCGTGGCAGGCTTCCGTCCTGACATGCCTGAAGGTGAGTCTCCAAGGTCAGCCGCTCCTTGGCTTGATGGTTCAGCTCACCGCCGAGTTCCTTGAGCTTGGAAAGGACCAGATCTTTGCGCTCATCCAAAGAAATGGCCTGATTTTTACGCTTGTAGTCATGCATCGCTATCTCAGACTTCTTGAGCTTTTCCTGCAAACGCTCACCTTCGGCGATCAGGGTCTGCACCGCGCCCTGCATGGTGCGGCTTTTCTGGCTCTCCAGCTCTGCGACCAGACTTAGCGCGGCCTGACTGGCGATGGATGCCACCTGTTCCGGCTCGGTTCCCGAGACGGTGAAATCAATGAGCCGTGTGTCTTTGCGCAAGATCACCCGCGTCATTCCGCTAACGACGGCGATGGCATGCTCCTTCGCCTCCTTGGAGTCGGCAGGCAGTCCGCCGGAAAACGCGGCTTTTTGCGTCAGTTTGAGCTCGGTGACGATCCTGCCCATGACGTCCCGGCTTTTTGCCGCCTGAACCAGCGTGTTGACTGATTTTTCATCACCCAGGTTCGGTGTGCCGACACTGTCCATGCCCATCAGCGTGTTTTGCTCCGCGCCAAACTGCGCGATGCTGGTCGCTTCATAACCGGGTTTCTGACGTTTGAAATACGAGTAACCCAGGATCAGGCCGAACACAGCCAAAGTGAGGGGAATCCAGAAGTGCCGTTTGAGCCCGTCCAGCATCTGCGCCGGATTCAGAGAGACTCCGGAGGTTTCTGAGCGGGGTTCGGGGATTGTCAGAAGCGTATCTGCTGGCTGACGCACGGGCATGAGTGGGAGTTGCATAAAATGAATTCAAAAGTAGCCCTCGGGCACGGTGATCACGTCGTCTTCCTGGACAAAGACCATCATCGAATCATCGCCGGAGAACATTTTGCTCACGTCCACCCTGATGATCTCCTCGCGTCCGCCTTGGATCCGTTTGAGAAGCACTTTTTTGAGGTTGGCCACGCGGGTGGGGCCGCCTGCCATGCCCAGCACCTGCAGCAGGGTGAGGTTTTTCTCCGCCGGCAGCTCATGAGCCCCCGGCCGCTGCACCTGGCCGAGAACGGTGACGCGCTGGACGGTGAACTGCGAGACATACAGGTTCACCTCAGGATTCACCAGATAGTCCTTGCGGTATGCCTCCTCAATGAGCCTGGCTGCGTCAGCCTGGCCGAGTCCCAGGATCTTCACCGAGCCGATCAAAGGACATTGAATCGTGCCATCCTTCCTCACACGACCTCCAGCCGTGAGTTCAGGCTCATTGAAAACCGAGACCTGCACGGTGTCACCCTCGCGGATCATATAATCGGGGGAGATGCTTCCTTTCGAGGCAGTCTGCATGCTTGCCGAAGCCTTGGATGCCGCAGACGACGGCGCGGGCTGCTGGGCGCTCAAATGCGTCTGGAAAAGGAAGATGAGCAAGAAGCCCGGGATGATGAAGGGATGAGGTCTCATGACGGTAAAAAAGAGAGGGCTACCACGAGCTGGTGACACCGGCGCCGACTAGGCTGCGCTCAAAACCACGCGAACCCGTGCCGGAGGAGTCGTTGGAGGTGTATTGGTAGAACAACTCCAGGGAGAGATGACGATGCAGCGCGTAGCGCAGCCATGGACGCGCGAAGATCGTGTGATCCGCGCGCGTGCTGGCCACGCCGGCCAGATAGGAGCCGTACTCGGAGAAATCGTAGCCCAGGTCAGCACCGAGGTTCATCTTGCTGCCCAATTGTTGCTGCACCCCCACCACAGCTCCGACAGACTGGAAATATTCCCCGACCAGCGAGGGTGAGTTCTGCGCACGCGCCGTGATGGCCGCAGTGATCGACGTCTTGGGTCGAATATCGTATTTGACTCCCAGGGAGCCGGCTGGCAGCAGCGCTTGGTTGCCAGACGCCGTGGTCAGGACATGCACGCCCGCGTTACCGGTGACGGAGAGCTTTTTCATCGCCTCCCACTCCACACGAACAAGATAATCCTGCCCGGTCTGGCGGCCGCTCTGGTCCACCTCCTGAACCATCTCGTTGAACTGCAGGCCCAGCCGCAACTGCGGGGAGAAGGCGTAGTCCGCAAACAGGCCGACACGCCAGGTGGTGGACGACAGCAGCGCCTCATAGCTGCTTTGCTGCAACTGGCCGGTGATGCCGACACGGACTTTCTCCGTCAGCTCGTATTGCAGCACCAGCTCCGGGGTGAACTGAACGCGCTGCGCCTGACCGCCCACATCAAGGTCACCACCGCTCACGTCGGAAAAGCGTCCGGCCAGCTTGATGCTGGTTTTCTTCATTCGCAGCGCCATTGACAGGCTGAGGAACTGGTTCACTGAATTCTGCGCGGCATTGCGTTCGAAGAAATTGAACTGGGTTCCATAGTCTGCCAGGAACTGCAGCCGCGCCTGCTCATCACCGTAGGTGTATTGAAAGCCTGGGCGCGCGCTCCACATCATGTCGCTCTCTGGATTGTTCTGGGACAGAAAGATGTTTGAGTCATGCCGCCAGCCACCGGTGGCGGACACCCGCAGCTTCCAGTTTTTCAGCAGCTTCATCTCATAATTCATGAACTCCTCCAGGAAGACTTCCTCATGGCTGCTGGGATCCAGCAACTCCCCCGCCACGGGTTCAGCCAGGGAGGCTTTCGTGCCAGCCGCCTCGTCGCGCAGCGCGTTCTGCTGGCCAGGTGCGTTCATGCACGGAAGAAGGATCGCCGCCAGCATGAGCCAGGACGACAGGTGTTTGAAAGTCATGAGCGCGTTTTTTATCAGCATACATCAGGGGGTGTCGGCGGAAACCACCGGGAGTACAGGTCGGGGAGAAGACAGGTCGGGATTGGTAGGGCCGGGAGGCAGAACCCCCGGTGGCGGGCCAAGCAACTCCGTCGTCGTTCCTTCAGAAGACGGGGTCACCAACTGCTTGCGTGAGAGCTGCACCAAGTCCGCCCGGCCCGTTAGCGTGCGCCCTGCGGGATCAAGAACTCGACCGGTCAGTGTGTCCACGATTTCGGCATCGACCTTGCCCCCGCCCCGGTTGAACAGCCAGATTACCGAACCCTGCGGCACTTCCACCTCCCCTTCCGCATTGCCGCCTTGTGAGGCATCGTTTTTCGCCACGCTGACGTGGCTTGTTCCTTCGTCCACCGCCACCACGGTCCTGCCTTGTTCATGCTGCACAGTCCAGGTTGTGGCCTCACTGGGCGCGGCAGCATCTCCCTTCAGCACCGGGTTCTTCCCGCCGCCATGTTGACTGGCACCTCCATGGGTGGTGATCACTCCTTCTTCCGTGAGAACCGTGACTTTTACACGCGGACCGCCCATGCTGGGATCAATGCGGAACAAAACCCTGCCCGCCAGAATACTGCACGTCACATGACCGGTTCCGTCAGGACCGATGTTTGCGCCGTCAAAGCGCACTTTGGATTCCCTTTGAATGACCATGCGCAAGGATGGCAGCGGCTTCAACAGAGCCCCACTCTCAGCACTAGTTTCGATCACCGTGCCAGCCCGAATGCTGTCACCTTTGTGCGCCTGCTGCTCATTGCCATCAGGCGGGGAAAATTTAACCGCTCCATGGACTGCCGCGAACCTAGCCGACACCGCCGTCATCCCCTGTGCCAAGTTCCAGGCCGGCAGCAAGAGAAGCCAGACACAGACCGACCAGCGGCGCATCTGTATCAGTCCACTAGTCATTAAATCTCCATTGTTCAGAATCATCATGTACTTTAGTAGCCGATAAATATCTGAACACTGCCCCGGCGAGGTTTAAATGGGTTTAAGGGAACCCTTAGAGCTTTATCAATCCTGCGTGGATTGAGTCAAAAACAGGCCAGGAACGCCCGCATTCCCGCACCTGTGTCCGCAATCCAACGACACAGCTCCGCCATCACTCGTCCATCATCAATCCACCGCGTGCGCAGCTCCGCCACCAGCCACATGTCTCAGCATTCCCCCATGCCTCGTCCAGTCGTTAAACACGCCTGGATCCTGCCGGTCACCCAATCCTCAGGCTGCGCTGTTGATCAGCGCTCCCTGCGGCAGCCTCCACGAACTGACAGCCCTGGCAGCTTCAGTCTCGCCCTGGCTGGAGAGCGCCGCGAACCGGCTCCACTCCCCCTCCACAAAGTTCTCAAACCGCTCGCGAAAGTGCCGTGCGCTGTACCTTTCCGCGTTAAGCCGGCAACGTTGCGGATCCCAGGCGCGTTCCTCGAAGTCCACCACGGCCTGATTGAGCGAAGGCACCGTCTGCTCGTCAAAAAACACGCCGGTCTCATGCTCAACCACAGTCTCTAGGGCACCACCGCGACCATACGCGATCACCGGCGTCCCGCTGGCCTGCGCTTCAAGCAAGATGATGCCGAAGTCCTCCTCCCCCCCGAACACAAAACCACGCGCCCGTTGCATGTGATCCCGCAGCACCTCGTGCGGCTGCCAGCCCATCACCTGCACATTCGGACCGGCAAGCCGACGCAGCTTGGAGAGTTCCGGCCCGTCCCCGATGACCACCAGCCGCTTTTCCGGCATCGCATTGAAGGCCTCGATCACCAGATCCATGCGTTTGTAGGGCACCAGACGGGAGGCGGTGACATAAAAGTCCTCCTTCGCTGCCGTGCAGGTGAAGCGCTCCACATTGACCGGTGGATACACCACCGAGGCTTCACGACGGTACACCTTTTCAATGCGACGGGCGATGAAGCGTGAGTTCGCCATGAACGCATCCACCCCGGCGGAGGTGCGGCTGTCCCACATGCGGATGAAATGCAGCAACCCGCGCACCAGCCAGGACTTGGCGCCGAACTCCAGCCTCGACTCCTTGAGATACTGGGTCTGCAAATCCCACGCGTACCGAATCGGCGAGTGGCAGTAGCACAGGTGAAGCTGACGCGGCCCCGTGATGATGCCCTTGGCAAACGCATAGCTGCTGGAGATCACCATGTCATAGGCGCTGAAGTCAAACTGCTCGATTGCCAGCGGCATCAGCGGGAAGCATTGGCGGTAGTATTTCTTGCCGCCCGGAAGCCTTTGCACAAAGGATGTTTTCACCGGCTTCCCCTTGAGGAATTTCCGGCTCTCGTCATCCAGCGCGTCGATGAGGCTGAACAAATCCGCGTCGGGATACACTTCGAGCATTTGCTCCAGCACTCGTTCCGCGCCGCCATACACAGGCAGCCAGTCATGCATGATCGCAATGCGGCGTTTGGGAGATGTCTTTTTCATAAGATTGGGCTGGCTTGGGTGACTGTGAGCGCGGCGGGGACGGCGGAGGCCTCGCGGCGGGTTGTGGACCGGATCACGTTCTCGATCTTCATCCGCACGGTCTTCAGCGCGTAGGCCCCGCGCGCGGCCGCCTCCGCGCCCTGGGCAAGTTCTGCGGCAAAATCAGGCTGGTTGTTTAGGCGCCTCAAGGCCTCGGCGAGCGCGCCCGCCTGTCCCGGCTCCACCAGCAGGCCCGTTTGCTCATGCGTGATGATTTCCGCCGCGCCACCGGCGCGCGTAGCTATCACCGGCTTACCCGCCAGCATGCCTTCCACAATCACGCGTCCAAAAGGCTCGGCGATGACCGACGCATGCACCACGACATCCGCCATGTCGAAAAACGCGGCTGTGTGCGAACGGAAGCCGGCGAAATGCACACGGCCCGCCAAGTCCGGCCCTGCGGCCAGCCTGCGCAGCTCCTGCGCATACTCGTGGTCTTCCGCAGTAAACAACGCGTCGCCCAGCAGCACCGCATGTGCTTCCGGCATGGATGCCAGCGCCTCCAGCAGCACATGCTGCCCTTTCCAAGGCGTCAGCCGGCCCGCCATCAAAACCGTCCACGCCTCAGGAGCGATGCCCAGACTTTCCTTCAATGCCATCACAGCCTCCTTGCTCGTGCGCTGCTCTGGAATGCGAAAACCATTCGGAATGATCACGCAGCGCCCAGCCCGGCCGCCGCTGGCGATGAAGGCCGCTTGGGTGGCACCGGAGTTGGCGATCACCGCACTCGCAAAATGATTGGCGCAAAACACCAGCGCCCGGCGGTTCAGCGCGCTGAAGTGACCGCCTGAAATGATGTCATGGAGATGAAAAATAAGCGGTCTGCCCGCCAGCCGCGCCGCCGGGCCGCCGATGATCAGCGCCTTCGCCGTGTTGGCATACACCACGTCGAAGGCGCGTGCCGCCCGCGCCAGACGCAGCACCACATCCATCAATCCAGGCGCTGTGCGCAACGCGCGCCACACACCCGCCTGCTTGCCAACCGCAGCCGCTTCATCACTGAGGGTGAAAACCCGTGTCTTCACCCCCTCGGCTTCCAGAGCCGTGCGGAACTCGCCGTCTTGAAACAACACCACCTCGCTGTCAGCAGAACGAGCCGAGGCAATGTCGAGCAGCATCAGTTCCGCGCCGCCCAGGCGACCGGTTTGATCCACAAACAACACCTGCGTGGCAGCCCCCTCTCGACGTCGTGCGGCCAGCAGTTGCAAGAAGCAGCCTGAGATCACACCCAGCACGCCGCCTAACGCTCCGGCGATGATGTCAGCCACGTCCAGCTCACGACCGGGAATGCGAGTCTGAATGAGTTCCACCAACACGTTCCCCAGCGTGATGGCACCCACCATCCAGGCAGCAAAGCGCAGCAGGCGGGACGACGGACTCAAGGCGAGCCACGCTGTCGTGGATAACAGCGTGAACGCCGCCAAATTGAACCAGAAATCCATCAGATCGAGATACTGCGACCACACGACCGGCAGAAAAGTGATGCGGCGGTGCTCATAGGTAGGTTTCAAGGCCAGCCAAAGTCCTGCGACCAGCAGAACCGCCATCACGATGCGCGCGTTTCTTCTCATGGCCTCCACCCCGCCTTCTGGTAAACCTCGCACACGCGTTTGGTGATGCTCTCCCAAGTGAAGCCGCGCATCACATGCTCGCGGCACTCTTCACGCGTGGGCAGTTTCAATGAGCCGTCCAGCCAGCCGCGCAATCCGTCAGAGATGTGATCACTGCTGGTGCCTTTCAGCACCAGATCACCGCTCAAGCCGCGCACCGTGTCTGGCAGTCCTCCCACAGGCGTCACCAGCACCGGCGTGCCGCAGGCCAGTGATTCGAGCGAGATCAAACCAAACCCCTCCAAGGCCGAGCTCGGCACGATGGAAACATCCGCCGCCGCGTAGGTCGCCGGCAGATCGCTTTCTGAGATGAATCCAAGAAAGCGCACCCGATCCTGGAGTCCCAGCCGCTCCACCTGCTGCTCCAGCTCTCCTCGCAGCGGCCCCTGGCCGCCGATCATGAGCTTCACATCCGTCCGGCCCGCCGTCGCGGCGCCAAACGCCTCGACCAATGTTTCCAATCCCATGCGCCGCGCCAGCCTGCGCACGCAGACGATGATTTTTTCATCCAGCGGCCAGTCAAGACGCCGCCGGGCCTCCACCACATCCAGCGGCATGAACTTCTCGGTTTCCACGCCGCCAGGAATCACATGCACGCGACTTTCTGGAACACCATAACCCTGGCAGAGCTGCTCCCGAAACGCGTTCGAGAGAACGATGAAACGATCCACCCTGCGGTAAACCGCGCCTTCAAGCATCCGCTTGAAAAACACCGTGTGGCGTTTCCCGCCCTCGCGCTGCGATTCGCCCGCCCACGGCCCGTGAAAATGCACCACATGCCCGTCCCAGCGCCTGCCGAGCACCGCAGGCAGCGCATAAAGCGCAAAATGCGTGGCCAGCAGCCTGCCGCGCTGCGGCACGACGTGACGCCGCACCGCCTTCCAGCGCTGCATGAGCGGCCTGCTCGCAAGCCCAAGGCTGTGGTCCTCATCCGCAGAACCAAAGCCATACGCCGCCGTCTTCACTCCCTGGCGGGCAAGGGTGGCGTTCAGCGCGTTGAAATAACGGTCCACGCCCCCGGCGGAGGCCCTCAAATGCATGCCAAGTTGTGCGATCATGGGTTCTGCGGCACATCGCCGATTTTGCGCGCCGGATTGCCGGCCCAGATTTCAAATGGAGGTATGTCCTTCGTCAGCACCGATCCCGCGCCCAGCATGGATTTGCGGCCAATCGTCAGCGGCGTGTTCGGCCGGGCCACCACGATGCTGTGCGCTCCGATGGTCACGTCATCTTCCAGTGTGATGAAATGCGGCGAGCCGATCCAGGTCTCCGCCGCCAGTGTCACATGATGATAGATGCGGCAGCGGCTGCCGACCCGTGTCTGCGGATGCATCACGATGCCCAGCGCGTAGTGCTCCAGAATCACACCCTCTCCCACTTCCGCCTCCGCTGGCAGAAGGCACTTGTGCAGGAAGAAGTTCAGAGTCTTCACAACACGGGCGGGAAGCCCCCAGCCGCCAGAGCGCAGGCTGCGGCTCCATTTCCAAAGCAGCTCAGGACTGTGCAAACGCATGGCTTGGGTGGATGGGCTGATGGGTTCCGGCATGGGAGCGTCCATGGCGGGCGACGGCGGTTTCAAACACGCTGACCATTTTGCGCGCCACTGCGGGCAACGAGATGTCCCGCTCGACCCAACGACGGCCATTTTGCGCGAGCTGACGGCGCAGCTTCGGTCCCGTGATGAGCTGACGCAGCATCATCGCCAGCTCGTCCGGCTGGCGTTGGGTGAAAACGAGCCCCCCTTCCCCCTGGCGGATGAGATGTGGGATCTCGCCTGAGTCAGAACCGATCACGGCAGCCCCGCAGGCCATCGCCTCGGGAATCACGCGGCCGAACTGCTCCTCCCAGTTCGCCTGGGTCTCGGAAGGCAGCACCAGCATGTCCATCGAGGCCAGCCAGCGCGGTGTTTCTGCATGCGGCACATAACCGGCGAAAAACACGCGCTCACGCACGCCCTGCTGGGTGAGAAGCCGCTCGAATTCCGGCTGAAATTCCCCCGTGCCAACGAGCACCATGCGCCAGTCGAGCTCACGAATGCCGCCCAGCGCCGCCGCAAGTGTGCGCAGCCCTTTCGGCTCGATCAGACGGCCCACATAGCCGATCACCGGGCTGTTCGTCTGTGGGAAGCGCTCTGGCGGCACGGCTTTCAAACGCGGGTGGTAGCGCTCAGGATCAAGCGGCAGGGCGCAGACGGTTTGTTTCCCGCGGTAGCCCTTTGCCGCCAAAACACCGGCCACGCGGTCGGTGATGGGCAGCGCGAAGCTGGAGGAACGGTAAACCATCTGCTCCAGCCATGAGAACGGTGCCGGATACTTCTTGCGGATGTTCTGGCAGGAGTAGAAGCCGAACGGCGCGCGGATGGAGCGGTTGTTCGCATGGCAGACCTGCGCGGTGGCCAGGGCGTAAGGCTCGTGGTTCATGTAGATCACGTCCGGCCTCGTCTCACGCAGGAATGCCTGCCAGCGCATGCGATAGACGTGGAAGATGATGCTGCCGTTCTTCCACACGGCGCAGCGGATCACAGAGCCTTCAAGTCCCTGGGCAGATTCCTGCCGAAGCGCGTTGCCAAACTCATCGTGCCAGAGGTCCGGCACCACGAGGGTGATTTTCCAGCCCGTCTCACGCTGGACACGGGCGTAAACTTCCTGGTTCAGCGCCGTGGCGCAGGAGTGACTGACAATGAGGATGTGCATGATGATGGAAGGTTCAGTTTGAGCCGGCGAGATGGCTCTTGTAGGCATCCTCTGTCATCTGCGCGACGCGGTCCCAGGTGTAGTTCTCCTCCACGCAGCGGCGCGCGTTGCGCCCCATGGTTTGCAGAAGCTCCGGCTGTGAACACAAGCGGCGCAGCACGGTGGCGACGTGATGGGCGTCATGCTCCACGAAGTCCCCGTTCACGCCGGGAGTGATGAAATCCTCCGTGCCATTGATGAACGTGGCCACCACCGGCAGGCCGCAGGCCGCCGCCTCAATGGTCGCGAGGCTAAAGGCCTCGTACCAACTCGGAAAGAGAAACAAGTCCGCGGCAGCCAGCGCCTTGGGCATGTCTGTGCGAAAGCCTCCAAAAATAATGCGGTCTTCCGCCCCGACATCACGGGCCATGGCCATAAAACGCGCACGGTCCGGATCATCCCCGGCCACAAAAAGCGTGAGCGGCACATCCTTCAGAAGCCCCATCGCCTGGATGGCAAAGTCGAGTCCTTTGCGCGCCCACTCGCCACCCGCAAAGATCGCCATGAACTGTTTTTGGGGCACACGATGCTGCTCGCGCCAGCTCTGGCGGACCTGCGCGTTAAGCGGCCTGAAGCGCTCTGTGTCCGCCGCGTTCGGAACGATGCGCACCTGGGCGTCTCCGATGTCGTAGTGCTTCTGTAGTTCGGAAGCGACACCGCGTGACACCGGCAGAAAAAGCGGGGCGCGTTTTCCGACACGCTTTTGATAGAGCCGCTTTTCAGCCGCGCAGGTGGCGTTCAAATACAGCCAGCGGGTGAGACGACGGGCAGGTGACACTTTCTCACCGTGCCCGAGACGATCCAAGATCTGCTTCTTGGCGGGCTGGATGTTTTGAATCGTGACCACATTTCCCCGCTGCGTGTTGCAACCGATGGTGTGAACGATTTCAAACTGACCGGGCCGCACGCGCCGGTTCACTTCGAGGTAGTAACTGCCGAAGTCGATCACCTCCGCCCAGTTCACCCCAGGGACGCGATGCCAGGCGATGCGCGAGAGGTCAAGATCCTCCGCCTTGCGGGCGTAGAGATGCACCTCGTGCTTGCGGGCGAGGCGTTCGGCGACTTCGTTCACCGCGCGGGCGCTGCCGTCCCGACGGTTGCAGTTGATCATGGCGTAGGCGATTTTCATGTGTGTCGAATGCTTGGATAAGCGTTGTAGAAATCATCGTGGACTGAGGGCGGCCAGACCTCCCAATCCTCCTGCGGCCCAAGAGCCTCCGTGGTGGGGCTGGTCATTTGATTGAGCGAGATGCCGAGGAAGACCCAGAAGAGAGCGAAGCCGCCAAAGATGTTCCCCACATAGAGGAACACGAGACAGCCGAGCAGGATGGCACGACCGGTAAAAAGAAACGGATCACTTCCGCCCAGGCGGATGCGGCGGCTCAACTCGCCCCAGATCTGCGCCATTGATGCAAAGAAAGCGACTCCGCCAAGCCAGCCGAACTGGCTGAAGACTTCAATGTAACCGCTGTCACACCAGCCTTGCACCTGCGTGCCCCCGACACGGCTGGCGCCGAATCCCGAGCTGCCAAGGCCGAGACCGAGCGGATGCTGCGCCACCCACGGCACTCCGCTGGTGAGAATCGTCAGCCGCCCCTTATAGGAGCCGTCGTTTTGAATGTCCGTCACCGTCTCGAATCGTTTCTGGATACGCTTTGACCCCGGCAGGTAATCCAGACCGACATTCGCGCCCAGAGCGAGCACGGCCGCAAAGAACAAAGTGCGCCCCAGCCCCTGTCCTTTCGACAAGGCCGGCTGCAGCATGGCCACGAGAGCCACGATGATGAACATCGTGCGGCTCATGGTCAGGGTGACCACCGAGAGCAGCAGCACCACCGTCAGCCACCCGCCAAACACACGCCAGCGCGGGTGCAGGATCATCGGGATGGCCGCCCAGGCCAGAAAGCTCGCGCAAGGGCCGCGCTCATGCATCGTGGAGAAGACGGACATCTCCATCGGCTTTAGATTGCCGAGGTAGCCGACGAATTTGACCGCCGTGACCCAGAAAGCGTCCCAAGGCGGGATGGTGAGGTATTGAAACCAGCCATACAAGGCCACCACCAGCGCGGCGTAGCCGCAGGATTTCAGCCAGCGGTCCGCCGTGGCGGAAGACACCGGCGCGGTGGCCGCAAAGAGAAAGGCGCCAAAGCCCGCCAGCCACTCACCCAGCGAGTAGATTGCGCCGATGCCCGCGTTCAACACGCCGACAAACGTGCCATGCACCAGCGCGATCATGATCAGGTAGGCGATGTTCCGCACCTGCGGCGTGAGCTGGCCCATGCGAGCGAGCGCCGGCACCACCAGCAGCACGCTGACCACGAGCTGTGTCAGGCTGATGGGCGAGAGCGGATTGAACGCCTCGTTGATGTAATAGTCCACGAGCCGCCGCACGCCTCGGTTCAAAGCCACGACGAAGAAGACGTAGTCCAGCAGGTAGCTGGAGCGTGAGGCGGCCATGAACAGGGCCGGCAGGATAATAACAAAAGCAATCAACCACTCCATGGCGATAATGAGCGAACGAACGTTGTGTCAGGAGGCGCCGAGGCGCGCATGAACCCAGCGGGCACGCCAGCGGTCCGCCTGCTGGTCGATGAGTTTCAGGATGAGCCAGCTTCCAAACAGCGCGGCGGCGAAATTGACCAGCAGCAACAGCCCGTTCTGCCAGGCGGGCGCGGCCCAGTTCACTTGTGAGTAATACCAGTCGCGCGGAATCCAATGGAAGAGATACAACGGGTAAGCCCAGTTCCCCAGCAGACGGTCTGTCGCGCCGGACTTCTGCCGCACATTCCAGGCGATGAACGGCGCGAACACTACCGCGCCAATGACCCACCAGGACTGGATGATCCAGCGCGGGTCCCCGCTGCCCGCAGAGAGCTGCGCAAAGTCAGAGCCACCGCGTATCCAGATGGCGGCTCGAGTGTGGGGCCAGAGCAAAAAGACGAACGTCACCACGAGGAAGACTGCCGCAGAAATTTTCGCCTGCCTCACGCTCGGAAACCAGCCAGTCTTGTGAATCCACATGCCAATGGCAAACAACCAGAAGTAGATGGTCAGGGAGGAGTCATGGCTGCCGATCAGCCCCGAGTTTAGCTCGCGCACAACTAGCACAAAGGACAACACGGCCAGCGAGGCGACAAGCCCGTCCACAAGCCTGCGCCACTTTAGACCGCCAAGGAGCATCAGCGCCGTAAAGGCCAGATAGAACTGCATTTCGACATCCAAAGACCAAGTCGGCGGCAGGATGCTGCCCGCGGATTTTGAGCCAATGATCGGAAGCTGGCGCGCCGCCCACTCAAACACCCCCTGCGGCAGCGGCGGCGCGCCAGGAATGATGGCGCTCGAAACGAAAGCCAGCGCGAGTGAAATGAAAAACACCGGCGCCAATCTGCACCAGCGGCTGCATAAAAACGTCAAAGGTGCCTGACGCGTCTTCGCATATTTTTCGTCCCACATACGGGCGATCCAGTAACCACTAAGAATGAAGAACGCGTAAACCGCCCACGCGCCCATGCGCAGCGGGAAAGAATGATGCACCACGACCGCGAAGGCGAGCAGGAAGCGCAGCAAGCCAGGGGACGGAAGAAAAGTATTCATGATGGTGCAAAGCAAGGTTGTGCCGGCAACAAACGGCGCAGCGCGTCACCCACACGCCCGGCATACCGGGCGGTGGTGAACTCCCGGCTGCGCTCGACGGCGCGAGCAGCCAGTTGCGCGGCCCAACGGGGATTTTCGAGATAACGCAGGATGGCTTCTGCCAGCGCGTCGGGATCATCCCAGGCCACCAGACGGCCGTTCACACCGTCGGTGATGATTTCCTCAGGACCGCCGGGACAGGTGGCGACAACGGGCTTTTTCAACGCCATCGCCTCGACCACCACGATGCCAAACGGCTCGCGCTGCGAGGCATGCACCACGACATCCATCGCGCCCATCCAATCCGGCACGTTCGACTGCTTGCCGACCATTTGCACGCTGTCGGCCAGATTTTCCTCACGCCGCACCCGCTCCAGCATCTCGGGATAACCGGCCTCCTGGTCATGCTGGCCGCCCACGATCACGCCCTGCGCCTGCGGCAGCCGTTTCACCACAAGAGACATGGCCTTGAGATAAACGTGCATGCCTTTCCAGTGCTGCAAACGGCCCACGATGCCGACGAGCGGACGCCGGGGGTCGAGCGCCAGCCGTTGCTTCAAATAAGCGGAGGATGACGAGGCCGAGGCGCTGGAAACATCCGCCGCCAGGGCCACGCCGAGCACCGGATGCGAAACCTTGGCCCCCTGCTCTCTGGCCACGAACTCCGAGCATCCCAGCGCTCCCGCCGCCGGCACCAGACGCGCCAGGCAATCGACAAGACCGCCGTCCGGCAGGCCCATTTGGAAATACATCGCGGCGGCGCCCGTTCCACGCGCCGCCAGACCGCTGTAGATGTGCGCCTTGGTCATCCAGCCCAGCACCAGCGCTGGCTCCCACAAACGAATGAGCGCGCGGATGGCGCGCACAGTCCGCACAAACGCGAGGATGGAGCGCAACCGGCCGGCCACCACGACCTCCGCCTCCACGCCGAGCCTGCGCACGAGCGCCACCATCTCTCCCTCTTCGAGAAAGCACACGCGCAGTGTTAACCCGGCGGCCTGTCGCTGCTCGATGAGATGCAGCAGCGCGGCCTCGGCGCCACCGTGGCAGGATGCGGAAGGCATGACGATGAGGGTCTTCATCCGAGTGTTTGATGCATAGGGGCCACGGATTCCAAAAGGGAGTTTCTGCTGGTCGAAACCGAATGCGTCATGGCTAGCATCTGCTTGAACTGCCGTGCCTTGGCCGCCCAGGCGAGCGAGGATACGTCCGGCGCCTTCTGAGGCGCTTTCAGCACCTCCAGCATGCCCTGCGTGAATGCAGCCGCGGATGGCTCGCAAGTGCGAACGTTCGGCCAGCCTTCGGCAAAGGCATCCACCGGGCTGATGACCACCTGGCAGCCAGCGGCGGCGTATTCGACGATCTTCAACGGATGCGCCTCGCGGAAATAGGGAATGTCATCCCCAGGGTAGAGGCCGATGTCGGTGGCATTGAAGTAACTCGCGGCACGGTCATACGGCACATGGCCCGCGATGCGGATGTCCGCCGGCCTGCCTTCCACACGGTCGCGGAATTTGCAGTCACCCACCAGCAGCAGCACCGCGTTCGGCACCTGCTTTGAGAATTCTTCAAACGCGTCGAGGAAATACAAGCGTGAGCTGCAGGTCAGGCCGATGAGGCTGACAACCACCTTGCCCTCCAGACCGAGTTCGCGTTTCGCCGCCTCACGCTTGTCCGGGGAGTAGCGCTCCACATCCACGCCGTTCTCAATGAGCCGCACATTCGGATGACAGGCACTGGCATTCCGCACCAGCGCGGGGGAGACGGCCGCGATGGCGTCCGCACGGGCGAAATACTGCTTTGCCACCCAGTCCGGCATCTCATCCACATGGTCCAGCACCACGGGGATGCCCGCCGGCAGCGGCACAAAGCCGGTGGCGTAGTGCGTGGAGGTCAGCACGATCAAATCCGGCCTCAGGCGCGCGGACAGCAGCTTCAACTGCGCCCCGAGCAGCCATTCGTTCAGGCACGGGTCCCAGCAGGTGGGATACCCTTTGCGCCACAGGCTCCAGTAGCGCGGCAGCACACAGGCGCGGTGGGTCGTGACCCATGAGGGCAGGTGGCGCGGCGGCGCGGGCGGCGGGTCTGAGAAAAGCCGTGCGCGATCCCAGGCCATGACATGGATGTCGTGGCCTTCGAGATGGCGGAGCAGATGGAAATGGCGTGAGCCATCCCAGCCGGTGCTGCTCCAGGGAGTGAAGGGTATCCAGAGAATGCGCATGATGTCGGTGTTGAGGTTTGGGTTCAGTCGTTCCAAAACTGCCGGATGAGTTCCGTGATGCGCTGTGAGCTGTCGCCTTTGCCAAAAGGAAAACCGGCCACCGAGCACTTCGCAAAATGGGCCTTGTCATCATGCAGGCGCATGAGCTCGGCGACGATGCGCTCAAAGTCCGGGCCCACGAGGCGCACGGTGTCCCAGTCGAGCACCTCGGGCCGCTCAGTCTTCCAACGGGTGACCAGCGTGGCCTTGCCGAGCGCCAGCGCCTCCTCCTGCACGCCGCCAGAGTCGGAGATGATCACGTCAGCCTCACCCATGGCGGCGCAGAAGTCTTCATAGCCCATTGGCGGGCAGAGAGTGACCTTGGCGTCCACACCGAGAATGCGCTCCACGGTTTCCTTCACCTTGGGATTGGGATGCACGGGAAAAACGACATGCGCATGGGGAATGCGCGCGACGATCTCCGCCAGCGCCCGGCAAACGTTGTCCAGGCCGGAATCCCAGCTCTCACGACGATGGCAGGTGGCCAGGATGCGGAAGGAGCCGGGCTTGAACAGCGGCTCGCGCTGGCGCGCCTTCTCTGTCGTCCACAGCAGCGCGTCGATGACCGTGTTGCCGACGACATGACAGCGTGACTCAGGAATGCCCTCCTTGAGCAGATGACCGCGAGACACTTCCGTGGGCGCAAAGTGCAGCGCCGCGGCAAGGCTGACGACCCGGCGGTTGAACTCCTCGGGAAACGGCTGCTCCATGTCAAAGCTGCGCAGACCGGCCTCCACATGAAACACTGGAATGCGGTCTGAGTAGCCGCAGAGGGCGGCGGACATGGCGCTGGTGGTGTCCCCCTGCACGATGATGCCGTCCGGCTTTTGCTCGGCGATGATTTTGTCCAGCCCCGCAGACACCTGGCTGATGAGTTCGGAGAGAGTGCCGCGCTCGCGCTTGATCGGCAGCAGCCGGTGGCCGGGGATCTCGAAGTGCTTCAGCAAAGGCATGATCACCTCCGCGTGCTGGCCGGTGAGCAGCAGTTCCGCGTCCGCCCAGGGGGCTTTGAGGAGTTCGCGCACCAGCGGTGCGACCTTGATCATTTCCGGACGTGTGCCGGCCACAACAAAGAGTTTTTTCTTCTTCATAGGAGAGTCTGGCTGGCAGCACGCGACAAGACGGCGGGGGGGATTGAGTCCGCCTTCCTTGCGGCGTTGCTGCTCAGATTGCGGGGGCCGGGCCTGGAGGCGGCGACGCGCTCCAGCAGGCGTTCCAGACGCGCGGCGATGCCCGCCAGCGTGAAGGTGTCCTCGGCAAATTGGCGTGATTCGCGCCAGGCATCGGCCTTGGAGCGCTTCTTTCGCTCGTCCATTTGGATCAAGGCGGCCGCCAGAGTGCGCGGATTGTCGTCGGCCAGGTGGATGTCCCGGCTGCAAAGATGATCCTGGTTTCCGTTCGTCCGGCCCACGATGACCGGCAGCCCGCAGGCCTGCGCCTCGGCCACGGAGGAGCCGAAGTTTTCCTCGTCACTCGGCTGCACCAGCACGTCATGCTGACGCAGCAGCTCCGGCACCTGCTCACGCGCCACATGGGGAATCCAGCGCAGCCGATCCGGGAAAGGAAACGCCGCGATCAACTTTTCATAACCCGGCACAAAGCCGATGCCGCCGACGATCGTGGCCTTCACCCGCAAGCCCTGGCGGATCGCCGTCTCCAATCCCATCAGAAACACATCCAGCCGCTTGCGCGGGATGACACGCCCCAGCCACAGCACTTTCAGCGAGGCAGTTTCCTGCGGCACAGGCTCAGAAAGCGGACGGAACAAGCCCAGATCGATTGGGTAAGGCAGCGCTGACGTGCGCGAGGACGGCACGCCATACCGTTCGTGCAACGTCTGCCGTGACTGGGTGCTGCCAACGATGATATGATCCGAGTGGCAGAATTTTGGCAATCCAATGTTTGAGAGCCGCAGCCTCGCCAGCACGAGCCATTTCAAGGCCTTCCCCAGCCCCGCGAGCCTGCGGATCTCTTCAAAGCGAAAAACAATAGACCTCGCGTCGGTGCCGGGCGGTCCTTGGGCGAAGCTGACCATCTTCAGGCCCTTCACACGGCCTGGAACATAATCACCAAGCCAGAGACAGAGATCATAACGCCGGGTTTGATGCTCGCGGCTCAGGTGGCGCAGCAGGAGACGAATGTAGGTGAGGCAGTCCCAGCGGCAGGCCAGAAAACCCAGCAGCGGCACGCGCTGCACTTTGGCGCGGAAGCGGTCCGCCCGCACATTGTCCGTGTCGATGAAGCGAAACCCCGCGCTGTCACCCAGCGCGGGGCGGGGATCCACAAACGAAGGCTTGGAAAAGAAATCCACCTCATGCCCGGCATCCAGCAGGGCGCGCAGCAGCAGCGCGTTGGCCGAGGCCACGCTGCCATCCTTGATGGACACAAATCCTGTAACGGCGAGTTTCATGCGTGCGAGGGGCAGACGTATTCCGCGAGGTTCCAGCACCCAAGAGGCGGCTCTTTCTTCAGCCACCGCTCGTAAACCAGAGCATCGAAAGAGTTGGGTGTGAAAATTTGCAGCCCGCTGCCGGGCGTGAATGTCATCTCTCCGAAGTAAACCCCTTCGTTCGTCTGATACAGATCCACCCGCACGAAATCCTGCCCGGCAGACAAACGCTTGGCGATGGCAAGCATGGCGGGCAGATCCTGCGGCGCCGGCGCATGGTCGCTGTAAGCCTTGCGCTTCAAAGTCACCGTCAGCGGCTTCCATTCGGGCGAATAAAGACAACGCCGTTGGTCGATGTAACGATCCCGGTCGTGCTGAATGAACGCCACCTCGCCACGGAAGCAGAAGAACTTGTAATCCTCGGGAACGAGTCCCTCACAAGGGAGAAACTCCTCCGTGATGATACCTGGCTGAAGATGGCGGTAACTCGGCTCTCGCGAGCCCCAGAAATAGTCCGCCAACAGCCATTGTTTCAGCAGCGCCCGCTCATCTTCCGTCAGAAAACGCGGTTCCTTGACCAAGATCGTCATGCCTGAGCCGTGAGTGCCTTTCACCACGCAGCGAGGCAGCTCGGAGAGAAAATAGGGGTCTTCCGCGCTCGTCGTGTAGTGCAGCGTCTTGGTAAAGAGGCAGGGTGTTTCAGCCCCCTCCATCAACTCCGCCACTGACTTCTTGGCCAGGTGCTTGTCCACCCAAGGGGCATAAGAGCAGCTCCTGGGAGTGGTCACTTTCTGCGCGAACAGCCATTCATTGAACGTGCGGGGCCGGCGCACACGCGGCCAAAGACCATAAGAGCGCTGGAACACGCGCGCGCCCAGCAGGTAGGTGACCCAGGAGGCGTCAGGCAGCACTTTGGCGAGCCATTTGCCCAGGACGCCATTGTCTCGGAGGTTTTTGATTTGTTTGAACAGCATGGTGAGGGCGGATGTGTGTTTGTGGGTCGTGCTAACTCACTTTTTCCAAAACGGCGTCCACTTCGGCCCGAGGCCGAGACGCTGGCGCACGGCGCCGAATGCCTTGCCCAGCATAAAATCGGCAAAGCAGCCAAAGCGCAGCAGCACGGCGCTGCGCACGGCAAAGGTGCGGGTGTATTGATGAAACACGAGGAAGGGCGCTCCGGCGGCGTTCACCACCCAGCGCTCACTCCAGTCAAAGCGAACGGAGTTGGCATGCGCCGCGTCGGTGGCGTTGTGCGTGGAGCCGTAATGGGCGATGAGGCCATCCGCCGCTGAGAGCAGCGCCACTTTGCCGCGAAACTCCGGCTGACGGATGACGTGGTTCGTCGCCACTTGGTCACCGCCAAAGCCGCCGGTGGCCGTTTTGCAGATGGCGAAGCAGGCGGTGGAGAATTCTCTCATCTCTGCCGCGTACCCGCCCATGACTCCGGCGCAGTAAACCTCCTCATCGAGCAGCGCTTCCGCCAGATGCGGGAACAGCGTCTGCAAGGAGCGGGCGTTCCACCAGTTGTCTTTGTAGCGCAGCCCTTCGGAGGCGATGAAAAGACGCCCGTTCTGCAATGCCCGGTCCATGACCTCGGAGGGATTGACGGCGAAGGCAACGTCCCGCACATCAGCCACCATGATGCGGTCATCAGGCTGGCACTGCTCCAAAAAAGCGGCGATGTCACGCCGACGGTCACGGTTCACGTCGTTGTCGCATTTCGCTTTGACGATGAGGATGCCCAGGCGCTCCATTTTGCGCAGCAGCGTGTCCTCCAGGTGCTCGTAGCAGATCATGACGATCTTGCCGGTGAAGCCGTTCTTTAGAGCGGAGCGGTGCCAGCAGCACACGTCCGCCCAGTCGTGGTAGTCAATTGCTCCGATGAGGTAGTCCATGCGTGGGATCAGGCGGTGAGAGCGGCGGCGTAGCGCGGATGCTCGTGTTTCATCTGCTGCCAGCGCCGCATAGTTTGCAGCGAGAGAGGAGCGCGTTTGCGGCAAAGCTCAGGCAGGTCTTCGAGAAAGTTCCGCATAGCCTGGCCGAAGAGGGAAACCCAGTTCCCGCCGGTCCACTCACGCGCGTAACGGAGATACCTCGCGCCTTGCACCAGACGTGGGATGAGGGTGAGCGGCAGCAGCCAGAGCGGCTCGTGCAAAACGGCCTGGTACCAGATGTTGCGCGCGTTGAGCATGGCGCGCTGACGGCTGTTGCGCGCGTTCGGGCTGGGATTGTGGCAGATGCAGCGCTCGGGAAGATAAAGCACGCCGTAACCGGCATCCCAGTGCCTTTTGCAAAACTCGTTTTCCTCATGCGCCATCTGCAGCAGCTCCTGAAAGCCGCCAAGCTGGTGATACACGTCTGAGCGCGTCATCGCGGCGCAGGTCATGAAGCCGCAGGCGAAGCAGGCATGATCCACCGGCGCTGGCTGCGCAAAGGGCGCGAGCTCGCCCTGCTCCGTGGACTGCGGATAGGCGATGGAACCGACCGAGGCGTCCGTTTTGAGGATGCCCAGGCCTTTCTCGATGCCGGCGCGGTTCAGCACGAGTGAATCGTCATCCAGGAAGAGATACACCGAGCCTGTGGCCTGCGCGGCGAGCATGTTGCGCCCACGGGTGGGAAACACCTGCTCCTGCGTCGAGATGATATGAAGACGGCAGCGCACGGCTGATGGCACAGAATCGAAGCAGTTGTCCGCCCAGACGTTCTTCGGCGCGTTTTTGAGCAGCAGCACCTCATGCAGGCTGTCGCCGATCCTGGCCAGACTTTCCAAGCAGCGGGTCACCTCGGTGAGGCGGTCACTGCAAATGATCAAAGCGGAGATTTCGCGGGCCATGAGTTATGCCGTGGTGGTCAGGGTTTTGATTTTGCGCGCAGGCACACCGGCCCAGACCTCGCCAGCGGGCACGGATTTGGTGAGCACCGAGCCGGCGCCGATGACAGCTCCATCGCCGACCCGCACGCCTTTCAAGATCACGCATTGAGCGCCGAGCCAGACATTGCGCCCGAGCACGATGGCGGCGGTGTCCCCAGGCTGCGCGTTCATCGGTTTGCGCGGATCGGTTCCGTGATTGCTGTCGATGAAGGTGCAGCCGGAGGCGATCAGACAGTCATCACCCACCAGAATCTTCTCGCGGATGTTGAACTCGCAGCCACGACCGATGAAAACGCGGTCTCCGAAGATCATGGATGGACCGGGCATCCAGTAGTGGGAGTAGTTGAAGAAAATGTCCGGCTGAAGGACACAGCCTCTGCCCAGGCTGACCTGATGCGGCCAGGTCATGCGCACTTTCGGCAAACGAGTCCCCTGCCCGATGACCGCGCCGCGAATCCGCAGCAGCAGCCTGCGCAGCATCTGCACAGGCGACTCCAGCAGCTCGACGCGGCGCCAGATTTTTTGGATCAGCAAGGACATGAGAAAGAAGAGACGCCCTTCTTCAGCGGAAGCGGTGGCGCAGTTGCAGCAGAGGCTTCTCAAGGCCGTAGTAAGAGATGCAGGCCACGATCAAAACTGGCAGGAGCCAGAAAGGATAACGAACCCACCAGACATCCGGCAGGCCAAAGACTCCCGGCTTGGTGCAGAACAACTGCTGCCAGATATAGATGGAATAGGACAGCACGCCGATCTGCGCGAACCAGGGGTGGTTGAAGAGGCGGTAGCCGCCCCAGCGAGGTGCCAGCACGCTCTGCAGCAGCAGCAGGACGAACCCGAGCGACTGTAGTGTGCGCCCGCCGCAAAAATGCACCACATGGCAGATGCTGCGAACGAAGCCGGGCAGTTCCTTCCAGGACTGCATCCAGTGGATCACATACGGGGCCGCGATCAGCGCCGCTCCAGCCATAAGCACCAGCACCGGACGGCGCAGCGCGAATCCACGCACCAAGTCTGGCGCGCGGGCGAGAAGAATGGCCGCGACGCAGCCCAGGCATAGCGAGTCCGCGTTGTTAAAGAACGACCACTCGTTAAACAACGTCGCGATGACCGACGACTCCGGCCCAACGCGCTCCAACAGCCAGCGATTGGCCACTGCCAGCAGCACCGCGCCCGTCAGGAGCACCAGGCACCTGCCCCGGCTGGCCTGAGGTTTAAAAAACACGAAGAGCGCAGGCCACAAGAGATAAAACTGCTCCTCCACGGCCAGTGACCAGAGATGATTGCTGCTGTGGCTGTCATTTAAAAAATTCGTGGTAAAGGTCAGGTTGCCGAACCATGCCAGCGGGCTTTGCTGGAACGGCGTGAACACCTGCAGCACGGCGAGCACGGCCAGAAACACGAGATAAACCGGCAGGATGCGCAACGCCCGCCGGATATAGAAGTTCTTCAGATCCACCGTGCCGGTGCGCCGCTCCTCCGTGAGCATGAGCCAGGTGATCAGGAAGCCTGAGATGACAAAGAAAAAGCGCACCCCCAGATGACCGTCGAAGAGGCGGTGGAAGAGGTGCCCCTGATCGGATGGAAAGCCGGAAGTGTGCATGGTGTGCGCGCCCAGCACGATCAGGATGCTGAGGGCGCGCCAGCCGTCCAGGGATGGCAGCCTGGACGATGTCTCGGCAACCGGCGCTGCCGGAGCCTTTAACGCGGCCATGTCACTGGCAGACAGCGCGGAAGCGGTGAGTTGGGGCATCATAGGGTTTGAACCAGGCTTTTCTCAGAAGCCAAACTTGGGCACCGGGCCGTTGGGCCTCACCCAGGCGCTCCAGAACCTGCTGCGCGGCTGCCTCGACCACTTCAGCGCCCAGCCGGGCGTGCGGGTGAGCACGAAAAGCCATTCGAGAGCGAAGACCGGCACCGCGCGCAGAGTGTCCGAGCACCACGCCTGCTTGCGGAAGCGTGCCTGGATCACGCGCAAAGCGTGCCAGGGCAGGCGGATCAGCACGTTCCAAAAAGAGGCTCCTTGGTCGAAGGCGAAGATGGCGTTTCCTTCCCAGCGGGCGGCCAGCTTGCCGGCAGGCGGGCGCTTGCGCAGAGGATGGTTCACGACAGCGCCCTGAACGGCCTCAATGCTTAGCTGATGGCAGCGGCAGCGGGCCTCAAACTCGGTGTCTTCAAACGCGGCCACAGGATAGCGCTCGTCGAATTTACCGACCCGCACGAAATCATCGCGGTGCATGACCAGATTGCACGAGATGGCCGAGAGGCAGCGCGGATTGTGCGGTGCCTCCCACAGCAGCGTCAAAGAGCCCTCCATGCGCACTGTGGGGCCGATGAACATCACGCCTGTTTCAGTTTTTACGTCACGCAGGCGTCGCAGATAAGCCGCGAGGTAGTCCGATGCCGGCAGGCAGTCATCATCCAGAAAAATGAGCCACCGCCCGGCCGCGAGAGACACGCCGAAGTTGCGATTGGCCGCCGGACCACGTCTTGGCCCACGCACCCAGAGGAACGATGGAAAATGCTCTTCCATCATGGCTTTGGAGCCTTCCGTGCGCCCGTCGTCAGTCACGATGACTTCGATGCTGCCGTCGTTCAGAACCTGCGGACACAAGGCTTCCAGGCAGCGCTGCAAATCTTCGACGCGGTTGCAGGTGGGGATGATGATGGATGCAAAGACCATGATGAAAAACAGAATTCAGTTCAGTGACGCGGCCTGCCATGCCTGAATGTGGTGGCCGACCATGTGACGCGCTGTGAAGTGCCGCAGTTGATGACGCAGCCCGGCCTGGCCTAGCTGATGGCGATACTCGTGGTTTTTCAGCAGCCGCAGCAGGCTCGCGGCCAACTGCTGCGGCTGCTGATCAGCCCACACACCTGTGACATCGTTCTCCACAAGCTCACGACTTGCGGGAGCGGTGCCACAGACAACCGGCTTGCCGTAGGACCAGGCTTCCACATAAACGATCCCGAAGGATTCGTGAGCGGAAGGCAGGCAAAAAACATCGCAGGCAGCGTAAGCGTCCGCCTTTTGCTGCTCGCCGGGGCAGCCCAGGTCACGGATGTTCCCGGCAGAAATGGGGGAAAGGCGGGCGCTGTCCACCGGCCCCGGTCCGGCGAGGAGCAGAACGGCATCCGGGCACTGTTGAAGCACCAGCGGCCAGGCATCGAGCAAGGCTGGATAACCTTTGCCCGCGTCACGCCGTCCCATGAAAAAGACTGCCGGACGCTGGCCAATCTGCAATGAAGAGCGCAGACGCGGACCGTTGCCATCCGGGTTGCACATGGGCGGCAGTCCGCAGCGGACGAGCTTTTGCGGCGACACGCCCCGCGCGGCCAGATGGTCCCGTTCATGATCCGACTGGCAGAAGACCGCGTCCGCTTTTTGATAAAGACGCACATCGAAGACATCATCACCCCAGGCTTTCGGATGCACCGCCGGCCAGATGGTGAAGGGCACGCCCGCCGTGCGTGCCTCACGCCAGAGGGGGAAACCCAGCACGTCCCAGCCAGTTCCGACGAAGTGCAGCACATCCACGTTGTCGAGCATCGACCTCCAAGAGTCATGATGATTCATGAGGCGGCTGAGTGTGTCGGCGAACGGCACCAAAGGTGAGCGCGAAGCAAGCCTGCTGACCCAGCGGCGCTGCTTCGCCCACTTCGCGCGGGGCATCAATTCCGCCGACGGCCACGTCAAATCACCGGTCCAACTGTTGGACGAGCCATTCGTGTCGGTGACATTCAAAAAGTGCCCGCTAGCCTCCTTGAAGGTGCGCAGACCTGCCGCCAGCTCGCGTTGGTAAGCCGCCAGCCCGCCGATGGAGGCCGGGTGGATGCATGAGGCGATGGCAACATTCATCTTTTATGAATTTGATCCCCTCCTCGACCTTGGTGGATGGCAAAGGATGGAAAGCTCGGCGTTCATGAGAGGATTCATGGCTTAGCGGCTCGGACGAGCCGCGAGACGAAATGCCTCGGCGACCTTTTCAGCGGTCCTGCTCCAGGTGAAGGATGCCGCGCGTTCGCGACCTGCGGTGGCAAGCCGCGCGCGCAGTTCAGGCTGCTGGATCAAGCGCTGCAACGCTTCTGCAAAGCCTGCGGCATCAAGTGGATCGACCATGAGCGCCGCTGAACCGGCGACTTCAGGCAGTGACGTGGTATTGGAGCAGACCACCGGGACGCCACAGCCCATGGCTTCAAGCACGGGCAGGCCGAAGCCTTCATAAGTCGAGGGAAAAACAAAGGCCAGCGCTCCGCTGTAAAGAGCGGGCAGGTCCGCCTCATCGGCCGGCCCGATGCGTTGAATGCGCGCGGCAAGCTTCGGCGTGCTTTCAAGCAAGGCATCAATTTCCTCCGATCCCCAGCCCGCTTTGGCGTTCCCGGCGAGCACCAGTCTTCCGTCCCAATCCGGCAAAGCCTCCGCGAGGATGCGCATGGCATGGATGGCGGTGATGAGGTTTTTACGCGGCTGTGGATTGGCGACGGAAAGCAGATAGGGAGCTGTGCCGAGCTGATATTTCTCACGCAGGCTCTCGATCCGGGCCGGATCAAGCACTGGCGAGAAGGCGGCGGCGGCCGCCAGCGGCGCCACGGTGACGCGCTCAGCGGGAAACTGCGCCAGCTCACAAAAGTCTCGCTGGGTGAACTCCGAGTTGCAGATCACATAGTCACGCGAGGCGTCCAGGCGGCGGATGATCGTGTCCAGAGTGCCGCAGGCGGACGCTCCGCAATGCTGCGGAAAACGCGCCGGATAAACATCATGGATGAAAACCACCCGCGGCAGCGCCGACGGGAGATCATCCGGTGGTGGCAGAAAAGTGGCGTGGAAAACATCCAGACCGCCGCCGTTCAGCCCCGAAGCCGCGTCAAGCCGCAGCAGCCGCCGCAGCAAACGTAGCCCAAGCGAGCGTGAATGCCGACGCGATTCCATGCCCACCTGCAACGGCCCCAGCAGACGTGACAAGCCCAGTCTGCTGCGATACGCCGGCATCGATGAGGCGCGCGGAGTGAGCCGCGCGGCCCAGCGCTGCGCCTGGATGCTGGTGGAGACAGGATTCCAATCTCCGCCGAAGCTGCCCACGGCCTTCACCTCAAGATCGGGAATCTGCTGGAGTCGCAGGAGCAGCTCCTTGATGACGCGCCCGACTCCCGTGACCACCTCCTGCCGTCCCGGCAAGGGAGCGGCGAAGGAAACGTCACAGGCGACACGGATCATCAGAAGAGAGGCGGGCAGGAGTTTGAGTGAGCGGTGGCGGCTGTTCAGGCGATCTCCAGAAATGCCTTCAGCTTCTTCCGTGCGAGTTGTTTGCCATGCTGCAGCACGTTCCCTGAGTGGCTGTCTGCGGTAGGAAAGTGAACCTTGAGCCCAGTCTTGGTGAAAGGCGGTTTGGCCGCGATCACAAAGGTGTCGTTCATGCCTGTTGGCTCAAAGCCGGTCTGCACCTCGACCATGCCCAGGTCTTTCATCATGCGGATGAGCAACTCTCCTGGATACGGACGCTTGTGTGTGTGATCCATCCAGAAGAGGCGCTCACGCACAAACCGATTTTCCCAGTTCGGCGTGCGCACGATGAGAATGCCGCCCGGCCGCAGCGCGGTGAGAGCGTTCTTCAACAACGTCTCCAATTCGTCACCCCACAGATGCTCCACGACATGCGAGACATGGACGCCGCCAAACTGCCCGGCGCGCTCCGTGAAGGATTCCTGGTTTCCCAGAATGACCTTGTGGCCGCGCTGCGTGGCCATTTTCACCATCTCGGGATCAATATCGACGCCCAGGGATTCGATGCCGAGATCCCGCAGCACATCCGCGAAGTAGCCCGGGCCGCAGCCGACATCGAGCACCGGGCCAGAATCCTGAAACACCTCGGCATAGGGTGTGTGCCATGATTTGAGACGATCACCGCTGGTTTCATGGAAGAGGGAGAATTGCTGCAGACTCATGAGAGTGGAATTTCAGTGGGTGAGTTAATGGGGAGCGACTTGATGACCCGTGCGGGCACACCCGCCACGATGACGTTTTCCGGCACGTCCGAGCGGACGAGGCACATGGCGCCGACCACTGAGTTGCGGCCGATTTTGCAAGGGCCGAGAATGGTTGCGTTGCTGCCGATCCAGGCGCCTTCACCGATCTCGACATCACAGCCTTCCTGCGGATAAGAGTCGCGGCGCTCGGCGCCGGTGGCGCAGGGGTCATGACGACCGGTGATCACACTGACGCCGTGGCCGAAGAAGGCGTTCGGGCCGACGCGGACACTGCCGGAGCTGAGATTGAACAGCGCGTCATTCACCTGGGCGGTCGGATGCACGACAATACGGCTCATGTCCCCGAAGACGCGCGGACGCAGCATCTGCACCTCCTGCGTGGCGCGGCAGAATGCCTGCCAGGCGAACCGGCGCACGCATTTGTACATGAAGTTTTGGAAGCAGCGGCGCATGGCGCGGAGAAAAATGATCTCAGTCGAGTTTGGTGAGTCCGCAGCCAGCCTCGGTGACGAGACAGCCGAGCGTGCTGGCGGTGCCGAGCCGTGTGAAGTCCATCTGGTCGTTGGAGGTGTCCATGCCGATGGCGGCCTCACGATAGTCGTAAAGCTCCCGCATGGGATCATGCAGCCAGACGGACCATTGGTAGCGTCCCGGCACCAGCCCTGGCGTGACGATCTCAAACTTCAATTGGTAGCGGCCTGGGCGCAGATTGCAGAGGTCCACGCCACCGCGGCTGCCAAAACAGGTGTGGATGAAGCCGGCGGTGGCGGATTCCAGGCGGGCCGAGGCGTCCAGCCGCAGCCCGGCACGATTGACCTGGATCTCGACCAGCAGATTGAGCGGGCGGCTGACGTTCCAGACCCCGGCGGCTTTGGCGTCATCGAGATCAGCAGTGATGGAAAGGATCTCGGCGGCTTTTCCTGGCGTCTCCTTGAACTGCACCGAGCAGGCCTGGCTGAAGGCGCTGTAGTAATGCGAAACCGCGCTGCTGATGTCCCCGACGTGACCGACCGTGCCCTTGTTGAGCACCACGCCTCTTGAGCAGAGGGACTGGACGGCTGCCATGTTGTGACTGACGAAAAGAATGGTGCGACCACCCGCGCGGCTGACGTCCTGCATCTTGCCAAGGCACTTTTTTTGAAACTCCGCGTCACCGACGGCGAGAACCTCGTCAACCACCAGGATTTCCGGCTCCAAGTGAGCGGCCACGGCGAAAGCGAGACGCACATACATGCCGCTGCTGTAGCGTTTCACCGGCGTGTCGAGAAATTTCTCCACCTCAGCGAAGGCGACGATTTCATCAAACTTGCCGCGAATCTCCGCGCGCGTCATACCGAGAATGGCTCCGTTGAGAAAGATGTTCTCGCGTCCGGTAAGCTCGGGATGAAAGCCTGTGCCGACCTCAAGCAGGCTGGCCACCCGGCCCTCGATCTCGATGGAGCCCTTCGTGGGTTCCGTGATGCGGCTGAGCGTTTTGAGCAGCGTGGACTTGCCTGCGCCGTTGCGACCGATGATGCCGACCACCTCGCCGCGTTTGACTTCAAACGAAACATCATTGAGCGCCCAAAAGTCCTCCGAACCTGCGGAGTTTGCCCCAGCGGGGTTTTGACGACCGCCGAAGGCGCGGGAAGCGGCCCGGAACGGTTTGGCGAGCACGTCCTGAATGGCATGCCTCATGCCGTTGCCTGAGGATTGGCCCTTGTGGCTCAGAACGTAGCGTTTGCCGAGGTTTTCGACGCGGATTGCGATGTCTGACATGAGCTTTTTAGATGACGTCTGCGAAGGTGCGCTCGGTTTTGCGAAAGTACCAAACTCCAACAACGAGGCAGAGGGCCGACATGGCGAGAGAGGCGGTGAAACCGGGCCAGTAAATGTTGCTTTCACCTCCAAGAATGGCCCAGCGGAAACCATCGATCACGCCCACCATGGGATTGAGCGAGTATAGCAGCCGCCACTCCTCTGGAACGATGCCACTGCTAAAACCGACCGGCGAGATGTAGAGGCCGAACTGAACGATGAAGGGAATGACGAAACGGAAGTCCCGATAGCGCACTGTGAGAGCGGTCATCAATAATCCTGGCCCAAGCGAGGAGAGGAAGGCCAGCAGCACCAGTCCTGGCACCACAAGCATACGCTCGGCGGGCCAGAACTGGAACCACACCATCATGGCCAGAAGGATGACAAAGGAGATGAGGAAGTCGATCAACGAGGTGACGACAGAGCCGGCCGGGATGATCAGCCTTGGGAAATATACCTTGGAGATGAGCTGAGAGTTGTTCACCAGGCTCTGGCTGGAACTGGAGAGCGAGTTGGCGAAAAACTGCCAGGGAAGCTGGGCGGCCGCGACCATAAGCGCATATGGCGCGCGCCCCTCGGAAGGCAGCTTGGCCAGCAGGCCAAAGATCACCGAAAACACGGCAAGCGTGAGCAGCGGCTGGATCAGCGCCCAGGCGGCGCCCACCACCGTCTGCTTGTAGCGCACAGTCACGTCCCGCCAGGCGAGGATGAAGAAGAGCTCACGGTATTTCCAGAGATCCCTCCAGTAGTTTTTCTCGGTCTGGCCGGCTTTGATGACGGTGCGATGCATGAGGCGCAGGGCGTGTTTGAGAGTGTTTTTCTTGTGGCGATGCCGCCATGGCGCACGTCACACGGCTGACTGCGCCTTGCCGATGCAGTACACTTTGAAGCCGATCTTTCGCAGCCTGGCGTGGTCGAGAACATTGCGTCCGTCGAAGATCCAGGCAGGCTTCACCATGGAGTCGAAGATGGCCTCGTAGTCGAGGTGGCGGAACTCATCCCACTCGGTGAGAATAAGCAGCGCATGTGCTCCGGCGGCGGCCTGCACGGCGCTGCTGGAAAACTCGATTCCAGGATGGTCCGGCTGGATTTCAAGATCCTTGCAAATCTGCTCCGGCCCGACCTTCGGATCGTGAATGGCCAGCGTGGCGCGCTCTTCGAGAAGGTCGCGGCAGACATAGATGGCGGCTGACTCACGCGTGTCGTTGGTGTCCTTCTTGAAAGCGAAGCCCAGAGCCGCGATGCGCTTGCCGGTGACGGTGTTGAACAACGTGCGCACGACGCGTTCGGCAAAGCGGTGCTTCTGCCAGTCGTTCATCTGAATGACTTGATTCCAATAGGCGGCGACTTCCGGCAGCCCGAAATGCCCGCAGAGATAGACGAGATTGAGCACGTCCTTCTGGAAGCAGGAACCACCAAAACCGACGGATGCTTTGAGGAACTTGGGACCGATGCGCGAGTCTGAGCCGATGGCGCGCGCGACCTCATCGACATCCGCGCCGGTTTTCTCACAAAGGGCGGAGATGCTGTTGATGGAGGAGATGCGCTGGGCCAGGAAGGCGTTGGCGACGAGCTTGGAGAGTTCCGAGGACCACAGATTGGTGGTGAGAATGCGCTCACGCGGCACCCAGTTCGCATAGACACTGACCAGCGTCTCCACGGCGGCGAGGCCCGCCTCGGTCTGTTCCCCGCCGATAAGAATGCGATCCGGGTTGTTCAAATCCGCGACCGCCGTGCCTTCGGCAAGAAATTCTGGATTGGATAGAACCTGATGGCGGATTCCGCGATCATTCGCCCCTAGGATGGTTTGAATGGCCTCGGCTGTCTTCACCGGGATGGTGCTCTTTTCGACGATGATCTTCGGCGTCACGGCCACCTCGGCAATGGTGCGCGCCACCGACTCCACATAGCGCAGGTCCGCCGCTTTTTGCGCACCGATGCCAAAGGTCTTCGTGGGGGTGTTCACACTGACGAAGACGATGTCCGCATCACGAATGGAATCCTTCACATTGGTGGAAAAGAACAGGTTGCGGCCACGCGAGGAGGTCACGAGGGCGTCGAGGCCAGGCTCGTACACCGGCAGAGTGTCGGAGTTCCAGGCCGCGATGCGGTCGGAATTGAGATCGACGACATCCACCCGTGTTTGGGGACATTTGGCGGCGATCATCGCCATTGTGGGACCGCCGACGTAGCCGGCACCGATGCAGCAGATTCGCATAATGTTTGAGTCAGTGTGTTAGTTGAGAGTGAGTTCTTTGACAGGGGCATGCATGGGCCTGGGCTGGCTGGCCAGCGGACGACCGAGAAGCTGGGCGAAGTAGGTGATGGTCCGATCAAGACCTTCGGACAGGGCCACCTTGGGCTCCCAGCCGAGGCGTGTTTTTGCGAGCGTGATGTCAGGCTTGCGCTGTTTCGGATCGTCAGAAGGGAGTGGTCGAAAGACGATTTTGGATTTGCCGCCGACTTTTTGCAAAACCAGTTCAGCCAGCTCCAGCATGGTGAACTCACCCGGATTTCCGAGATTCACGGGACCGGTGAAGTTGTCCGTGTCCATGAACTTCACAAACCCCTCGATCAGATCATCCACATAACAGAAGCTGCGGGTCTGGAGACCATCACCGTAGATGGTGATGTCCTGGCCGCGCAGGGCCTGAACAATGAAGTTGGACACGACACGGCCATCATCTGGAAGCATGCGAGGGCCATAGGTGTTGAAGATGCGCACCACCCGGATGTCCACGCCGTTCTGACGATGGTAGTCGAAGAAGAGCGTTTCAGCGACCCGCTTGCCCTCGTCATAGCAAGAGCGCACCCCGATGGTGTTCACATGGCCCCAATAGCTCTCCGGCTGCGGATGCACCTCAGGATCACCGTAGATTTCAGAAGTCGATGCCTGAAACACCCGGGCGCGCACCCGCCTGGCGAGGCCAAGCACATTGATGGCTCCCATCACAGAGGTCTTGATGGTCTTGATGGCGTTGTATTGATAGTGCGGCGGAGAGGCAGGGCAGGCGAGATTGTAAATCTGGTCCACCTCCACGCAGATCGGCTCGGTGATGTCATGCCGCATGAACTCAAAGTTCGGATGGTCCATGAGATGAGCGATGTTCTGCTTGCGACCGGTGAAAAGATTGTCCGCGCAGATGATTTCATTCCCCTGGTTCAAAAGTTTCTCGCAGAGATGCGATCCAAGAAATCCAGCCCCGCCGGTGATGAGTATTCGTTTGTTCATGAGCTAGTGAGTTGGTCGTTGCGTGCTTGATGATCGCCCCAGGTCTTTTTTTCTGGTCATCTTGATCTGGTGGGCCACTTGAGGGAAAATCCTTAAAACTGCGGCAAATCTAAAAACGTGTTTAAACAAGCTGCCGCCATTGGTTGAGCATTCTGCCCCACCCAGCCTTGTTTGAACTTCCATAAGGTTAATAATTGTTTAACAATTCACCACCTGCCGTGGGTTCAGATCCGGCTAAGGTTTTGCTTATGCGCCGTTTTTTCTGCGGGGATTGACCTTCCACTGCTTTTGGATGCAGTATTCGGCATCACAACCTTTGCTCACATCCTGCGACATTTTGCCCTGCTGTTGCTCGTCGCGTGCGCCGCCGCGCTGCCTGCGTCAAACGCCAAACTCCCGATGTCCACGGCCGTCGGCGTGGAGAGCCTCGCTTTTCTGGCCTTTGCTTTCTGGGGCGGCGCACGTCTGCTGATGGGTCTGCGCCCGATCCGGGCGGAGCTCATCCTTTGGCTATGCTCACTGCTAGCCTTGGGGCATGGCTGGTTGGTCACGCTGTTTCCGCAGGCATTGGTGGAGCGCTTCAGTGGAGGCATTCTGCCCCTGGACAAAGATCCTTGGATCGCTTTTGGCACCATTGATCAAGCATCATCGGTCCCCGCGATGATTTCGGCCTCTGCCTGCGTGATGGTGCTGTGGATGACACTGGACTTCGGACGTGAGCGCCTGGGCAGGCTTATCCTGGCTGGAGTCATCACGGCCAGCGGTCTGACTGCAGCCCTGGCAGGCCTGTGCTTTCACCAACCCGCCCAGATGGCCGAGCTGTGGGAGATCCGGCATGTCCCAGCCTCGGCTTTCGGTCTGTTTTGGTATCATGGCAATGCCGCGGCCTTTTTGAATCTCTCTTGGCCGGCGGGACTTTGGCTGTTCATCAAAGTGCTGCGCCAGCCTTACGCAGGCATCGGACAACAGGTGGCCTTGAGCGCGCTGTTCGTGACCGTGCTTCTCCAGATCACGGCGGTTTTTGTCAACCTCTCCAAAGTCGGACATGTCCTGCTGCTGCTGCAGCTCTGCATACTGGCGGGAGTGTGTCTGAAATACAGCCTTCAGACGTGGGATAGCAGCGCGTTGCGACGCGCCTTGCTTCCCACCCTGATCCTGGCTGTGCTGCTGGCCGTTGGTGTCTGGCTGGCGGGCGGATCGGCGCTGCTGGAACGCTGGGAGGTGTTTGCCGGGCGGCGTTTCGATGACGCGGGCCGCAGGCATGCCGCGCTGATGGCGCTGCGGATAGGCATGGATTACGGCTGGTGGGGTGCCGGACCGGGCACCTTTGAATGGATCTCCGCTCACTACTCGACACTCGATCCCGTGCTGCAAACAGGACGCTGGAAGCATGCTCACAATGATTACGCGGAAATTTTCGCCGAATGGGGCTGGCTGGGGTCCATCCTGCTGTTCCTGGGCTTTCTGGCATCTGCATGTCCTGTTTTGATCACCCTTTGGCGGCACACCTTCGGAGCCGCCGCAGGGCAGATGCACTTCTCCCGTGGTGCTGGGCTGGCTTGTTTCTCAGTTGCGGCATTTTCCACAATCCTTCATGCCTGCGTCGATTTTCCATGGCAGATCACCTCCTGCCGCATGCTTTTCTTCATGGTCGCCGGGTTGACCATCGCAGTGAGTGTCTCGACCCGAAGGTCACGGTCGGAGTGAGCTGATTTTGTGTGAAATCTATGACGAATGCCTGTGATGTGAGCCTCTGGTCCAGTCGCAGCACGCCTCAGGTTAAGCCCCCGCCTAAGGCTTTGTAACCCTGATTCTAAAGGGAGAGAATGTGGAAGCATTTCAAGAAATGCCAGACATTCCATAATGCACGACGCCCTAAATCAACGAGTTCGCGGTTGGACCCCCTTCTTTGTTCTGGCTGACATTTTGTCTCTCGGCATCGCCTTACTGGTGGGCGTTCTGCTCTCCCACCTGATCCCGCCTGACACACAGAACCTCACCTTGCTCCCAGATTCCAAGGAAACAATCCTGCTGGTCCTGAGCATGGGAGCGCTGGTGCTCCACGCTGCCACCTGGCTTCGGGAAGGCCATTACATGCACCGCCTGCTCAACGGTGACATTTACAAGATCAGCATCTCACAGACCGGTTTCATCACCATGGTTTTGCTCTTTTACATCGCGCTATGGCGTGACTATGAGATCTCTCGCAAGCTGATGCTGTATTACCTTGCCGTCATTGGACCGCATCTCTGTGTCGGCAAGATCATCTTGATCAAGCTGCTTAAGGCGCTAGGCACACGCATTCAGCCGCGTCTGAAAATCGTCACCGTCTGCGATCCAGCCGCCGTCGATCCAATGAAGGAATGGTTTAAAAACAAGCGCATGCTTGGCATCCAATTGTGCGATGTCCTCTATCCAGAGTGCCGGATCGCCGATCTCATGAGCCTGGAGCAGGCACTGGAGCAATCCATCCAGCGGGAGCGCCCGAATCTCGTCATCTGGCGCCTGCCCATCGACGCTGTCAGGACAGAGCGCCTCCGGCAGATGTCCGAGTCCAACGGCGCTCACCTGGCCGTGGATCTACGTCCGATCCTGGGCGAGCTGACCCCCCTTGAGGTGTGCGACTATCACGCCATGAAGCTCGTCAGCCTGCACCGCCACCCGCTCGGCAGCCCGTCCCACCGCCTGCTCAAACGAATCCTGGATGTGTCCATCAGCCTGCCCGTGGTGGTTTTCATCCTGCCTGCGCTGTGCGCCGCAGTCGCGCTGATCCATCGCTTCTTCTCGCCTGGCCCGCTCTTTTTCAAACAGAGCCGCTCAGGCGCGGACGGCAAGACCTTCGCCATCTACAAATTCCGCACCATGAGCATCAACCACGGCACGGAAAGCGTGCAGGCGCGCCCTAACGACCAGCGTGTTTTCAGTTGTGGCGCGATCCTGCGCAAGCTCAGCATCGACGAAATGCCGCAGTTCCTCAACGTGCTCCACGGCGACATGTCTGTGGTGGGGCCAAGACCTCACATGCTTGAGCACGACCGGATTTTCAGCACCGAGTGCAAGTCCTACCACCTGCGGCAGACGGTGAAACCCGGCGTCACCGGACTCGCTCAAGTCCGCGGCCACCGCGGCCCGGTCAACGATGCCAATGATATCAAGCACCGTGTCACCTCTGACATCGAGTACTGTCAGAACTGGTCCTTCTTCCTCGACGTTTCCATCATCGCCCGCACCTTCCTGCACGTCTTCTCGTTCCATCCCAAGTCATGCTGATCCGTACATGCTCGGCCTGAGCGGCGGAACTCTTGGAAGCTCATTTGGTCTTCATCACATACACGCCGTCCCAGTCCGCAGGCGGCGGGTCGGTTTTGAGCGCGTCGCAGCGTTTGAGCATGACGAGGGAGGGATTGGAATCCTGATGAATCTCGCGTTTGGCGGAGCGCTGGAAGAAGGCGCTGGCTCCTTCCCAGTCCTGGGCCAGGTAGCTCTCCATGCCACGTTTGTGGAGGGAGAGGCACTCCTGGACCTCGGGGGTGATCTCGCTGTCGAAGCCGACGAGTTCGTACATCTCCACGGGCGTGCTGCGGCCTTTGACGATGATGCGGTCGAGGAAGCGGAAGGTGATGTCGTCCTTGAAGCCTTGCGCGAGTGTTTTGGTCTCGCTGGTGATCATGGTATAGACGCCGTAGCTCTTCGCGCCGCTCTCGCTGCGGGCGGCGAGGTTCACGGTGTCGCCCATCATGGTGTAGTTGAAGCGGCGACGGGAACCCATGTTGCCGATGATGGCCTGGCCGGAGTTCAGACCGATGCGCGTCTGCATTTCGAAAACAATGTCGGGCCAGTCGCCCTCTTTGCGCCACTTCTCGCGCAGTTCGAGCTGGCGCTTCTGCATGAGCAACGCGGCGCGGCAGGCGTGATAGGCGTGACCGGCAAAGGCCAGTGGCGCACCGAACATGCCGACGATGGCGTCGCCGATGAACTTGTCGAGCGTGCCGCCGTTGTCGTGGAGGATGTCGGTCATCTCCGTGAGGTAGTCGTTCATCAATTGGACGAGGCGCTCGGCGGACATTTTTTCGGAGAAGGTGGAGAAGCCGGCGATGTCGCTGAAGAAGGCGGTGATCTCCGCCTGGTGCCCGCCCAGCCTCGGCTCCTCGCCAGAGGCGATCATCTGTTTGACCACTTGAGGTGCGACGAAGGCGCCGAACATGCCTGTGATGCGGCTCTTGGCGCGCAGTTCGATCACCAGGCGGTGGAGCATGGAACCGCCCTGCACCAGGATGAAGCCGAGGACGGGCCACACGACGGGCAGTTGCAAGCTCGATGCCTGAAACAGATAGAAGGCCGCGCCCACATAGGCACCGATCATGAGCGCAGGCACCAGCACCGAGAGCCAGATGGCGCCATGCCGCAGCACGAGAATGGTAAGCAGCGCCAGGATGATCCACGCAGCGATGACGATGCGAATGTCCGAACGCGTGATGAAGTCCTGGCTGAGGATGTTGCTAAGGGCGTTGGCATGGATCAGCACAAGGGGAATCTGCGGACCATGCGGCGTGGGGCCCAAGTCAGAGAGACCGGCGGCCGACTGACCGATGAAAAGAATCTGCCCCTCGACCGCTGGGAAGTTTTTGGGCCATTCCCTGCCCTGCTGCGCCTCCAACTGCGTCACCAAGCCTGCATAAGGAAAAAAGGTGAAGCTGTCAGGACGGCGGTAATTGACGGACATCTGACCGGCCTCATCGACAGGAATCTCCCATGTTTTTTTGGCACCCGTGACGCGGACGTGATGACCGAGAGTCACCTCCACGGCGTCGGTGTCGAGGCCTTCGCTTTGCAACAATGCCTGCAACACCAGGCTGGGAAAAACCCGCGTCCCGCAACGCACGACGAGCGGCAACTGACGGCGCACCCCATCCGGTCCGGGCGGTGAGTTCACAAAACCGACGTGAGAACTCTCGGCGATGATCTGGACGGGCAGCAGTCCGGTGTCGTTGCCAATGAGACGGGCGGGATCGCCCTGGAAACGGGTGATGGCTTTCGTGTTGCCCGCATACTCGGCGTTGAACTTCGGCTTGTTCTCCAATGTTTCCGCGGCGGCGGCGGTGATGGAGGAGGGCAGGAGCGCCAACCCATCGCCAAATTTCTGATCCATGACCGGATCGGCGCTGGGCTCGGTGAAGAGAAGATCGAAGGCCACGGCTGCCGGCGGACGACTGGCAAGTTGCGTCATCAGTCTGCCGTGAACTTCCCGCGGCCACGGCCAGCGGCCAAATTGGGCCAGCGCATCCTCATCAATCCCCACCACGAGCACCTTGGGATGCGCCGCAGGATCTGCCGCCGCGCGTGCTTGAAAACGCCAGTCGAGCGTGAGGTTCTCCAGTTCCTGACCCAGCTTGGTGTGGTTGAGACCGAGGGCCAGCAGCAGCACCGCAGGCAGCAGCTTGAACGCGAACTTGAGGCTGCCGTGCTGCTTTTTTTGCATGAAGAAGAGAATGGGAGACGAAAAAAAATCAGCGGCGACTCAATACCGCATGTTCATGCCAAAATGCAGACGACCGTCTGGCACGTTCGCGAGTCCTGAGTGGCGCAGAGTCCAGCCATAGGCCAGACGGAGGTCAAGGTGGTCGCCCACGTTGTAGCGCAGGCCCAGACCGGCGCTGTGGAGGTTCTGATCAGGCTCGGAGGCAAAATCTCCCACGCTGGTGAGGTAGGCGCAGTCATAAAACGCGAAGGTGTTCAGACTGTCCTCCTCGTCACCTCCCCACTTGGAGAAATGCATGGCCGGCAGGTTGAATTCCAGGCTGGCCTTGATGCCGGAATCACCACGCGCAGCGCTTTCGGCATAACCGCGCACGGTTCGGTAGCCGCCTGCGAGTGTCTGCTCGGTGGGCAGCAGCCGGTCCTTGGAATACTGCCCGGCCACATGCAGGGCGATGGAAAATTCGCGTGGCAGGCGCAGCAGCCGGTCCAGCTCCGCCGCGCCATACCAATACTCCACCTGCGAAGCCGCGCGGAGCTGGTCAAAAGCTTCGTAGGTGTTGCGGGAGAACAGGTTCCCAGGGCTGTAAACAGCGGACATGGCGAGGCGCGTGTAGCCGAGCTTGTCAGCGACAATGACATCAAACCCGCCGCGAAACTGCATGACCTGCGCGTCGCTGTTGGTGAGCGTCTGACCGCCGAAGAGGACGTCCGAGGTCGTGTTTTTGTAGTCGGCGGCAAAGGTCAGCCGCGGGCGTATTTTGCTCCACGCGCTGTGAAGCGGGATGGAATACGCGGCGGTAAGCTGGCTGCTGCGACCGTTGATGCCCAGCGTGGCACCTGGAACACCAGCCTGCACCGCGTTCTCCGCTGTCACGCCGATGAACTGAAGACGATGCCGCCAGGGCAGCGGCACGCCCCAGACCACGGCGTGCGCTTTTAAAGTGTCCAGCTCCTGGTTGCCGGAGAACTGATAGGAGAGCGCCTGTTCAGTGCCGAGCACCTGATACCAGTCGAAGCCTGCTGAAATCTCGTTCAACCCCGTGGCCTCGAGACCTGAGTTCGCATATCCGGCATGAACTTGGAAGGGATTGACCTCGGTGGTCTTCAAAATGATGTCGCTAGCACCTTCCTTGGCACTTTTTTCATAAACGATATTCACTTTGCGCACGGGGTTCTCATTCAGCCACGCGACATCTCTTCCCACGGTGGAGGTGTCGATGCGGGCACCAGCCGGCACACGCACCTGACGGCGCATGTATTCGGGATTGGAGTGCTTCGCGCCTTCCACGCGCACATCGCCCAATACCGCCTCGACCACCCGCACCTGCACATGGCCCTGGGTAATGTCCTGCTCGGGCAGATAAGCATCCACCAGCGGAAAATCGGTGGTCTGATACGCCTTGTTGATGCTCTTCACCAAACGGTTCAGCAAGGCCAGGCTGAGCGGCTGGCCCATGAACTCGCTTTGCAGGCTTTCCGCGAGTCCGGCAGGCAGATGCAAGGCCGGATCAACCACCATGACCCCGCGCATGTCCTTGGGCAGGCGCTTGGCAGGCTTGGCGATAAGCTGCAAGCACGAAAGATTCACTCCCAGAGGCTTTGAATCTGCCTCAGTGGTAGGTTTGTCTTTCTTCGGAGCCGTTTGGGACTCTGTGGCGGGTGTTTCTTTCCGGGCCGCCGGTGGTTGAGCAGCCCTTTCCACCAAAGTTCCCGCGCCACTGACTTGCGCGATGCCAGACGGTGACAACCCATGCATGAGCAGCAGAACCGCGATGAATTGGATGAAGGATGACGGTTTCATAAGGAAAGGTCAGCGTGTCGCGTTGTCGAGCTCCTCCACGCTTTGTGAATTCGTCGCGGCAGTGAGCTGGCTGATGACTCCAGCGCTCGGCAGAGCCGCCTCGAAGGAAATGTTTTGGATGCCTTCTCGGGCCAGAACCAAAGCAGTGCCTTCACCACCGAGCACCAGCGACATCTGGCTGCCGGCTGGAGCAGCGAGCATGGCGAGCACCCTTGCTGACACTTGCGGCCCGGCAGAAGAGCCAGATGCATCCATGACCGCCATCCCGTGGGAATCACTCAAGACAAACTCACCCGTCCCTCCCAAAGCAAGCGAGAGTTCCCCAAACGAGCCGGGCGTGATGATGGCCTGTAAACTGGCCTGGGTGCTTGCAGGCACAGGCTGCTCTTTCAAGTCGATGGCGACATCGCCTGAGCTGCTGTCAATCCGCGCGGTGCCATCCCCCCCGAGTGCCACAGACAGCGTGGCGTAAGACTCCGGGCCAGCCGTCTGTGCCATGCTCCTCTGAAGGGAAGCGACGGGTGGCGGACCTCCTAAATTGATCGACTGGGCACCAAACTGACTGATCAAGGCCACTTCCCCAAAGCCGATGGCCCCGAGAGCCAGCTCGCTCTGCGCCAGCAAGCTGGTGCCAGTGGCCAGTTGACCAAGCGCGTTCGTGCTGGGAGCGCCCCCACCAGGATTCACCGCCACCAGCCCGGTGCTCGAACGCACGCCCATCGTGCCATCCCCCCCCAGCGCCAGGCTTAACTCACTCTGCACAGCCGATGAACTCGTGGCGTTCATCTGTGATTGCAGTTCAATGCTCGGCGGTGCTCCACCACCGGCGGACACAAGCCCCAGACCTTGGCCGATGGAGCCGGTCATATTGGCCAGAATTCCCCCACCCTGCAAACCTGCGACCGCTGCGGATGCCGCCATGCCTAACGCTCCTCCGCCCGCGCCCGCCAGCGCGGCACCCGGCGATGCTGACGAGGCGAAGTTATTGGCCTGAGTCGCGGAGTTTGATCCCGCATTGCCAACCGGAACAGCGTTTTGCAGCAAAAACGCGCCAAAGGCCGGCACAGCGGTCGGGATGTTCGCAGCGGCCACCGTGGGCGGCGGCGCTGGTGGCGGAGGAGGAGGTGTCAGCACAAATCCGCTGAAGGTGATCGTGCCAAAGCCAGGGCGGGTCAGCGGTGAACTCGTGACCGGATTGCCTCCCACGAGGAGCTGATTGGTGCCGGCGCCCGCGTTGAGAAACTGATCAAAGGTGAAGAAATTCGTGTCGCTCAGATCATTTCCCGCGCCGAGGTCCAGACGGATGGCTGACACGTTCTGAAAAGCATAAGTGCGACCGCCTGCGGTGATGCGGTCCGCGCCGATGACATAGCTTTGACCCGCCGTGAGGCCGGAATCATCCAGCGTGAGCGCCGCCGTGCCGCCTGAGCCTTGCAGGACGCCGTTGATGATGGGCTGGTTGGAGAGCACAAACTGATGGGCTGTGAGAGTCACAGGCGCGCCGCCAGTGCTTGTCACCGTGGTGCCGTCCACCTTGATGACGGACGCGTTCAGCGAGATCGCGCCTCCTTGTGATAAGATGCTTTGACGCACCCACAAACCGTCCGCGCTCGTGGTGGAGACCGAGATGTCCCCCACCGCGCTAAGACCACTCGCAGCGCCCAGGCTGCCAATCGTCAGTCCCGTGCTGTTCTCCAGCATGATTGAGCCGACGGTGCCAGCGGTTGCCACGGTGCCGATGGCGTTGGTAACACCCGTGAGCGTGAAATCATCATTTCCTTCCAGGATCAAACCCGCTGCGATCAACGAACCGTTGCTGACCACCACACCTCCCGTGGTCTTCAAAGTGATGACACCACCGCCGTCGGCGCGAAGCGTGCCGCCCTCCAGCAGGATCGCAGGTGTGCCAACGCCGCTCTCCGCACTCACACGCCCCACCAGGGTGATATTGCCGCCTGCCGTCACGATGCTGCCATTCACCGTGATGGACTGGGAATGCCCCGGAATGGAGATTTCACGTTGATTGGCCTTGATGAGAACGTTGCCGGTGGTCGTGCCCATCTGGGTGCCAGTTTCGAGCAAAACAGCGCGTGTCACGCTGATCGTCACATCGCCGCCGCCTTGCGCATTGATCACACCGCGCCCGATGGCGTCGTTGATCATGAGAAAATCACAATCCGCGCTGAGCGTGAGCCCATGGGCCGAGTTCCAGGCCACCGTGCCTTTCAGATAAATGTTTCCGCTGCCGCTGGAGCTTCCACGGTCCGTTTCAAGCGTGAGATGGGCGGTGTCGAGGAACGAGGAGAGATCCTCCGCGTTCAAGGTATTCGTGGGCAGCGGACTCGACACCCAGCAGCCAGGATCGAGGATCTCGAACTCGCTGGACTTGAGAAGCAGCCCGCCGGCACGTCCATTCACCGCGCCCAGCTCCACACGGTCGGTCAGACGATCAATCCTGAGCGATTCTTTGGCGGTCAGCCCCACGAAACCACCATCGCCGGAATTCGCGCCTCCAAGAGCCTGCGCACGGCCTTGGAACGTGAGATCCTTGTCGGCAAACATCACCACCTGGCCGCCATTTCCATTTTCAAGCGCGTTGGCCGTGAGCAGCACGCCACAATCAATCGTGACACAGCTCGAATTCATGAAGCTGTCAGCTCCGACAACACCACCACCGGCGAAAATTTTGCCTCCGCCCGTGGCTCCGTCGGCACGGATGACCGATTCGCCTTCAAGGGCGAGTGAATGGCCCGCCAGCCGAATCTCCCCGCCTTTGCCTTGAAGGCTGCCAGCGCTGAGATCCCCTGCGATCACGGTTCTCGACGCAGTCGCGCCAGCATCGCCTGCCTCAGGATCGGTGCCGATGCTGATCTGCCCGCCCTCAGTTTTTCCATCGGCACTGACCAGCACGGCACGCCGAATCGTGACTTCCTCTCCCGTGATGCTGACCTTGCCGCCAGCGCCGTCAGGTCCGTCCGCATCCACCCGGCCGCTGATCGTCGTTTTGCCGCCGTTTCCAGCACTGACTTTGATGCGACCGCCATTGCCTGAGAGCCCACGCACCACCAACTGGCCGCTGCTGTGAATGCTGCCACCGTTCGCGCTGAGCAGGATTCTGCCGCCCTGCCGGGTGACCGCCGTGGCGGAGACACGCCCCGTGTTGCGAATGGCCAGCGCATAGACATTGCCGTTGTGCGCCTTCAGTTCCGCCACATTGGCCTCGATCACACCGCTGTTGCTCACACCGGTCTTTTTGCGAGAACCCACCGCATTGCGCACCACCACGCGCTCGTCACCCACTGGCATGATCAGCACCTCAGAACCTGCCGCAAGGCCGACCGTGCCGTTGGGTGCGCTGATCGTGCCGGAGTTCGAGACTTGATAGCCGATCAGGAACGCATCTCCTGACGAGGCACGAATCATGCCCGCGTTTCTCACCGCCGCCTCCGAGGAGCCTTTGAAAACCATCTCGCCGCCGGCCATGAACGCGCAATTATCGAGGTCCAGCGAGGAGGCCGTGAGACCCGCCACATCCACCGTCGATCCCTTGCCGAAAATGATGCCGTTGGAGTTGATCAGAAACACATGACCGTTGGAAGTCAGCGATCCATTCAAGAGCGACGAATCGCAGCCCAGCACACGGTTCAGCGTGGCCGAAGTGGCATGCGGAACGATGAAGTTCGTTTGTTCACCCGCCGCAATCGAGAACGACTGCCAGTCGATGACCGCGCGGTCGGTGCTTTGCACAATCGTCGTCAGTCCTGGCACAGCATTTTGAATCTGCGCATCGCCAAGTGTGACGACACCACCGGTGGGATTGGCCAGGCAGGAAATCCTCGCGCCAAAGGCACAAAGCCACACACCGCCCCAGATGCAGGCGTGGACTTTCCGCAACAATGGACGCCCCGTCAGCATAAAAGTTACTGCTTGGGCTTGTCAGCAGAACCTTCAGTCCCGGTGGTGGCGAGCGGCGTGACGACCACCTCGCCCTCCTTCGTCTGCACATAGCCTTTGCCATTTTCGACCGCGACTGAATAGAAAGCCCCCTTTGCGACGGCGATGCCGCTGGGCGTCTTGATCTTGAAGTCCATCTTGCCATTCTCCCCCGGATTCACCAAGGCTCCAATCGTGCCGTTCTTGAGATCCAGCAGCACTCGCGGCGCTTCTTTGGACTCCACGATCTCCGAGACAACCACTTCAGAATTGGGACCGATCTGCACGGCAGACGTCGTGGTCATCGTCACCGTCGCTTTTGAATCCGCGCTTGTCCTGATCGTGCTGCCCAAGCTGACAATACCGCCTTCCTTCAGCGGACGCTCTGGCTCACCGAACGGCTTCTCAGTCACATTGCCCACCACTACCGTCACCTTGCCGGTCTGCGGCTGCTGCTTCTGCACATTCAAGGGTGTGACATCCACCTTGCCATGCTCGACTTTGACGAAGCCTTTGCCGTCTTCAACTGACACCGCGTACATCGTGCCTCGCGCTGCCGCGATGCCAGTGGGCGTTTTGATTTTGAAATCCATCACGGCTTGCGCCTGTGGCTGAATCAATGCTCCCAAACTGCCCGCCTTCAGATCGATCAAGACTTTGGGCGCGGCATCTGAATCAACCAAGCTCGTGAACACAGCCTGGGAATTTTCCGCGATTCTTACCGCCGACTGCTTTGTCGTTTTGATCACCGTGCGGGAAGCCGGACCCGTTTTCACCACCGATCCCACCGGCACAGCATCACCTACTTTGAGAGGTTTTTCCGCTCCTCCATCGGCGGGAGTGAGAGTGACAGTGCCAACTGAGATCGAAACCAATCCATCATTCAAGTCAGCCGCAAAAACTTGTCCGCAGAGGACAAGCAAGAAGGCAGAAAGAAGAGATTTCATCGGACCTTGTAAAATTATGTTCATATTGTTGCAGCGAATGTTCCAGAATCACAGCGAAGATATTCTATTATTAGTGGCAATCTCTGGAATAGTTGTAAGAAAAAGCTCAGAATAGAGAAGCACAACAACCTGAAAGTGGACCCTCAACGAAAGAGGAACCTCTCGATAACGCCTGCATTCACAAAAGCTGGATTCAAGCCGTCATGCGTGATGAGACGCTGCCCGGTTCATCGGCGTGCTTGCCAGTGAGGAGGCGCGCATGGGGGATGGCATCGCGGACGTGCGCTGGCTGGTGCCTATGTGGTCGGCATGTGGTCGGCATGTGGCGGGCGGCTGCGCCTCTTGTCATTGTGAATAAACTTCAACAATGTGAATAATTCCTTGCCAGTGTCTGGACGCTCTGACACTCTCCGATCATTACCGTGATTCATACAAAAAATCACATTCAGGGATCGGCAGGCTTGGCACTCCCCTTGCGCCAAAGAAAAACCGTCCCTCCTGATCAGACGCCAGGACCAACCCCACACACAGAACCACCATGGACCGCGACGACCATCCTGCATCCCTAACCCCTTCGCTCATTTCCACACGTCCTTCTGATCCTGGTCCCTCTTCTGTGAATCCTTCCTCCCCTGCCCCCTCCCGCCGTCGTCGCCAAGCCGCCCCCGTGGGCACCAAGACCTTCGTGCTCGACACCAACGTGCTGCTGCACGACCCGGCCTGCATCCACCGCTTTGCCGAGCATCACATCTGCATCCCAGTGGACGTGCTCAGCGAGCTGGACCGCTTTAAAAACGAGATGACCGAGCGCGGCGCGAACGCCCGCGAGGTGCATCGGGCGTTGATGAAGATTTTCTCCAACAAGGGCGCCTCGGTGACCACTGGAGTGCCCACCGACGGCGGCGGCAGCATCCGCGTGGCGGTGTATGATCCCGTGGAGGCGCGCAAGCACGCCAGTGTGCAGGGCTTTGAGCGCATTTTCCACGACCTGGACAAGGCGGACCACCGCATCCTCGCCTGCACCCTCTGGCTGAGCGAACAGGTCTCTCCCCCGGTCATCCTCGTCAGCAAAGACCTCAACATGCAGCTCAAGGCGCGCGCCGTGGGCATCGAGTGCGAGGATTACCTGCACGACAAAGTGGAGCCGCGCGAGGTGGCGAACTTTGACATCGCCCGCGTCGAAGTCAGCCCGCATGAGCTGCAGCGCTTCGCCAGCAGCGGTCGGCTCTCCGTGCCGGAAAACCGCACCGCCGGGATGGTGGTGAATGATTATGCGCTGCTCTCCGCTGGCGAAAAGGCCACCATGCCAGCGAAGCTGAGCACGCAGGGTGAGTTCGTGCGCCTGCACCACACGCCGGAGTCGATCAAAGTCGGCCAGGGCCGGGCCATCAAGCCGATGAATCTCGGTCAGGCCTGTTTCCTGGATGCGCTGCTCGATCCCGAAATCAGTCTCGTCACCTGCTACGGCCAGGCCGGCACCGGCAAAACGCTTCTCGCCGTTGCCGCCGCCCTGCAGCAGGTGTTTAACCACACCTACCACGGCCTCACCGTCAGCCGTCCCATCGTGGCGATGGGCCAGACGGTCGGTTTCCTGCCAGGATCGCTTCAAGAAAAGATGCGCCCGTGGTTGCAGCCCGTCTATGACGCGCTGGATCTCCTCATGCGGCCGATGGAAGGCGTGCAACAGGGACCGGCGCGGAAAAAGAACCGCTTCATGCCCGAGCCGCAGCAGATCACCGCGCCCGCCGCGCCTTACGACCCGCTCATCCAGCAGGGTGTCATCGAGATCGAGGCGCTGTGCTACATCCGCGGCCGCAGCATCCCGGACCGCTTCTTTGTGCTGGATGAAGCCCAGCAGCTCACCCCGCTGGAAGCCAAAACCATCGTCACCCGCATGTCCCGTGGCTCCAAGCTCGTGCTCGTCGGCGATCCGGCGCAGATCGACAATCCCTATGTGGACAGCCGCAGCAACGGCCTCGTTTACACCCGCCAGCGCATGCGCGGCCAGCCCTTTGCCGCCCATGTGCCGCTGGTAAAAGGCGAGCGCAGCGCCCTGGCCGAGGCCGCCGCGAGGCTGCTGTGAGCCGGTGCCGGGTGGAGAAACTAACCTGCGTAAAAAATTGGCGCATCTTTTTTGAAACGGAATCACCATCCCCTCGTTTAACACGCCTCACGCAGGCTTGGAACCCCAACCCCCCGCGTTCCACACAACACAAACAAGCATCAACCACAGACTATGAAAAAGATCACCTCGATCCTCGCCATCCTCGCCCTCGCCGCCACCGTCAACGCCGCCGAAGGCGACGCCAAGAAGCCCGAAGGCGGCAAGAAGAAGGCCCCGAGTGCAGAAGAAATGATCAAGAAGCTCGACAAGGACGGCAACGGCTCCCTCTCCAAGGAAGAGTTCCTGGCCTCCCCTGGCGCCAAGAAAGACGCCGCCAAGGCTGAAGAACGCTTCGGCAAGATGGACAAGGACAAGGACGGCTCCCTTTCCAAGGAAGAGCTGACCCCGAAGCCGAAGAAGGACGCGAAGTAATCTCGTTGCTCTGACCTAAGGTCACCCGCGCCGCACCCGCCCCAGGCGAGTGCGGCTTTTTTGCGCCTCATCCGTGCAGCGGGGGCGATGAAGTGTGAAAGCATCGGCCTGAAGGGCCGAAGGATTCCAGCCCAGGGCGAAAGCCCTGGGAAAACGTGAGGCCATCCAGCTCAAGGCCATGGCGCTCTGAAAGAGCGCAGGAGAGCTGCCGCAGCCGTTCCCGCGCTCTTTCAGAGCGCGAACTGCGGTCTATGAGGTCCATGCTTCCGCCGCCCCAGGGCGGCAGTCGCCAAGGCTCCTTGGCCCTGGGCTGGGTTCCTGCGGGCCGTTGGCGCGGTCGGTCGCGTTTGCTTGAGTCACCGCGCCCGCACGAACTTCCGGGATGAACCTTTTTGTGCCCCAATCACACCGCGATCTCGGCCTTGATCGCTGGATACGGATCGTAGCCTTCGAGAGTGAAATCCTCGAAGCGGAAGGCGTCGATCTCTTTGACGGCGGGATTCAGCTTCATGACGGGCAAAGCACGCGGCTCACGGGTGAGCTGGAGCTTCGCCTGATCGAGGTGATTTTTGTAAAGATGCAGATCGCCGAAGGTGTGGACGAATTCACCCGGCTGGAGGTCGCAAACTTGCGCCGCCATGAGCACCAGCAGCGCGTAGCTGGCGATGTTGAACGGCACGCCGAGAAACAGATCCGCACTGCGCTGGTAAAGCTGGCAGCTCAATTTGCCGCGATCGACGAAGAACTGGAACAGGCAGTGGCAGGGCGGCAGGGCCATCTTGTCGATGTGCGGCACGTTCCAGGCGCTGACGATGTGCCTACGACTGTAGGGGTTCGTTTTGAGGCCGTGAATGAGCTTGGCGATCTGATCCACCGGCTCCGCGCCCGGCGCTCCCTGCCAGCGCCGCCATTGTGCGCCGTAAACCGGTCCGAGGTCGCCGTTTTCGTCGGCCCACTCGTCCCAAATGGTCACTTTGTTCTCGCGCAGATAGGCCACGTTCGTGTCGCCTTTGAGAAACCACAGCAGCTCGTGAATGATTGAGCGCAGGTGCAGTTTCTTCGTGGTGACGAGCGGAAAGGTGGTGCTGAGATCGTAGCGGCTCTGCTCACCGAAAACGGAGTAGGCTCCTGTGCCGGTGCGATCCTCACGGTAGCTTCCGTGTTCGAGCACATTGCGCAGCAGGCGGTGATATTCTTCCATCGCCAAGTCATAGCGGGGCATGTGGAGGATGCAAACGCGGCGGTTGCGACGAGACGGAGCATGCTTTCCCCGGCTCCGGGTGGACTCCACGCGGGCGCTTGTTGTGCATCTATGGCCGTAGGAGACACAGAACCGACCGAATGTGCGCGTCTGCTCTCCATGGGCGGGGTTTTACGGCAACACCGAGACGCTGGTGGATGAGAGAGACCGATGGCACGATCCACCCAAGGGCTGGCTCTTGACGCCGCGATCTGATGCCCGCTAGTTTCAGCGTCAGTCTCACCGGCATCCGCTGCCGGGCCGGAGCCCCTCGTTATGAAACCGCGCCTCTTCATCTCCTGTGTCACGCCCGAGTTCCGCAGCCTGCGGGCCAGGGTCGCCCAGGTTCTCCAGTTCCTCGGCTACGAGCCCGAGTTTCAGGAAACCTTCGGCACCGAGGCCGGGGATCTGCGCCAGGTCCTGCGGGACAAGATCGCCACCTGCGAGGGTCTCGTCCAGATCATTGGCGAAGGCTACGGCGCCGAGGCGCCCGCGCCGGACGCGGACTTTGGCCGCGTCTCATACACCCAATTCGAGTTCCTCCACGCCCGAGAGCAGAAGAAGAAAACCTGGCTCCTCTTCGCCGGCCCTGGGGCCACGCGGGATACGGAGATCGCCGGGCTTGATCACCCCCCGGCCGGGCTCGCGCTTCAGGACGGCGTCACACAGGAGGCTTGGCAGGCGGAACGCCGCGCCCTCCAGGCTGCCTACCGGCAGCGCTTCGAAGGCGATGCCCACCTGCGCCATCCCATCAACTCCGCCGCCGAACTGGAAAACGCCGTCCTCAAAATCCGCAACGACTCCGAGGAGCTACGTCGGCAGTTCCAGGACTGGCAGCGCGGCCTCAGCGAGGGCCAGACCCGCATCGAGTCCGGGCAGAGGCGGCAGTCCCGCGTGCTGCGGCTCCTCGGCGTCGGCGTCCTCAGCCTCCTGGCGCTCGGGGGGGCTCTGGCGTGGTGGCTGGCACAGCGCGCACCGGACCAGATCGCGGGACGGGTGGCCGCCCAGGTGGTGAAGGTCCAATACGACGCAGACGAGGTCCGCCGGAAGCTCGTTTTGGAGGTGGAAACCGTGTACCAGTCCAAACTCCTCGCCACCAAGGCCGCCCCGGACTGGCAGGAGCGCGAGCGCCTGCGCAAGGCCGCCGAGGAGGAGCGCGCGCAGATACTCAAGGACGTCGATTCCCTGCTGGCCGACATCGCGGAGGCCTACCGCCGCGGGGAGGCAAGTGAGATTTACCAGGAAATCCTCCGCATCCTGGAGGAGCAGGGCGTCCAGGAAGCCCTGCGCTACCTGGGCTCCAAGACCGCCACCATCGACGCGAACGTGGCCCGCCTGATCGCTTCCCGGGAGAGCCTCACCCAGCGCATCCGCACGGAGCTGCGCCCCAAGCTCCTCGGTGCCGGTCTGGCCGCCACCGCCGGAGAGGAAGCTCGCGCCGAGGCGCTCTACCGCGACGTCCTGGCCGCCGACCCCGCCTGGCCCGAGGCGCGGTTTCGCTTCGTCGAGTTCCTCCTCTATACCAAGGGCCCGCGCCGCGAGACACACGCATCTCTGGCCGAGGCCGGGGCCGTTTATCGCGAAGCGGAGGAAATCGCCCGCCGCCTCGCCGCCGAGTCCACCTCCGCCCAGGCTGAGGCCGCGGACTTCGCCAAACACAAGCGCGAACTCAGCGTCGCCCTCAACAAACTGGGCGACCTCGCGGTGGCGCAGGGCGACCTCGCCGGAGCCTTGCGCTCCTTCTCCGAGTCCAGGGCCATCGCCGAACGCCTCGCCGACAGCGACCCCGCTAATGCCGGGTGGCAGTTCGATCTCGGCATCTCCATTGAAAGGCTGGGCAACCTCGCAGTCGCGCAAGGCAAGCTCGACGAAGCTTTGGTCTTCCACACCAAGCACAGAGAAATCATCGAACGCCTCGCCGCCAGCGACCCCGCCAAGGCCGCGTGGCAGCGCGACCTCTCCGTGTCGCTAATCAAGCTGGGCGACCTCGCGGTGGCGCAGGGCGACCTCGCTGCGGCCTTGCACTACTTCTCCGAGTCCAAGGCCATTGCAGAACGCCTCGTCGCCAGCGCCCCCGCCAATCCGGCGAGGCAGCGCGACCTCGCACAGTCCCATTGCTGGGTGGGCATGGTGCAGCAGCAGGGCGGCGACCTCGCAAAGGCGAAGGTTTCCTTCACCGCCTACAAGGACATAATGGAAAGCCTCGCCGCCAGTGACCCCGCCAATGCCGGGTGGCAACGCGACCTCTCCGTCTCGCTCAACAAGCTGGGCAACCTCGCCGTGAAGCAGGGCGACCTCGCTGCGGCCTTGCGCTCCTTTTCCGAGTCCAAGGCCATCTTCGAACGCCTCGCAGCCAGCGACCCCACCAATGCCGCGTGGCAGCGCGACCTTTCCGTTTCGCTCAACCAAATGGGTGAGCTCGCGGTGGTGCAGGGTGACCTCGGCGCGGCCTTGCGCTACTATACCGAATCCAAAGCCATCACCGAACGCCTCGCCGACAGCGACCCTGACAATGCCGAGTGGCAGCGCGACATCTTCATCTCGTTCGAACGACTGGGCGACATAGTTCAGGCGAAAGGCGACCTCGCCGCCGCAGTTGGACATTTCGAGAAGAGCCGCCAAGGCTGGACGAAACTCATTCAGCAGGACGCTGCCAACATCAGCCTGCAAAGTGGTATCACCGTTCCTTTAAATCGGCTGGGCGAACTTGCGGTGGCGCAGGGAGACCTCGCCGGGGCCTTGCGCTACTATACCGAGGCCAAAGCCATCGCCGAACGCCTTGCCGCCAGTGACCCCGCCAATACTGAGTGGCAGTTTGACATGGCGACGCTCCTTGGCCGAATTGGAATGCTCCATGAGTCGCAAGGTAATCTTGACGAAGCGGAGTGTCATTATCGCGAGTACCAATCCAAGATGGAACGCCTCGCCGCCAGCGACCCCGCCAACGCTGCGTGGCAGCGCGACCTCTCCATCTCGCTGATAAAGCTGGGCGAGCTCGCGGTAGCGCAGGGCGACCTCGCCGGGGCCTTGCGCTACTACATCGAGGCCAAGGCCATCGCACAACTCCTCGCCACCAGCGACCCCGCCAATGCCGAGTGGCAGCGTCATTTGTCTTACAGCTGCTATTTGATCGCGAGCAAGGTCTTCATGCCGCAGGAGCGCTGGGCGGAGGCATTGAAGCTGATGGAGCATAGCCTGGGAATAAGCGAACGCCTCGCCGCCAAAGACCGCAGCAACGTTAGTTGGCAAGAAGACGAGCGGGAAGTTCGCGAGTTGGTGACGCAACTGCGCACGAAGGTGGGCGGAAAGTAGTCCTGGGCTTTAGCCCGGGGAGGCAGCGTGTCAGACCGGGACGGAATAAAGTGTCTGTCCCGAATGGTGGTCCCCTTATGGTACTTCTTCCTCACCAGGTGAAACCGAGCCGCCGCCAACACCGCCAAGCCGTAAGGCAACCAAACCAGGCGGTGGACTCCAACACCCATTTTAGCCGCCTATTTGAGCAGAAACCGACAGGTAGGTTGCGTTGCACGCCAATGAGCGGGTCAAACCACACTTTTGATTTCAAAAGTCCGTCGCAAAGCAACATTCCTGTCGCAGATAAAGCTGCTGACAAAACAACGCTTCTGTCGATAAATCACCTGTTCGGTCAGAAACCTTAGCATCCACCACAATGGCAAATTCCAATACCCCTTCGACGCGACCACACTGGCGACCCACATTCGCCATGCACGGCCTCTGGAGCAGGTTCGATGTGGTAAAGGAGTTGGCGTGGGATATGGAGTGCAGTATGCGAGCCAAGATCAAGGCTCTGAACGATCAGGCCTCGAAACTCAATGAGATCGAAGATGAAGATCATCGAGACCATCTTGCAGACACCTACAACGACGAGTATTACAGCTACACAAGCGAATGGATTCCCTTGATTCGCGAAAGTCTTCTTCTTAGCATTTGCTCCTCGTTTGAGTATCACCTTGGGCACCTCTGCGATAGCTACGCCCGTGCTTGCGGAAGCTCTTTTATGATCAGGGATATGAATGACCGAGGGATCAAGAGGTGTCGAACTTTCCTGATTCGTTTGGGTGTGGAGGAAGCGGCGTTCGGGGCGGCGTGGCAGGCTCTAGTGGACATTTTTGCGGTGAGAAATCGAATCGCGCACGCCGGAAGCATCTCGGATGCGAACACGCAGAAGGCAATAGCTGCTCAGGTTGATATTTTTGCGCCGGGCGATGTGAATTACTACTCTATCAAGATCAAGGAAGACGGCATCGAGAAGGTGTGCGATCTAATGCAGCAAGCCCTACGGGATCTTAACAATCGCCTTTACGCTCCTGCGTCCTGAGTAACAAAGACCGAATCGGGTGGAGGTGACAGTATTGCGCCCGTCGCCCCTCCCACACCACCCGGCATGCGGCTTTGACTGCGCTTTGCATGCCCTGCGGGCAGCCTGGCGGCTGTCTGTCTCCCTTCGGTCGGCTGCACCGGGCGGTTCCAGTCAGATCACTGAGCTTTGATTTTCACCTCGGCTCCGTGATGCCGCTTGATCCAGATCGTTGCCTCCTTCGGTCGGCTCTGCACTGAGGCTTCGCTCAAATGATGCCGCGCATCATCACTCAGACCCGCAGGAGAGGCAAACGCGGCGGTTGCAGCCGCGCTCCCCTGCCCCGATGCTCCGCTCATGGCCGATCTGCCTGACGACAACGCCCTGCGCACCCGCATGCAGAAACTCCGCCTTCGCGAGGAGGATCTGGAGGAGTCGTTCATACGCGGCTCGGGCGCGGGCGGCCAGAAGATCAACAAAACCAGCTCCACCGTCGTGCTGCGGCACCTTCCCAGCGGCATCGAGGTGCGCTGCCAGCGCGAGCGCTCGCAGTCGCAGAACCGCCTGATCGCCCGGCAGGAGCTCTGCGAGCGCCTGGAGACCGCCTTTCAAACCGCCCAGCTCGAAATCCAAAACGACCGCGAAAAAAAGCGCCGTCAGACCCGCGCCCGTCCGCGCGGCCTGAAACGCCGGTTCGTCGCCGGGAAGCGGCACCGCGCCGGCATCAAGGAAGGACGCGGCAAGGTGGGTGGGGAAGAGTAGTCTGAACGTGCGTGATCATTCCTTGCCTCCGGGCGCACTCGCGGCATGATCCGCGCTCCCATGAAAGCGCTCGTCCTCACCGCCCCCTCCGAGTTTAATTACGACCTCAACTTCCCTGAGCCCACAGCAGGCAAGAACGAGGTGCTGGTCAAGGTGCAGGCCTGCGGCATCTGCGGCAGCGACATTCACGGCATGGACGGACGCAGCGGTCGCCGCCAGATGCCCATCGTGATGGGGCATGAAGCCGCGGGCGAAATCATCGGCCTGGGCGAAGGCGTGAGCGACTGGAACCTCGGTGATCGCGTGACCTTTGATTCGACCGAATACTGCGGCGAGTGCGACGAGTGCAAAGAGGGCTTCGTGAACCTCTGCCCGAACCGCCGCGTCCTGGGCGTTTCCCCAGGCGAATACCGCCGCCACGGCTGCTTCGCCGAAAAGATCGCGCTGCCGACCCGCATCCTGTATCGCATCCCCGAAGCGCTCTCTTATGAGAAGGCGGCGTTCGCGGAGCCGGTGTCGATTGCGCTGCATGCGGTCAATCTGGCCGACGGTATCGAAATCGGCGAGGCTTTTGCCCCTGCTGAAGATCACTGCCATGAAGGCGGTTGCGACTGCGAACCCGAAGCCAAAGGCGGCGTCGCCGTCGTCGTGGGAGCCGGTTTGATCGGCCTGCTCGTCATCCAGGCGCTCAAGGCACGCGGCTGGGAAAAGGTCATCGCCGTGGATTTGGACGACAAGCGCCTCGAACTGGCCCGCAAACTGGGAGCGGAAGAGGTTTTCAACGCGAAGCAGGAAGGTCTGGCCATGCACATCCGCCAAATCTGCGGTGGTGACGGCGCGGATGCCAGCTTTGAAGTCGTCGGCGCTGCCGCACCGCTCGATCTCGCGATCCGCAGCGTGCGCAAGGGCGGCCAGGTCGTCCTCATTGGCAATCTCCAGCCCAACACCCCCTTCCCGCTCCAGGAAGTCGTCACCCGACAGCTCACCATCAAAGGCTCCTGCTCCTGCGCGGGCGAATACCCCGAGGCCATCCGCCGCATTCAAGACGGCAGCATTCAAGTCGAGCCGCTCCTCAGCGCCGTGGCTCCCCTCTCCGAAGGCGGCGACTGGTTCAAGCGCCTCTACGACAACAAAGAAGGCCTGCTCAAAGTGGTGCTGCAACCGGCATAGGCGCGTGCCGCGCCAATGACGAAACCAGAATGGCGAATGACGAATTTTCCAGATAAGCCCGGCTCCTTCGTCATTCGGAATTAGTCATTCATTCGTCATTCTGAATTCGTCATTCGTCATTTCCCCCCATGATCCGCCTCTTCCTCCTGCTCTCCCTGCCGCTCTACATCCTCGACCAGCTCACCAAGAACTGGATCGTGGCAAACTTCCGGCTGTATGAGACCGAGCAGGAGGTCATTCCGGGCATCTTCTGGCTGCATCATGCCGCGAACACGGGCGTGGCCTTCGGCATGTTCAACGGCACCGAGTACGCGAACTACGCCTTCACCGCCGTGTCCCTGGCCGCGCTCACGTTCATCTATGTGATGCATCGGAAAGGGCTGTTCCCCGGCAAGATGAGCCGCCTCGCGGTGGCGTTGCTGGTCTCCGGCGTCTTCGGAAACCTGACCGACCGCCTGTTCCGCACGCACGAGGGCGGTCATTTGTTCACCGGCACCTTTCTCGACGGCTACGTCGTCGATTTCCTGAAGTTCGACTTCGGCTTCCCGCCCTTCCACCCCTGGCCGTCCTTCAACGTGGCCGACTCCTGCGTCGTCTGCGCGGCGATCCTGCTGGCAGTGGCATCGTTCGTCGAAGATCCCAAGTCCAAAGAGGCTTGAGGCACCCAATTCCGGGCCAACGGTCAAGGCTGATATACCTCGCGGCATCAGCTTTTGTGAAAATCCAGTTGGCCCCGCAGATTCAGAAAACCCACAGATTGCCTGAGTTAGAAAAAATCTGCGGGTTTTCTGAATCTGTGGGAAATCACAAATCCCACTAACGGGAGTAGAGCACAGAAGGCTGATCCAGCCCTACCCACCGCTGCGATGCAGCGGTTTGCCGCTCCCTTTGCCCATCTCGGGGAAAATCATGCCCAGATGACAGGCTCCAGCCAACGGAGCAGGCCAGGGGAGCCCCCTCCCCTTCCCTGCCCCGCATAGGCGAGACGGAGCACTCCTGGAATGCGATTCTCAAATGAGGCCGGAGGTATGCACAAATTAGAAAGGCATGAAAACTGCCTTTTCTATTATTATCACATTTTTGATCCAAGTGTGGTCACGAAGCCTGTTTTTCACGCCCCCGAAACAGCATTCCAAGTCCAAAAGCCAAAACTTGGCAAGTGGCGGTCATTTTTGATCAAAACATAACTCATTGATAAACAACAAAGTAACAATTTAACTTGTTGCTGTTTTTATCAAATTTACAAAATTATGAGTTATTTCTGAAACGGTTGTTGCAATGATTCTAGCTTTTGCTATAAATACTAGCAGAAACAAGAACCACTTACGCAGCCATGAAAACGATCATCCGCCTCGCACTTGCCGCCAGCCTCCTCGTCGCCTCCATCGCGAACGCTCAGAACGGTTACTCTGCCGCCGGTTACTACGCTGCCCCCCAGGCCCAAGCCGCTTACGCTCAGCAGCAGGCCGCCAACGCCCAAGCCTGGGCCGCCTACCACGCCCAGCAGGCCAATGCTCAGGCCTGGTCCAACTACTACGCCCAGCAGGCCGCTGCCCAACAGGCCGCCGCTCAGCGTGCCGCAGCTCAACGCGCTGCCGCCTCCCGCCCTTCAGTCGGTGGCAATTCTCAGATCCGCTTCGACGGCCGCTTCGCTTCCGTCGGCCAGACCGCTCCTCAGGCCCTCCAGTTCGCCGTTTACGCCGCCAACACCCTCCAGAACAAGCCTTATGTGCTCGGTGGCGGCCATCGCAACATTGAGGACAGCGCTTATGACTGCTCCAGCAGCACTTCTTACGTCCTGATCAAGGCAGGATTGCTGAACCGCTGCCTGTCCAGCAAGGAGTTCGCCAACTATGGCCAGGCTGGTGAAGGCCGCTTCATCACCATCTGGGTGAAGCCTGGCGAGCATGTTTTCATGACCATCTGCGGTCTTCGCATGGACACCTCCGGCCAGGTCACGGGCGAAGGCCCACGCTGGCGCACCAAGGGCCGCAGCTACGCTGGTTTCAGCCCTCGTCATCCTGTTGGCATGTGATTCTCATTTTCGCGACTCGATTCTCACACTCGTAAACCAAAGTTCATTCAAATCTGAAACTCACCGCCTAAATCACCTCGAAACTCTCAAATCTACGAATCATATGAAAACCAACACCACCTCCTCCACCGCCAAAAACGAAGAAATCACCCTCGGCTGGTCCTCAATGCCAGCTTACGGCGAAGTGATGAACACCCTGATCGGCACCGCCCACACCGACGTCGTCAGCAGCGTGAAGGCCGAGCAGAAGACCATCCTCGCCTCCTTCTGGAGCACGCTGAGCAACCTGAGGTAATCAAACCGGCCTGGTGCGGCCTTCGTCTTGCGGTCCGCAGGCACCCCGGCTAAAGCTCCCGTCCCAAGCATGCAGGTTCTCCGCTCTATTGAGGCTATTTCCACCCTTCCCGGCCCGCTGGCGCTTGCGGTCGGCGTTTTTGACGGACTGCACCTCGGCCACCAGGAAGTAATCCGCGCCGCCCAGGAGCATGCCACCCAGCACCACGGCACCGCCGTCGTCGTCACCTTCATTCCGCACCCGGCGCAGGTGCTGCGCCCTGGCTTAGCTCCGAAACTGCTCTGCGGCCCGCGTCATCAGCAGCTCATCCTGTCCCAACTCGGCATTCCCTGCCTGCTGGCCTGCCCTTTCACCACTGAGACCGCCCAAACGCCCGCGCGTGACTTCATTGGACGGCTGGTGGCAGCCGCCCGGCCGCTGGGCTGCATTTCCGTCGGCTATACCTGGAGTTTCGGCCACCGGCGCGAAGGAAACATCCACCTGCTCATGGAACTGGGCCAGCAGCACGATTTTGCCGTCTATGGCGTGCCTCCGCTGAAAATCGACGGCGATGTCGTCAGCAGCACGCTCATCCGCGAGGCCGTTTCCAAAGGCGATTTCTCCAAAGCTGCTCGTTTCCTCGGTCGCGAGCATTCCGTCTTTGGAACAGTGGTCGAAGGTCAACGCCTCGGCCGTCGGCTAGGTTTCCCCACGGCCAATGTCGCCGTCGAAAACGAACAACTGCCGCCGCTGGGCGTTTACGCCGTGCAAGCGCGGATCGGCGCTGAATGGCGGCCTGCCGTCGCCAATCTTGGCCGCAGGCCCACCGTCGCTGAAAACGCCGATCCGACGCTCGAAGTCCATTTCCCGGACTGGAGCGGCGATTTTTACGGCCAGGATCTCGAAGTGCGCTTCACGCGACTCCTGCGCCCGGAGATGAAGTTCAACGGCCTTGAGGAACTCAAGGCCCAGATTCAGCGTGACATCAAAGCGGCACTCACACCGCCTGCGGCACCTCGTAGCCCGCGCGATACTCACGCGTGAGCAGCGCCAGGGCCTCGGGAGTCGCTGTTTCACCGATGAAGGTCTCCTTCGCGGCATCGAGCTCCAGCATTGGGCCCATCTTGATGTCGAGTGTGGCGGCATCGAGCTCGTTTTTGACGAGATGCTCGTGGAAATCGGCGATCACGTCATTCCACGGCTGGAAATCCTTCACCGCAGCCTCGGCCTGCTCGCGGTTGTATTTCTGACCGAGGCGATAAGACAGATTGCCCAGATGGCACCACGCGCTGGAGTAATGAATGGCTTCGATCTCGGCCTTCAGTTCCGCTTGTTTGCGACTGCGAATGGCCGCGATGAAATTGGCCGCGTGCGTCTTGCCGCCGTCGCCTTTGAAGGTGTGCAGTTTCTTGCCCTCGACGTCATAGGCCGTGCCACCGCCACGACTACCGGTGTAGTAACCGCCTTCACACTCGATGATCAGGAAAGCGCCCGTGCGACGGCGCAGATAAACATCCGGCGCTTTGATGCCTTTCTGACGCGGCAGATTGTGGAAATCGACGATCACCGGGATGTCGCCCGTGTCCATGTAAGCGAAGTGCGTGTTCGGCGTCTCTCCCGCGTCATCCCAGTCAAAACGTCCACCACCGGCGATCACACGCTTCGGCAGCGTGATCTTGTCGCGGAAGACGACGTTGCGCAGATCATCAAGAATGTGCGGTCCCCAGTTGCCCATCTCGCCGTTGCCGGTGTTCCAGTCCCAGTGCCAGTCGTAGTGGAACTTTTTGCGGAAGATCGGCTCATCCTGCGCCGGGCCGAGCCACAGGTCATAATTCACCGTGGGTGGTGGCGGCAGCGGCTCCGCCTGCTTGCCGATGGTGGCGCGCATGCTGTAGTGATTGCAGCGCACATACTTGATTTTGCCGATCGTTCCGGCGTCCAGGAAGCTCTTAATTTCGTCCTGAAGCGGATCACTGCGCTGCTGCGTGCCGCCTTGCACGATGCGGTTGTACTTCCGAGCGGCTTCGACGAGCTTGCGGCCTTCCCAGATGTTGTGAGACACAGGCTTCTCCACATAAACGTCCTTGCCCGCTTGCAGCGCCCAAATGGATGCCAGCACATGCCAGTGATTGCCCGTGGAGACGACAACGGCGTCGATGTCCCTGTCCTCCATCACCTTGCGCAGATCCTGCGTCGTCTTCGCCTCCGGATACACCTTCTTTGCCTTCTCCAGCGCCGCCGTGTCAGGATCGCACAGGTAAGCGATCTCCACGCCCGGCACCTTCGCCATGCGGCTCGCATTCCCCATCCCCTGACCACCGAGGCCGATGGAAACGATGCGTATCTTGTCATTCGCGCCTAATACGCGGCTGGTGGACAACGCGGTGAAGGCAAGGGCGGACTGGGTGATGAAGGAACGGCGTGAGGTCATGACGGTGAGTGATTGGTTGGCGATGGTTTTGCCAGAACGCCGTCTTGGGTGCAACTCCTTCCTCAATCCATCGCGAACACAAAAAAGGGGCCGCTCAGCGCGGCCCCTTCGTGGTTGGGATTATGTGGCAGATGAGGATCAGCCCACGTCTTCGGCAGGAGCGGCTTCGCCAGCGGCGGCAGCAGCGTCCTTTTCCTTCATCGCGGCCTTGCGGCTCATCTTGATGCGGCCCTTGTCGTCGATGCCGACGCACTTGGCGGTGACGATGTCGCCGGTCTTGACGACGTCTTCCGTGCGGTTGACGCGGAAGTCGGCGAGTTCGCTGATGTGGATCAGGCCGTCTTTCTTGCCACCGAGGTTCATGAAGGCGCTAAGTTCGTCGTGCTGAACGACCTTGCCGGTGTACGTCTTGCCGACTTCGATTTCCTGGGAGGTGCCGCTGATCATTTCGATCGCGCGTTCGATGCCCTCCTTGCGGTTGGAATAAACGTACACGGTGCCGTCGTCCTCGATGCTGATTTCAGCGCCGGACTCGGCCTGGATGGCCTTGATGTTCTTGCCGCCAGGACCGATGAGTTCACCGATCTTGTCAGGGTTGATTTTGATGATCTCGATGCGCGGGGCATACTTGCTCAACGGCTTGATCTCGCCGATGGCGGCGTGCATGGCGTTGAGGATGGTGGTGCGGGCGGTCTTGGCCTTCACCACGGCTTCTTCGAGGATGCTCAAAGGAATGCCAGGGAGCTTGAGGTCGAGCTGATAGCCGGTGACGCCTTCGCTGGTGCCGCAGAGCTTGAAGTCCATGTCACCGAAGTGGTCTTCGCTGCCCAGGATGTCGATCATCGTGAGGTAGCGGGACATCTTGTCGCTGGTGTCGAACTCAGAAACGAGACCGACGCTGATGCCGGCCACAGGGCGGATCAGCGGCACGCCTGCGTCCATGAGTGCCATGACGCCGGAGCAAACGGAAGCCATCGAAGTGGAGCCGTTGGACTCCATGACTTCGCTGCTCACGCGCATGGCGTAAGGGAAGACTTCCTTCGCAGGAATGACGGGAGCGATGGAGCGCTCGGCGAGAGCACCGTGTCCGATTTCGCGACGATTCTGGCCACCGAAGCGACCGGTTTCACCGACGGAGAACGGAGGGAAGTTGTAGTGAAGGATGAAACGCTTCGATTCTGGGCCACCCGCGTAGGTGTCCATTTCCTGAGCTTCATCAGCCGGAGCGAGCGTCGCGATGGCGAGCGCCTGCGTTTCGCCACGGGAGAAGATGGCGGAACCATGCGTGCGAGGAAGCACGGAGGCTTCACCGTAAAGCGTGCGCAGATCGTCGAGACCACGGCCGTCGCAGCGGTTTTTCTTGTCGAGGATGCTGATGCGGAAGGCTTTCTTCTGAAGGTAGTCGAAGGCCTGGCTGATTTCGAAGCTCGTGGCGGCAGGGAAGGCGGCCTTGATGGCGGTTTCCACTTCGTCCTTCAAAGCGCCGACGGCCTTGCCGCGTGCGACCTTGGAAGGCTGATAGAGAGCGCCTTCGATGCGGTCACCCGCGATCTGGTAGGCGATTTCAAGCAGCTCATCTTTGACCAGCATGAGCGGGACTTCGCGCTTGGTCTTGCCAGCGAGCTTGGCCAGTTCAACCTGGGCAGCGACGATCTTGGTGACTTCGCTTTGTGCGTAGTGCAGCGCTTTGACGAATTCTGCTTCTGGCAGTTCGTTGGCGGCACCTTCGATCATGATCACGTCCGTGGCATTGCCGACATAGACGAGGTCGAGGTCGCTATCGAGACGCTGCGACTGGGTTGGATTGGCAACGAACTCACCATTGAGGCGGCCGACGCGCACAGCGCCCACCGGGCCTGCAAACGGAATGTCGGAAACGCAAAGAGCGGCGGATGCGCCGTTGATCGCGAGGATGTCGGGATCGTTTTCGCCATCAGCGCTGAGGAGCAGGGCGACGATCTGGGTGTCGTAGTAGTAGCCTTTCGGGAACAACGGGCGCAATGGGCGGTCCGTCATGCGGCAGGTGAGGATTTCCTTCTCCGTGGGGCGGCCTTCGCGCTTGAAGTAGCCGCCGGGGAAGCGGCCTGCGGCGGAGGCTTTTTCCTTGTACTCAACGCTGAGGGGGAAGAAGTCCTGGCCGTCCTTCACTTTCGTGGCGGAGACGGCGGTGACGATGACGATGGTGTCACCGAGACGAACGGTGACGGCTCCATCAGCAAGTTTGGCAAACTTGCCGGTTTCGATTTCAATGGTGCCCTGTCCGAGGGCGGCGGTTACTTTGTGTATGGCCATAGGTTGGCGTGTGTGTGTTGGTTTGTGTTTGGGGAAAAGGAGCGCACAGGGCATTGCTGTGGCGGCTGGATGAGCCGGGCGAACGCGATTGCGACAAGTCCAAGGACGATCATGCGTCCTGGTGGTGTCTTGAGGCTGTCTGCCTGCGGCTTACCGCTTTAAAACACGAAGGGCGATGCACTTGGCATCACCCTTCGGTAAATGGGGAGGTTAGCGACGCAGACCGAGGCTCTTGAGGAGGGTCTGATAACGCTCGTTGGCGGTCAGCTTGAGGTAGTCGAGCAGTTTGCGACGACGTGCGACCATTTGGAGCAGGCCGCGACGTGTGGAGTGATCTTTTTGATGCGCGGCAAGATGCTGCGTGAGGTCATTGATCCGCTTCGTCAGGAGAGCCACCTGGACGTCGGCGCTGCCGGTGTCCTTGTCGTGGATCTTGAAAGAAGTGGAATCGATGGTGGTGGCTTCGCTCATGGTGGGATTGAATGGCCGGACAACTTGTCAGGCGGTGTGTGTTTCTGGGATGTGGGGCCGCGAAGGAACCATAGAAGCCTTTTTTGGCAAGGGGAAGTTTTGGGCTTTGTGAACAACCTTCCCCCTTCCCGGATCAGGGCAGACGCCACCCTTTCACCGCCGTGGCAGGCTGTGCTTTGAGGAAGAATGCCCGGTGAGCGGGCAACTTCAGAGTATGGCTGACATTCAGCAGGGAGGAGCTGTTCTTGGCGGTCCAGAAGGGCGTCGGGGCGCGTTTGATCAGCCAGAAAGCGTCATAAGTAATGGCTCCGGCAGCGGCGTCGGCCTTGCTGATGTGGAGTTCATCGGCCTGGGCCGTGCTGGTCGCGGCGGTAAAGCCGCCTTCAGCAGTCAGGCCGAGGCTCAGCGGGGTGGCATCGACCGGCCAGGGTAGAGCCAGGAAATTCTGGCCTGTGCTCAAAACTCTGCGCCAGGGGTTCATTCGCACATGACCGGTCAGCGTGGTTGCCTTGGCGTTCCCGGCGCTCTTGACCATGAGACCGGTGCCTGGGGGGATGATTTTCGCGTTCTGCGAGGCCAAAGTCGTGTCGTTGGCCGAAACCCACTGCCTGCTGCCATTCAGCCAATGCACATGCCAGGAGCCATTCTCATAAAACAGCACCTGATCCGCGGCTTTCATCACGGCAGCCGCCTGGAACGCCGCTGGAGAGAAGACCTGGGCCAGTGTGACATGCGGACGCACCACGACACGAGCGCCGTTCATGTCCTGCGGAAGTTCTGTGAGCGTGCTGAGTGGTGATTCGAGGTCCAGCACGGCTATTCCCGCCGTCAGGCTGGCGATTTCGAGACGATGTCCGGCATGTGCGCCATCCAGCACTTCGAGGTAGCAAGCTGTGGCGGCATCCGCCTGAATCTCCTCGGCTTTTTCGAGCAAGAGCTCCGTGGAGCCGAGAACTTGCCCGATGCGTCCGGCATAGAGTGGCGCGTTAACGAGACTGATACCCGCGGTCTGCGAACCCGCCGTGAAGGCGAACCGCTGCCATGCCTGCGGCGTGGTGACGGCGCTCAGACCATCGCGATGCGTCACGCGCAGGCGCAGGATGCCACGCTGCACGTTTTGACCACTGAGGCTGGTGATGCCGTTCCAGGAAAGCTGCTCCAGACTGCTGCCAGCGTCTGCGCTTGTCGGAGCCAGCGTGAGCGCGTTCCAAGTGATCAGATCGCTCGAATGCTCCAGGCGGAACGACACATCCGTGTTGCCACGCGGATGCATGAGATGCGCATCGACCCGGCCTTCCGGCGTGCTGGTCAGCCACCAGCCTCCGTCGAAGCGGTTGTCACTGCCAAGCGCATATTCAATGAGGTCGTTCACAGCATCCGCGTCGAAATCGGTGTCTGTGATCGTTTTCGAAGAAGTCGAGCCTTCCGCCGGGGCCGAACCCAGCGTGTTGGTCTGCGTGTTTCCTCCCGCAGGAGCCGACGCCGCTGCCTGGACGATCTGCACGTTGTCAAAACTGGCGCTGCCAAGCGCGAAGGGCGATGTGGAGGTCACCGTCAGACCGATTTGAACCGTGCTGCTCAATCCCGTGAGCGTCACTGTGTCGATCAGCGTCCAGGCGCTGCCATTCGCGGATGCGTAGGCAGTGATCGTGTCACCACTGCGCACAAGGCGCGCCCAGTTGTTCGGCGCGGCGTTCACGGCCGGACCGCCCGCGTAACTCGTGGCCGCGTTGACGACCGGACGCCAGACCATGCCGAAGCCATTGTTCTCGACCGCAGGCGTGGTGAAGACCGTCGCATGACGAGAGCCGCCCGTGAGCGCTTCACGAATCATGACACCGGTTTTCGCCCACGGATTGGTGTTCGACTGGCTGGTGATGCGCGCACGGATTTCGCCATCGCCCGTGAGTTGAGTGTAGGCAAAGCGGAAGCCGTCGGCGGTGAAGTAGATGTCGTCCCCGGCTCCTTGCAGCGTGTAGGTGTCCGTGGTGCTGTTGTAGCTCATGCTGCCCGCGACTTGCACCGTGCCGACATCCTGCGATTGCAGCGCGACGACCACCGGCGGCGTGTAAGTGACCGAAACGGTGTTTGAAGCGAGACTGCCGACCGCGCCGGCATTTTGCGCCGCGTTCGCTGGAAGACGAATCGTGACCGCGCCCGGCGTCACTGGTGTCACGGTGAGGCCGTAGTTCGTGCCAGAACCACTGAGATTCGACACAGAACCATTCGTCACGATAAAATCTCCCGCCGCGAGTCCCGTGACCGCCTGGCTGAACTGCGTCTGCAAGGTGAAGGGTCCCGCTTCGATCGCCGAGGCGGCGCTGAGCGTCACCGAAGGAGCCACCACGGCCTGGCTGCCGACGACCTGCACGTTGTCAAAGGTAGCAGTCGAAAGAGCCGACGAGGATGAAGATGTCACCGCAAGGCCGACATACACCGTGTTTGGCAGCCCGGTGAGTGTTGCGGTGCTGACGAGCGTCCACGCGTTGCCATTCGCGGAGGCGTAGGCGCTGATCGTGGTGCCGGTGCGCACGAGGCGCACCCAGTTATTCGGCGCGGCGTTCAAGGCGGGGCCACCGGCGTAACTTGTGGCCGCGTTGGCCGTTGGACGCCAGACCATGCCGAAGCCGTTGTTCTCGCCCGCAGGCGTGGTGAACATCAGCGCGTGACGTGAGCCTGCGGTGAGTGTTTCGCGGATCATCACACCCGTTTTCGCCCACGGATTAGTGTTCGACTGGCTGGTGACGCGGGCGCGGATCTCGCCATCGCCCGTGAGCTGCGTCAGCGCGTATTGGAAACCGTCCGCCGTGAAATAGATGTCATTGCCCGAGCCTTTGACCGTGTAAACACCGCCGCTGAAGGTCGTGCTGCCTGCGACCAGCGTTTCGCCCACATCCTGGCCGACGAGCGAAACAGCCACCGGCGGCGTGTAAGTCACCGAAACCGTGTTTGAGGCCAGACTGGCCGTTGCAGCCGCGTTTTGTGACGCCGCAGCCGGAAGATTGACCGTGACGAGGCCGGCGCTGACCGGCGTGAGCGTGACGCTGTAATTCGTACCGCTGCCGGTGAGGTTGGAAGCGGTGGCGTTGCTCAAAACGAAGTCGCTCGCAGTCAATCCGGTCACCGGCTGGCTGAACTGCGCCTGAATCGTGAACGGACCCGTTTCGATGGCCGAAGCCGCGCTGAGCGTGACCGTCGGAGCAACAACAGCCTGTGCGCCGATGACCTGCACGTTGTCGAACTCCGCCGTGGTGGTCACACCCGTGTCAGCAGCCGTCGCGGCAATGCCCACATGCAGTTGCGCAGGCAAACCGGTGAGCGTGACACTGTCCACGAGCTCCCAGGTGCTGCCATTCGCGGAGGCATAACCGGTCAGCACGTCGCCCTCGCGCACGAGGCGCACCCAGTTGTTCGGCACCGCGGTCAATGCGGGACCGCCAGAGTAACTCGTGGCCGCGTTCGCGACGAGACGTGACACAAGACCGAAGCCATTGCCTGCGGCAGGCGGCGTGATGAACATCGTGGCATGACGTGATCCGGCGTTGAGCGTCTCACGCACCATGACGCCCGCCTTGGCCCATGGATTGGTGTTGCCCAGGCTGCGCACGCGAGCGCGGACCTCGCCATTGCCGTTGAGGATGACCTGCACGAAGCGGAAACCATCCTCGGTGAAGTAAATGTCCTGACCGGAGGCGTTGAGCGTGTAAATGCCGGTGCCCGCATCGTAGCCCGTCGATCCCGCGACGAATCCGCTGCCCACATCCTGGCTGATGAAAGCAGGCGCGTTGTTCGGAGCCGTGAAGGCACGCGTGAGCACGTTGGAGGCGAGATTCGTCACCGCATCGGCATCCTGCGCCATGCTGGCGGCCACGCTGACCGACACGTTGGCTGTCGGCGTGATGGTGAAGCTGTAACTCGTGCCGGAGCCACTGAATGCGCTGGCCGTGCCGCCGCTGACGCTGATGTCACCGAGCGCAAAGCCCGTCACCGCATGACTGAACGTGGCGGTGACGACAAAGGGATCGCTCACATTCGCTGGAGCCGTCGTGGCAAGCTCCACGGTCACTGGCAGCGGCGCTGCGGCAGGCGCGTTGTCGATCTGCTGAAGATAAGCGACTAGGTTGTTCAAATCCGTGGCATTCAGCGTCACGCCCTGATGCGCGGTGATCGCGCCTGCCAGCGTGGCGGCGGAACCATCATGCAAATACGGCGCGGTGGCCCACAGGCCGCGCAGCGTCGGCACATCGAAGCCGGTGAGCGCGCCATTAAGGCGTTTGCCGCTGGTGGGCTGTTTGATCGTGCCGACATCGCGGAACACGTTCAACGCGCTGTTCGTGAAGGTCGTGCCGCTATGGCAGGCAGCGCAGTTTTGCTGACGAAACACGCGCTCGCCCGCGATGGCCGCCGTGGTGGCCGTGCCGTCGTTGTTGCGATGCGGGCTGTTCGATTCGGTGCTCAGAGAAGCCATGTAAGCCGCCAGCGCGTCGAGATCGGTGCTCACACCGGCTTTGGGATTGCCGAGTGGTTGATTGCGCGTGCCGGTGTTGAACTGCGCGTCGCTCATAAGGCCGGTGCCGCCGGCAAAGGCGCGGATCTGGCCCTCGAAGTCGTGAAACTCGTCAAAATTGCCCGACCAATGCAGCGCGCCATGATTGCCATGACCGCGCAGCGTGATGGTGTTGCGCAGACCTTCGCCCACGCCGGTGAAATCCCAGGTGCGACCGTCATGACCGCCGTCGTTGTGGCAGGCAGCGCAGGCGATGTACTCCTGCAAAGCCAGGCGTGCGTCGGCGGCGTCATAAAAGAGCTGCTTGCCGCGCAGCACGGTGGCGCTGAGTTTTTCGGTGTTGATGGCGTTCACCACGCCGAGCGTGACCGGCGTGCCGCTGCCACCTTGCACGAGGCTGCTGATGTCATGCACGCTCACGGTGCGGGCCATGAAGTTATGCACGAACAAGGTGCGCCCGTCCGGTGACAGCGCGAGTCCCTGCGGCGCGAGTCCGGCATCGAAGCGTGTGATGACTTCCTTGCTCCAGGCATCGACCACGGCGACGGCGCGGCTGCTTTCGAGCGCGACGAAGACATACACGCCCCAAGGATCAAAGATGGCCGCGCTGGGCATGCCCGCGTTGTCGAAATCGACGCGCCCGGCGTAATCCTCGGCCTGCGTGGTCAGATTGATGCGGCTGGCGATGGCACGCAGCGTTTGATCATGATTGAGACCAACGCCGTCGCGCAACGTGCCGCGCTTGATGTTGTCCTGCTTCGAGGGCACCCAGGCGGAAAGACCGTCGGGCGAGATCGCCGTGGCGCCGAGGTAGTTCGGCAGACCACGCGCTGAGGTGGGCGAGTCAGCCTTTTCGCTGTGTTGCAGCAGGATGGTGCGCTCCAGCACGAGCGTGGAGGCGGTGACCACCAGCACCTCACCACCACGACCGGTGGTGACGGGAGCAGCGGTGTTTTCACCCGACAGCGGCGGTGTGATGAAGCGGCTGACGTAAACCCGCGCTCCATCCGCGCTGACGGACACATGGCGTGCGTTGGCACCGGCATTGAGGCTGCTGATCTGCGCTCCGGTGCTCGGATTGAGCTTCAACAACTGCCCGCTACCCTCCAGCGCGACATAAGCGGCGGCGCCATTCGGATCGAAGGCGATGCCAAACGGACGCGAACCACGCGGCAGCGTGAGTGTGGCTGCCACGGCGTAAGTGCTGCCGTTCAAAATGGAAATCGTGGCGCTCTCCGCGTTCGTCACCCACACGCGGCCATCAGGTGCGAGAGCAAGGCTGCGCGGTGCGAGGCCGACGCTGGTCTCGGCGAGCTTCGCGCGTGTCACGGCATCGAGAACGGTCACGCTGTCAGTGTCAGGATTGACGAGCCAGACGCGGTCGTTGCCGGTGATGCGGTCTTCAAAGATGATGCTGGATGAAACGGCCGGTTTCTTCGTGGTGAGCGGCGCATGCACGGCCTGGAAGAAGGTGCTGGTCACCGTCGTGCCCGTGTCATCGGTGGCGGTGACGACCACGGTGTAACGCCCCGGATTCGCGAAGGTGTGGCTGATGCTGGCGCTGCTGCTGAAGGCGGTTTCGGGCGTGCCATCGCCGAAGTTCCATTTGAAACGCGGATTCGCACCGCCTGTGCTGCCAGCGGTGAAGGTCTTGGCAGCGCCAGAGGCGTTTGGCAAGGACAGCGGCGGCTGCACGACGAGGCTGGCATTGATCGTCCAGTTGAACGACACGCTGACCGGCGTGGTGTTGCCATCGCTCACGCTCACCGTGACGGGGAAACTGCCCGCCGTGGTCGGCGTGCCGCTGATCAGGCCAGTGCTGGCGTTGATCGCCAAACCTGCGGGCAAACCGGTGGCGCTGAAGGTGAGCGTGTCCTGGTTCGCATCACTGGCCTGAATGCTGAGCGACGCGGTTTGATTGATGACGTGACTCTGCGCGCCGGGATTCGTCACGACCGGCGGAGTGGGCGGCGCGAAGGCGTTGAGGTTGATCTCCCAGCTCAGCACCTCATGCGTGTTCGTGGAACCGCCGGTCGCGCCGGTGAAGCCGATCCAGGCGCTCGGACCGGTGTGATTCGCGAGTTTGAACGCGGTTTGCGTGAGCACAGGCGCGGCGGGCTTCGTGGTGCTCACACCTTGCACCAGATAAACACGCAGCGTGTCCGCCGGGCCGTCGTAATCGACCCAGAGCGTGTGACTCGCGCCGTTTTCGAGATCAAACGCGGCGTTCGCCGAGTTCCAGTGTGGCGACACAACGCCGTTCACCAGCAACCCAACGTGATTCGCGCTCGGGTCCGTGCCGCCAAGATAAGTGTCCAGCTCGATGGCAAGGCTCTTGGTGATGCCTTCATACGCCAGACCACCTCCAGCAGCACCCAACGCGGTTGCGGCGCTGCCTTGCAGCACAAACGTCATGCCGTCCGCACCATCACCCGTGCCATTCATACGAAACACGAAGCGGCTGCTGAAGGACGTGCCTTCGGAAACGGGCACCGGATTGCTCAAGAAGGCAGAACCAGCCAGATTGGCCGTGTTTGGGGTCAACACGAGCACACCGCCCGTCACAGCGGCGCTGCCATTGAGCTGAAAGCCGGTGGCCGAGGTAAAGCTGGTGAATTGATGGCTCACATTCGGCGGCGTAATGGTCCACGCGAAGGTGGTGCTCGCGCTGGTGATGCCATCCGTGACAGTGACACGCGCGTTGCTGAAGGTTCCGGCGCTGGTCGGTGTGCCGCTGATGACGCCGGTGCTGGCATTGATCGAGAGACCGGTAGGCAATCCCGTCGCGCTGTAAGTCACGCTGCCGCCGCCGGGAGCCGTGCCGTAAACCGCGAGCGTCGTCGGCGCGTTCACCGCGCTGACCTGGGCGCCGGGATTGACCACAGAGACCGAGGTCGTCGGATCGACCTGGATGACCTTCGCCACCGAGTAAGCGCCGTTCGCGCCGATGCCAAAGAGCATCCAGTAACCGGGTGTCATGACGCTGAGATTGGCATGACCCGCGACGGCGTAGATGCCGGGCGAGGTTTCAGAAAACGGCAGGCTCAGGTAACGCAGATCCGTGTTCATCGAGTGCGTCTGCGAGGACATCTTGATGAAGCTGAACTTCGTGATCCCAGGCGTGGCCTGCACCGCAAAGGTGGTGCCGACACCAATGTAGGCCGGGGCCTGCGTGATGACCGGTCGCGTGGCAAAGCTGCCGTCCGCGTTGTAGAGCATCGGCGGTGTGAAAAGCTGCGCGTCACGATGGTCGGCGCTGTTGCCACCCAATCCACCGCCACCCGACCACACACGGCCATCCGGCAGCAGCAGCGCCAGCGAGTGGTAGTTTCGCGGCACGTTCATCGGCGCGAGCTGACGCCATTGGCGTGTGGTCGGATTCCAGATTTCCGGCGTGAGGACGGAGCCGCTGTCGTTGAATTTGCGGCCCGAGGTGTTGCCGCCGATCACCAGCACCTCGCCGTTGGGAAGAATGACCGAGTTGGCAAACTGACGAACGAAGGTCATCGACGGAGCGCTTTGCACCACTGGCGTGCCGCTGCGGATGTCGATGGTGAAGGCGGAGCCCGTGCTGGTGCCGGTGGAGCTGTCATTGACGTTGGGATTCGTGTTCGTCGAACCGCCCGCCACGAGGATGCGGCCCTCGTCATACAGGGCGAAACAGCCTTCCTTGGGATACAGCGTGCCGGGCACGTTCACGCCGCTGTAGGTCAGGCTGCCGTTCCCGGTGGCCGTGACCCAGTTCATCTGCCGCGTCGGACCGCCGTGAAACAGCCGGCCATCGGGAGCCACGACCACCAGCGGATGCCAGCGTGTGACGTAGCCCGGCTGGCCGACCACCGTGGCCCAGTTGATGCCCGCCAGGCGCGACCAGCCGCTGGCGGAGGTCCAGCGCTCGGCGGTGTTCGTGCCGCCGTCTCCTGTCACGGTGAAGACGCTGCCGTCGGTCAAGGCCACGCTGGTGTTGTACCAGCGGCCGTCGTTCATGTTTGGCACCGCCGTCCACTGGCTGGTGCGCCAGTCAAAGATGCTGCTGAGCCACGTGGTGTTGCGCCCGCCGTTGATCATCACCCGCCCGTCCGGCAGCATGGCCGTGCCGCCGCAGAACATGTCATGCCGCGTGTTGTTGATCTCGGTGAACACGCCCGTGGCCGGATTCCACACCGCCGCATAGGTGAACTCCGCGCCCACGGGAAACGTGGTGCGCTGGTTCGAGGCAAAAGTCAGCAGCCGCCCGTCCGGCAGCGTCGCCGCCGTCACCGGGATGTGCGGGGTCCAGGCGATTATGTCTCCCCATTCGCCCAGGGAAATCCGCGCCGTGGCGGTCGTCGCGGACGGGGCCAGGATCTTGAAAGCCGGTGCCAGCAGCTCAGCCTCTGCGGAAAGCTGGTCGGAAAGGCCGTGATCATCCTCTCCGGCATGCCCGGTTCCGCCCAGAGTGATCAAAGCCACCGCCAGAATGCTCCAGCAAGCTCGCAGGACGGAAAGGCGGAGGGATTTCACGCTCAGACTATCAATTTCTGGAATTGTCACAGTGTTCACTCGCATAATCAGGAATAATTATGGCAATTTAGAGTGTTTAAAAGCAAAATTTGCTACTTTTTATAATTTTGATACTCAACGAAGTGAGTATCTCCCCTGCCTTTCGTCCTTCGAAAATTCGTCATTCGTCATTCCCCACCCGCTTGCCATCCACAACATCCTCATCCACTAAACACCCCCTTTCCCACCCCGCACATGTCCCGCTCTTTCAAACTCGCAGTCCTCCCCGGAGACGGCATCGGCCCTGAAGTCATGGCCGAGGCGCTCAAAGTCCTCGACGCCGTCGCCACTCGTTCCAGCCTCACCTTCGAATACAACCACCAGCTCGTCGGCGGTGCCGCCATCGACGCCGTGGGCAAGGCTCTCCCCGCTGAAACCGTCGCCGCCTGTGAAGCCAGCGACGCCATTCTCTTTGGCTCCGTCGGCGGCCCGAAATGGGAAAAACTCCCTCCGAACGAACAGCCCGAGCGCGGTGCCCTCCTCCCGTTGAGAAAACATTTCGGCCTCTTTGCCAATCTGCGCCCCGGCATCTGCCATCCTGCCCTCACTTCTTCCTCTCCCATCCGTCCCGACCTCGTCGAAGGCGGTTTCGACGTGCTCTGCGTGCGTGAATTGACCGGCGGCATGTACTTCGGCCAGCCGAAGAGCCGCACCACGCTGCCCGATGGCGACATCGAGGTCATCGACACCATGGTTTACAAAAAGAGCGAGATCGTGCGCATCGCCCACGTCGCCTTCAAAGCCGCTCAGCTCCGCCGCAAGCACGTCACCAGCGTGGACAAGGCCAACGTCCTCACCAATTCCGTCCTCTGGCGCGAAACGATGGTCGAAGTCGCCAAGGAATACCCTGACGTCACCCTCGCGCACCTCTACGTCGATAACGCCGCCATGCAGCTCATCAAAGCGCCGCGCAGCTTCGACGTGCTCGTCACCGAAAACCTCTTTGGCGACATCCTCAGCGATGAAATGGCCATGATCTGCGGCTCCCTCGGCATGCTCGCCAGCGCCAGCCTCGGCAAACCGAAAGGCGACGGCCTCTACTTCGGCCTCTTCGAGCCAAGCGGCGGCACCGCCCCCGACATCGCCGGCATGGGCATCGCCAATCCCATCGCCCAGATCCTCTCCGTCGCCCTCCTGCTGCGTTTCTCCCTCGGCCTCGAAAAAGAAGCCCTCCAGATCGAAACCGCCGTCAAAAAAGTCATTGATGACGGCCTCCGCACCGGAGACATCTTCAGCGGCGCTCCCGGCACGAAGAAGGTGAACACCAAAGAGATCGGCGAGGCCATCATCGCCGCGCTGTAAGGCGTGGTGATGGAGTGTTGGATAGCTGGAGTCGTGGATGAATCGTCCTCGTCCTCCTACTCGAACTCGTCCTCGATCCATCCGCTTCTCAACCCACGCAAGGCCCCCAGCCTACCTGCCGCTCCGCCACCGCGAAGCAAAGTAGCCCTCTCGCTCCGTCGAGAGGAGCACAAGGCCTTCGCAACCATCTCAAACCTTCGTGAAATCCCAGAAGGTCTCACGCAAAGCCGCAAAGGTTCCCAGAACCCTTCTGATCTTTGCGCCTTTGCGCCTTTGCGCCTTTGCGCCTTTGCGCCTTCGCGTGAGTTTTCCTCAGCTTGCCGATTTCACCATTAAGGCCCTGACCACCCGCGAGAGCGTCCTGGAGTGCGGCGGCCCTCCGCCGCTTTCGGACGTCTCCCGGCCCACGCAAAGCTCCGGAGGGCCGGAGCACTCCAAAACGCTGCCGCGCCGGTCTTCGCGTCACCCCGTCTCCCTTTCTCCTTGTCTCCCAGTCTCCCCGTCTTCTCCACACCCCACCGCCTCACATCCACTCTCCATGTGGCCGCATGATCCGGCACTCCCGCCCGACCCACCGCTTGACCTGCCGGAGCGCCGCCGCATCCAGCCCGAAGCAACCTTCTAAATACAGCTCCTTCAAGCTCGCGAGCCCGGCGAGGCCCTGAAAGTCCCCGACTTCCTTTAAGCCGGTACAGCCGCTCAAAGATAGCGATTCAAGCTGTCGGAGTCCGGGCAAGACCGACGTGTCCCCCAAGCCGGTGCAGCCGGTCAGAGAGAGCTCTCTCAAGCTCGCCAGCCCGGCGAGTCCCCGAAAAGCACCGGTCCCTTTCAAGCTGGTGCAGCAGCTCAAATTCAGCGATTCTAGCAGCCGCAGCCCGGCCAAGACCGACGTGTCCTCTAGCCCTGTGCAGTTGTAAAGATACAACTCCTTCAAGCCCGCCAGTGCGGCGACTCCCTGCCAGGCCCCGGCCCCCTTCAAGCCGGTGCAGTCGAACAAATTCAGCTTTTCGAGCTGCCGCAGCCCGGCTAAGGCCGCCGTGTCCACCAGCCCGAAGCACCCATCGAGTCTGAGCTCCGTCAAGCTTGGCAGCCCGGCAAGTAGCGCGAGATCGGCGGACGTGAGAGTGTTGCAATAGGAGAGGTAGAGCGGCCTACCGGGATGGCGGGGTTGCTCGGCGGCGAGGGTCTGGAGCACCTCTGCCCGCCGCTCCGCCCGCTCCAGCAGCAGCGGGGCGATGGGCCAGCGCCTGCTATCACTCAAATCCCACGGACGATGCGGCCAGTCGAGGTAGGCACTCCACAGGATGCGCCACCAAGACTGGCGGGTGGAGGGACTAAGGACCAGTTCCTGATCGTGAGCTAGTTTGACAGCCAGTTTTACGGCGTCGATAGGCAGAAGAGGCGATTCAGATTGCTGATTTGTGGCGTGTAGCGCGGGAAAAAGCCAGCGCAGCAGGGTGGGGGCGTCGGCTTTGCGGGATTCGAGCAGGAAGATGAGGGGCTCGTGCCAAGCGGGGACGGCGGGCAGATGCTCGAACTCGGCGCGGCGATGCCGCACCGGGCCAGAGGGCGGGAAATCGCGGTCCAGATCCTCCTCGGTGAGATTGAGGCCGTCGGCGGCGGCCTCGGCGCGGCGCACGATGCGGTTGCGCTGGCGGTCGAACTCCATCCCCAGCCACTCGGCGGCAAAGAACTCTAAAAACGACAGGTGCGTGAAGCCAAAGAGCGTGTCCCCATGTTCGTCGGTGCTGCGCGGGATGAGCAGGCCGCTGCGGCTGGCGATGTGGTGCAGCAGCTCGTCGAGCAACTCCTGCGCCGTGTGGTCGCTCTGCACCCGCCCGTCTGCCACCATCCGCTCAATCGCCGGCACCAGCAGCGTGGCGATGTCTCCTTTGGAAATCAGGATGGTGCCTTCGGAGTCCTCTTTTTTGCTGGTTTGGGATTTTTTGCCCTTCGCCCTCTGCTCTCCGCCGCCGCTCACGCGCTGCTGCTGCATGTGCGCCCCGAGAAGCGCGAGGAGGAAGCGGCGTTGCGCATAGTCGAAGGGGCAGGTGTTCCCCAGCACGGGCCGCAGGCGGTAGGCGGCGTCGATGCCGCCGAGGTAGGCCTTCACAATCTCGTCGTAAAGCGCTGCGCGACCATCCGGCAGCGGCTTGCCGCTGCGCTTGAGGATGTTCATCAGGCACAGCAGGTTCGGCACGCGGGAGATGATGCGCACGCCATCGTGGTGATGCGCCCGCACTTCCCGCATCAGCTCCTGCGAGTAATCCGTGCTGTGCCGGTGCTGGAACCAGCGCTGCGTGAAGGCGTCCTGCCGATTGTCATCGAAGGGGGCGAGATGGAGGCGGCGGGCGATATGAATTCCAAAAGACACATTCGCTTCTCTGGAACTTGTTAGCGGTGCAGACTCCAAAAGCGGCCCCATCCAAACCCGAAATGATAATGCTCCTTTCTCTATGTCGTTTGGTGAACTTAGATGGTTCAAGGCATAACTGGCCCATTTCTCATAAAGCACCGGGAAGATGCGTTCTTTAGCTTCTTCCACATTCTTTGTGGCGAGCAATGAAAGAAGATCTCTCGTTCCTGTTTGAGAAACATACTCGTGGGCTTCATCTGCGGCAGCCTCCTCATACCCAATCACCCGTGAGGTGATAAGCCAGCGCGCTTCTTTGCTCACGGTGCGGATGCCGTCCTGGATGCACTGAACAATTTTCCGCCGCTTGGCGAGGTCGCCGATCTCGTCGAGGCCGTCGATGAGGAAGAAGACGGCCTTGTCGGTGTGGAGGTGTTGGCGGAATTCGTCGCGGTGGTCCTTGTAGCAGTCGCAGAGGGGCGGGGCGGCTTCATCGCGCTGGTAGTGCTCGATAAGGGTGGTGAGGAGGCTGTCCCAGGTCCAGCTTTCCACCTTGTCCTGCGGGAGGAGCGGCACGAGATCGCGCAAGATCAACGGAACGGGCAGCAGGCCGGTGAGTGCCGCCGCGCCGACGAAGGGCCGCCCGCTAGCGAGGTGGGCAATGATGCTCTGGATGAGGGTGCTCTTGCCCATGCCCGGATCACCCAGCAGCACCGTGCGGCGGTGGTCCTCCTGCGCCAGCAAGGGCAGCAGTTCCACCGCGGGATTGCGCGGCGGCGTCTCCCGCTGCGCCGCATCCATCTCCTCCGGCCGCAGATGCTCCTCCGAGCAGGCGGGATGGACAAAGATGTCCCAGATGTCCGGCGCGGCCTGATCGGCGGCGGCGAAGTTGTCGATGGCGAGTTCCTGATATGGCCGAAACGCGGCGAGGAGGGAGCGCTTGTAAGCAGCGAGGCGACCTAGTGCTGTTTGCTCGACAAGCATCGCCTCCACTTTGCTGATGTCTGACCTGAGCTCTTTGTGTCGTCTGGTGGACTTGCGCCCTTCGCTCTTCTGCTTCTTCGCGATCTCCTGGGTGCGCTTGTCGATGGTGCCGAGCTTTACCGAGTGCTCCTTTTGAAACAGCAGCATGCTTTCGCGAAATGCCGTCAGCGCCACCGGATGGTCGGTGATCAAGGTACTGGACAAAGCCGAAGCGAGCCATGGGCACACGGCATCGGCTAGTTTTTTCTGCCAGCCCTGCTTCCACAGCACATCGCTGACGCCATGCTGGAACCACTGGACAAAGAAAGTGGACAGCAAGGCAGGATCGACCGTGGGGTTCGTTTCAGAACCGTCATGAGCAGCCTGCAAAGCCGCCAGAAAGTCCCTTTCGACCAAGGGCTGCATGCCGGAAATACCCTGAGCAACAAACAAGCCCCAGCAGCGTGGCAGCTCCGGCAATCCAGCGGCAAGTTTGTCCTTCACCACCGCAAACTCCGGCTGCGTGAGCGCCTCCTTCACGAGACTCTGCAACACCAGCCCGGTGAAACGAACGAGCGCGTCGTCCGTGGCTTCAAGCTGCTTGGCCGACAAAGACGCGATCTTTCCGTCCACCAGCGTCTGGATCCGCTCCCCAAGAATGTCCTGAACGGCTGATTCGACCTGCCCTGGCTCTTTGGCGTCGGCGATCTGGGCACGGATCATCTTGTAGCCTGCCCTCAGAAGTGGCAGCGCCAGTTTTCCAGTCTGATATATGCCGAGAGCGGTAATCGTGAGCCCCATGCCGCGCAGTGTGCGGGAGCGGCAGTGGATTTGCCAAAGGAATTTGTTCGGAGGATACTGCGGATAAGGCGGTCATCGCGGCGGAGACATCTTCAGAGGCGCTTTGAGCGGCCAGTTCCTCAAGGATTCACCACATTTACCGGCTTCCCCGCCAAGAACGCTTTCAAGTTCGCGGCGGTGATGTCGATGAGGCGGGAGCGTGATTCGCGGCTGGCCCAGGCGACGTGCGGGGTGATGAGGCAGTTCTTCGCGCCGAGCAGTGGATTGCCCGCTTTCGCTGGCTCCACCGACAGCACGTCGAGTCCGGCACCGGAGATGCGGCCTTCGTTCAAGGCCTTGGCCAAAGCGGCTTCATCCACGAGCGGACCACGGCCGGTGTTGATCACAAAGGCCTCGCGCTTCATCAATCCCAGCGTGCGTTCGCTGATCAGATGCTTCGTGGCATCGGTCAGCGGGCAGTGCAGGCTGATCACGTCCGACTGGCGGAAAATATCATCGATCTCGGCGGCTTCGACGCCTGCGGGCGGCGCTTCCTTCCAGGTGCGCTTGGAAGCGAGCACCTTCATGCCAAAAGCCACGCCGATCCGCGCCACGGCGCTGCCGATTTCGCCATAACCGATGATTCCCAGCGTGCGTCCAGCCAGTTCGATGATCGGATGGTCCCAGTAGCAAAAATCCGGGCACTTCACCCAGCCGCCTTGCTCCACGCTCTTCGCCGCATGGCCGACGTGGTTCGTCAGCTCCAGCATCAGCGCGATCACATGCTGCGCCACCGCCGGAGTGCTGTAACCCGGCACATTCGTCACCACGATGCCGCGTTCCTTCGCAGCCACGACATCGACAATATTAAAGCCCGTCGCCGTGACGCCGATGTATTTCAAATCTGGCAGCGCAGCGATGATTTCACGCGTCAGCGGTGACTTGTTCGTGATCACGATCTCCGCTCCCTCGCAACGGGCCACGGTTTGATCCAGCGGCGTGCGCGGATGCACCTCGCAGGAGGCAATGGCTTCGAGTGGCTGCCAGGAAAGGTCACCAGGGTTTGCGGTATGGGCGTCGAGAAGAACGATTTTCATGAGCGGTTGATATGAAGCGCCGTGAAGGATCGGCAACAGTGAAAACGATCAGCGGATAGATTGGATTGTTGGATTGCGAATGCGCCGCCCTGTGCAGTCCGCCGCTTCAATCCACCAATCCACCAATCCACCAATCCACCAATCCACCAATCCACCAATCCACCAATCCACCAATCCACCAATCCACCAATCCACCAATCCACCAATCCACCAATCCACCAATCCATCAAACCCGCCTCAACATCACCCCCGCCAGCAACAAGCCGAGCGCACTCCACGCAAACCAGTGTCCCACCGGCTTCAGTTGCATCACCGGCGCCAGTCCAGCCAGGATCGCCGCCGGTTCATAACTCGAGAGCGCTTTCAGACTCTCCGGCGTCTTGCCATTGAGCCGGTATTCCGCCGGATAAGGCGCGTGGTAGTGCTTCACATCGAGCTTGTCATGATCACGATCATGCACGCGCAGGCTGAGATGTTTCCGAGTGCCTAGCGGAATGCGCGCCTCGTAACGGCCGAGACCGGTTTCGCGAATCGCCACGTCCTGCGTGTTTCCATTCTCGTCCAAAGCCTGCGCGTTCCATGCAATGCCGCTGACAGGCATGCCATCCTCGCCACGGCGCTCGATCTTCATCACCCACGCGCCATCTTTGATCTCGCCACGCGATTCCATGCCTTCCACATCCGCCTTGCGCAGCGCACCACGCAGCACCTGAGCCCAGAAGCGCCCGCAGCCATCCCAGGCCAGCCATTCGCCGCCCCACACCTCTGTGAGATCGCCGGTGTAGGCCAGACCGATGCCCAAGCCGAATCGACCCACCGCCAGCAGCGGATCGCCGCTCTCCGCGCCGAGCAAGACCTGCGCCGCCGGTTTCGCCTCGGTCATCACATAGCCGAGCACCACGGGAATCCCCTCGGCCTCATAACCTGTGATCATCGGATGCTCCGTGATGCCGATGTGCGTGAAGACTCCCTCCTGCACCGCGCTCTTTGAGGCCTGCGTCGTCTCTTTGGTAAAGATCTGCGGCAGCGCGGCCGGATCATTGCTCTCGTAGTAGCGCCCCTTCCCGGCTTCCGCGATCTGCTGCAGCAGCTCACGCGCCGCACCTTCGCCCAGGCCCACGCTCGACACCGTCACACCGCTATCGACGAGCTGCTGCACGAGTCCCATGTGGTCCGCTTCGCCAGTCTGACCATCGGTGAGGCAGATCATGTGCTTCACCTTGGCTGTCGTGCGATCCAGCATGTCCTTGGCGGCCACCATGCCGCTGTACATGAAGGTGCCGCCGCCATCCGCGATGGAGTCAATCGCCGCCTGGATCGTCCCCTGCTGCGATGCTGGCGTCATCTCGCAGATGATCTGCGCCTCGCCGTCAAAGGCCACCACCGCGATCTGATCCTGCGGCCCAAGCAGCTCCGCCGCGCTCTTCGCCGCCTGGCGTGCCATTTGAATCGGCAGTCCGCTCATCGAGCCGCTTTTGTCGATCACCAGCGCCATCGCGAGCGACGGTTTTTCCTTCTCCTTCTCAAATCGAGACACCAGCGGCAGCACCTCCTCCACCGGCGACTTGTAGTAGCCACCGAGGCCAAAGCTATTCTCGCTGCCCGTCATCACCAAGCCGCCGCCAAAGTCAGAAACATAGCTGCGCAGCAAGCTCATCTGCCGTGGCGTCATGTCTGTGGCCGAAAAATTCGCCAGCATCACCGCGTCAAAGGCCAGCAGGTCCTCCATGCCCTCCGGCAGGCCGCGTTTGCCACGCAGATCGACATCGAAGTCCTGCTCTTTCAGCGCCCGCGTGAAAGGCCGCATCTTTTTCTCATCCTGATGCACCACCAGGATGCGCGGCTTGCCACGCACCGTGATCGTCGTCGTCGCCTGGTTGTTGATGGGGAAATGATCGCGCTCCGGCACGATCTCCGCGCTCCACACGCTCGGTCCCGGCGTCGTCATCTCTGTGTCGAACCACACCTTCGCATCCTCGCCGGGCTTGAGCGCCACCGTCTTCTCCTGAATCGCCACGCCTTTGTTCAACAGACGCACACATGCGTTCATCGGCTGGTTCGCCATCACACGCGCCGTCAGCCGCAACACCTCGCCATGAAACGCGAACGGTGACGTGCTCTCCAGTGCCACCAACGCGGCTTCAGGCTGGCTCAGCGTTTTCAGCGGCACAAACCGCACATCCACGCCCTCGTGCTTCAATTGCTCCAACGCCGCGTCCATTCCGCTCTCCGTGTCGATGCCATCACTGAACACGATCAACCGCTTCGCCTTGCCCGCTGGAAACGCCAGTCGTGCGGCCAGCAGCGAATCACCCAGCCGCGTGTGCGCACGGAAGGCATCATCCGCCACACCCTTGGTCCAGTCTTCGAGCATCTTCGTGAAATCCGGCAGCTTCTTGTCGCGCAGACCGTTCGCCATCGCGAAAAGCGAGTGCGTGTCCTGCGAGCGCAGCGTCTTCACGCCCGCCTCCACCGACTTGAGCGCCTCCTTGGCCGATCCCAGGTCAACCGACTGCGAAACATCGACCATGAAGACCACATGCGCCTCGTCCGACTCCTCGCCCGCATACGGCTGGCACAGCGCGAGCGCCAGCAGCACCACGCCGAGCACGCGCAGCGCAAATGAAGCGAGTTTCAGCCCCGAAGGCCGGTCCACCAACGAACGCCAGTAGCCCCATGCCGCGCCCAGAAGCACGACGAGCCAAAACAGCGGTGTGAATGTCGTGAAGGTCATGATTTCAGCACCCCCAGCATGAAAAGATGCTCCGCATCGGGATGCTTGATCGGCACAAGATCAATCGGCACCACGTTACCGTCAGGCGTGTGGATGAAATTTCCGCAATGCGCATCAAACGCCGCGATGTCATCACTCGCACGATACCAGTCGCCTGACCGCGTCTTCACAAAGCCTTCCGCTGTCATGTATTCATCGATCTGCGGCTGCGTGGGATGATCGCCTTCGATGAAACTCTGCGAAATCACCGTCACCAGACGCCCCAGATCATCTTCCAGCGTGCATTCGATCACCACGTCATCGCCGAAGATGTCATTGTGCAGCGCCAGACGCGTCAAATACTCAAACGGCAGCGCGTCCGTGTTTCCAAGCCCGCCGCTGCCATAGAACGCCGTGCGACCGAACTGGTTCGGGTAGGTGTATTTATAAATGCGCTTGTTTGGATGATCCGGCCATGTGCGGTGCTCCCGCCCAAAAGCCACATCCGCAAGGCTCAGGCGTGCGAGCCAATGACCAGCGTCGGCATGTAGGACATGGTGCCCGGCTCGTTTTGAGGATTCAGCAAATGCAGCCGCCTGAACTCGGCGTAGCGTGCCGCGTTCTGGGGATGATTCCGCTCCATCTGGGAGAGAACTTCCAGATAGGAAAGCTTGCGCTGATTCAAGCGCACTTTGCGGAGAGCGTCCGGACCTGTGACCATGGGGCAGATTTTGCATGGCCGGAGAGGTGTTGTCAATCTCAGCGCTCATCCCACCTTCCTCCTGTGGTAAAGCATCGACTCGCCCACCAGCACGCCGAGCGCGAGCACGAGCAGCCAGTAGCTGGGTGATTCGCCGCTGGCGATGGGCTTCACGTTTTCCTTCACCGTGTCATTCTTCAAGGCGCTCTCCTCGGGTGAAACCAAAGACGCCGCCAGCGTCCATTCACCCGTTTCGTGAAAGCCTGTCGTCAGCAGCGGGCCATAGGGCGTCGGATCGACTCGCCCCGGCACACGAGCGCTTGATCCGGTGGCGAGAGTCGCAGGCGGCATGTCTTCGCGATGACTCAGATGCGCAGCGGCATTGTGGATGAGCACGGGAAACCACGCGCTGAGATAAAACTGCGCTGCGAGCGGATCAAGATTCACCACGCACACAGTCTGCGCGCCCTGGCGCATGAGATAGATCAACGGCGGACCCGATTCGTCCGCCACCAGCACCACCGCGCCTGCGGGAGCCGTCATTTGTCGTGCACCAGCAAAGGTCATCGTCTCAGGATCGAGATAGCGCAGCAGCGGATGCTCCTTTGCGAGCACCTTGGGCACCGGCGTCGCGATTTCATCACCGATCTTCGTCCACACCGCTGAATCACCCGCAGGCTGAAACACCACCGCGCTCGTCTCCGCAGGCACTTTGCCTTTGCTGAGCATCAGTTGGGCTGATTTGGCATCCGGCGCGAGCGCGAGCATCTGATCACTGCGCTCAAAGGCGCTGACGGCATTTTGGAAAAAGAAGGGATCATCCGCGATCACGCCCACAAGCACTGGCTGACGTGGCGGAACAAACAAGTAGGCCGTGTTGTCGCTCTCCAGGGCATCATCGAGGCCCAGCGTGGCTTTCCAGCGGCCCGTGGGCGCATCATCGAGCGTGAGTGTGATCGCTGGATTTTCGCCCGGCTTCAACTCGACCGGAATCAGCTTCACCAGCGCGTTCGTGTCCACATGCGTCAGCGTGATGTCGGTCTTCACCGGCTCCGTGAACGACGAAACAGGCAGGATGAACAAACCGAGCCGCGCAGGCCCGCCCGGAACGCTGCGCAGATCCGCGCGCGCGATGCCGGCATTCTTCGCCCCATCGTCGATGCGCAGCACTTCCACATTGGGCAGACGATCCGGGGCATCCAGGCAGCCGTCGGTGATCAACAGCACGCGCGTGTCCTTCATCCATTCATCGCCAGGCTGCAACGCGCGCAACGCCTCGACACGTGAGGGCAGCTCCGTGGCCTGAATGCCCTCCACCGCCTCCAGTAGTGCTTTCCGATGCCGTGTGGGATGTTCCAGCATCCGCGTGACTTCGGCAAAGGAAGCCACCGCTGCCCGCTGTGTGCCGTTCATGCCCGCGATGAGGTCGCGTGCCCGTTTCTTCGCCTTTTCGAGCCGCGTCGTCGTTCCATCCTTTGCCGACATCGACGCCGAATGATCCACCACGATAAGCAAATCCTTCCGCTCATCGCCCGCGAAGTCCGGCTCGGACAACGAGAGCGCGATGGCCGCAAACGCCAGCGCCATCAGCAGCAGTGAAAACACATCCCTCAGCCGTTTGAAGAGCGCGGAGGCCTTCTTCTCCGTGAAGATGCGCTGCCACAGGAAAAACGCCGTCACCGGCTTCTTGCGCGGCCGCACCTTCAAAAAATAGATCGCCGCCAGCGGCGCGAGAGCCACCAGCGTCCAGAGAAAGGCTGGAGCGAGAAAGGTCACGGGGATGGATGGATGACTGGATCAATGGATTGTTGGATGAATGCCGGAGCGAAGCAGGCGCGGCGTGGATTGGACCTCTGGCATTCATCCATCAATCCAACCATCCATTCATCCAGGCTGCGGGCTGGTCGGCTCATGTCACCAGCCCTCCACGACGCAGCAGGTCGGTGATGACGTTCTCAAACGAGACGTCCGTGTTCGTGGAGAGGAAGCCGAGGCCGCGTTTAGCGCAGGTCTGCTTCAAATCGCTGTTCCATGTCGCAATCGCCTCCTCATAGAGCCTGGCCTCCCGCGGAGACACCGTCACGCGCTCGGACTGGCCGGTTTCGACGCACTCAAGAGTCACATCGCCCTTCCACTCGCAGCGCAGGTCGTTGTCATCGAGTGTTTGCAGGCAGAACACCTCATGCTTGTGCCATTGCAGCCGGCTGAGACCTTCCTCAAAGCCGCCGGGCAGCAAGAAATCCGAAATGACGCACACCAAGCCTTTGCGCCGGTGCCGCGCCTCGAACTCACGTGCGCAGGTGCTCAGGTCCGTGTTGCCACCAAATGTCGGCATCGCCTCCAGAGAGCGCAAAAATGGAATGACCTGATTCCGACCACGAGAAGGATCAAACAGCGGCTTCAAGTGATCTGCGAGACCATACACCGCCAGCCGGTCCAATGTGTTCAGCGCGATGTAACCGAGCGCCGCCGCGAGTTGCTTCGCATACGCCTGTTTGGTGCTCATCGACGGGCTGCAATCGACCAGCAGGTAGATCGTGGCGTCTTCTTCGAGTTCGAAGAGCTTGATGAGCAGCGACTCAAACTTGGCGTAAACACGCCAGTCGATGCTGCGGTAGTCATCGCCGAGCGAATACTGAGCGTAGTCAGCAAAGGTGATCCCCGCACCTTTTTTCGTGCTGCGACGATCCGACTGCAACGAACCGCCCAAAATCTTGCGCGCGAGCAAGTAGAGCGATTCGAGGCGGCGGATGAAGGCTGGATCGGTCAGCGTCATGCGACAAGGGAGCTGGAGGTTGCCCGGATTTGCCGCAGAGAGGCAGAGAGGCAGTGGTGGCAGAGGTTTGGAATCTCTCCGCCAACTCTGCTCCTCTGCCCCTCAGCGGTTAAACCTAGAGGCCGAATGGCATTCAGAAACTTCATGCCTTCACCTTCTCGATCACGTCTGCGATGACTTCGTCGGTCTTCACGCCTTCGGCCTCGCCTTCAAACGAGAGCAGAATGCGATGGCGAAGGGCGGGAGTGGCGGCTTTGGCGATGTCTTCACGCGCGACATGGTAGCGACCGTCAAGCAGCGCACGCACACGGGCGGCGGCGAGGATGGTTTGCGCTCCACGAGGCGAGGAGCCGTGCCGCACATACTTCTTCACGCGATCCGTGGCATTCGTGTCGGTGGGATGTGTGGCACGCACGATCTGCACGAGGTAATCCTGCACACTGGCCTCAACCGGCACTTCGCGAACGACCTGGCCCATCTTCAAAATGTCTTCCCCGGTTGCCACGGCGTTGATCTCCGGCTGCGCCGCACCACCGGTGCGGTTCAAAATTTCGACGAACTCGCTATGCGTGGGCACCGGGACGAAGAGTTTGAAGAAAAAGCGATCAAGCTGGGCTTCAGGCAGTGGATAAGTGCCGTCTTGCTCGATGGGATTCTGTGTGGCGAGCACGAAGAACGGCGAACCGAGGTTGTGCGAAGTGCCGGCGACGGTGACGCGCTTTTCCTGCATCGTTTCGAGCAACGCGGACTGCGTCTTCGGTGTGGCGCGGTTGATTTCGTCGGCGAGCAGCACATTGCAGAACACGGGGCCTTGCTGAAACTCGAAGACTTTCTGCCCGCCGCGTTCGACGAGGATCTGCGTGCCCACGATGTCGGCTGGAAGCAAATCCGGCGTGAACTGGATGCGCTGAAACTTCAAATGCAGCGCCTTGGCGAGCGTGTTCACCAAAGCGGTCTTGCCAAGGCCAGGAACGCCCTCCAACAACACATGCCCGCCGCAGATGACCGCGCTGAGCACCTGCTCAATAATGTCCTGCTGCCCGACGATGAATTTGGAGACTTCGGCTCGGAGTTTTTCAAAGGTTTCTTTGAAATGCGTTACGGATTGGGGTGTGTCAGGCATGGTGAATTCTAATTTTTGAGTTCAAGCACCTTATTTGGCTGTTTGAGTTGCTCGTATTTCATCAATATGTAGTGCGCCAACACCAACGTGAATGGCGGGATAAGCCAATTCCATGTGAAAGGTCTGCCAATGAAAACGGAAGCCCAGAGCTGGAAGTGGCTGCTTAGATAGGCAAGCATATACAACGTGAAAACAGCCTCGATAATCGATCCAGGCACCAAACCCATGCGGAAGCAAAGCCAGACCAGAAGAGAAATGTTGAGCCAAGCAAAAATGATTGGATAACCGATCTTGTTCAGCTCCCAATGCTCCACAAACACGCTGCGGCTGCAAATCATCACGAGCACGGACACCGTCAGCCAAGAGAATGCAATGTATCGTTGTCGATGAGTGAAGCTGCGGTGCAGCGTGAACCAAGACCAAAACAGTGGTAACACGAAGGCCCCGAGCCAGAAGAAAAACTGTTTCCGGCGGTCCATTATGGTTTGGCACTCTTGTCTTCAGTGGATTTGTCTTCCCCGACCTGCTGGATGCCTTTGAAGTATTCCTTCACGCCTTCTTTCACTTCGGCGGGCACGTCTTCGCGTTGGATGAAGCTTTCCATCTGGCGCTGCCAGACTTTTTCTTTGACCTGCGCGGCGCGGGTGGCTTTGCCGCTGCCGCTGTCGGCCGATTCGATGCTGGTGTTGCTGGGGCCGCTGCCTTTCTGGCCGGTGAGCTGATCGCGGTTGCCGTTGTCCTGGGTCGGGTCGCTTTCAGCACGACGGCTTTCCACGCTGCCTGAACCTGCTTTTTTGCCTCCGGGCTTTTGCCCCAGGCACTGGCCGAGGCTCTGGCATTCTTTGTCACCGAGGTAGCCCTGGCATTTTCCCGCGCACTGGCTGAGCGAGAGGAGCTTTTTCATCATGTCGCGCTTCGTGGCGGACTGGCTCATGCTCTGGCAGAGGCTTTGCAGGGCTTGATTGGCCTGGTTCTGGCATTGCTGGCACTCGCTTTGATTGGGATTCTGCTGCTGAAGCTGCTGCTCCAGATTCTGCACGGACTGCTCCAACGCGGTCATCTGCTGGTCCATGCTCTGCTGTCCCTGGCTGCCTTGCTGGCCTTGGGACTGCTGCTGGTTGCTACCGCTCTGCTGCGCGTTTTGATTCTGGCTGGACTGCGACTGGCTGCCCTTGTTTTGATTGCCCTGCTTGCCGGTGCGCTGCTGGAAATTCTTCGCGGCCGCGGCCATGCGTTGGGAGGCGGACTTGAGTTTGGCGAGTTCCTTTTGTGCTTCATCGGGCTTCCGCACATCAGCTTGCAGCTTCATCTGACGCAGTTGCTCGGCGGCCTGACGATAATTCTGCTCCTCCAATGATTTCGCGACGGGTTTCAGCTCTGCCGCCTGCTGCATTTCCTGCGCGGCCTTGGAGAGAAGCTGCTCGGTGTCGCGCTGGCTGAGTTTTTGCGCGGCCTCGGTGATCTTGCGCTCCAGTTCGGCATACTGGCGCATCGCTTCCTTGCGATCCTTCGTCTCGCGCAGCTCCTTGACCCACTGCCGCCATTCATCCGGCTTCAGCAGCTCTTTTTCCTCGTCGCTGGCCGTTTTGAGAAGCTCCTCGATTTCCTTTTCGAGTTCTTTGTTGATCTCGTCGCTCTTGCGCGCGGTTTCTTCCTCCAACGCGAGACGCTCAACCACGATGGGCGAGGCTTTTTTGAAGCCCATCACAAAGCAGGCCATCAGCAGCACGCCGGCGAGCGTGAGCACGCGACGCGGCCAGGTGATCGGGATGCTGCGCGGCGAAAGCGCCTGCACGCGCACGGCGGTGGCCTCGGCCTGAAGGGCGATAAAGTCACCCTCTCGCTTCGCCTCGCTGAATCCGAGATGCGAGCTGATCGCGTCCTTCAAATCGAAGTGTTCATCGGCCACACGCGCTGCTTTGCGATGCGAGGCACGGCCCATCAGCCAAGCGACCATCGCCATGACGGGCAAGACCACTCCGGCAGCGATGTAGCCGACACGCGGCACCGCATAACCCTGCGCCACCCACCAGACGCACCACACGCACAGGGCCGCGCCGATGGCGAGAAGCGAACCTCCTGCCGCCCGCACCAGCCAGGCGAGATCGAGGCGGGCTTTCACATCTGACAGGAACGCGAGGATTCGATCGTGAGCAGGCATGGCGTATAGAGGATTAAATGGGTTTTACCAGAGTGAGACGTTTGGAACAAGAGATTGCTTGGGCTACTTCGTAAGACGCGCCAGCGCGGCGTCGCGGGTTTTCTTCGCAGCGGCACCGAGACGTTTGTCGTCAAGTTCGGCGAGCACCTTGGCAGCCTCGGGCTTTTTGCCGGTGCGTTCGAGAGTTTCGGCCTGCTTGATGGCATAACCAGCGGCGAGGCCGTAATCCTTCTCGTTGCCCTGCCGCGCATGCGTGAAGGCCAGCGCGTAGAGCGGCACAGCGGCGTCCGGCTGGCCGTTGGCGGCAAGGAATTCGGCGGCCTCGCTTGCGGTGCGGCCCAGGCGTGGCAGCGCCTCGGCAATGGGAGCGACGGCAGCGGCGAGTTCCTCGTTCTTGAAGAGTTTGCTCTTCTGCATGAGGTCGTTGATGAGATTCGGGATGCCAGGACCGGCCGCGGGATACTTGGCGGCGCACCATTCGTCCTTGGCCACAGCGGCGACGAGCTGGCCGCGCTGTTCCGGTGTGAGACGCATCTTTTTCTGCGTGCCGGCGAACTGGCGGATGCAATTCCAGATCTCCCACCGGTCGCTGAGGCGTGATCTGAAGTCGCGCCGATCCTCCTCGCTCAATCCCTTCCGCCAGGTGTCAAAGGCCGCAGCCTCGCCGCTGACGATGTGGATGAGCCATTTCTGGCTGATGCAGTCGGCGACGTGCATGTCCCGCAGATCCTTGGGAGTTTTGGCAATGACGTGCTCAAGGAACGGCGAAATCGCGCGGATGTTCGGCTCGCGACCGGCCTCGGACTCCTTGCCCCAGTGCCAGTTGGCGACCCAGCTCGGCCCCCAGCCGGTTTCTTTGACCAGCGAGCGCTGGTAGTAGCTCTGGCTGGCCTGCGCGGCCAGAGCACGGTCATAGGCGGCGATGTTTGGCTGCACATCCCCATTCGCGGCCTTCCAGCCGAGCGAGAACTGCAGCGGCTTGAGCTGCCGCCAGTGCTCCCACGTCTCGTCGTAAGCCGCGAGGGCGGCGATGTCGGTTTTCGCCGCCACGGCATCGACATCATCGCGGATCATGGCCGCGGCGTCGTAGAAGTTGCAGATCATCTCCACGGCGTCGGTGCGCATGTCATCATCCGTGAACTTTGTTTCCTTGAAGCGCTTCGCCAGATCCTTGAAACGGTCCTCACGGCTCTTGAAGCCGGGAATCGCCGCCTGCGCATGTTTGGCGGGGTCCTTGAGGTAGGAGATGAAAATCTCCCCCAGCAGCGCGAGTCCGGCATCACCGCAGGCTTCTTTAAACGCGGGCAGGTTTTCAACGATCTCCTTGCTCCAGAGCAGTTCTCCCTGCGGGTCCATCAAAAAGCCGCGCCACTCGGCCCTGAAGTGCTCTGCGGCGAGTTTCGGCTGACCGCCGAGCATGAGGCTGACGATGCCGGAAGACTCGTTGCTGAGCGTGTGGTGGAAGCGGCGGAGCGTCTCGCGCATCCAGTCGTCATTGCCCGCGCGGGCCGTCATGCGCAGCACGCTGTTGATGGCCCAGTCATAGGGGTTGTAGGCGTTGAGGCCGCCGCTGTTGCAGCGGGCCAACCACGCGTCCCAATGCTCCTGCGCGGCGGCTTTCCATGCGGCATCGGCAGGCAGGCGGTTGAAGGAGCGCAAGATCCAGCCGTATTGATAACCGTGGATGCAGTGTTTCTGCTTCATCGACTCCAAGGCGGCCGCAGCGCCGAGCCGGGCGCATTCCGCGTCCATCTCATCGACCGTCTTGAAGGCAAGATGATGCGCCAGCGCCTGCCGCACGCGGGCGTTCACGCTGTTGTTCTGCAACTGACCGCGATAGTGCTCCCAGGCTGGCTGAAGGCCGCCGAGTGCCTCAATGGTCTTCTGCGCGGCGACGTTCTGCCGGGGCTGCGGATCATGCGCGATGAAAATGCGGCCCGCGTGGTCGAGCTCACGCACCAGGGCCGCGTGCGGATGATCTTTCGGCGCTTTGGCGACCCAGTTCAGCGCGGGCACACGCTGCGCGGCGGGCAGCTTGGTGAAGAAGTCATGAAAAGCGATGCCGAGCAGCGTGTGCGGCGTGTCGCGCAGTTCAGCGGCCAGCGCCTTCAGCATGGCCTCGATGCCGCGCCCCATCGCGGCGGCACCGCCGTTGTTGCGCCAGATTTCGATCAAAGCCTGGCCGTAGCCGGAGCTCTGGGACCAGCCGTTCATCGCCAGATGGCCGGTCGTGTCCGTGTGGTAAAGATGCATGACGAAACCGATGGCCTCGACCTTCGGCATCTTGACGAGCAACTGGTCCAGCGCCTCGGAGCGCACCGTCCAGCCGTTGCCGCTGCTGTAACCATCCCATCTGCCGGAGCGCTGCTTCGCCTCGATCAGCTCGGAGGCTTTCAGGAAAAGCTTCTCCGCCTTGTCACGATCCGTCGGAATGAGCATCCGCAGCGCCTCGACGAGCTTCTGGTCATAGGCATCGTGATCGGTCGTCACATCATCCGTGCGCACGGCGGCGATCCACTTGTCGATCTCTCCGAGCGCCTGCTTTTTCTCCTGGCCCAGGAAGGGATCAAGCACCTTGACCAGCGCCGGGTCCGCCGTGGCGGGCTGGTTGAGCGCGGTGATTTGTGATTTGACCAGCGCCATGAACGCCGGGCCGCTTTGGGCGGGAATCTTCGCCACATCCGTCGCGCGTCGTTTCAGCAGCGCGGAGAGCGGACCGCCGGGCGCGTCCTGCACGAGCGCCTCGCACAGTTCCACGCCAAAAGTGCGGGTTTTGAGCGCGGCAAGGCGCGGGCGCAAATCCTGGCAGGTGTCGCGGTTCTCGCGCAGCTTTTTGATGAAGACCACCTGGAGGCCGTTGGGATTGTCCGTCAGCTTGATCTGCTCCGCCTCGCCCATCCAGCCGAGCGCACGGAGCGTGGGCAGCGCGTTCTCGGCCGATTTGGCGGCGGTGGTGAGGTTGTAGCTGGTGTTGCGCTGCCAGCCTGCATTTTCCGCCGCGCCGATGAGCGAGGCCATCTGCAAACCCGCGCCAAAGGTGGCGGGCTTGCGGATGAGATTGTCGGTGATCTGCAGCAGCGTGTAAGCGGTGGGATTGTTCATGGAGCCACCACCGCCATAGCGCGCGTCAAGCGTGGGCTTCATGGTCTTGACCCAGGTCTCCTGGTTGTTGCCAAGGGCATTGGCGACGACACGGACCAGAAGCGGCTCCAAACCGGCCTCCGGGCACAGCCGCTGACGTGCGCTCAGGTAGTGGGACATGGCGTAGCCATTGCTGTAGCCGCGAGCCTGCTTCATGCTCCCCGCGATCAGGTCATCCAACGGCATGCCCGCGATGCCGCGCTCCTCCCAGCGGTCAATCAGCCACACGAGATGAGGATCGTCGCCGTAGCTCGAGCTGCCGCGACCGCTGACAGTGGTGAGAAAAGTTTTCGCGTTCGCAATGAAATCAGCCTCCTTGCAGGTCCACACCTGCGCCTGCGCGCGCAGGATGCTCTGGCGTGTGCTGTCCAGCGCGGCGGCCAGCGGCAGGATGTTTTTCTCGATTTCATCCGGCTTGTTCTCCTTCCAGGCCTTCCACACGAGAAACTCAGCCGGCGTGGGCGCCCAGAGGCCGGTCACCTCCTGGTAGAAGCCAAAGCGCCGCGTCAGGGCGGTGTTGCGCTGCTGCGCGGCGGCATTTTTGGCCTGCTCCAAAAGCTGGCGTGCCGTGGTGGCCAGTTCGTCGAGTTTTCCACCATCGTTGATCGCCAGGCAGGCAAAGCGCCGGAAGCCTTCCTCCGCCAGCGCCGGGTGCTTCATCAGCGCCAGACACAGGCGGTCGTGAATCTCACGCCGTTTCACGGACTCAGGCGCCGTGGGTGGCAGCGTGCGCTCGTCATCATCGGCCATGAACGTCTGCGGTCGGAAGTACAAATGCGTCAGCTTCGGCGCACGGTAGCTTTCATCCGCGATGATGGCGGGCAGGTCGATCATCCACTCCAACCCCTTGATGCCCGCGGCACCGCCGACAGCGGCTGCCTCCAGCATGCCCGCCAGCGTGCTGGTGATGTTCATCCTGGCCTCAAACGCGACGGCGTTGTCGTCATTGAGCATGGTGGCGATTTGATTGCCCAGATTCGACTGCTGGAAGGCCGAGTGCGGCACATCCGTCAGCAGCTTCACCGCGCGCGCGGAATCCGACTGCGCGATGAGCGCGCACAGGCGCAGACGTGCCTCGTAGTGCTTCGGATTCGCCTCCACGACCTTCTCCAGCACCGCTCGCGCCTTTTCCTTCTCAGCGATGAGCTCCAGGAACTGCGCATGCTCAAACATCTTCGTCACCGTGGCGTTCTTCCCAGGATCAAAGGCCGCCTGGATCTTTTCATACATGCCCGGCTTGCCGACCAGCCGCATGATCTCCTTCGCCCGGCTCTGGGCGTAGCTTTGGTTTCCGTTGCCAGCCTGCGAAATCGCCCGCCGGAGCTGCACAACGGCCTCCTTGACCGTCGCATCCTCGTCCTTCGCTCCTGCGAGCTGCTTCAGCTTCGTGGTGTCGATGCTGGAGCTGCTGTAGCTCACCGTCGAAGAGCGCGAGGTCGTCGTGGGAGCCACGGTGGCGATGCGCGCCCACTGCTCCGCCTCCTCCGTCATGCTGAGAGACTTCATCGCGGCGAGCAGCTCATCCCTCTGCTCGGTGGTGATGCGCGCGCTGCGCAGACGGCGAACGGCCATCTGCGCCGGCTCCAGCAGCGGTTTCTGCGCGTCGGGCTTCAATTGCAGCACGGCATGCGCCAGCGCCGCGTCAAAGGCAGGCCGCACCGTGGCCGCCATCGGCAGGGCGGCGGCTTTTCCCAGCAGTTCCGCCGCTTTCGCATGATTGTCCTTCAGGCTGAACCATGAGGCGCCGAGCAGGAAATCGTCGAGACCCGCGTCCTTCGCCTCCAGACGTTGCGAGACCTCTTTTTCCGCGCGCACATTGTCGCCACCCATGTAGGCCATGAGGACACGGAGCGTGGCGTCCTTCACTTTGTCGAGACGTGGCAGCAGCTCGGCGTAGTCCTCGGGCGCAGGCGTCATCTTTTCCAAGGGATCGGCATTGTAGATGTCGTCGTGTTTGAAAAACAGCCGCACCTGCGGCGGCATCGCGGAGCTGAAAGGGAAGTCCAGCGGCTCCAGCATGCCCTTCGGCTGTCCGCGTCGTGAGGAGAACTGCGCCCAAAAAGACGCCGTGCTACGCTGCTTGGCGGCGTCCTGATGGTCGCGAACCTCATGCTCCATCAGCGTCACAAACTCGTCCCAGGCCTTCATGCGGCGGCAGGCGTTGGCGAGATTGGGAATCACCGAGTAGGCAGTGAAGGCGGCGTCCATCTTGCGGTCCAGCGAGCGCATGACGAAGGCCAGCACGCGCTTCCGCGCCTCCTCCGGGAGACTGGTCGTCTCGTTGTAACGCAGGCTTTGAGTGCCGCCGAGGGCGGTGACGAACTCCGACGTGCCAATGAGCGAAAAATCATCCTCCGGCAGCTTTTCCACGATGGCGATGGCCTGATCAATGAGCGGAACCGCCTGCTGCGCGTCCGCACGCGCCGCCATGAACGTGGTCGAGACGGCCAGCAGCGGGTAGGACGTCTTGAACCGCTCAAACGCCCGGCTCGCCAATGCAAAATCCGGCTGCTGACGGGATGCCCCGGTCATCAGCCGCAGCGCCAGCAGTGCATCGTCATCCGGCGCTTTTTCCACAGCCTCGGCGGAGACTTGGAGCTGGTAGCGCTCTCCCATTTCGAGGTATTGGAGGTGCTCCGCGTTGGGAACGCGGGCGGATCGCGCAGCGGCCAGCAGCTCTTTACGCCTGGCCTCCTTCTCATTCGACAAGAGGCTCACCAGATGCACGAGAGCGGAGGATTGCAGCGATTCGAGGCTCGTGGGAGGCAGCACCGCCCTGCTCTGCGACTGGCTGCTGAAACGAATGCCATCCGAGCGGTAGTTGTAGGCCTGGTAGCCCAGTCCAAAGGACATCGTCTTCACCAGACCGACGCAGCCAGCGGGCATCATTTTTTCCAAGCGTTGCATATACTTGCTCATCGACGCAGGAATGAGCGGATTGGTCGCCTTGACGGCCTTGGGCAGTTCCTCGGTCTGCGCCATCAGCTTGATAAAGGCCATGGCCGCCTGCTGGCCCATGTTTTCCTCCTCCAGCGCCACGGCTTGCAGATAACCGAGGCGGTAGTCGAGTGGATGCTGTTTGACGAGCGGCTCCAGGAAACTCAACGCGCGCTTCCAATCCTGCCGGGCCGTCATGCTCTTCGCCAGGGTCAGCGCGTCATCCACATCCATCTGCGTACCGCCCGCCAGTTCGTAGAGCATGCGGTAGCCGGCGCTGGCATCGCCGTGCTCGATTTGAATCGAGGCGATCATCTGCCGCACACGCCCGCCTTTGGCGCGGCCTGCGATGCGCTCCAAGCCCTCAATGGCCTGCTTCCAGCGGCCCATCTCCAAATCCGCGCGGGCGATCTGCATGGCAAGATTCGCATCGTCCGGACGCAGTCGCATGGCCTCACGCAGCGCGCGTTCCTGCTCCGTCGTGTTGCCTGCGACGCGATGAATCTCCGACAAGGCCAGCCAAGGAGCGGCGTCGGCGCGGTTCGTGCGCTGACGCTCGGCGAATTTCTCCGTCAGCGGTTTCAACTGGCCGCGATCATTCGCCACACGCGCGAGCGTGGCCACCCAGCGCATCTTGTCCTCCGGCTGCTCCGCTTTTTCGAACATGGCGATGTAGATGCGCTCCGCGTCGCTGAGCTGGCCGAGGTCCGCATAACCTGAGGCCAGCGCGTCCGCCACGGCTTCATCGTCCTCAAACCTCCGCGCCGCCGCTTGCAGCACGGGCAGTGCCTCGCGCGCCTTGCCGCTGAGCTGCATGAGCCGCGCTTCGCGCAGCCACGGCGTTGCGGAGCCTGGAGACAGAATTTTCCATTCCTTCACCCATTTTAGCGCCTCGTCCGGCTTTCCCGAGCGCTCCGCCAGATCGACGAGACGCTGCACATTCGTCGAGTTTTTGCCCTGCGGCATGGCGACGAGCTTTTCCGCCTCTTGCGCGGCCCGCAGCCAGTCCTGGCGTGCCTCCATCAGCTTCAGCAGCCGCGTCTGCGCGGCCAGGGCATGCTCCGCTGGCATCTCCTGCAGCGCTTTTTCCGCGCCGACGCGGTCTTCCTTCTCCTCAAGCAGCGCGGCGAGCAGGATGCGCTCCTGCGCGCTCATCGTCTTCGACTTCAATTCGGCGACGGTGGCCTCAAACTTCGCCGCATCGTCCTTCAACGTCTGCAAAGCCTGCCGCAGGGCATCATCGAGCATGCTGGGGTCTTGCGTGGCCCGCACACGCGCCAGCGCCCACGGAATGGCCTCCGCCGACTTCTTCGCGCCGAGCGCCGCATTGATGAGCAGGCCCAGGAAGCGCTCATCGCGCTCAAACTCGGCATGGCGTGCTTGCAGGACCTCCAGCGCCGCCAGTGACTCCAGCCGTGTCATCAAAGCCTGCCCCACGGCCATCACCTGCGGCAGATCGCCATTTTTCGCGAGCGCCTTCCAGATCGTCAACGCCGCGTCACGCTTGCCACTGCGGTGCAGATAATGCGCCTGCGCTTCCTTCGCCGCCGTGCTGTCGGGAAACGCCGTCACCATGCGTTCATAAGCCAGCGTGGCATCATCGCCGCGTTCCCAGCTTTCATAAAGTCGGGCCACCCGCAGGTGATCGAACTCCGTGGTGCCCTGCGCGGCCAAAAACTTCTCCAGCGCGGCCTTTGACGCCGCTTTGTCCTTCGCACGCTCTTGCAGCGTCGCCAGACGGATCAACAGTTCCTTGTCATCCGGTGACTGTTCCAGCAGCACATTCGTCTGCGCGATGGCCTCTTTGAACTGCTCGAAGCGATCCAGCAGATCGAGATAGCTCTCTCGCAGCTCCCGCTGACCCGGCGTCTTTTGCAGCAGCGCCGCGTAAATCGCCAGAGCCTTGTCCTTCTCGCCGAGTTCCGCCAAAACTCGTGCGCGCTGACGATCCAGCGCCGTGCGTTGCGGATGCGCGGCCTGCAAGGTCTCCAACTGCTTCGACAGTCCGCTCAGGTTTTCATCGCGACGAAAAACAGCCTCGATCTGCGCTAGCACCTCGCCTTCGATCCAGGTGCCCTGCCCCGTATCCGAAAGCGTCTCCGCCATCGCCGCCAGCGCGGGTTCTTTCTTGGCCGCACGGAGAAAAATCTCCGCCAACCGCAGCTTCCGCACGACCTTGGCATACGCATCGGTCGTGCGGGCGATCAGCGCCGTCATTTGCGCCTCCGCCTCGGCATACAAGCCCTCGTCGAGCTGGAGTTCGATGATTTCCTCAGCCAGATCGTCGTCATCCGCGTTCGCCTTCAGCATGTCCCGCCACGCTTGCAGCGCCAGCTCCGGCTTGCCGGTGCGCAACAGCCAGCGCCCGCGCACTTGGCCGATCTCGCGGTTCAATTCGTCACCTGCGCCGTTTTTCTCCGCCGCATCGAGAGATTTGAGCGCGGCGGTGAAATCCAGCATCCGCGCCTCCAGCTTCGCCCGCTGCACCCAGGCATGCGCGTTGGCCGCGTCCCGCTCCAAAGCCGCTGTGTAAGCCTTCAGCGCCTCGGCTTCATTGCCGCGCTGTTCATGAAAAACCGCCAGCACCAGCAGATCAGCCGTCGTCTCCGTCTTTTTCGTCAAAAACTCCGTCAGCGACTCCACCGAGCCCGTCTCCAGCCACGCGGCGAAAAAGCGGTCATACACCAGCCCAGCCTGTGGCCGCTTGAGGAGCATCTGATGGTATTTCTCCGCTTCGGAACCCGACGGCGGGACGGATTGACCGAAAACCGCTACCGCACTGAACAAGGAAAGAAAAAGCCACGCGCGCATAATTTGAGGGATCGAAAGAAGCCGAATCAGACTGGGTGTCACCAGTGTAACAGGACAATTGTTACACTGGCAATCAATTTCTCATGCCTTTTACCAAAAGCACTGCTCCTGACGCAATCCCGGAAGCTGATCTCGAGGAGAATTGTGAAAGACAGCCCCGCCGTACCGCGCATACTCGGCCCTTCCAACCCTACCCAACCGACATGCGCCGTCTTCTTTCCACTGTTCTCGCCGCCCTCGCCATCTCCGCCGCCCCGGCCGAGGAAATCAAGCCCCTCAAAGTCCTCATGGTCTGCGGTGGCTGCTGCCATGATTACGAGAACCAGAAGCTCATCCTCAGCGAAGGCATCAGCGCACGGGCCAATGTTGAGTTCACCATCGTGCATGAGGAGGCGCGGGTTAAGGATGATCGCACGCATCAGGTCAGCATCTACAAGGAAGCTGGCTGGGCAAAAAACTATGACGTGGTTCTTCACAACGAATGCTTCGGCGCGGTGACGGACGTGGCGTTCGTCGATGGCATCGCCAAGGCGCACTTTGAAGGCGTGCCCGCTGTGATGCTGCACTGCTCCACGCACAGCTACCGTGCCGCCAAGACCGACGAGTGGCGCAAATGCGTGGGCCAGACCTCAATGAGCCACGAAAAGAATCGTGACCTCAAGGTGCGCAACGTCGCCGATGCGCACCCCATTATGAAGGCTTTCCCTAAAGAGTGGCTCAACCCCAAGGACGAACTCTACAAGAACGAAAAACTCTGGGAGAACTTCGTTCCCCTGGCCACCGCCTTTGGTGAGGACACGCAGAAAGACCACCACGTCATCTGGACGAACCAATACGGCAAAGGCCGCGTCTTCGGCACCACACTTGGACACGGCAACGGCACGATGCAGGACCCGGTGTACCTTGATCTCGTCGCACGCGGCCTGCTCTGGGCCTGCGGCAAGCTCGACGAGAACGGCAAGCCGCTGCCAGGCTACGAGGCGAAGCAGAAGTAAGCCGCCGCGCCAACGTTGTACCGCGACTTGAGCTTGGGAAACACAGGGTTATGTTTTTCGCATGAAAACGACCTTGCTCCTATCCTTGCTCGCTCTTTTCACCCTGGGCGCATGCCGTGGTGGCGGCGGACCCGCCACACGCGTCGGTCGCGGCATCGACCACGGTGTTTATAAAACCGGCAACGTGGTGAAGCGCGTCGGGCGCAGCATCGAGAACGCGGCGCGGTAAAACCTCGCCCGCGCATGCTCCCCCCATTCGCTTTTTTCATCGTTGGACCCACCGCGTCCGGCAAATCCGCGCTGGCAGCGGCCCTCGCGGAGCAGATCGGCGGGGAGATCGTCAATGCGGACGCCTTTCAACTCTACGCGGGCATGGACCTCCTGACGGCCAAACCCTCCACGGCCGAGATGGCACGCGTGCCGCACCATCTTTACGGCGTGCTGCCGCTGACCGAATCCTGCGACGCGCAGCGCTATCACGCGCTCGCTTTGCCGCTGATCGAGGACATCGCGGCGCGTGGCCGAGTTCCCATCGTCGTCGGCGGCTCGGGGCTTTACATCAAGGCGCTCACGCACGGCCTTTCTCCCCTGCCCGCAGCCTCGCCCAGGTTGCGAGAGCATTTCAAACAGCTCAGCCCCGGCGAAAAAATCGTCTGGCTGATCCAGCGCGATCCCGAGGCCTTAACCACCGTGAATCTGCGCAATCCACGCTACGTCGAGCGCGCGCTGGAAATCTGCCTGCTCACCGGCCAGCCGCAGTCGGGCCTGCGGCGTTCCTTTGCGGAAAAAGAGCCGCAGGTGAACGGCGTCATCCTCGATTGGAACCGCGAGACACTCTACATGCGCATCAACCAGCGCACCGTGGCCATGTTCGAGGCCGGATTGATCGCGGAAGTCGCCGCGCTCGGCGAACTTTCCCCCACCGCTGAAAAAGCCATCGGCATTCGTGAGATCCGCGAGCATCTGGCAGGGCGCGTGTCACTCGCGGACACCCTCGCCGCCATCCAGCAGGCCACGCGGCATTACGCGAAGCGCCAGATCACCTGGTTTCGCCGGGAACGCTGTTTCCAAACGATTTGCCTCGATTCCGTTCCGACGGCACAATACCCGCTCGGCGCCGTTCTCTCCGCGTTCGCCATTCGTCATTCTGATTTCGTCACTCCCCAATGCCCCCGCCCGTCCAGCCAGTCCGTCCCGTCTTCGTCAACCTAGGCCCCCGCAGCTACCTCGTGCAGGTGGGGCGTGACCTGTTGAAGACGCTCGGCGAGGAAGTGAACAAGAAGATGCCGGACCGCGTGAAGTGCGCCGTCGTCACGGACTCGAATGTCGGCCCTCTTTACGCTGAGACCGTGCTGCAAAGCCTGCGGGCTGTGGGCAAAGAGCCGCACCTCATCACCGTGCCGGCCGGTGAGTCGTCCAAATCGCTCACCTGGAGTCAATCCGTGCTCGGCGAGATGGTGCGCTTCGGTTTGGACCGCAAAAGCTTCCTCGTGGCTCTCGGCGGCGGTGTCATCGGCGACTTGGGCGGCTTCTGCGCCTCGATTTATCAACGCGGCATTCCTTACGTTCAGGTGCCCACCACCGTGCTCTCGCAGGTGGACAGCTCCGTCGGCGGCAAGACTGGCGTGAACCTGCCCGATGCCAAAAACATGGTCGGCTGCTTCCACCAGCCCGTTCACGTGATCGCCGATCTCGACACACTCAATTCGCTGCCCAAACGCGAGTGGAACGAGGGCTTCGCCGAGATCATCAAGCACGCCTGCATCCGCGATGCCTCGATGTTCACCGCCATCAAAGATGTGGCCGAGGGCAAGGGCGACATCGTCGGCCTCATTCGTCGGAACATCTCCATCAAGGCCGTCATCGTCGAGGCCGATGAATATGAAACCATCGGCACTCGCGCCCTGCTGAATTTCGGCCACACCCTCGGCCACGCCATCGAGGCGTCCGCAGGCTATGGCAAGCTGCTGCACGGCGAGGCCATCAGCCTCGGCCTGCGCGCCGCCGCGTGGCTCTCCGCGCAGATTGCAGACCTCACCGCCGAAGATTACGAGCGCGTCGTAGCTCTGCTGAAGCTCTTCGAACTCCCCGTGCGCCTGCCCGATGACTTCGACACCGAGGACATCATGCGCATCGCCCGCATGGACAAAAAATTCGAGAACGGCAAGATCCGCTTCGTCCTCCTGCGCAAGATCGGCGACGCCTACGTCAGCAAGGACGTGATGGAAGGCCATCTGAAACAGGCGCTCGACGAGCTGCGGAAGTGATCACCTTGAAACCTGAAACTTGAAACTGAGCGGATGCGCTTCCTGTCTCCCGCCAACTTCCACCTCCTCTGGCTTGCGCTGATCCCGCTGGCGCTTTGGTTGTTCCGTCGGCAGGCGAAGCGGGTGCCTGTTTCGACGCTGCTGTTTTTCAAATCGCTCGCGCGTGAGCATCAGGAGTCCGCGTGGCTGCGGCGCATCAAAAAATGGCTCTCACTGCTGCTCACACTGCTGGTGCTGATCTTCGCCATCCTCGCCCTTGCACGGCCCAGCAGCAACCTTTCCGCCGACTCACCCGGCGCGGTGGTCATCGTCGTCGATCACTCGGCTTCGATGACCGCGAAGGATGCCCAAGGCCGCACGCGGCTCGATGAAGCGAAACGGCTGGTGAAGGACCGCATCCGCGCGCTGCCGGATCAGGTCGTGCTTTCGCTCGTTGCCTTCGATGCACGGCCTCATGTGCTGCTCTCCCGCAGCCGCAACCGCCGTGAGTGCCTGCGGTTGCTCGATGAACTGAAACCCGTGCCAGTCGAGGGCAAGACCGAGGCCGCGTTGAATGTCGCCAAACGTCTCGCTGACCTCGAATCACGCTCCCGCATCTGGCTGGCGGCTGATTCGAGCATTGAAGATGCTTCGGTCGATTCGATTCCAGTCGCTCTAACCGAAACGCTCAACGTCGGCATCACGGGTTTTCAAATTCGTCATAGCCCGCTCGCACGCGATCGCTACGAGGCCTTCGTCAAAGTCAGCGCGGCTGCCAGCAACCCGGCAAAGACCACCTCCACGCTCGAAATCACCCTCGCAGGCCGCATCGCGCAACTGCGCGAGCTTGAACTCGCTCCCGGCGAGTCCAGCGCGCTGATCCTGCCGCTCGAAGGTCTGCGCGGCCAGCGTCTAGAGATGCGCTTGAAGACCGCAGGCGATTGTTTCGGCTGGGATGACGGCCTGGCAGCGCCACTGCCCAAAACAAAGCCGCTCACCGTCGCCTGGTTCGCCGAAAAGCCCGATCCCTTCACCGAACTCGCCCTGTCATCACTCATCGAAGCCGGGCGCATCGAAATGAAGAAGGGCGATCCCGCCTCATGGCCGCCCAAGGAGCCGCCGGATATCTATGTCTTCGAAAACTGGCTGCCGAAAGAGTGGCCTACGGATCGCCCGGTGATCGCGCTCACGCCCTTGACCAGTTCCGGCCCGCTGCGCACACGCGTCATGCGCGGTGTGCCGCATGACAGCGTGCGCGCTGTGCAGCCGGATCATCCCGTGCTCTTCCGCGCCAGCAGCAGCCGCATCGCCGTCACACAGACCACCGTGCTCGATCTGCCCGCCTCTTTGGAGCCCTTGTGGATCGCAGGCACGGAGCCTGTGCTCGCCGCAGGTGAGTTCAATGGCCAGCGACTCGTCGTCACCGCCTTTTCACCCGCCCAGTCAGAGCAACTCGCGTTGCTGCCTTCATTCCCGCTCATTCTCGGCAACGCGCTCTACTGGTGCGCCGAAAACAGCGACGCCCTCGCCGACATGCGCACGCTGCACACCGGCGAGATGCTGAATGCCAGCAGCCTCGTCCAATGGCATGCCTGGGATGGCGACAGCTTCATCGAAATCTCCGACGATCCCGCCAACGGCTTGCTGGCTCTTCAACGCATCGGCGCCTGGGAAACCGGCGACCGCAGCGGTGCCTGCGCTTTGATCTCCGACGCTGAAACCAATCTCCCGAAACTCTCCAACAACGTTGCCGTCTCCACCCAGCCCGCCGCCCCGCTCATCACCGCGTCCGCCTTCAGCACCTGGCCCAAGCGTTTGATCTGGCTCGCGCTCGCGCTGCTGCTGCTGGAGAGCTTTCTGTTTCATCGCAAAGCGGTGTATTGAAACTTGTTCACAGCCGCTGCGTTTATTCACAGCTTTTGGGAGCTAAAAAATCCCACATCTTGTTACGGTTATCTTAACAAAGCCCAAGATAGGGTAAAAAAACGGGTTCAACCTTGCGGGGATGCCGTGTGGAATGGTTCACTCCACTTCAGCACTCATTTTCCGCAGCCTTTTCCCTCTCCAGCCATGTATCTCAAGAGCCTCACCCTTCACGGCTTCAAATCCTTCGCGGACAAGACCCACTTTGAATTCCACAAAGGTGTCACCGGCATTGTCGGCCCGAACGGCTGTGGCAAATCGAACGTGGTCGATGCCATCCGCTGGGTGCTCGGTGAAACGTCTGCCAAAGCGCTGCGTGGCGATGAAATGGCCGACGTCATCTTCAACGGCACGGACAAACGCAAGCCGGTGGGCCTTGCCGAAGTCACGCTCACCATGGCGGATTGCGAGCAGTCATTGAACGTCGATTTCAACGAAGTGGCTCTCACCCGCCGCGTGTTCCGCGATGGTCGCAGCGAATACCGCCTCAACAACACCGTCTGCCGCCTCAAGGACATCCATGATCTCATCGCAGGCACCGGCATTGGCCGCGCCGCTTACTCGATCATGGCGCAGGGCCAGATCGACATGCTTCTGAGTTCCAAGCCAGAAGATCGCCGCACCGTCTTTGAAGAAGCGGCTGGCATCACCAAGTTCAAATCCCAGAAGCGGGAAGCGCTGCGCAAACTCGAATACACCGAGGCGAATCTGCTTCGCGTCGCCGACATCGTCGCCGAAGTGAAGCGTCAGATGGGCACCTTGCAGCGTCAGGCCGCCAAGGCACGTCGTTATCAGACCTTGCTCGAAGACACACGCCTGCTCGACACCCACCTCGCGCACAAGCAATACACGGAGTTCAGCGGCGAGAAGTCCGAAGCCGAAACGCAGGTGCGCGTGATGGCGAACCAGATCGAGGAATTGCAGCGCAAACTACAGGCCGCTGAAACTGAAGCCGCGCAAACACGCGAGGCTTACCACGCGCTCGAATCCCAGATCAGCCAGGCGCGCCAGCAGGCGCAGGAACTCCGCTCGCAGATGCAGAGCGCTGAAGGCCGCATCGGTTTCAACAAGGAGCGCAGCGAGGAACTCGAAGGCCGCATACGCCAGAACGAGGAGCAGATCGCCGCGAACGAAGAACTGCTCGATCAGGCCCGCCGCGACCTCGCGAATGCCGACGAGCAGCTTCTCGCCATTACCGACAACATCCAGACACGCCAGCTCGCGATGAACGAGCACGCGGGCATGCATCAGAGCATCCTGCCGGAGCGCAACCGCCTCGAAAGCGACCGCCGCGCCATCCGCGAGTCGATCCGCCAGTTTGAAGGCCAGATGGCCGCCAGCGAGGCCCGGGCGCAGTCTTTGAGCAATCAAATCTCCGCCGACCGTCAGCGCTTCGAGTCTCTCGCGCATGATCGTCAAACCGCCGCTCAGGCCCGCGAGTCCAGCCAGATCGAATACGACGAACTGCAGCGCAACATCCAGGAACTCGAAGAAACGCGCAACCAGCTCGACGAGAAGGCCAAGGACTGTGCCCGCGAGATCATCGAACGCCGCCGTCAGCGCGACGCGATGAACAACGAGCTCAACGACCTCCAGCGCAACCTCACGCAGCGCAAGTCACGCCTCGAAATCCTCGAACAACTGCTCCAGAAAGGCGAAGGCCTCTCTTCTGGCACGCAGAGTGTGCTCAGTGGTCTCGACAACCCGGAGGTCTATTCCACTGGCGTGCGCGGCCTGCTCGCCTCCAGCATTGAGGTCGATCCCGATTTTATCCCCGCCATCGAAGCCGCGCTCAAAGATCATCTGCAAGCCGTGCTGCTTACCGAGAGCGAACTCGCCGCACAGATCATCGACCGCCTCACCGATCACAAGATGGGCCGCGCATCGCTCGTGCCGCATGATTTCTGCAATCTGCGCAACGCCGCGGATCGCGAACTCATGCCAGCCGGCGCCATCGCCTGGGCCACTGACAAAGTGCGCGTCAAAACCGGCGTGCAGAGCCTCATCGACCACTTGCTGCACAACGTCGTCATCGTCGATGACTTGCACACGGCGCTGCGCTTGAAGCGTGAGATGCCGCACCTTGCCATCGCCACGATGCGCGGTGAGTTCATCTCCACCGACGGCATCATCAATGGCGGTGCCAGCAAGGAAGAAGGATCTTCCACGCTGCGTCGTGAAGCCGAGGTTCGCCAACTCCGCACCGAAGTCGAAGCCCTCGAACTTCAGTTCATGGAGAAGGAAGACGCGGTGAAAACCGTCAGCGCCCAGCTTGAGGACATGCAGCGCGAGGAAGTTTCTCTCCGCGAGCAGAGCCAGCGTGCGCGTGAAGGCTTTTCCCAGTTCCAGGGCAAGATCAGCGTCGTCCAGCGTGCGCTGCAACAAGCCACCGCGAAGCTCGAAAGCGTCGAGTGGGACCAGAATCAGATCCAGGAACGCATCGGCGGTTCCGAAGGACAAATTCAGCAACTCCGCGAGGCCGCTGCCATCGCGCAGGAACAGTTTGAGTCCTCCCGTGTCCGTGAAGGCGAGCTTGAGCTCGAAATGGAATCCTTCCTCCGACGCGAACTCGAATCCAGCGAGCGCCTCAACGAACTCCGCACTGCGCTCGCCCTCGAACAAAGCGCGCTGCATTCCATCGAGCGCCAGAAGGCTCCGCTCGGCGTGCGTTTGCAGGAACTTCAGGCCGGCATGAATCGCTTTGCCGAGGAGATCAACACCTGGCGTGTACGCATCCAGCAGAGCGACGCTGAAAACGCCCGCTTCCAGGAGCAGGTCGAATCGCAACGTGGAGCCATCGCCGCCATCGAAGAACACTTGCAGTCCAAGACCGAGGAGCGCGCCGGATTGTTCGAGCAGGTCAGCCAGCTCGAAACCCAGCTCACGCAGCTTCGTCAAAGCTACAACGGTCTCAACGAGTCCCGCAATCGTGCTGAAGTCGCCCTGACGCGCGTCGATCTCCGCCTCGAAAACCTCATCAATCAGGTTCAAGAGCGTTACAGCTTCCACATCGACGCCTTCGAGCCAGATTACCACGTCCTCATGGTCACCATTGAGGAGCAGAAGAAGAACCGCAGCCGTGGGAAGAAGGCGGCGGCGAATGCGGCTGAGAACAACGATTCCACCGAAACTTCTGCGGAAGCTGAAACGACCTCAGAAGCGTCGGACACCGCCGAAGAACCGCAGGAGCGTGTGATTCCTGCCGTCTCCAACCGTGATGACGAGGTGGACATCGACGATGTGGTCATTCCCGGCCAGGAAGCCGAGCCAGACTGGGCTTTCGTCATGGAAGTCGTCTATGAGCTGCGTCAGAAGCTCGAAGGCATCGGCCCGGTCAATCTCGACGCCATCCAGGAGTTCGAGGAGCTTGAGGAGCGTCACAACTTCCTCGACACGCAGCACAACGACCTCGTCAAATCAAAGGACGAACTGCTCCAGGTCATTGCGAAGATCAACGAGACCACGAAGACCATGTTCGTCGAGACGTTCACGCAAGTGCGCGGCTACTTCCACGACAACTTCCGCGAGCTGTTTGGCGCTCAGGCCAAGGCCGACCTCATGCTCGTGGACGAGGGCGATCCGCTGGAGTCCGGCATCGAAATCATCGCCAAACCGCCGGGCAAGAAGCTGCAAACCATCAGCCTGCTCTCCGGTGGCGAGCGCAGCATGACCGCCGTGGCGCTGCTGTTCTCCATCTACCAGGTCAAACCCAGCCCGTTCTGCGTGCTGGACGAGCTGGACGCTCCTCTCGACGAAACGAACATCGGCCGCTTCCTCAAGATGCTCGACAAGTTCATCGACAACTCGCAGTTCATCATCGTCACCCATAACAAGCGCACCATGAGCCGTGCGGATGTGATCTACGGCGTGACGATGCAGGAATTCGGCATCAGCAAGCCTGTCGGCGTGCGCATGACCACCGAGGACACCCGCACCATGGACAAGACCGTGCAGGAACTCGCCCTCGAAGCCCCCAACCAGCCCAAACGCGGGAAAAAGGCCGATGACGACTCCGACCAGCCTGATCTCGTCCATGAGGATCTCGATCAAGAGCAAGAGCGCCTGACCGCGATTGAAGAGCAGGAGGAGCTTTCACCGGCGGTGTTGGTGTAGGCGGCGGAGCCTCGTCAAGAGGTCAAAGAGTCAAGGTGGTCAAGGGTTGAGGTCGAAGCTACTTCACCACCTGCACGTCCGGGCGCAGCTTTTGGAAGGCGGCGATGCCGGCCTCGGTGAAGGTGACCTTCGGCTTATAGTCGCTGTAGCCCGATGTCTTGACGACGAGCTTCTTCAGCGTGGGGATGGAGGCCAGCTCCAGCAGGGCGGCATCGGTCAGCTCGGTTTGGAAGATGTGCATGCTCTCCAGCTTGGGGAAGCTCTTGAGGGTGGGCAGGCAGGCATCCGTGATGCGGGTCTGACCCAGTTCCAGTGAGAGGATCTGAGGCATCCCGGCGATCTGCGCCAGCGTCTCATCATTCACCGAGGTATCCGTGAGGCCCAGGGTCGTCAGGTCTTTCAGAGCAGTCAGGGAGCCGAGGGTGCTGCCCTTGAGCTTCTGGCTGCTCCAGAGCTGGAGCAGCGTCAGTTGAGGCAATCTCTCCGCCAGCAGCGGCAGCACGTCATCCGTCAGCGTGTCAGAGCTATTGGCCCGCAGGATCTCCAGCTTGGGCAGCTTCGGCAAGGCGGCGGCCAGGGCGGGGTCGAAGCTCTCGTTGAACTGCAATACCCGCAGATTGGGCATCGTGGCCAGCACGGCGAGGCTGTCCGGGGCTGCCACACGCAGCAAGGGGATACCCAGTGACTGCAAGCGAGAGGCCCGCAGATGGAGCAGGTCGCCAGCCTTTAGATTCCGCCCCTCGAACTGCAGCGCCTCCAGGCCCGGATGATGCGCCATCACCTTCAGGCTCGCACCGGTCACATTGCCTCTGAGATCGACGAGCTGGAGGGACCTCAGGCCCGCCAGACGCAGCACCACGGCATCCGTGACCTTCCCCCAGAGTTCGGGTGACTTGGTGTGCAAGACACTGCCTTTGAACTCCACGATCACGAAGGGCTCCGCAGGCAGGTCCGCCAGCTTCCTCACTTGGGTGACCTTCCCGCCGTTGAGCGTCCGCACCGTGACGCTGCAAGTGTCCTGCCCCAGCCCCAGCACCCACTCCGCCGCCTCGCGGTCGGTGAAGGGGGGAAGAGATGTGGAGACTGGCAGGCTGGGAGAGGGGGAGACCGTCGCGCCAGCGGGTGCCACCGGCTCGATCCACAGCACATAGCTGAATGGGATGGCATTGGCGGTGCTGGACAGCAGCGCGAAGTTTGTCTCGGGTTGCAGGTCCGTGCGCTCCAGCAGTTCCTGCACCGGGAGATCCGCTGCCACACCGTGCCATGCACCGTCCGCGCCGAGCCAGAGGTGGTCCCGCAACCGCACTGCCGCCGTGCCCAGGGGCTTCACAGTGCCGTTGAAGCCCACGGGCTGCTCCGGGTGCGCGCTGCGCGGCATCGGGAAGCTCCACACCTGCCCGGCCTCGTCCAGCAGGTGCAGGTTATCGTGATGGGAGGATATCTGCCGGACCGGCTTCATCTTTGCCTCCGGCTGCCATTTCACCGGCCCCTCCCAGCCCCAGACGGAGACGGTGCCGTCCTCATGCAGCGTGGCGGCGTGGGTGTAGGTCACGGCCACTCCCTTGACCTTTTGTAGGGCTGCCGCCTCGGGCTGGGGCCAGCGTGGCGTGCCTGTGCCATCGCGCTTGCTCATGTCATCCATCGCCTCCTCGTAGCGTTTGCCGAAGACCACCGCTTGCCCGCCTTCCAGCAGCGCCACGCCATGGTGGCTGCCGCAGGCCGCGTCCACGACCTTCCTGCCCTTCAGGCTAGGTGGCAGGGGCATTTCCCGCTTGGCATGAAAGCGCAGCTCCCCAGTCTCGGTGATGAAGCAGTGATAGCCCTGGAAGCTGCGCGCGATCCGGCGGATGCCCTGGAAATCCGCCTGCCCGTCCGAGGAAACCGTCTCCCCATTGGCCCGCAGCGCCATCAGGAAATCCGAGCTGCCCGCCACGTCCACGAAGTCGTCATAGGCGGCGAACTTGGCGAGTTCCGGCGGCTTGCCATTCGCCATGGTGCCAGTGCCTTCGAGGCGTCCGGGGTTTGAGGGCACCGTAATTATTCCTCCAAGCGCCTTCTTGGTCGGCACGGCGGCGGTGGTCAGCACCACGCTGTCCAACCCCGCCACCTTCAGCGCTTCGGCCTCGCTGAGGCCATCGAGGTTGATGACCTCGATGTCCCGCAGCAGGTGCCCGGTTTGCAGGGTGAGCACACCGCGTGTCAGGCGCTGATCCTCCGCCTGGAGCAGCGGTCCGCCATTAAAGCGCCCGAAGAGGCGGCTGCCGATGGTGTAAAGCTCCAGGCTGTACTCCTCCCCGGCTTTGAGCTTGCCAGGCCGGAGCATCGTCTTGAAGTGGGTCGTCTTGCGTGTCGAATTGTCGTAGTGAGCCAGGGAGATGCTGGGATTGGCGGTTTCCCCTCCCGTAATGTGCAAACGGTAGCCTTCCGTCCTCGGCGGCGGCGAGGTGGTGTGCCGCAGGGTAAGCATCACGACCACGGGCAGGGGCTCTCTGTCCGCGATCCGGCCCTTCACCCGCACGCCGGCGTTGGCGGCACTGAAGTCCATGAGCCCGACACCGGGCGCGACCTCCGGCCCCGAGAAGTCCAGCCAGCCGTCGGGTTTGACCGTGACCTTGCCTTTCAGTCCAACCAGCGCGTCCACCTCCGCCTGGGTGGAGAGCACCTTCGTCCACTGGCCGGGCGGAAAGGCGGGGGCTGCCGAGCCCTGAGTAGCTGGGCTAGCGGCTGCTGCGATGGGCGGCACCGTGCTGTCTGCCCCCGCCAGCTTCAGCGCCTCCGCCTCGCTGAGGCCGTCGAGGTTGATGAACTCGATGTCGGTGACCGGATTGCGGATCATCAGGTGGTTCAGGGTGCCGATGGCAGGGTCCTCCCCGGGTTCCCGGACGCGGATGACCTCCCCATCATAGCGGAAGATCAGATCCCGACCGATGGCATAAAACTCCAGGGTGAAGCTCTCGCCGGGCTTCTTGGCCACGAAGTTCTTCCGCTCGGTCAGGTACTCGGCGGCTTTTGAGGCTGTGCTGAAGTACCGATTGATGCCCCGCCAGCTCGCTGCGTAAACCGCACCGCGGTCCACACCGCGCAGCCAGATCGAGGCAGTGTGCGTCGGTTCGCTCATTTGGACCCTCATTCGCACACCGGCATTGCGGGCCGAAGGAAGAGGCAGCTTCACATGGGTGGTGGTGGTGGGCATCAGCCAGCCGTCCGCCAGCTTCAGGCCGGAGGCCGGATCCTGGACCAGTGCTGCATGCGACTGGAAGTCTAGGTATAAAGTCTGGGGCTTGCCGAAGAGCGGCGCCAGCTCCGCCGTCTGCCGGTACATCGGCACCCAGGCCGCCTGGGGCGGTGCGGGGGCTTTGGGTAGGGCGCTTGGTCCTCCAAGCGCCGCTTTGGCAGTCTCGGCGGCTGCTGGAGGACCAGCCGCCCCACCTTGCCACAGCATCCACCCACCGAAGCCCAATGCCGCCGCTGCGCCCAGCGCGATGAGGTGCTTGCGTGATTTCGACACCTTTCCCCCTCCATCCCGGCCCTTTGGCTTCGCCGCTTCGCCGCCCTGCCGGGACGAGTCCGAAGTGGGCGGCACCGCCTGGGGCAGAGGGTGCGGGGCTGCGGCCACGCTCTCCACATCCTTCTTCATCTCCATCGCCGTGCTGTAGCGCTTCTCGCGGTCGGTCTGCATGGCCTTGTCCACCACGGCGTCGAAGCCTTTGTTCATCTGCGGCACCACGCCGCTGGGCAGCTCGAAGCGCCCGCGCGGAATCGTGCCGGTGAGCATCTGGTAGAGCATCACGCCCACGGCATACAGGTCCGCTCGGCCATCCACCTTGATGCCGGGGATCATGGCCTCCGGGGCGATGAAGTCCGGCGTGCCCATGGCCAGGTTCGTGCCAGTGAGCAGCGTGGCGTCCAGGCTCACGGTCTTGGCCAGGCCGAAGTCCGCCACCTTCACGCGGCCCTTCCTGTCCAGCATGATGTTGGAGGGCTTGATGTCGCGGTGAATGATGCCCTCCTCATGCGCAAAGGCCAGCGCCTCGCACACCGCCGTGGTGATCTGGATGGCGCGCCTCGGCTCCACCACGCCCTCGCTGGCGATGAGCTGCGCCACGTCCGTGCCCTCGATGAACTCCATCACGAAGTACAGCAGCACCCCTCCCGCTCTCCCCGTCTCCCCCTCTCCCTGTCTCAAAGTCTCCCCCAGCACCACCTCACCGGCATCAAAGACCGCCACAATGTTTGGGTGGGAGAGCTGGGCCATCGCCTGCGCCTCATGCTTGAAACGCGCGGCGAATTGCAGGTCGCCCGTGTCATCCCCCATCTCCGGCGGCAGCACCTTGATGGCCACGGCACGCTTCAGGGTCTTCTGCATGCCTTTGTACACCGCCCCCATGCCACCGCGGGCGATGAAGGCGCTGATCTCATACTGCGGCAGCGCCTGCTGCAGCTCCTCCACACTGGGCGGGCTCCAGCCGCGTGAGCCGCCGCCGCCGCCGCTCTGCCCGCTGCTTCCTGTGCGGGGCGCGGGCGCGGTGACCATGATCGTCGCATTCGGGTCCGCCATCTCCGGCTCCTCCTCCAAGCCCAGCCGCAGCAGCAGGGCGATGTTGTCTGCGGGAGGCTCGGGTGTGTCAGGCATGGGGACGCAGGAGGGAGGCAGGCGGGGTGCTTGGAGCACACGAGCCAGGGTGTTGTAACTCTTTACCCCGGCCGCTGGCAACTATTTCCGTGCATGTGCGGCGGCACGGCCTACGATTCTCCCACGCATGAGCGCCCGCCCGCCCGAACGCCGCTTCCCCACCACCCACTGGTCCATCGTGGCCCGGCTGAAGAGCAGTGACGCCAAGGAGGCGGAAAACGCGGTGAAGGAGGTCTTCACCACCTACCGCTTCCCGCTCTACGGCTACCTGCGCGCCAGCGGCCTGCACCACGAGGACGCCGAGGACGTGCTGCAGGGCTTCTTTGAGAAGATGCTGCGGCATGACGCGCTCGGCCAGGCGGACCAGACGCGCGGCAAGCTGCGCACCTTCCTGCTCACCGCGCTCTCCCGCTACAAGCTCAACTTCCAGCGCGGCGAGCAGCGCCGCCACCAGCGTGTCAAAGCCGAGGCGGACCTGTGGGAGGAGGACGAGGCACGTTTCCAGAGCGACCGGCATGCCACGAATGAGACCCCCGAGACCTACTTCGACCGCCGCTGGGCCATGGAGCTCATCGAGCGTGTGCGCCAGCATCTGCGGGAGCACTATGACAAGCGCGGCAAGGCGGTGCTGCACGCCGCGCTGGCCCCGCTGCTCAGCAGCGCGGAGCCGGAGACCGAGTCCTTCGCAGCCACCGCCGCCCGCCTCGGCGTCACCGAGAACGCCCTGCGCATCTCGCTGAGCCGCCTGCGCGCTGACTTCCGCGAGTTCCTGATCCGCGAGGTGAAACGCACGCTCGACGAGGGCGAGGACGCGAAGGCCGAGATCCAGCATCTCCTCAGCTTGTTTGAAGGCTAGGCTGTGTTTGAAAACCGGGTGGCAAGTTGTTCACGCCTTAGCGTGACGGGAGCTTTCCCACGCTAAAGCGTGAACAGCGTACTCCGGGCATGTCCTCGGCGCGGTTGTCCATTCCGTGTTGTTCAAATACGGATAGGGCGGTCTGTTGCCCACGGTATCGTGACGCGGCGACTCCATGTGCCGTCACTTCAGCGTAATGTGCTGGCACAGAGCATTCATGTGCTGGCACGCAGCATTTCGGTGCTGGCACGCAGCATTTCGGTGCTGGCACACAGTGTCCATGTGCTGGCACGCAGCACTTCGGTGCTGGCACACAGTGTCCATGTGCTGGCACGCAGCACCTCGGTGCTGGCACACAGTGTCCATGTGCTAGCACGCAGCACCTCGGTGCTGGCACAGAGCGTTCATGTGCCGTCACTTTGGACCTTTACGCCGTCGCAAAGAGGCTTTGCGCCCCCGCAATGGCTCGTTGCGGGGTCACGACGGCTCTTTGTCGGCTGACTTTGGGCTTTTGTCAGGGTGCAAAACCGCTGAAAATCAACGCTTTGCGCTTCAGGACCGCCCAAAACGGCTGGGTGCCCCTATGGTGGGTGCTGTGGGAGTTTAAAAAGACTCCAGCGGGTTTGAAACCATGGCTTAAAACGCGCCCGCCTGCTGGCTGGCCTGGCTCACATCCCGAAGGCGTCATGGAAGAGCACGTTGAGCCCAAAAAAGCTGAAATCCCTCTCCAGCGTCGGGGTAGAGCCCGGAAGACCTGCCTCTTCTCCCCGTCATGCCCCTCACCATCCGCAAGGCCGAAACCGCTGAAGACCGCCAGCGCCTCTTCCGCTTCCGCTACGAGATCTATGTGGAGGAGATGCAGCGCCCGCAGCGCTATGCGAATCATCAGGCCCGCACCATCATCGAACCGTTCGACGAAACCGGCCACCATCTCATCGCGGAGGATGAGGAGGAACGGCTGGCGGGCACCCTGCGCACGAACTTCGGGGGCGAGAGCCGCTTTGACGACTACCACGATCTCTACGGCATGGACTGCCTCGGAGACTTCCCGCTCGAGCGCGTGAGCATCACCACCAAGCTGATGGTCAGGCCCGAGCATCGCCTGGGCACCCTCGGCATGCGTCTGGCGCGCAAAGTGTACCGCTTTGGTCTCCAGCGCGGCATCCTGGTGGATTTCATTGATTGCAACGCACCTCTGGAGCCGGTCTTCGAGGGGCTGGGCTACCGCCGCTACCGCAGCCGCGTGCAGCACCCCGAGTATGGCGACGTGCTGCCTCTGGTGCTGCTGCTCACCGACCTGGAGCACCTGGAGGCCGTCGGCTCTCCCTTTGCCCGCCTCTGCCGGGAGAACTGCCCGCAACACGCTGCCCGCCGCCTGCTCCAGCCAGGATTCCAGGCTTTCCATCCTCCATCCAACCTCCCAACCGCCGCTGCCTGAAACTCATTTCTCAGTCCATCCCGCCTCCTCTCCACGCCCAGAAACCATTCCGACCCGAAATCTTCATGTCCACTTCGCCCAGGCAATTCGCCGACCACCTTGAAGCCAAAATGCTCTCGTTGCTTGACTCCATTCTTCAGAGTGACGTCTATCAACGTGTGTCCGCTCCTGACGCTGACACGAGACTCGTCATCGCCGTCATCAAGAACATCCTCCTGGAGGTTTTCTCCTATGGTGGCCATGTGACCGAGGCCACGTTCACCGCCATCGGGCGTTTCCCCAAAGACCGGCCCGACCTCATGAAACCGATGATTCTTCATGACATCGAGGAGGCGGATCACGGCGAAATGGCCTTGAAGGACTACGTCAGGCTCGGAGGCGACGAGACCTGGGCCAGAACGCGCAGAATCACCCCGGAGTCCTTTGTCATGGGTGCCACCGTGCGCCTGCTGGCGAACCAGGAAAACCCCTTCGCCTACCTTGGCTACATGTATCCATTTGAGTCGCTGACCCCCATCCTCACAGAGAAGGCCCAGGCGATACTCGCGGCACATGGCTTCCCTGTGGAGGCACGCCATTTCATCGACTTTCACGCCGAGGAAGACATCGCCCATGCCAAGGCGCTGCGGGCATTCATCGAACGCGTCGTCAAAGATTACCCAGAGGCGGCATCCGCCATTGAGTACGGGTTCGACTGCTTTGCCGCCGTCTATCCCCTGCCCATATGGAAGGCGGCGATGGCCCGTTCGGAACAGGAACTGCAAAACAAGGCGGCGGCATGAACTCAAGGCTTCTGGCTGGCGCAGGTCTGGCGCTCAGAGTTCTGCCGCCGAGATGGAAGGCGGCTGCGGCGGGCTGTTCTGAACAGGAGTACGAGGGCCTCATGTCCAGCATCCAACGGTTCAGGGGTGGCATCTATCGCGCAGACGGGGCCATTCCCGCCCATGCGCTGGATCCCTGGGGCAGGCACTTCACGGCGTTCGATTTCAAAAACTACCACATCTTGATGCAGGGCCCATGCGGGGAAATCGCGGCATGCTTTCGACTCTGCGCCCACTCGCGCGGCACGCGGGCACCAGGACTGCGAATCCATGAGGTGCTGACGCGCATGCCCCCCAGCCTCGCGCAAAACTATCACCAAGCCATTGAGGCCTGCATCTCACAATCCTATGCCGAGGGCCTGAGCATTGGTGAAGTCGGCGGCTGGGCTGTCTCCCCGGCCCATCGCCATTCGCGAACCACAATGATGCTGCCATTCGTTGCCTGGTCGCTCTTTCAGATCATTGGCAATGCCACGGCTTTCGCCTTTGCCACCAACCGGCATGCCTCAGCCCGTTTGCTGCGGCGCATCGGCTATGCCGTCCAGCATCAGGGCTCCCCACTGCCGCGACATCACGATCCCTATTACGGATGCAGCATGGAGCTGTTGGCATTCAACTCACGCCAACCGACGCCTGCCTATCAAGGTCTGGTGGAAGATCTCCGTGCCCACCTTTTGCACACCCAGCCTTGGTTAACGGACCCCATCTGGCACGACTCACCTGCACTCCTTGAGAGAGCAGCCTGAGCTGCCGGCCCAAAGCTTTCCACCCTCAATCCAACCTCCAATCCATCGCTGCCTGACCATCATGAGCGCACACAAAACGTCCATCATCGCAATCCTCGACCAAGCTCTCGCCGAAGTGGAACGGGAGGTCGAAAACCAACACTACTGGCGGCATCTGACCGATCCCACCACGCCCGCCTCCACCGTGCTGGCGATCATGCGGGAAGTGATGCTGGAAATCTGGACCTATCAAAAGGCGGTGAACGAGTCCGTCTTCACGGCAGTGGGCAGGCTCGGGAATGACATCAGCGAGCAAGCGCTCATCCGCTCCATGATCGCCGTCCAGATCGAGGAAATCGGTCACGGCACCCTGGGGCTTCATGACCATGTGGCCTTGGGTGGCGACCGGGAGGCGGCCCTCCGCAATCGCCCGTCGCCGACCGCCCAGGCTCTCATCGCCATCGTGCGGGTGCTGGGCGAGCGCGAGCATCCGCTTTGCCACCTGGGCTACATGTACTTCTTTGAAAAGTTCACCACCATGATCTCGGAGAAGGTGGCTCCCACGCTGGCCAGGGCGGGCTACCCCGATCAAAGCCTGGAGTTCATGCGCCTGCACGCCATCGAAGATGTCCGTCATGCGGACATGCTGGCCAATGTGATTGTCGAGTGCGAGGAGCGCTACCCGGAGGCGGCGGAGCTCATCCAATACGGCTTCGACTGCTTCCGCGTGGTCTATCCCCATCTCGTGTGGAGCGCCGCCCATCAACGCGCAACCGTCCAAGCCACCGCCCCCTCATGTCGCGCCTAGTCACCTTCGCGGCCAGCGGCCCCTTTGAGTTGAAACCGCAGCAGCGCAGCGTGTGGCTGTGCCAGTGCGGCCTCTCGCAAAACCGGCCCTTTTGCGACGGCTCGCACGCCATCGCCCAAAAGGAGCAAGCCGGAACGCTCTGCATCTACAACCCCGTGACGCAGAGGAAGATCTGTGAGCTGCCTGCCTCAACCGATCTGGAGGCGCTGCTGAAGCAGGCCGGGCCTCCTTCCGAGAGTCAGTTTTGACATGGTCACATTTCACTCCTGCTAACGCATCACCCCATGGCCACGCCCACCCAACTCTCCCCCGTCCTTGAAGTCGTCGAGAAAGCCAAGGCCGTCTTCCGCGCGAAGCTCCAGTGCATCCAGGATCAGGGCGGCCTGACTCGGGAGCAGTACGTACGCTACCTCTCCTTCCAGTATCATCTCACGAAGGGGGTGCAGCGGCACTTCCTCAAAGTGGCGGCACATCCGCGGCTGGCGCACAAGAACCTGCTGCGGGAATTCCTCTTCCGCTTCGGCCTGGAGGAGGAGCCGCACTACAAGGTGGCGGAGGTGGACCTCCAGCGCCTGGGGGAGCAGCCGCTGCCCTGCCCGCTGGATGTGAGCATGTGGTGGGCGTACTTCGACCAGATCGTGGAGCACCGGCCCTTCGTGCGGCTGGGCGCGACGTGTGTGCTGGAGAACCTCGGAGCGGGCGCGGGCATGCTGGGGCATGCGCTGCTGGACAGCGCGCCCTTTCTGAACAAATCCAACACGCGCTTCCTCACCATCCACTTCCACGAACTGCTCCCCCACGGTGACCAGATCATCTCCGCTCTGGAGCAAGCGCCGCTCGATCCTTTGGACATCCAGGAACTGGTGGAGGGCGCCAATGTGGGCAGCATCATCTACCTGCGCATGGCGCTCTGGGCCATGGGTCTCGATGAGCTGACCTGCGTCCATTTTGATCCCAGCTCGACGATTGATCGGCATGAGGACGGAAAGTACCTCAACCTCGAAGAACTCGTCACGGCGGAAGCCTGAGGCTGCCGCCGCGAAGCACTCCTTTCACCCCATCCCTGTCATTCACATCACTCATGGACATCCGCATCGCCACCACCGCCGGGGAGATGGAGCAGATCCACCGCCTCCGCTATCAATGCTATGTGGAGGAACTCGGCTGGAACTATGCACAGGCCAACGCGAAAACCAAAGAGCTGCGTGATCCCCTGGACGAGCATGGCACCATTTACTATGCCGAGGATGAGGGGCGTGTGGTGGCCACCTACTGTTTGCATTTTGCAGGCGGCTTTGAGCTGCCGCACAAATGGCGCGAGCATTATGCACTGGACGAATTCAAGGATTTCCCAGAGACAACCTTCAGCTTCAGTTCCCGCCTGGCGGTGGTGCCTGAACTGCGTGGTTCCACCGTGGTGCCCCGGATGTTGATGAAGGCCTATCAGGAAGGCTGGCGGCGAGGGACGCGGTTCAACTTCTGCTGCTGCCGACCCCGTCTGGTCGATCTGTATGAGCGCCTGGGCTTCATTCGCTACAAAGACAACATCCTCGAATCCGCGGCGGGCTACATGGCACCGATGCTTCTGCTCAATGAGGACGCGGAGCATCTCAAAGCGGTGCGCTCACCCTTTCACAAAATCTGCATGGCCAACCACCACTCCGAGCAGACGGCACGTTGGTTCGACGAGCGCTTCCCCGGCCTGCGGGCCAGTGCGACGCGACAGATGCTCGAACCCGAGGTTTTCTGGAACCAGTGGGCCGAGGCCATGAGCACGGATCATGTCACGCTGCTCCGGGGCCTGGACACGGAGCAGCTCAAGACGCTGCTGTCCGCCGGAACGGTGCTGAGGTGCCGCGCCGGTGACACGCTGTTGCGGGAGGGCGAGGCCGGGCATGAGATGTTCCTGATTCTGGAAGGCATGGCCCGCTTCTCCCAACGCAAAGCCAATGATGGAGAAAGCCAGATCGGCCTGGCAGGGAAGGGTGAGGTCTTTGGTGAGATCGCCCTGGTCTCGAAAAGCAAGCGCAGCGCCAGTGTGCAGGCCGTGACGGACCTGCAGGTGCTGGTGATCTCCCAGGATTTCCTCCAAAGGGCGATGAAGAGCCTGCCGGAAATCGCCCTGAAGCTGCTCCACAACCTGAGCCATGTGCTGGCGCAGAAGCTCCAGGCCACCACGCAGCAGTGGCAGGACTCCGTGCGGGAGAAGGAGAAGCTGGCTGTGCTCATCACCAGTCATGGGCGCAGTCCTTCTCAGCCCACTGGACGCGAGCAAGAACGAACCGTGGTGATGAAAAAACGATGAGCACCACGACCCTCCGCCTGCCAATGCTCTATGCGCTGCTACAGCTCATGCCTTGGGCGCATGGCGCGGTGGAAGGAGCCGAGCGCACACACGTCTCCGCCCGAGGACGCATCGAACCCGAGAGCGGCGTGGTCAAAGTGGCGGCGCCGTATGCTTTCAGCGCACCGCAGGTGATCACCGCGCTGCAGGTGAAGACAGGTGCCCCAATCACCCGAGGCCAGCTTCTTGCCACCCTGGACAGCCACCCGCGCCTCCAGGCGGCACTGGCCGGTGCGCGGGCCGAGGTGGCACTGGCGGAGAGCCGTCTCGCGCTGGCTGCGACACGGGCGCGGGCCGGAGAGATCGCAGCTGCAGCCGCGGCGGCGGCGAGCGCGCAGATCGACTTTGAGCATGCGGAGCGTGAGCTGAAACGCAGCACGCAGCTCGACACCCAGGCCGCAGTAGCGCGCATGGACATCGACCGCTGGCAGACGGAAGTGAGCGCCAAGAAAGCACTGGTGGAGAAGATGCGGCACAGCCACGCGGCCCTGCGCGAAACACTGGCCGCCGAGGCCCGCGTCAGCGCGTCTGCCGTGGCCCTGGCAAAGGCCGCGATGCGGCGTGCCGAGGCAGAAACCGCTTACGGGCAGGTTCTGGCCCCCTGTGATGGCGTGGTGCTCAAAACGCTGCTGCGAGCCGGAGAACTCGCCTCCAGCCCGCTCCTCGAACTCGGTGACACACGCACGATGACCGTGATCGCCGAAGTGTATGAGACGGACGCGCGTTTCGTGAAGCTGGGAGCCAAAGCGCGCATCACCAGCCCGGCCCTGGCCGCGCCGCTGACCGGCGAAGTCATCAGCCTCGGCCAGCGCGTGAGCAAACGTGATGCCTTCAACGTCGATCCCACCGCCCGTACCGACGGCCGCATCGTGGAGATGAAGGTGCGGCTGGATGATCCCGCACTCGTGAAGGCAATGACGAATCTGGAAGTCGAGGTGGTCATCGAAGCCACAGAATGACATGTCTTTTTACCAACCGCTCGGCTGGCGACAGCTCGCCCATGAAAAGAAGAAGCTCGCGGCGGCGCTGGCGGGCATCGCCTTTGCGGTGACGCTGATGCTCATGCAGCTCGGCTTCAAAGACGCGCTGTATGTGAGCGCCACGCTGCTGCATCGCAGCTTTGATGGCGAGCTGGTGCTGACGAGCACGCTCTACGAGGCGATGCTTTCCACCGAAGGTCTCAGCGAGCGCCGCGCACAACAGACCCTGATGGATGCGGCGGTGGAACGTGCCGCGCCGCTGCGGTGGACGCTGGGCGCGTGGAAAAACCCGTGGACGCTCAGACGGCGCAGCTTGCTGGTCATCGGCTTTGATCCAGAAAAGCAGGCGCTGCAACTGCCCGGCCTCACACGCCACGCCGCCGCGCTGCAACGCCCGGAGACACTGCTGTTCGACACCGGATCACGCACGGAATACGGCCCGGTGACTGCCGCGATAGAGGCAGGCCGCCCGGTGAAGGCGGAACTGCAAAGGCTGGACTTCGACGTGGCGGGCCTGACCACACTGGGCAGCTCCTTTGTCGCTGATGGCAATGTGATCGTCAGCACCCGCAACTACCAGCGCCTGTTTCCCCATCTCGACCCGGCCATGATGGATGCCGGGGTGGTCAAGCTGAAGCCCGGCAGCGACGTGGCGGCCGCCCAGGCGCGCCTGAAGCTGATACTGCCGCCCGACACCCAGGTGCTGACAAAGGCGGAGTTCATCCAGTTGGAGACAGACTTCTGGGCGCGCGCCACGCCCATCGGCTTCGTCTTCCTGCTCGGCACGGCGGTGGGCTTCATCATCGGCGCGGTCACGGTGTATCAGATCCTCTACACCGACGTGATCCATCATCTGCCGGAGTACGCCACGCTGAAAGCCATGGGCTGGTCGAACGCGGGCCTGAGCCGCATCGTGATCGACCAGGCGGTGATCCTCTCCGCACTTGGCTATGCGCCGGGCTTTGCCGCCGCGCTGCTGATCTACCATGCCGCCGTGCAGGCCACAGGCGTGCCGATGGCGATGACCTGGCAGCGCTCGCTCACCGTGCTGGGCCTCGCGCTGCTGATGAGCGTGCTCTCCGCGCTGCTGGCCCTGCGCAAGGTGCGCCAGGCGGACCCTGCCGATGTCTTCTGACCATGAGTGACGCCGCCGCCATCATCAAGGCCCACGACCTGTGCCACTGCTACGGCCAGGGCGAGCTGCGCAAGCAGATCCTCTTTGATGTGAACGTGAGCATCCAGCCCGGCGAGATCGTCATCATGACCGGCCCGAGTGGTTCTGGAAAGACGACCCTGCTCACGCTCATCGGCGGCCTGCGCTCCGTGCAGGCCGGGGAACTGCGCGTGCTGGGATCAGAGCTGGGCGGTGCGCCGCCACGCGTGCTGGAAGCATTGCGGCGGCAGATCGGCTTCATCTTCCAGGCGCACAACCTGCTGCCGGCGCTCACCGCCCGGCAAAATGTGGAGACCGCGCTGGCGCACCAGCCCGGCTGGACCGCCGCCACCGCGCATACGCGCGCCGCGCAGATGCTGAAGGCCGTGGGCCTCGAAGACCGCCTGCACCATCTGCCTGCCGCGCTCTCAGGCGGGCAGCGGCAGCGTGTCGCCATCGCCCGCGCTCTGGCTGCTGGTCCTCGACTCGTCCTAGCGGACGAACCCACCGCCGCGCTCGACAAGCAAAGCGGGCGCGAGGTGGTGGAACTGCTCCGCACCCTGGCAAAGCAGCAGGGCATCCCGATTCTCATCGTCACGCACGACAACCGCATCCTCGACGTGGCGGACCGCATCTTGAGCCTGGAGGAAGGCCGTCTTTCATCCTTCTCTCAGGCCTTTATGATGAACAGCCGCAACACGGTGGCCGCGCTGATGCAATACAGTCACAAAGAGGAGCTTATGGCGCAGGTGCGCCCGCTGCCGACACACGATTTTGCCGATCTTCTCCAGCGCATCTCTGATCAGCTCTCCAACCTGCTGGATGCGATGGAACTGCTGGATGACAGCACGCTGCAAACTTTCCTCGGCAGCCTCCTGGAAGTCTTTGGCGCGAAGATCAGCATGCTGCTGGGCACGGATCGCGGCACGCTCTTTCTGCTGGACGAGGCGAAACGTGAACTCTGGTCGCTGACCACCCTCGGCGGCGAGGCACCGCTGGAAATCCGCATTCCTCTCGGCCACGGCATCGCTGGGCGCGTCGCGGACACCGGCCAGCCGATGCATGTGCCAGACGCTTATGCAGAGCCTGCCTTCAATCCCGAGGTGGACGCCCGCACCGGCTACCGCACCCGCAACATCCTGTGCATGCCGCTTTTTAATCGCTCGGGCAGCGCCTTTGCCGTGGTGCAGCTCATCAACAAGCTCGACGGCGGCACGTTTGACCGCGATGACGAGGAAAAATTCCATGCGATGGCGGGAAGCCTCACGGGCGTCATAGAAACCTGGATCGCTCTGCGCCGCCACTGGCGGCACGAACCTTGACTGCTTGACCGTGGACACGCCTGTTCCACATGGCCTGGACGGTCGAGTCCTTCAATAGACCTCTTTCTCAACACCCATCATACAGGGGAGAAAACGCGAATGGACTCGAATTTTCCGCGAATGACCGCGAATCCGAAACGGTCGCGCATCATTCGTGAATATTCGCGGCCATTTGCGGCCATCCGCGTTGAAATAAAATAAGTCCAATTTCCTTGTGCCACAAGGCAGGCCGCTTTGCCCTACTGCACAAAGAGAAACTCCCGCGTGTTCAGCAGGGACCAGCAGACATCTTCGAAGCCTTTCTTGCCATCACGCCGAATCGCTTTGTAAGCAGTCGAGCGTTCTTCAGGAGTGGGCAGGCGGCTGAGGACACTGAGGAAGACGGCGTCCACCTTGGGGCCGTCCGCCTTGAACTCATCGACCGCATTGAGGATGCGTGAGCCGGCCTGGGTCAGAACCTTGCTGCCGTTGCCATTCATGAAGGTCAGCACGATCGGCACGGAGCCGATCGTGGTGTCGCCGTCACTGAGTTCGCGATTGGACTGGCCGAGAATAGTCAGAAGATGACCAGGAGGAGCAGGCTGCGGCAGCTCAGAAGCACGTATCAGCACCTCCCCATACAGGCGCCATGCACCGACACGGTCGTCAAGCCAGAGAGATTTGCCGCTGGGGCGCAGATCTGGGCTGTCCTTGGGCCAGCCAAAGAATCCGCCGTCGCGCTGCTGAAGGGCCTCCTGCTTGGCAAAGGAGTCGGCGAAGATCTTGCCAGTCACCGAGGTGCGATCGAAGGCAAAGGTTTTCTCCCAATCCTTGTAGTCTCGCTTGCCATTGTAGTAGTCAGGGTCTTCCAGAACCATGGCAAGGATGGAGTCCCACACCTGGGCGGCTGTCAGGCGGCGAAGGAGCGGGCCGGGGAAGTCATAGGCCGCTCCCATGACCGGCGAGATCGTTGATGCCTCCCGCTGCCAGGAGCGTGTGCGGTAGAGGATGGCCTCAAAGGCCCGCAAATCATAGCGTACTCGCTTCATCTCCTCTCCCAGCACTTCAATGAGGCCGGGAATGCTGGCAGAACTCAGGTCTTCGAGGTCATGCAGCGGCTCCACCACGCCACGCCCAAAGGCCCGGTCCCACAAACGATTCGCGATGGTGATGGCGAAGCGCGGATTGTCATCCGCCGTCAGCCAGTGCGCGAAGGCCGTGCGCGTGCTGTCAAACTTCGCCAGGTCGGGCATCGTGCCAAAAATCACCTTGGGATCCACCACGTCACCGGGCTTGCCATCGCTGTACTTGTAATCATGCGGCAGCTTGAGGACGAGCTTCGGATCATCTGCTACGCGGTGTTGGGCCGCATGAATGAAGCGTTTCATCGCCTCTTTCACTACACCATCGAATTCACGGTGCTCAAAAGCCCCCTCGACCACCTTTTCCGGGGGCACCCATTCCTTGCCTGCCTTGGCGCACTCGGCCATGAGCACATCCTTGTTAGGAGTCGTGCGTGTGCGGCCAAAGAAAGAGGCCAGATGGTAAAACTGCTTTTGAGTCCAGTCATCGAAGGGGTGATCGTGGCACTGGGCGCAGGAGAGATCGGTGCCGAGAAAGTACTGGGAGGTGAGCGAGAGATTGTCCAGGGGCATGCCGGCGTCGCGCATCAGGTAGCCGGCGGCCGGGTTGCTCTGGTAGGTGCCGCTGGCGGTGAGCATCTCACGCACCATCTGGTCGTAGGGCTTGTTCTCCGCGATGCACTGCTTCACCCAGGTGTTGTAAGAGGCACCGCTGATGTATTCCGACACGCGGGTCTTCAGCCGCAGCAGACTGGCAAAGTAATTGAACAGATGGCTGTGATGGCCAGGGGTTCGCAGCAGCCTGTCGGTCAGCAGCGCCCGCTTGTTCCGGGTCTTGTCGTCTAGATAAGCACGCGTCTCCTCCAGCTTCGGGATGCGACCCGCGATGTCCAGATACGCGCGGCGAACAAACTGCTCCTCGGTGAGAGCGGGGTTGGGCTTGATCTGCTTGGCCGCCAGATGCGCCTCCACCACGCGGTCGATCCTTTCAGCCGACTGCTCGGGCGTGAGCGCTTGCAGCGTTCCCACGGCAGCCTGCGTCTTCTCTGGCAATTGCCGGATGCGTTTCACATCCTCCACGCTCAGCCGGGTGAGCGGGATGGCGTGCGTCACGCCGTCTGGTGTGCGCAGATGCACGGTCTCCATCTGGCGTCCCAGATATTCAGCCTGAAGCTTGCGCCCCTGGGCATCCGTCCACGTTTCAAGACCCGCTGCGGTCAGCAGCGAAGTGAGCATGGAAAACATCAGGGCTGCCAGCCAGGAATGCCTTCGCGTGGCACGGGCGCGAAGCACGCCGTTCATGGCAGAGATGCGGATGCACCGGAGAGGATAGAGAGCGGTTTTCATAGCGAAGCGCGTCTGGCACAGTGATTTACAAGCCAAGCATTCCAAGCAATGGACTAACACCTATGTTATGCATGTCGCATTGTCAGACACATGACCTGATTCAATCCTAAGCATGCACCATGCCAATGATTTAGGATCTCATGCTGCAGCCCCTTGATGTCGCTCATTCGAAAACATGGAGCGATGTCTGAGCTCGGCTCACCACAGCGCACTTGCAGACACGATGCTTGACCTCTGGAGCGTTGACGCTCCTGTCCGGCATGACCTTCACGATCGAGTCCTTCCAGTTTCATGTGCTGCCGATGCACACGCGGTTTCCGTTCAAGTACGGCATCGCCAGCATGAGCGCGCTGCCGCATTTGTTTGTGACGGTGAATTTGGTGGTCGATGGCAAGGCGGTGTGCGGTCTGGCGAGCGAAGGACTGCCGCCGAAGTGGTTCACGAAGGACCCGGACACCTTGTTTGAGGTCGATCTGGCCGAAATGATCGCGGTGATTCAAAATGCCTCGCGCATTGCACGGTTGGCGGCAGAAAAGCCGACGGGATTCTTCGCTTGGTGGCAGAATCTGTATGCGGAGCAGACGAACTGGGCCCAGGTAAAAGCGGTGCCGCCGCTGCTGGCGAATCTGGGCGTTAGCCTGATAGAACGCGCCGTGCTTGATGGCCTGTGCAAGGCGTTGGGACAGCCGCTGCATGCGATGTTGCAATCTGACGTGCTCGGCATTGATCTCGGTGCCGTGCGCGAGGAACTGCGCGGCATGCGCGTGAGCGATGTCATCGCGCCACAACCGCTTTCACGCCTCTTTGCCCGGCACACCGTCGGTCTCGGCGATCCACTCACTGCTGCTGATGGCGCGTTGAACGACGGCCTGCCCTACACGCTGGAGGAAAACATCCGTGCTTACGGCCTGCGCTACTTCAAGATCAAAGTCTGCGGCAAACCGGAGACCGATTTGCCGCGTCTGCGTGAGATCACCCGCATCCTCACCGCGAACTGCCCCGATGGCTTTCATGCCACGCTGGATGGCAACGAGCAGTTCTACAATCTGGAGAGCTTCCGTGATTTTTACACAACGCTGAGCGCCGATGCCGCGCTTGCGCCGTTGTTCCGCAGCCTGCTGCTCATTGAACAGCCGCTGCATCGCTCCAAGGCATTGAACGAAGCCGTTGGAGATAGTTTGGGCATGATCATTGATGAAAGCGACGGCTCCCTGGCCGATCTGCCACTCGCGCTCAACCTCGGCTATCGCGGCACGAGCCACAAGAACTGCAAAGGCATCGTCAAAGGCCTCGCCAATGCCGCCTTGCTCAAAAAACGCGCCGCCAGCATCCCCGGCGGCCCAATTCTGAGTGGTGAAGACCTCGCCAACGCCGGCCCGGTGGCCCTTCTACAAGATCTGGCCGTGATGGCGCTGCTCGGCGTCACCCACGTCGAACGCAACGGCCACCACTACTTCCGCGGCCTCAGCATGCACTCCTCTGCCATTCAAGATGCGATGATCGGGCACCATGCCAGCCTGTATCATCGTCACACCGAAGGTTTTGCGACATTACAGATCGAAAACGGCCAGCTCGATTTGCAAACCGTGAACACCGCACCATTCGGCTGCGGCGTCACGCTGGATGTGACTCAGTTCGAGCCGCTCAATGACTGGATCAAGCGGGGCGGGATGGGAGAGCTGTGATTCCATTCCTCAAGGTTTCAGTTTTGATTGGGCAATCCAAAGAACGAACGCCACGATCAACCCGGCTCCAACGGCTTTGCATGCCTCACTGAGCAGGAAGCCCCACGAAAGCCCATGATCTAAAACGCCCTGAACCAGGGCGACAATCAGAACTGCACCTGCAACCAACGAGACAGTCTTTACGAAACTCATTTTTTTCATGTCGTGCCAGGCTTGATCTTGGAAGCAAAGGCTGGTCAAAGAACCGTTGGGTTGTGTATAAAGGCCGAAATCTTCTGCCATGAGGGATTTGGGGCGCACATGAGGAAAACAGTCAAAATTCGGGTTCTTCCTGTCATCGTTACCGGAGTGCTGCTCTGCGTGGCAGGGCTGTTATGGCCATCAGCCCTGCCGCGGAGGCAGTTTACCGTGGCGGTGGGCATCTGGCCAGGGGTGGAGCGTTTGCTGGAGGTGAGGGGTTCATGGGAGGAAGGAAATCTGATGGAGCTTTCCTGGTCGGGCGCGGTGACTGGAGCGTTCCACAAACGAGTGGCAGATGCCGCGGTGGTCAGTCTTGATGAACTGCTGCGTCTGGAGGCTGGTGACGCCCAGCCTCAGGCGGTGCTGGTTCTGGGGATATCCGCTGGATCTGACGTGCTCATGGCGCGTCCTGGGATAGCTTCTGTCGCGGAACTGCGTGGCAGGCGTGTGGGTGTGGAGCTGCGCTCCGCAGGGGAATATCTGCTGACGCGTGTTTTGCGCATGCACGGAATGGTGCTTCAGGATGTGGAGGTGGTGCCTTTGAACCTAGCGGAGACAGAGACGGCGTATTTGGAGAATGATCTCGACGCGGTTGTCACCGCAGACCCGTGGCGCGCACGTCTGCATGACGCTGGAGCGCAGACCCTGGCCGACTCTGGCGCCATGGGCTTGGAAATGAGCCGCGTGCTGGTAGTAAGGCGTGACGCACCTGAAAACCATGACGCACGGCTGCGGCAGCTTCTGGCCGCTTCACTCGCGCATCCCGGCCATGAGAATGAGCCGGATGGAAACACTGAGATGGACGCGTTGCTCCGCCGGGAGGAGCTGACTTTGCACCAGTGGCAGCAGGCCATCCGGCTGGTGCGACTGCCGGGAGTGAGTGAAAATCGCCGGCTGCTGGAGGCCGACGGACCTCTTGCGGAGGTCTTGAAGGAAATGAGTGTCCGCATGCTGGCAGAGGGCATGCTGCCGCGGGCCGTGGAGACCGGCCGGCTTTTGAATGGAGACTTCCTACCACCTATTCCCTGATGCGTTTGCGCACTCTCCAGTTTCAGCTTTCAGCGCTCGTGCTGGCCTTTGGTCTGCTGGCGATCGCTTTGAGCGCGCTGCGTCAATACCGGCGGGATGTGAGCATAAGGTTGGAGCAGATGCGGCTCACCGCCTACCAGGAGGGAACCCGCATGGCCAGCCTGGCGCAGCACTTTTTCCGCCGCCGTTTGCCAAACTCGACGGATCTGGCGCTGAGCTATGTCACGGTGCAGCCTGACCTGCGCCTGGGTGTCATCTGCAACGGTGACGACCGGGTGTTGTATGCGACACAAAAGCGCTGGCGTGGCAGCCTCCTTTGGGACTGTCCGCTGGCCGTCACGCCGCACCTCATCAGCGACATTCGCCAGACTTTTGAAGGAGTGCTGAGCGAGGATGCGGACAAAGGAGTGCTGGTGGCGGTCTTTCCCTTTCGTGATGTGGCCGGCGGGATGAAAAAAGGGCTGGTCATCCTGGAGTATGATTTGCACAGCGCTCTGGCCGCGGCAGTGAGCAAGGCGTGGAACGAGTCTGCCGCGCTGGGGCTGCTGCTTCTGGGAGGATGCCTGCTGCTGTGGTCGCTGCTTCAAAAGCTGGTGGCGGAGCGGGTTTCTCAAATCGTGGAGCAGACCCGCCAAATCGGCGCTGACAAGGAGGTCCCGGCGCCGATTCCCGGCAACGACGAGCTGGCGGAAATTTCCCGTGGTATTGATGAGGCGGCGTTGAGGCTGCGGACCAGTGAATGGCGTTTCAGGCAGGTGGCGGCCAGCATGCGGGATATTTTTTGGGTGGCTCCTGCCGCTCCTGCCGCTCCTGCCACCGCCATTTATGTCAACGAGGCCTATGAAAGGCTTTTCCTCAAGCCAGCACATCAACTGCGGCTGCACCGCTGGGACTGGCTGCGAAGCGTGGTGCGCGAGGACCGCCGGGCGGTGCTGGAGATGATTCGGGCGTTGCGTTCCACACCTGGGGAGCTGGAGATGGAGTTTCGCATCCAATGCGCGGAAGGACTACGCTGGCTGGGCTGCCGTGGTTTTTCCTTCCGGCGTGGGGAGGATGACGAGAGGTGGCTCCAGGTGGCGGGTGTCACGGCGGACATCACCAACCGCAAGGAGATGCAGAAACGTCTGCTCCAGGCCGCGGAGAACGAGCGCCGGCGCATCGGCCAGGACTTGCATGATGATGTGTGCCAGCGGCTGGCGGCCGCGCAGTTAAAAAGCGGCGTGCTGCAATCGGCGCTGCGACGTGAACAACATGCCAGGGCGGAGCTGGCCGGGGAGGTGGCGAGTGAGCTCTCGGAGGCCACGGAGCTGGCCCGTGCCTACGCGCGCGGCATGGCCCCCGTGGCCATGCGCGCGGAGGAGATGGCCGAGGCGCTGGATGATCTGAAAAAGTTCATCGAGCGGGCCTTCTCCATCAGTTGCACGGTGAATTGTGAGGACACCTCAGACACGCTGAACACCGAAGACGCGGCACAGGTCTTCCGCATCGCCCAGGAACTGACCACCAATGCCGCCAAGCATGCCAGCGCCTCCTGGATCAGCGTCAGTCTCACCAAGGGGGATGACGAGCTTCGCCTGGAAGTGGCGCATGATGGCGCCCGTTTTGACCCCAGCCTCCGCGCGCACGCCAAAGGCATGGGGCTGCACATGGTGCGCCAGCGGGTGGACGCCCTGGGTGGTTCCCTGGCCTTTCATGCCCGTCATGCAGCGGATGGCGGGACAATCGCTGTCTGTGAACTGCCATTTGCGCATGGCCAAGACACCAGCCATCACATAGCATAAACCACATGAGCGCGAGCAGCACACCCGCCGGTGAAAACATCCGGAAACGAGTCGCCATCCTCGACGATCACACCATGATGCGCGGCGGCATGAAGCTGTTCATCGACAGCCTGCCTGACTTCCAATGCTGCTGGGAGGCCGGAGACTGCCGCACGGCCACGGAAAAGCTGGAGGCTGAGATGCCGGACGTGATGATGGTGGACATCACATTGCCTGACCGCAATGGCCTGGAGTTCATCAAAGATCTGCATGCCGTGCATCCCGAGCTGCCGGTGCTGGTGCTTTCGATGCACGACGAGGCTTACTATGCTCACCGGGCGCTCAAAGCGGGCGCAAAAGGCTATATCATGAAAAATGTGGAGCATGACGAGTACGAGGCCGCGTTGCGCAAGGTTTCGCGAGGCGGCACATGGCTGAGCGAGGCCGTTTCCGAGCAGATCCTGCATGCCTATTCCACCGGCACCATCCCGCGTCAGGAGGGCGGGCTGGACACTCTGACAGACCGCGAGTTTGAAATCTTCCAGTTGATCGGCGAGGGCCACGGCACGCACGAGATCGCCGAGGCCCTGCGCATCAGCCCAAAGACGGTCGATGTCCATCGCATGAACATGCGCCACAAGCTCAAGCTGGAGGATGGCTCGGCGGTCATGCGTTTCGCCATCCGCTGGGTGGAGTCACGGCGTCTGGCGCCAGAATGAATGCTCACTCGGAGGAGCCGAGTTTTTTGTGTCTAAAGCCCTCGATGCGCGTGCCTTCGGACGACACATTGTAAAGCTTGCTCAGATCTTCCAGCCGCATCAGCAGCCACGGCGCGAGCATGTTGGAGCCGTTTTTGGAAAACACGAGATCGCCGGCCAGGTAGGTGGCGGAATGCACCGCGCTGCCATCCCGGCGGATGAACATCAGCACGTCTCCATAATGATAGGGTGCCTCCACATTCTCAAATTCCTCTCTTACGGTGCTGGTGGCCAGGCGCGTGTCCAGCAGGTAGGGTTCCGGGTTGAAATTGAAGAAGTTCAGGCTGGTCCAGTGGCAGTCAGGCAGGCGGCCTTCCGAGGCCATGCTGGAGTCCGGGTAGGTGTAGAGAAGCTTGCGCGCCAAGGGAGGCAGCAGGTGCAGCAGGTCCAGGTGGGAAACTCCTTCGGTGCGCACGATGGCGCGCAGCAGCGGCTCGATCTCGCGCCGACGCAGCCCAAGGCCGGTGGTCCAGTAGTTGAGGAGCTCTGGCAGCGAGTCATCCTGGGAGATTTCGAGATACGGCATCAGCGTGCGCACCCGCGTGAGTTTTTGCATGATGAAACGTGCTTCCGTGACACCCCGTGCATGGCTGAGAAGCAGAGGAATGTCAGAGAAGACCAGGGCTTCCCCGGATTTGTAGGACAGTGCCTTGATGCGCAGGAGGAGGTCGTCAGGAATGTCCGAGGTCCGGGCCCATTCCTCCACCGAGTCCGTCAGAAAAAAGACCGGGGAGAAGTGAAACACATTGGCGGGGTTGCGGGCCAGCAGCGCGTAAACGGAGGCGCGCACCTCCGCGCTGAGCGCCTCCAGCTCCGCGTGCGGCGGAAACAGATGCACATGCCGGTTGTTTTTCACCACGCGTCGGGGTTCCAGCAGGGCTGCCACGAAGGAAGGTGCCATGCCTGCCTGCTCCAGCCGCGGGCCGATCAGATCAAGCTCCTCCACATTGAACACCCACTTCGTGATGCTGCTGGGCAGAGGAAACTGGGCCACCACATAATCCGGTGCCTCAAGATAAAAATGGTAGTAGCTCACACGCCCCCAAGGACCGGGCGCGCACGACAAAATGCTGCGGGTGGCAGGTGTGGAGGAAGTTTCCGCAATGGCGGCTCCGCCGAGGCAGAGCAAGAGCCAAAGGCAGGGCGGTAAAAGACGATGTTTCATGGGGCGTGTGCTTCCGGGCTGCAACGTCATACCTTTTTTGACCCCGGGAGGCAACCTGCGCAGACCACTCTAAAGCCAGGCTTTAGCTGGCTGGCCGCCCTGGTTTATGGCGGTAAAAAGGATGCTTCAGAGAAGCGCAAGCCGCCGCCCGATAGGCGAGGGCGGGGCGGTCCGGCAGAATGACCGGGTGAGCAGGAACTCCACCAAGCCCCGCTCATGAAAACCAAGCACATGCCCACCATGAACGCATCAACCACCCTTTTCTCACGCGCCGTTCGCCTTTTCTCCGAAATGACCGGCCGTCATTGGCTGCCAGGCAGGAGAGTGCTCGCCGCTGTTGTGCTGACGGTTTTCTTCATGAAGGACTCGGGTGCCCAGGAAAGCCCCACTGGTGATTGGAAGACCAACGGCAGCAGTTCCTGGGGAACCGCGAGCAACTGGAACAACCTGGCTGATGGCACCAGCTACCCGAGCGGCATTGATGCCATCGCCAACGTGGCTTCCCAGATCACCGCCACCCGCACCATCACGCTGAACGTGCCGGTCACTCTCGGCACCTTGAACACCGGGGATGTCTCCGGCGGGTCGGCTTTCACCATCACTGGCGGCACGCTGACCTTTGACGTGAGCACAGGCGCGGCCCAGCTCAACAAGATCAATGACGGAGGCAATGACACGATCTCCTCCGCCATCGTGCTCAATGACCGCCTGGATGTCACCGTGGACGATCCAACCAACAACCAGGGCATTCTCCTCACCGGCTCGATCTCCGGTGGCACAAACGGGCTGCCCACCATCACCTTCAATGACGTCTCCGATGACACCAGCCTGAACTGGCTCTACATCGGAAGCACGAGCGCCAACAACACCTATGAAGGGCAGGTGATCGTGGAGTCTGGACTGCTGCGTTACGAGGGGACGGACACCGCCGCTGGCGCGCGTGGCGTGGGCAACGAGACCATCGTGCTTTCTGGCGGGTCGGTGGATTTGCGCAACCGGGATCTCTCCATCAACGGCGTCGATGACACCGAGATCTTCATTCTCAGCGGTTTCGGCACCAACGGTCGCGGTGCCTTGCGCAACACCTCGTCAACCGCCAACCTCAACCACATCATCATGGACGACGACATCATGGTCGGCGGCTACAGCACGATTGACTTCATCCGTCACACCGACTCGCTGGGCAACGATGTCGCCCCCATTCTGGAGATGAATGGAAACTCGTTCTCCAAAATCGGCACCAACGAGTTTCGCATTCGTAACGCGGACATCCGCAACATCGGGGTGTTCAACGTCTATGAGGGCGAGCTGAAGTTTGAGAACGACGGCGCCATGGTCGGCGGCGATCCGGGTGACTATCTCAACGATCTTTCAGGAACCACCATCAACGTCTATTACAACAAGAACCCTTACGACGGCGTCGATCCGCTCAATGGCACGCGTTCGCTCGACCCCTTCAATGGAACGGCTGTCACGGCGCTCAACGGCAACACCATCAGCAACGCCAGGGTTTCATTTGCCACCATCTGGGGCAACCACGCGCTGCACAGCAAGGTCACGCAGACGCATGACAACTTCACCGTCAATCTCAGCAACGGCACCTGGCAGCGCGAGGGCAGCTCTTCCGCTGGGCAGACCTTCGACCAGATTTTCGGCCCGAATGTGACGATCAACCTCGTCGCAGGTGGAGTCGGCAAGGACGCGGTGGGTCCGGGCAACCTGTTTGACATCAACGGCGGCTCGTCCGTTTACAACAGCACCAATGACGCCTTTGACCACCCCGGCGCCACGGAGATCCAGGGGGTGATCGACAACACCAGCCCAGGCAACGAGGGGACGGGCTTCACCGCGCGTGGCAACCGTGAGCTGCGCATCACGGGTGACAACTCCACAAGCTTCGATGGTGATATTTTGATCAAGCGTCCCACCGCGCGCTGGGTTTCCAACAGCTTCACCACGAGCGGCTCGGCCCCGGCGGCCTCTGAGTTCACCAACATGTCCCTGGCCGGGGCAGATGGCAGCTTTGCCGGAGCCAATTCCATGACACTCACCCGATGGGGCTCGCTGGCCTTGCTGAACAACTCCGCCAACGCGGTTTATGCCAGTGCGAACAACAACGACCGCCTCAATGATGACGGCAGTCTCATCCTGCGTGACGGTTTTGTGAAGATCCAGACGGACGTGGTGGTGGCAAACACCGAAAACCTCGGTCACGTCATCGCCGACGCAGGCACCAACTACCTTTACCTCGACACGCGCGCCGGCGGCCAGTTTGACGGTTCCTTCCAGAGCTTCACGCGCAACGACAACGGGGTGCTCAAGATCTATGTGACCAATCCCGCCCACACGTTTGGCGCTGGCGTGACGGACGACCGGGTTTTCGTGCATGACACCTCCGGCCTCACCACCATCGGCTCCGGGGCCGCCGGAACCACCTCCGCCGCCGTGGTTTACGGTATCTTCGGCACAGCGCTCCCCACACTCAGCACGCCGAGCATCGCCGCGTACACTCGGTCACTGGAAACCGTGCAGGGCAGTTTTATGTATGCAGGAGCCGGCATGTCGCTGATGACATTGGACAATGGTTATCTACGGCCGCTGACGGACGCTGAGTTCGCCACCGGCTCCACGCCAGTCGCGGGCACGAACTGGCGCGTCAATGGCTACGTCAACCCGGTTACAGGGACGGAAGGGTATGCGGACCGCAACAACTATGCCGCGCGCAACGTCGTCTCTGACATCGCGGTGAACTCGCTGACCATCACCTTCGATGCCGCTGCCTCGGGTGACGCCCTGGCCACCGCGTCCAAGGATTACGTCATCATCGAGACGGGAAAAACGCTGAAGATCGACTCCGGCATCATCAATCTGAACAACTTTGTGGAGGCCAACAGCGCCAACCAGGAGAGCCTCATCCGCGGTGGCAGTCTGGACATGAACGGGCAGGTGGCCCTGATCAACTCCAACGCCATCTGGCATGATCTTGACCGCAACACCGCCAACTGGTACGAGGTCATGACGGGAAACAGCTCCTACATCCGCTCCAGCATCACCAATGCCACCGGGCTGATCAAGACCGGGCGCAACAGCCTCTACCTGGACTCAGCGAATGAAATCAGCGGCAATGTTTATGTGAGCGAGCAAGGCTCCATCATTGCCCGCCATCACAACGCTCTTGGAGAGGGAGGGGCCGGGCGCGAGGTGCGCGTCGGCGGCGGCGCTGCTTTTCTGCTCGAATACGGCAGCAACATCACCGGCATCGACGTGCGCGTGACCAACACCACGCAGAGCAACGCCACGGTGCTGCGCAACGAGGGCACCACGCACAGCACCTGGGGCGGGGATGTCATCCTGGATGTGGCGGACGCCTACGGCACCTCCGAGTTTCAGTCGTATTACATCACCGCGCGTAACAACGGCACCCTGAGCCTCTACGGCAACATTTACACGGACAACAACAGCAACCTCACCGACAGCGACACCTACTCCGACCCGCCGCTGGTCTCCACGAGCCTTGGCGAGACCTTCACGCTGAACCTGCGCGGGCAGGTGCGTGACATCGCGGGTGGAAACCTGGCCAATCCCATCGATGGCAACCCGGACATCACCTCCATCTTCCGCACCGGCGACTCCGCCACCCGCCTGGACTCGAACCACTCCCTGCGCTTTCAGATGAGCGGCCATGACGAGGGGAACGTGAATGTGTTTCAGCAATGGGACGCCACCGGGCGTCTGGACATGCGCCAGGGGTACTTTCGCGTTCTCTACGACCCGAACGAGCCGGGCAATGACGGCTTCTTCACCCAGGGCGCCCGTGACCTGCGTCTGGCCAATGATTACATGAACCGTGTCGTGATCGGCGCGGACGGCACCAGCACGACGAACGCTTATCATGCCCACCTGATGCTCACGCGCGACGGCCAGGTTTTCAACAGCCCCTACATCCACGCCTACAACGACAACCGCAACGGCACGCTGACCATCGGCGGGGAAAACGAGTCTGGAACCGTTTACTTTGGCAGCATCGACAATTCGGTGAACTTCAGTCTCCAGTATGCCAACCAGAGCACCGTTCGGGATGTGCGTTTCCTCCAGGTGCGCGGTGGCAGCCTGGTGTTCAACGGCCGCCTGGATGACGAGCACAGCACGGCGCAGAGTTTTAATGCCTCGGTGTCCATCGTCGGGCCGGGCACGGTGGTCTTCAACCGCAACGCCATCGGCAACTCGGACATTGATCGTTGGAATTTCATGGCCGGCGAGGCGCGCTGGGGGGAAATGACCGGCAACAACCAGTTCGCCAGCGCCAGCACGAATGCCGCCGTCGGTGTTTCGACCTGGGGCGGCGGCGGCCTGGTGCTGGAGGAGCAAAGCGCCTCACGCACACAGACGCTCAACTCGCACATCTGGCTGCTCAATGGCTCCAGCTATGCCAACACCCAGGGCAGCACCACGCTGACTCTGGGAGCGGCGACGACCGGGTTTAACCGCGCATCTGGCTCCTCCATGGCCTTCCTTGAGGATGGCGGCAGCATCAACATCAGCGCAGCCAGCCTGAGCACCACGGACGGGGACTTCCTGGGTTCCTGGGGTGTTTACGGCAGCGCGGCGGATGGTGTCACGGACTGGGCGGCGCGTCAGAGCACGACCGGCGTGCAGGCTTTCGCCGGATACAGCGTGGACGCCTTTGGCTCCGGGCTGCACACCAACCTGACCACCAGCCCGGGGGCGTTTGGCGCCGACACCAGCTCCGCCACCGTTCGTTTTGAGAACCCGGCAGAGATCAATCTCGGTGGATTCAACCTCACCGTTGAGGAGGGCGGCATTCTGGTGTCCGCGTTGAACTCGGGCGCGGTCAGCATCAACAACGGCACCTTGACAAGCGGCTGGAGCGCGGGTGGCAACGATCTGCTGCTGCATCACTTCGGCTCAGGCATTGCCAGCATCGGCGCGGTGATCACGGACAACGCCGGAAAGGTTAATCTGGTCAACGCCGGGGAGGGCACGACGATTCTCAGCGGCAGCAACACCCACACCGGCAACACCTACCTCAACGGCGGTGTTCTGCAGATCTCCAGCGACGCCAATCTCGGCCAGGTGGACGCCTCCATCGCCAAAATCGTGCGCGTGGTGCTGGGCAGCAACAATGGCGCGAGCCTCAGCGGACGTGGATTGAACTTCACCACACTAAACGACCCGCTGACAGCCGCCACAGGCACCTACAACAGCAACGGCAGCCAGCACATCACCAATCTGGTGCTTTCCGATGGTGGCAGCGGCTACACAAGTGGCGTGCATGTGTCCACGGACGCAGACAATGATGGAACGGTGACCGGTGATGGAAATGGCGGCATCCGAGCCATCATGGACAGCGGGAACCTGCACTTTGACGGCGGCACATTGCACGTCACCGAGACGATGGAGTTGAACTCGGCGCGCACGATCTTCCTCGGTGGAAACGGCGGCACGCTGCGTGTGGACGGGGGGAAGACGCTGACCATCGACGGCTACATCAGCAGCGAGTTCAGCCATGTGACCACGGACAACGGCTACACCCTGGTCAATCACATCGGCACGGACTGGCAGCCGGCCAGCGACCGCAATCCCGACATCGGAGACCTGATCGTTGAGGGCGGCGGCATGGTGGTCATGCGCGGAGCGCCGGACGGCACGGTGCGAGCAAACATGTTCAACAGCTACGGTGGCATCACCTGGATCAACGAGGGGGTGCTGAACATTGCCAGCGCGGGCACATCTGCGGATGGCATTCTTGGAACCAACCGCTCCTGGGTGGACGGAACCGTCATCGGCCCGCAGGGCACGCTGCTGCTGAGCACGACCTCGGACGCCACGATCCGCGAGTGGTTCACCTTCCGCGGCCAGGGTTATGAGGGCGGCGGCACCATCCGCACCACCGGCACGGCGCGGACCTACCGGTTCGCCGGGCAGTTGTTCCTGGAGGATGATGTGCTCATCAACTCCAAGAACGCCAGCGGCGTGCGCTTCAACGAGTCAGGCGGCACGATGTATGGCAGCGGCGACATCATCAAGCTGGGCAGCAGCAGCCTCTATTTCTATGGCAACTCGCCAGACTGGACCGGCTCCGTGTACAACGCCAGCCACACACTTTACTTTGGCAGCGCGGGCAATCTTGGCGGCATGGGATCGCTGACCCTGAACCGCAACACCCTGGTGTATCTGCTGACCGGAAGCACCACCTACAATGAGTTCCGTGATCGTCTGCCGGACGCGCTGCCCATTTACACCAACGGCTATGTGCGCCTGCGCCAGGACGCCACCGGCGGGGTTTACTCAGGGGTGGAGAAGGTCGGCACGGCCACGGTGGTGGGCGGCCAGCTCGGGCTTGAGTTCAATCTTGGGGCGGACTTGGTGGGCGGAATCCCACGACTCACGGGGGATTACGGTGTGCTGCACTTTGACGCCATCGTCCGCTCCGTCGGCACCACGGTGCACTTCCGCTCGCTGGACGCGGGCACGGAGTTCGCCGGGGCGGACTTCCTCACCACGCAGTTTGAAAACGTGGCGGGCGTGCGTGTGGAAACGCTGCCCGGCATCTCCGGTTCCGGGGATGGCGGCGCTGGAGACGCCGCCATCGTTCTCGGCTTCTTCGGCGGTGTGCGCCCCGCCTGGTTTAACACGGCTGGCACCAGCAACCTTTACAGCGAGGACTTCACCTCCACGCGCCTCGTCACCGCCAGCACCACGGCAGGCGGCCAGCATTACCTGCGCCCGCTGCTGGATTCGGAGTATGTCACGGTGGGCAGCCCGGACGACGCGCAGACCACCACGGTTTCACTGGCCGATTTCGACCTGACATCTGACCATAACCTCCGCATCGTGGGTGTGACCACGGACACCGGGATCGGCGCGGGTGAGCTGACGAACCGCCGCAACTCCATCCTCACGCTTGGAGGGGAGAAGAACCTGGCGCTGAACTCGATCACCTTCGAGTCCGAGAGCTTCGTGGACGGCGCGGCCACCGGACGGGGCAACTACACCGGGATCAACATGGCGGAGGATGAGACCCTCACGATCCATTCCGGAACCATCGTGGTGGCGAACCGCGGCGTGCAGAACCGCCACGGGGTGGCGCACAGCACCTCCATCAACCTGGACCTGCGCAGCTCCATCAACGGCGGCAGCCTGGACTTCACGAGCAGGGAGGCGATCTTCAACATCGCCGGCCGCTGGGTGCATTACAACACCGCGGACGCGGTCGATGCCTACCGTGAGGTTGACGCGGACAGCACCTACCTGTTCCTCAATTCCGCGATCAAGAACGCGACGGATCTCATCAAAACCGGCGGCGGCTCCCTGATGCTTCAGACGGCCAACGACTACAGCGGCAACACCTACATCGACCAGGGGCTGCTGTACGCGCGCAACGACCGTGCCCTGGGCAACGGCACGCATGTGTATGTGAGCGGCGCGGGAGGCCTGATTGCGAGTCATGGCGTCCACATCACGGGCAAGACCATTGAGATCGGCATGATCAACGGCAACAACGTTGGGCTGGCGCTCCAGGAAGGGGCGAGCTGGGGAGGTGACATCATCATCGACAATGTGGATGCGACCGGCGGCAGCAGCTACAGCCGCACCTTCACCCCGCGCATCTATCAGGACACGAGCTTCCGCAGCTCGATTCATGGGAACATTTACAGCGGCACGAGCGAGATCGGCGGCGCGGGCATCACCGACTCCCGCATGTTCAGCACCTATGACACCTCCAACGGCATCCTGGACCTTCGCGGCCTGGTGCGTGACACCGCCGCAGGCGCGGTGAGCGGCCCTATCACAACAGCCAACCAAAACCAGGTGCTGCGCATGGAGCTGGTTGCCAACAACAACGAAAACACCGTGCAGTTCTGGAATGCGCACGACGCCGCAGGGCGCATCCGCCTCATCCAGGCCAACCTGGTCTTCCAAGGAAGCGGGAACTTTTACTCCGACGAAGCCGCCGCTGCCATCGAGTCAGCCATTGGCAACGCCATGATCGGTTTCCAGATGGGCGGACGCTCGGTGATGTCCAGCGACGGCAGCGCCAACGACGATCTGAGCTTCTTCCTGGCCAACAGCGGCTCCTTGTTCAATCTCTCCTCCTGGGAGGTGGGAGTCGAATCCACCGATGAGGAGAACAGCAGCGGCGCGGACAATTTCAACCGCGGCAACGTGAGCGGCAACAGCACGATGGGCGGCCTGAACACCTCGGGCAGCGTGACTTTTGGCACCGGGGCCGGCGTGATCCTCTTCAACAACATGACCCGCTTCGACGCCTACAACCGCGACCTGCGTCTGCATGCGGCCCTGGGAGGCACGGTGAACATCAACGCGGCGCTCATTGACGGTGGTGCGGGCGTGGCCTCCTCGATCACCAAGGTCGGCGGCGGCACGGTGAATCTGAACGGATCGTCCTTTGGCGACAGCACCTTGGAGGGTGTCAATGTGCTGGGCGGGATGCTCGTCCTGACGAATTACGATGTGAACGCCAGCCGGCGGGTCGGCCTGGGCGCGGATGTGCTGCTTGGCGGTGGCATGCTGGTCATGGACGGCGGGGACGCCTCGTTCACCGAGAACCTTGGGGGGCTCACGCTGCGTTCCGGCGGCAGCGCCCTGGTGGCGGTTGGAAACGGGGTGTCGAATTTCGGCACGTTGCATCTTTCCGCGGCGTCCATCACGCGCACAACAGGCGGCACGCTGCACTTCCAGTCCATCGCGGGTGGTGTGATTGGATTCACGGATGCCGCGATGGCCTCCGTGACCCGCATCGGCTCCTATGCCACCTATGGCGCGAATGTGGCGCTGGAGGGCTTTGCCACAGACTGGGCGGCGACGGACGCCGTCGGCAATCTCACGGCCTTCACCGGCTACGGGGTGGACGCCTTGGGTGCGGCGACGCACACCGACGTCGCCACCGCGCTGCAACTGTCTGCCGGCACCAGCACGGCGTCCGTTCGCTTCAATGACAGCGCGGGCAGCATCGCGGACGATGGCAGCGGCCCCTTCACCCTGACCCTGGAGGACGGCGGCGTCCTCATCACCAGCAACTACGCCAGCGGAACGCCCTTCAGCAGCGGGGTCACGCTGACCACCGCGGCGGCAGGCACGGACTTGATCGTTCACAACTTCGCCACGGGCGCTGTGGCATTCGATGCCGGCATCACCGGCGCACAGAACGTGGTGTTCACCGGCAGCGGCAGCCTGACGCTGGGCGGCACCAGTGACTACACGGGAGCCACTTATGTGAACGGCCAGGCGGTCGTCGCGTTTGATGATCCGGCCAGGTTCGGCGGCACCTCCGCCTTTCATCTCAACGGCGGCACGCTGGAATACAACGCCGTCGCCACCACGGCGCCGGTCATCACTCAAAGCGTCATCCTGGGCGGGGCCAGCGGCGTCATCCGGGTGCTGGATGCGGACAGCCGGCTCATCTTCCGCGGCGACGCCACCAACCAGTTCACGGGCGAGGCCAATCCGCTCTCCAGCATCACCTCGGGGAATCCGTTCAGCGGCGGGCTGACGATTGTGGGCGAGGGAACGGTGCAGTTCGGCCGCCGCAGCCTGGATGGCACGGCTGAAACCGCCACGGCCAGCAATGTGACCGATGTGATCGGCGTGAACAACAATTACACCGGCCTGACCATCATCGGCGACGGTGTGAACGCGGTGCGCGTGGACATCCAGGGGCAGGCGAATGACAACGGGCAATACACCCCGTTCGGCACGACCTACTCCTGGGCGGACGGCACCATCGTGCGCAACAACGCAACCATCGAGTTCTCATCAAAACGCGGTGATGGCAGCCGGGACGGCCAGTACCGCTTCCAGGAGTGGTTCCAGGTCGGCGAACAGGCGGGCGATCAGGTGACCTTTGCCATGACGACCTACCGCCAGGCCACGCTGGACGGCCACATCAATGTGATTGGCGACTGGACTCTGCACAGCGAGAACGCGGGCTATCTGGACGCCGGCAACGCCACCACCAACACGGACATTCTCATCAACCCAAACGCTGGCGGCCTTTACGGCTCCGGGGACATCATCAAGACCGGCAACGGCAACATCCGCTTCTACCAGAACCTGCGCGAGTGGACCGGCGACCTCCACATCCATGACGGTTTCGTCGGCCTTCAGAGCTATCAGACCTCCATGCTCAACACCGATGGCGTGATCTACATCGGCGACCCCAATGCCGTGGAAACCTCCCTCACCCGTCTGCGGGTGGAGCCACGCTACGGCAACAACACCATCTCCCTGGACAGCGGTTTCCAGACCATTGAGATCGCTCGTGACATCATCGTGCTGGACGGTCTCAGCCAGGAGGTGCGCGTGGAGCTGGCCTCTTCTCCCGAGACATTCCTGACCTTCTCCGGGAACCTGCATGTGGGTGACAACAGCAACTTCACCACCGACAGCGGCCTGCGGGAGTTCCTCATCTACCAGGAGGACACCACCGGGCTGAACGGGGAGATCGTGGGGCACTACCAGCACAGCGTGATGGCCTTCACCGGCGACATCACCGGCAGCAACAACATCATGCTTTACGCTCATGAGGGCGGCAGCACCAACGACACCATTGATGACAGCGACATCCTTCTCACCGTGCTGATCTCCGGTGACAACAGCGCTTTCACCGGTCGCTGGACCATCGGCCTGGACGCCGGGGTGGTGCTGGACATGGACGACGCGCAAATCCTGCGCCTGGGCAGTGTCAACGCGCTCAACGACAATCTGGTCGGCTTCCGCAACCGAGGCACGCTGCAGCTCGGCGGCATCGACAAGACCTTCACCCAAAACTTCCTCTACATCGGCGGCGCGGGCACGCACACCAGCGCGGGCATTGAAAATGCTTCCGACACGGCCACCACGGTCACATTTGACTCCGGAGCGCAGGCCGGTCCGTTGTTTCAGGACATTGGAGTGGGTCTTCGGGACGGTGTGGCGCAGCCAGTCTTCGGCGGCGGCACCGCGGCGCTCAACGTGGTCAAAATCGGCGTGGGCGAGACGGTTTTCGGCGCGGCCACGGGTGGCGGTGACGTGATCGACTCCTTCAGCAGCTACACCGGCACGACGCAGGTGCAGGAGGGCACGCTGATCTCGGGAACGAACAACTCGCTCTCCCCCTACTCGCGCTTCATCGTCAGCGACGGCGCCACGCTGAGCCTCTACTGGGACAACGCTGGCGTGGGCTTTGACAACACCATCGGCTCCCTCTCCGGCACTTCCGGCGCGGTGACCAACATCGACAGCTCCATCCTGCGTGTTGGCGGCGACCACACGCAAGGCGCGGATTTTGCCGGTGTCGTCAGCGGTTTTGGTGATTTGTTCAAGATCGGCGGCGGCTCGCAGCAGTTGTCCGGTGACAACACCTTCTCCGGCAATCTCGGCGTGGTTCAGGGCGCGTTGATTGGCGGCAGCAACACCGCGTTTGGCGACGAGTTCAACTCCATCGGCCTCGGCGGCGTCACCTTCGTCACACTCAACCCCATCGACGCCCGGGTGGAGCTGCTGCTGGCCGGCACGGCCACGGCGGTGAACAACACCGTGTTGATGAACTCGTTCGACGGCAATGACGAGGGCATCACGATCATTGGCACACGCCAGGACACCGGCTCCTACGGGTTTGGTGAGAACGGGACGATTGACGCCTATCAAAACTTCTTCGCCGTGGCAAACGGGGACTCGGTGTTCAGTTTCGGCGGCGAGATCAGCAACCAGGGGGCGCTGACGAAGATCGGACAGGGAACCGTGGAGCTGCGCGCCGCGAACTATTACGGCCCCTTCGCGGCGGCTGACCTGGCGATAGACGGCGGCACCGTGATCCGCCATGGCACACTGGCGCTGCATGACGCTGACGCGCTGTCCTCAACGGTGGTGGAGCTCGGGGATGTGCATCGTGCGCTGGGGGCCGTTCAACTGGCCACCACCGCCTCCCTGCTCGGGAAGAGCGGTGCCTCGTATGACGCGGCCAGCAATGGCGCGGACGGAGCCGGGACGGGAGCGTTTTTGAGGGTGGGCAATGTCATTGATGGCGTGACGCTGGCCGCGACGGATGCCGGCACGCGCATCCTGGTGAAGGACGAGCACGACGCGCCAGAGTGGAACGGCATCTACGAGGTGGTGAGCGTGAACGAGGCCAACGGCCACATGACACTGACCCGCGTGGCTGATTTCGATGAAAGCGGAGAGATGCTGTACGGCAGCAGCGTCGCCGTGACGGCTGGCACGCAGGGCGACATGGAGTTCTTCATGGCCTCCCGTGACATTGGAAGTGTGAACGCGGGGGACACCGACCCGGTGCATTGGGAGCGAGATCACGCCAATCCGGATGTCTCGCTCCTGATCGCCGCCGCGGAGATGACGATCTTCAATGACATTGACATCAATGACACGAACGGCACGGGCTCGACCACGGTGGGCGGCTCCTTTGAAACCGGCACGGCCACGTTCGCGGGCAACATCACCTTGCAGAACCAGACGCTGCCAGGCGTGGACAACATGCGTGAGCTGACCGTCACCTCCGCGTCGAACGATGACGCGGGCGGCGGCGAGCGCGGCGTCATCTTCTCCGGAACGATCACAGAGGGAACCTTCGGAGATGTGCTCAGCGTGGACAAGCAGGGCGTCGGCACGGTGACCTTCACCAACCTCAACCCCTACACCGGCAAGACCACCGTCAGCGCGGGCACGCTGGCGCTGGCGGGGGACGGAGAGATCAGCGGGACGAGCTGGATCGAAGTCGCCGCCGGGGCCACCTTTGACTTTGCCGAAGCCAGCGCGGGCGACCTGGTTTTCGACGGCCCGGTGAGCGGCTCAGGCACATTCGTCACTGGCTCGAACAGCCTGGTCATCGGCAACGAAGGCGGCGCGGGCGTGCTGCGTCCAGGCATGTCCTCCGATCCGTCCAACAGCGGGACGGCGGGCACGGGCATCGGCCTCCTGACGGTGCAGGGGAATCTCGTGCTGGCCGGTGATGCCACTGGGGCGGACCGCCTCACGCTGCAGATGGGCGCCACCGGTGGCGCTGACTACAACGACGCGGCCAACATCAGCGCGCAGATGGCCGCGGGCACCTACGCCGCATGGATCGGCACGCAGGGGGACTTCTATGACACGCACACCGGCGGGAACCACGATCGCGTGATCGTCACGGGTGACTTCAGCATGAACAGCGGAGGCCTGATTCGCTTTACCAACAATGGCGGTGCCGCTTATACGCCGGAGCTTGGGGATGTCTTCAATCTGCTGGACTGGAGCAACGTCAACCCCAACAGCTTCGACAGCGGCGGCAGCGGTTTCCGTGAAGGCGGCCTGCTCGGGGATCTGGATCTGCCCAGCCTGAGCAGCATGGGCCTGCTCTACGACACGAGCCTCTTCTTTTCTCACGGAATCGTCGTCGTGGTGCCTGAGCCAGGGCGGGCGGCGCTGGTTCTCCTGGGGCTGGCCATGGTCGTGCTCCGCCGCCGCCGCCCAGAGACAGTGAACTGACCCGATCTTATGAACACGACACAGCAACACATCACCAAGCATCTGAAAAACCGCCGCCGCCTTGCCGTGGCTCTCATCACCGTGCTCAGCGTGCTCTCACTAACGCTCGTGCTGATCACCGCGATGCTCTCCGTCACCCGCACCGAGCACCGGGCCACGGTGGCGATGGTGGAGGGGGAAAACGCCCGGCTTCATGCGGACTCAGTGATCAACATGGTCATCAGTCAGATTCAGCGCGTCTCACGCCAGGATGATGCCACCGAGGGTCGTGAGATCTGGACCTCGCAGCCTGGCATGGTGCGACAGTATCGTCAGGACGGCACGCTGCTGCGCGGCGCGAAGCTGTATTCAGACAGCAAGATGACCGCCGCCACCGAGGCGGAGATTTTGAACGACACTCCTCCGGTGGACTGGGATCAGCAGCCGGCGCGCTTCGTGGACCTGAACGAGCCGGTGTTGCGGGCGGACATCAACAACCCGGGCGCCCAGCCGCGTGTGTACTTCCCGATCATCGACCCGAGGGCCTACTCCACGGACCCGAACCGCTCTGTGGAGGCATTCTCCTACTCCCAGCATGTCAACGGTGTCTCCGGCAGCGCGCTCAATGGCGTGGTGCTGCCCTCGGCTTCGGATGACAACGAGCAGCGCCTGCCCATGCCGGTGGAGTGGCTGTACATGCTGAAGGACGGCACGCTCGGCTTTGTGGATGCGGAGGGCGCTTTCACCGCCGCTGGTGGCGTCACCGCGACGCGCGCCAATCCCATCATTGCCCGCGTCGCCTACTGGGCGGACGACGAGTCATCAAAGATCAACATCAACACGGCCGGTGAGGGCACCCCATGGAGCACGCCGCGGCTCTACCATGAGCGGGACGGCGAGTGGGCGCGGTTCCAGCCGATGGGCTACGAGTACCAGCGCTATCCGGGCCACCCGGCCACCGTGTGCATGAGCACCGTGCTCTTTCCGAACCAGCGGATGAACCCGCTGGTGTCAGACACCGCCGCGTTCAACAAAGCGCTGCGCTTCAAGGAGGCGATTTATGACCTGATGCCGAAGCTGCTGCCCGGTGGCTCGCGCGCGGGCTCCGTGCTGGTGCCGGTGGGCCGCGAGTTCACGCCGACGGACTTCCGCGAGGTGCAAAAGGCGCTGGGGGAGCGCCTCTTCCCCAGCTCGGACGAGTTTTTGCTGCGCGCCAGCGCGCAAGATGGTGGTGAGCGTGATGAGATCGACCTCGGCGTGGGGCAGTTGTGGGCCGGCCTGGAAAATCACGAGGTGGTGGAGCGCCTGCGGTCGTTTCTCACACCACGCAGCCGCTCACCAGAAACAAATCCCTTCGGCTATCCGAAAATCTGCATGTGGCCGCTGCACCGCAGCGACACACCGATGTACCGCACGGTGTTTGACCGCACCATCGCCTACTCGTCCCGCCTTGCGGGCAAGGACTACTTCTTCACCCGCCAGGACTGCACCAGTCAGAACGAGCTGACGACCATTCCGCGCAACCGCCAGTTGTTTGACTACCTGATGGCCCTGACAGACGAGCCGATTCCTGGATTTGGTGATGCGAACGCCACCTTTGCGCGAAAATACGGTGACAATCGCCAGCAAATCCTGGTGGAGATCTTTGACTACATCCGCTGCACCAATCTCTACGACGACGTGCTGGCGGAGCAGAATGCCGGCATTGATCCCGCCATCACCAGCCTGCCCACCGCCCGCAACACGGCCAAGTCCGCCGGCATGGCGGCCAAGACCTTCACTCCGATGCGCAACTCCACCGGCGGCAGCTTCCCGGGTCATGGCGAAGTCATGCCCACCGTGCTGCCGAAAGGACGTGATGAAATCTACCGCGGCATGGGCCGCTTCGTCACCATCAGCGAGACGGGGCTGCATTTTATCACCACTGCACACGGCACAAATCAGGCGGGCGGCCTTTCCGTGGAGAAACTCAACCCCACAGTTCCGCCCCCGCAGGTGGGCTACACACCGCCGACATGGCGCGGTGGCGGCTGGGGGAATTCCGAGCGCTGGTACTCGAACTTCCCGCCGCTCAGCCCGGCCAACCAGGATCCAGCCAACGGCTTCTACAAATCGCGCTATCCCGCCACGCATCAGCTTGAGGGACATCCCGGCGACAGTGCGACGCATCCCGGCTACAATCCGATGAACTGGAACTGGACGCTGGACAAGGACACACCGCTCGAAAATGACGTGAAGCGTGTGCAGGCCACCTTTCTGCTGGAGTGGTTCTGCCCGGCCACCGGCTGGACGCTCATCAATCCCAACATTGCCATCGAGGTGGACGCCAGCTCGCTGAGGATCGGCGGGAAAAGGATGTTCCCCGTCAACGGTGGCAAGACGCTCATCCGTCCCTTCAAGCACATGAGCAGCGCCAATGGTGTCTATCAGCGTGGCGGCACCATCTCCTACCGCGCCTTTCTGCAGGAGCGCAAGCTGCCCGCCGTGGCGGCCGGTGTGAACGGCAACACTTCCGGCAGCATCCTGTTCCCAGACACCAACATTCCCTCCAACAACAACCAGGCGCCTTACAATAATGGCGCGGTTCACTACGGTACCTACGCCGCCCAGTCAGGCGCGCTCCGCCAGTGCAACCAGTACAACCTGGTCAGCGATTTCATCGACGTCCCAGGGGGTGACGCGGGACGCATTCCTTTCTCCGGCGGCATGGTGGTGGTGAAGATCCTCACCAACGACACCACGCCCCGCGTGCTCCAGACCTTCAACTTCAGTTTCCCCGCCGCGCAGTTCCCCACTCCCTTCCTGGCGCAGAAAAACGAGGACACGCGCTGGACGCAGAACTCTGACGGCACCTGGCGCGTTTACCAGCCGGTGCCCGCGCCGTACTGGTGGGCCTTCCATTCCGATGGCGCGCTCGGCCGCGATCTCAACGGCCGCATCACCAAGGAAGCCGCCGTTCCTGCTTCTCGCATGGGCGGCAGGTTCCGCTACATCGGCAACGAGATCGGCAACTACGCGGACAACCGTTACTACCGGGGCAATCTCGCCATCAATGACGACACCATCCAGTCCCTTGTGCTGCGGCATGGTGATCCGCGCCTGACCATGGGCCAGTTTGTCGTGCCCGCGTCAGAGTTCCAGCAGCACCGCCTTTACGGCAGGGAGCGCATGGCGCACAACATCGTGCTGCGTCACTGGAGCGAGGGGCCCGGCCTCGACCGTGGCGATGACAAAAAAGGCTGGCGCTTGGTGAAGGACGCGAACTACCACAGCAGCTTCCTGCCTGACCACCCGTACTCTCCTGCCTGCGGGGCCGGGCTGCAGAAGTACGGAGACTTTGACCGTGGCATCGCCAACCAGACCGACGGCGCCTACATCAACAAGCCGGACGAGGGCAACACCTACAGCAAGTACAACATCAACACCGGCGAGCAGCTCGTGCCCTATTTCACTGACCCGTGGGTGTCGTGGCTCGGCGGCTCCACTTATTTCTCTCCGAACCGCCAGGTGTCCTCGCCGGGCATGTTCGGCTCACTGCCCACCGGCGTGCATGCCTCTGGCGGAAGCGGTCTGGGGGTGCGGCGCGAACCCTGGCGCACGCTGCTGTTCCGTCCGCAGACGTGGAGCACGAGGCGCGGGCAGCGCTTCCACATCGGCGCTCCGCGCATGCTCAAAGGCTACGGCACCAATCCGCGCGGCCTGGCCATCCAGGGCATCGACCCGCCGGACTACCTTTTCATGGACTTCTTCTGGATGCCCGTGGTCGAACCCTATGCCATCAGCGCGCCCGGTTCCACGGCTGGCAAGATCAATCTCAACTACCAGATGGCGCCCTTCCGGCACATCCGTCGCGCCACGGGCCTTGCCGCCGTCATGAAGAACGAGGTCCACACCGCCGTGTCTCATGCGGACGCAAACTTCTATCTGCGTCGTCCAGGCGGCGCGCCCTCCGGGCACGCGCAAACCTGGTTCTGGCGGGAGGACACCTCCGCCCAAGGAAAGAAGTACTGGCATCGCCAGATCGACATCGAGGCCACGCTGAAACTCTTCGATGAGCGTTTCGGCTCCGGCTTTGCCTTCATCTCCCCGGCGCAGATCTGTGAGATGTACCTGCTGCCGAAGCGCGTGAACCCGGACGACACCCTGGTGCCTGCTGAATGGCCCACGCGCCTGGCCGACCTGCTCAAGCCCGGCGGCAACAGCATCCTCAAATTCTGGGAGGACCACGCCGTCACCGCGGAGAATCTCAAGGAGCGCCCTTATGCGAACATCTACCCACGCGTCACCACCCGCTCAAACACCTATCAGGTTCACATGCGGGTGCAGTCGCTGAAAAAGGCCCGCTCCTCCGATCCTGCCAGGTTTGTGCCCGGCGTGGACCAGATCACATCAGAGTATCGCGGCTCCGCGGTGGTGGAGCGCTACCTGGACCTGAATGATCCCGCCTTCGACGGCTCAGCCCGTCTTGATTACGCCACGGGCAATCCGCTCAGCAAAGAGCCGCTCGACCATCTGCATCGCTTCCGCGTCATCGCGCAGAAACGCTTCAACCCCTGATCCGCAACCCGCATGAAAACACATCGCCTCTCGTTCTCCCGCGCCGGTTTTTCCCTCGTGGAGGTGACCTTGGCCGTCGCCATCGCCGCGCTGGGATTCATCACCCTCCTCGGACTGCTGCCGCAGGGCATCACCATGGCGCGGGACGCCTCCCGCATGGCGACCGGCTCCCGCATCATTCAAAAGCTCAGCGGGGAGATGCAGAGCGCCTCTTGGGACAAGATCACCTGGAACGGCTACGGGCCTTTGCGCTATTTCACCTCCGAGGGCGTCGAGATCACGCCGCAAGAGTCTGACCCGAACGACGCGCTTGCCACGTCGCTCGCCTATGTGGCCTCTGTGCAGGTGCCGGAGCAGCCGCTGGATGTCGTGCTGCCCTCCGGTGGCGCTTCCTCTAGCGGGGCCGGGGAGCCGCATCTGCGCAGGGTGCGCATCTGCGTGGCCTCCACCGTGAATTCGGAGTTCGACTTCACCTCCGCCTCCCCGCTCATGGTCACCTCCTCCAGTGTTTTGATCGCGCGGATGGGCAACTGAGCACGCAGACAGCCACACTCCCATGAAACACCAACTCAAACACACTGGCCGCAAAGGTTTCACCCTCATTGAGGTCTCCCTCTCCATGGTCATCCTGACCATCATCATGCTCGTCGCCGTGCAGGTGCTTGATCAGACCCAGCGCACCTGGAAACGTGGCGTGGGCAACATTGAGCAGTTCCGCGAGGCCCGCATGGCATTCAACAGCATCACCCAAAATCTGCGCGAGGCGCTGTTGAACACCTATCTGGCCTATCAATACAACGAGAGTGATACACCGACGGTGCCAACCTCTAAAAGCCAGGCTCCGGAGCGCTACATCCGCCAGTCAGAACTCCAGTTTGTCACCGGACAGGCGCGGGATCTTCTACAGTCCGGCCAGACGGACGCGCTCTCCTCTCCTGGCCATGCTGTCTTTTTCCAGGCGCGGCTCGGCCTCAGTGATCGTGACGGTTATGAAAATCTCCGCCGTCTGCTCTGCGGGCGCGGCTACTTTTTGCTGCATTCCGATGACGAGGCATTCCGTCCAGCTCACGTCAATGCCACGCGTTCTCGTTTCCGCCTGTGGGAGTATCGTCCCACCGCCGAGTCCAACACCATCTACTCCCCGCAGGAGGGAACCCGCTGGTTTGGCGACGCCCTGACTGGCGTCATCAGCGGCAGTGACAGCATCGAGCGGCCATCCTTCACCCGGCCCATCGCGGAAAACATCGTCGCCTTGATCATCTCCCCGCAGGTCACATCCGAGGATGCCGAGGCCGAGGAAAGCGTCCCTTGGTGGATCGCGCCGGACTACGCCTATGACTCCGCCACCGCCGCCAACACCGGCATCAACAGCCCCCAGGGCACCCAGCACATGCTGCCGCCGCGTGTCGTCGTCACCCTGGTGGCGATTGACGAGTCATCCGCCGCCAAAATGGCGGAAAAATATCCCGACTCCGCCCCGCAGCTCATTCCAGACGGCAGCTTCTCCCGCTGCTCGGAGATGCGCGCCGATCTTCAGGCGCTGGAGCAGAAGCTGGTGGCCGAGCAGCTCAACTACCGCGTCTTTTCCGCCACCATCAACATGCGCAACTCCAAATGGGGACTCCTCCGATGAACACACACACCCGCAAAAACCGCCAGCCTGGCTTCACGATCATCGAGCTGATCATCGTGGTCGCCATCATCTCCTTGCTGCTCGCCTTTAGCGCGCCGTATGCTTTGTCCTCGCTGCAGGCCGCCAGCCTCAGCTCTTCGGGTGATCTGCTGATGCAAAAAATCTCCCAGGCTCAGCAACGCGCCCTCACCGAGAACCGGCCGGTGGCCCTGCAATTCTACTTTTATGACCAGGACGGCATCGAAGCCTGCCATGCGGTGCAGCTCGTCAGCGTCGATCCCGCCACCAACGTGACCTTGCCGCTGGAGGAACCGGTTTATTGGAGTGATGGCCGCGCCGTGCTCGTCTCCGGAGCGCTTTCCCCCGTCTTTACCCAGATTGCGCCTGCCGACACGGGAGAGGTGGAATTTGAGCCATTTCGGAGCCGCGAGGCCACCTTCTTTCGTGTGCGGTTTTATCCAGGTGGCTCCACCAGCCTGTCTGTGCCGCTGCGCCAGGCATACATCACCCTTGTTGCCTCGAACAACTACCAGGAAGAGATGACCGAGCCACCGCCTAATTATTACACCGTGCAGATCGACCCCGTGGCCGGTCGCGTCCGCTCCTACCGGCCGTAAGGCGGGTCGGCAGGCCATTCCAAAACCTCTCATCAACTACGGAACTTGGTTGGCATGGTCCGCTGAACATGCCTCGGAGGCATCTTCGGCTACCACAAGAGCCTGCGGAGCGGTGGCAAACACGAAGCGGTGGATGCCGGGGAGGTCGGGGGCGGTGGTGGCGTTGAGGTAGCCTAGCTCGGTGCAGCGAGTGGCGACGGGCGCGCCTTGATCATGGCCGACTTCGAGGGCGATGAGGGCGTTTGAATTGAGATGCGGCAGGGCGTCGTTGAGGAAGCGTTCGACAATGCGGAGGCCGTCGGGGCCGCCGTCGAGGGCGAGGATGGGATCGCGTTTGACTTCGGGGCTGAGCGTCTGGATCTCGGCGGTGGGGATGTAGGGCAGGTTGGCGACGATGAGATCGAAGGTGCCGGTGATTTTTTCGAAGAGGTCGCTGCGCAGAAGTTTGATGTTGGCGCTGAGGCGCGAAGCGTTGAGGCGGGCGAGGTCGAGGGCGTCTTCGCTGATGTCGGCGAGGATGATTTCGCTCAAGGGCCAGGCTTTGGCGAGGCTGAGGCCGATGCAGCCGGAGCCGGTGGCCATGTCGAGCACACGCGCCGGAGGTGTGGCGAACTTTTTGAGGATGAGCTCGACGAGGGTTTCGGTCTCGGGGCGTGGAATGAGGGCGCGGTGGTCGCTGACGAATTCGTGACCGCAGAATTCGATGGTGCCGAGGAGGTGCTGCAGCGGCTCCCCTTCCCCACGACGGCGCAGGAGGTCGCGCAGTGCGGTCAAATGTGACTCGGGGACGGTTTCGTTGAAGCGGAGGTAGAGATCGAGCCGACGGCAGCCGAGGACGTGGGCGAGGAGGTGCTCCATGTTGAGCCGGGCTTCCTCGATCTTGCGCTTCTCCAGGTAGGCGGTGCCGGACTGGAGGATTTCGAGAAGCTGTTTCATGCGGAGCGAAGGGCGTAGGGCAAAGGGCGGAGAGTCAGAAGACCGGGCGAGTGATTCGTCCTCGTTCTCGTACTCCTACTCGTCCTCGATCAAGACGTGTGGAAGGCGGAACTGCAAACTGAAAGTTATGAACCACTGATCCTCACTAATGAGACGCTAATGCTTGGATCAAGCCGGATTCGGTGATGATTTGATGCACGCACTGATCGTGCGGCTCGACGGGGATGTGGTCGATGATCTGGCAATCGTAGGCGATGGCGAGGCGATGGGCGCGGCATTGCGGATGGGCGAGAAGGCGGTCGTAGTAGCCGCCGCCGCGACCTAGGCGCGCTCCGTCACGAGTGAAGGCGAGGCCAGGGACGAGGATGAGGTCGAGCGCGGCGATTTCGATTGGCGTGCAGTGCGGTTTAGGCTCCCAGACGTTCATCGGACCGCGTTGGAGGTCATCGAATGAGCAGACTTGGCGAGGTTGCAGTTCAGAGGCTTCGATTTGGAAGAAGCATGGGCGATGACCTTGATCCCACAAGACAGGAAGAAGGTGTGTGAGGAGGTCTGGCTCGTTTTTGAGGCCGCCGAAGAGGGCGATGACCTGGGGTGGCGCGGTTTCGGCATGCTGACGCATGCCGCTACGCAGGATGTGCTGGGCGATGCGAGCGCTCGCTTGCTGGCGCGAGGATTCGTCGATGGCACGGAGACGCTCGCGCATGGTTTGACGCAGCGTGGGTTTGTCGTGCATGCGAAGGGTTTGAACGAGTTGGAAAACTCGTTTTACAGGAGTTCGGGCTTTTGAAGCAGCTCGGCGATGCGTTTCAGCAAGCGACCGGCTCCGCCGCCGTCGAGGACGCGGTGGTCGAAGCTGAGGGTGAGCTCGGCTTCGGTGACGGGGATGAATTGCTTCACCTCCTCGCTCCAATGCGGCACTTTGCTGCCAGCGCCGAGGCCGAGCACGAGATTTTGCTCTGGAAGCGGGATCGGCGTGGCCCAAACGATGCCGAAAGTGCCGAAGTTCGTGACGGTGGCGATGCCGGGGCGGTTGACATCGTTGGGCAGGCGGCGGGCACGGGCCTGCTCCACGAGTTTGTTGTAAGTGGGCACCAGTTTGACGAGCGGGGTCTTTTCGACCTCGCGCAACGTCGGCACCATGACGCCGTCTTCAACCTCGACGGCGAAGCCGATGTCGATGGCACGCGGATGGACGATGCGGTTGCCGATGAGACGACCGGCGACGGCAGTGTTTTCCGCGAGCGCCAGGGCGAGGGCGCGGATGACGTAAAGCGCGGGGCCGGGCTTGGGATCGGTCTTTTTGCGATGCGCAAGCATGGCATCGAGCATGATGGGACTGCCAACGGTGGCCAGAGGGCGTGCCCAACTGCGGCGCATGCTGTCAGCGACGGCGATGCGCATCGGCGAGGCCGGAGTCATGCGGTGCTGCTCCAGGGCGCGGAGGAATGCCTCGAAATCCTCGACGGTGACACGACCGCCAGCGCCCGTGCCAGGAACGCCGGAAAGGTCAGCGGCATTAAGGCCAAGCTCCAGCATCCGAGCGCGCATGCGCGGAGAAATGTAGCTGGCACCCGTGGCACCCGCAGGCACCGGAAGGCCGCCAGTGACGACGGGTTCGACGGTGGGCTGGCGCGTGGAGATGACGTCGTCGTCGCTGATTTTGAAATGCAGATTTTCGACGACATCGGCACCGCCGGAGGACATCTGCGGTGCCGGTGCTGGCTGCGGAGAATCCGAAATGCCGAGCGACTGGGCCGCCTCATCGGTGATGTCGAGCGTGCCGAGCGTGGAACCGACGGCGTAGCTGGTCTGCGGCACGGCGAGAATCTGGCTGACCTTCCCACCGCAAGGCGCGGTGACGGCCATGGTGGCCTTGTTGGTCTCGACCTCGAAGATGTCACCGCCCGCTTCGACGGTGCTGCCGGCTTCGATCAAGATGCGAATGATGGTGGCTTCGGCGATGGACTCGCCGAGCTGAGGCATCAGGATGGGGATGGAGGGCATGGCGGGAGGCTAGATGCTCGATACTTGATGCTGGATTAATACCGCAGCAGACGGCGGAGGGCGGCGGCGATGGTGGCGACGGTGGGGCGGTGCGCCTTCCACAGATTCGGGTGGTAAGGAATGGGCGTGTCCTTGGAGTTCAGGCGCATCGGCGGCGCGTCGAGCAGGTGGAAGGCCTCGCTGGCGACGCGGGAGACGATTTCCGCCGTGACTCCGCCCCAGGGGAATGCCTCGCCGAGGGCGAGCAGACGACCGGTGCGTGCGACGGAGGCGAGGATGGTGTCGGTGTCCATCGGCTTCACGGAACGGAGATCAACGACCTCGATTTGATAACCATCGAGCTGTAGCTCCTCAGCGGCGCGCAGGGCCTCATGCACCATGGCGCTGTAGGTGACGATGGTGGCGTGGCGTCCAGGCCGGGCGATTCGCGCTTTGCCGATGGGCAGCTCACGGTCGCCGATCTGATCGGCCTTGAGATGGTAGTAGAGGAACTTGTGCTCGCAGTAGATGACGGGGTCGTTGATGGCGACGCTGTCCAGCAGCATCCAGTAGGCGTCCTCGACGGTGGCGGGCGTGACAATGACGAGGCCGGGATAGTGCGCGTAGAGCGCCTCCATCGACTGGCTGTGGAAGGGACCGCTGCCCGCAGTGCCGCCTGAAGGCAGGCGGATGGTGATGGGACAGGGTGTGTTCGTACGCCAGAAGAGCGTGGCCGCCTGGTTCACGATCTGATTGAAGCCGACGGAGGAAAAATCCGCGAACTGCATCTCGACGATCGGCCGCGCGCCTTCCACGGCGGCACCGATGGCCATGCCGACCATCGCGTCCTCGCTGATGGGCGCGTCAAACACGCGGCCAGGGAACTCCTTGTCGAGATTCTTGGTGGCCTTGAAGGCTCCGCCGAAGGTGCTGATGTCTTGGCCGTAGAGAAAGACGGCTGGGTCGTGGCGCAGCGCCTCGTATTGCGCCTCTCGAATGGCCTCCAAGTAAGTGATGCTCATGCCTCGTGCTGTCCCTCCACTAAATCCGCGCTGGAGAGCGCCTGCCAGTTTTCTTTGAAGGGATCTGGCAGCGGTTCCTTGGACACTTTGGAAACGGCCTGATCGACTTTGCGAAGAGCCTCGGCATACAGCTCCTTCACCTCGGCGGCATTGAGCCAGCCTTCGTCCAGCGCCCGCTGCTCGGCCACGGCCAGACAGTCACGCGAGTTCAGACCTTTTTTCGCCGTGTCTGGAATGTAGGAGGCGTCGTCATGCTCGCCATGCCCGGCCAGGCGCAGCAGCCTGCCCACGATCATCTGCGGCCCGCCACCAGCGCGCGCCCGCTGGGCGGCCTGCTGAAAGACTTCCAGACATGCGCCGAGGTCCGTGGCATCCACCGTCACACCATCGACTCCGTAGCCTGCGGCCCGGTCCACCAGGTTTTCACAGGCATACTGCCGCGAATTGGGTGTGGAGTAGGCAAACTGGTTGTTCGCCACGCTGATGATGATCGGCAGCTTTTCCACCGCCGCCATGTTCAGCGCCTCATGAAAAGCGCCCGTGGAGGTGCCGCCATCACCAATGCTGGTGGCTCCGATGGCATCGCCCAGCCTGCCAGCCAGCCGCCGGGCAAACAATGCCCCTGCCACCACAGACAGCATGCTGCCCAGGTGGCTGATCATCGCCATCAGTCCTTCCTGCGGGCGTCCGCGATGGATGTTGCCATCCCGTCCCCGCATCGGCCCGGTGATCGTTCCCAGGTAAGTGCGTACCGCGTCGAGAATCGGCTCTCCGTACGCGATCCGGCCCGCCTGATCACGAATCAGTGGGCCGTAGATGTCTTTTCCCTTCTGAAGCTGCACGCCCAGCGCCGCGCTGAACGCCTCCTGGCCTTTGCCGACGTAAACGCCGCCCACAATGCGGCCACCGGCGCGATAAAGCGCGCCCAGTTTTTCCTCAAGCACCCGCGCCAGCACCATATGCTGGTAGGCACTCAGGAATCGGGGGCGGAAATCGGCCTCCAGGCCGGTTCCGCTGTGTTGGATCGTTTCAGCGAGTGACACGGGATGTAGTTGGTATCGTGCTCGGCAGATTCGTCAACAACGTCACCATAATCAATTCATTCGTTCAACCAGATTTTGGCATAGGTCATGGCATCTGATCCGCTAAGTTGAGGAGCCGTTTTTTGAGAAATGCAGAGCCAGGGACAAAATCTTTATGATAAAATGTTTGAAATTATCTTTAACCAGTCGAAATTTCATAAAGTAACCTGAATTTTTTAGAAAATTATGGAATCGCTTCTTGCCGCCGCCGCCACCGATCCCGCTTTCTCGGATTTCCAAGTCATGAGCTATGGCAGCCTGCTGCTGCCTGACCATCCGATCCGTTTTGGCTTTCAGGTGGACATTGTGCCCTCCAACTGCCCCTCCAGCATCCTGTTCGGCCTCATCAGCCGCGATCCTGTGAACGGAGGCACCGCCAAGACCAGCGGCTTCGCCGTGCGGCTGGAACTGGAGATGCGCGAGGTCTGGGACGCGCTGAATGGCAGCGGACTCGTCGGCTGGGTGGAGCATCCGCTCGGCCTCGCCGGTTTCACCGACGAGGAACCCCTCCTGCTCGGCTGGGAGATCGAATTCCACGGCCAGGCACTCATTCCCAAGCTCGTCGTGGCCGACCAGCAGTGGCTTTACCCGGCCATCCAGTGCCCCAATCCCATCGTCATGGAGTCCATTGTCGGCTGGCAGGGCGAGTGGGAGGCCGATCCGCGTGGCATCTTCCTGCACCCTGCCCTGTGGCGCGAGCATGTGCCCATGAGCTATCCCGCCGAGCCGCAGACACAATCCATCGCCGCCTGATCAAGCTCCGGCTTGAATCCCGCCGGTTTTCCCGCTACCGGCACGGCGCATGAACAACACGGACAGTCGCATCCTCATCACCGGCGGAGCCGGATTCATCGGCAGCGCCCTCGTTTGGGAGCTGAACCGCCGTGGCTGCGAAAACATCGTCGTCTGCGACCGCCTCAGCACCGACGAGAAGTGGAAAAACCTCGTCCCACTCAAATTCGCCGACTACATCGACGGCAACGACCTCCTCCAGGCCGTGCAGCATGCGCCCGCCAAGCTCGGCCGCTTTGATCACGTCCTGCACCTCGGTGCCTGCTCCGCCACCACCGAGCGCGATGCAGACTACCTCATGCGAAACAACTACGAGTTCACCAAGCAGCTCTGCCAGTGGTCGCTCGCCCATCAAACCCGCTTCGTCTATGCCTCCTCCGCCGCCACCTATGGCGACGGTGCCCACGGCATGGACGATCAAATGCCCGACATCCACGCGCTCCGCCCGCTGAACATGTACGGCTACTCGAAGCACCTCTTCGACCTCCACGCCAAGCGCGAAGGCTGGCTCCCAAAGATCGTCGGCCTCAAGTACTTCAACGTCTATGGCCCGAATGAGGACCACAAGGCCGACATGCGCAGCCTCGTCCACAAAGCCTGCGGCCAGATCCTCGCCACCGGCAAAGTCCAGCTCTTCAAATCCCATCGCCCTGACTACAAGCACGGCGAGCAGATGCGCGACTTCCTCTATGTGAAGGACGCCATCCGCATGACCCTCCACCTCGCCGAAACACCCAGCGCAGGTGGTCTCTTCAATCTCGGCTCCGGCAAAGCCCACACCTGGGTCGAACTCGCCACCGCCATCTTCACCGCCCTCGGCAAGGAGCCAAACATTGAGTTCATCGACATGCCGGAGCACCTGCAATCGAAGTATCAATACTACACCTGCGCCGACATCGCCAAACTCCGCGCCTCCGGCTTCACGCAAGAAATCACCGCGCTCACCGAAGCCGTCCGTGATTACGTCCAGGGCTACCTCGTGCCAGACAAGCGGCTTGGGGATGAGGTTGCAGGAGCCTGACCTACCTCAGCGAACGTCAAATTGGTAGCACGGCGGCGCAGGACTCACAGAGCGAAGCGAACTAGGGACGTTATTCGCCGTTGCCTACCCACGACTTGTTCTGCTTCTTCATTTTGTTACGGGTTCAAACTTTGATTCTTCCGGACTGCCAGCCATCCACGAGATCCGCAACGGTCTCCGCAACGAGTTCGAACCGGCGCTCAATCGGGTGGTAGGTGTAGATTCCTTCATTCTCTGCGTGGCAGCAAAACTGGATACCGTCGACTCCAGGTCCTCCTATCGAAACCCATCCGGGACAATCTATCTCCTCCCAATCGACAACCGGACGGACGGTCCAATAGTGCTCGAACTGTGAGTAAACGCCCTCACTGGGAGCTTGGACCTTCGTCGCTAGGTCATCGTAGAGAGTCATGAAATTCTTGGCAGAACGTTTCGGATCTGGCGACGGCTAGCGGGAGGCGTTGATGACACGACAGATGCCATACAAGCCGTTGCCTGCATCCGTTTCTCCCTTGGTTGGCGTGTCATGATGACTGAGCGTGGACTGCTGACCAGACGAGGTCAATCTCCGCCTCCGGCCCTGAGCAGCAGAATATCACCAAGTCGGGAGTGGAACTTAAGCCAAGAATATCCTGCTGCCTGGAAATGATAGCTTTGGCCATCTCAATGTAAAATGCTGCATCTAAGCTCAGGCCACGAGGAATATCCTTTCGCGCAAGGTTAACGGCGGCAAAATCGCCAAGGGAGAGATTGCGACCTGGATTCGCTTGGAATAAGCGAGCGTCGTCCAGACGGCCTGCTGAGATGTGCTGAGAAAAATACTTCATCGACCAACTGTTGCTGGTCGGCACATGCCGGTCGGAAGACTCTCTTGTATCAATGCAGATGGAGACTGCTCTGGACTCGTGATCGTGGTAGAATGCGAAGGTAAAGACATCAACGGGGGATGAGGCGAGACTGACGAGAGCGGAGTCCAGAATAGAATCCAGAAATGTTCGGATGCTGGGCATGGCGTTCAGAGGAGGCAGGCCTTTCTATGAATCGGGCCATTCCCAATCCGGCAGTTGGAGTCGTCCGATGAAATCATGGTATGGGCTACCCTCGTAACCGTCACGAAATGGTTCAATCTCGAACTGTTCAAGAACCTTCAACGCCTCGAAAGCTCCACCCGAAAACGCATCTTCGAGCATGCCGGCGACGATCCGGCGGTCATCAACCGAGAGACGAGAAAGCAGAAGGTTAATCTCGTGCTGCTCAGGAATAAAATCCTTCGTGGCGTTCTGGTTCCAGACGCCAGAGATCGCTCGCCTGGGAGCAATCTGACCTTGCCCAAGTTTGCAGGCGTGAACGATCTCGTCGATCACATCCCTGTAAACTTGCGGCTTTTGATGTGTGCTCATTGCTTTGACGCGATGCGTGTTGAGTTAGGCGAACAGGTGATTTATCGACAAAAGCGTTGTTTTGTCAGCAGCTTTATCTCCGACAGACATGAGGCAATAGTACGGGCTGGAGCGTCCATGGGTGTCGTTTTACCCTCCTATGTTGGAGTACGACAACAAAAATGTGGCTTTGCGCCACCATAGGAGTGCAAAACCCATGTGTGAATATTCCAATCGCTGAGCCGAGTCTCGAGGAGTGCCAGCGCGGCACGATCCGCCTCAAGCAGCATTGATTCAGTCGCCATCTCCAAAGCCAAGCGCTCACCGCACCGGCGCAAACACATTCCCCAGCGGCAGCCAGCGGGCGGTCCAGGTGCCTTGATCGAGGAAGCGCACTTCGATGAGACCGCCGCTGTTGCGCGGATCGTTTTGATCGAAGAGGAGGTTTCCCATCGAGAACCAGCGCAGCGATCCCCTGCCCCGCTCCCAGCCCGGCGACGGACGATGCGTGTGCGCTCCCACGATGAGTTCCGCGCCCGCTTTCTCCGCCCAACTGGCCAGCAAGCGCTCGCGAATCGTCGGCGCGGCGGCGTATTCGGCCCCGCAGTGCAACAAGGAGAACAACGGCTTCGACGACGGCTGCCACGACTCGAACGAGGCTGCCCGCAGAAGATCACGCGCCGGTGCGGGTGAGTTTTCGACATCGGTGGCCGCGCCGAGGCAAAAATCATCGAGTTCGATCATCGCGCCGTCTTCCACCACCGCGATGCCTGCGGTCTTCAGATCACGTTTCATCGAAGCAAACGCCTCCGCTCCAAAATCATGGCTGTGATTGTTCGCCAGTGACACAGCGGTCACGTTCAGCCGCTTCAGCCACTCCAGCGCCAGATCACGCCGCATGCCGATTTGAAAGAGATGGCGCAGTTTGGCTGGCACTTCGGGCAAGAGCACACCTTCGAGATTTACCATCAGAGGTGCGCCGCCCGTGGCATCAAGGATCGTTTTCTCGATGCGTGCCGCCTCGCCCGGCCTGGCCAGTTTCACGGCCACTTCGCGGCCAAACTGCGTGTCTCCGCCAAAACAAACGCGCTTCCCCGGCAGCAAGCGCCCAGGGATCACCTCAGGGCTGAAAAGCTGCGTGATGTAGCTCGTCGTCTCCGGTTCATCCGGCCTGCCGCCGTAATGTATCGCGTTGCGATTGTGCAGCACCACCGGCTTCACGCCCTCATGCAGCCGCAGCATGAGCCACTGCGCCGCTTTCGAGTCGAGATGACCGGGCTGATCGAGCTGCAAAATAGCCTCCGCGTCTCCCACGGCCAATACTCGCAGTGTCTCTTCATCCCGCCGCTTCGCCTCTGACTGCGTGAGGTAGTGCGAAAAATCCGTCGATTGCACCACCAGCGTCGGCTTCTCCTGCACGCAGCGCTTCAGCAGCGGCAGCAGCTTCTCCCATTCCGCCTTAGTCGAACGCACACCAAGCGTGACTGGCAAAATCGGGACCTCAGGAAACCACCGCGCCAGCATTGGCAACACGGCCTGCACACCATGCTCGCGGCTGAACAAGGTCGACTCACTCACCAACGGCTCCTGCATCAGCGCCTTCACCGCCGCCGCATCCACCCGCACACGGCCCAGCGGCGTGAGAAAATCCCGCGTCGTCGTCGAAAACGGTGTGGTGCCCCGCTTGAAGTGATCCGGGGATAAAATCAGGATGCGCTCATACTTCCCCGCCGAGGCGAGAAACAACGTCTCCGCGATCAAATCCACCGCCAGCAGATGATGCGGCACCGTCACTCCCGTGATGCGATGTGGCAGCGGCTTCAGCTTTACCTCCGCCGCCTCACACACCTCACGAAACGGCCTCGCCTCCGTGTAAAACAACGGGAACGGCTCGGCCATGAGCGAGCTGCACCAAAGCAGCAGGAGCAGCATTCCTAACCGCTGATGAGAGTCAGATTTGGCAAGGCGGTTGAATGACAACGCGAATGGCCGCGAATATCCGCGAATGCCGAAAACCGCCGCGCTCATCCTCTGGATTCGCGAAAATTCGCGGCCATTCCCATTCATTCGCGTTGAATCTGGAATCATGAGTGACCGAACTATCGAGGTTCTAAACAGCCATGATCTGAATGCATTTATCAGCGTCTCATGAGCGTCATATCAGCGGTTCCAAAACTCCGCCCTCAATCAATCTCCCGCTTCTTCTTTCCCTTCGGATCAGCCTTCGCGGGAAACACGGGCAGCGCCCATTTCGCGCGGGGTGGCAGCTCGGGCTTCGCGGCATAGACTTTGGCACGCCATTCCTCATCCGTGGCGCGTTTGTCCTGCGGCCCGGTGAATTCAAAATGCTGGTAGGCCATGCCGGTGACGAGACGCGGTGTGTTTTCGTTGCCGACGAGCGCGATGAGCACGCACGGCCGGCCCAGCGCCTCTTGCAGCACCTGATTGCTGTAGGCATCGGTATGCACATCGGTGATGAGGGCGCTCTTGCCACGCTCGGCGTCGGGAATGCCGTTCTGATCCAGCGGCTGCTCCATGTAGGTGAGGGTGAACTGCCAGATCTTCTCCAGCTCATCCTTCGTCAGCGGAGTGCCGCGCACCTCCTTCTCCGCGATCTCGCGGCAGAATTTCATGTCGGTATGGAAGCGGTTCAGCGGTGCCCATTCATCCTCCTCCATGCCTGGCAGCAGCGTGTGCTTCAGCATGCCCTGGCGTGTGAAGTCCGCCAGCCGCTCCATCTCACGCCAGAACTTCACATCCGGCTGCACCAGACCGCGCGGCATCGGCGGCAGCGGTTTGTCTGAGTCGCCGCCCTCGCCCATCTCGGCGTAGCTCTGCTTCGCGTAGAGCACGGTGTCGTGCTTGATCTCCGTCCAGTGGCCGAGCATCGACTCGATGTCCTTCTTCGCATACTCAGGGCCGCGCATGAAGGCCGGGTAGTTCTCGTTCCGTCGTCCGGCCAGCGTGGCGATGGCATGAAGCTGCTGCCCCGCCATGCTGCCAAACCACAGCTCATCCGGCACCTGCGTCAGTTTGCCGCGCAGCTCGGCCAGCGTCTTCTCAAACACCGCCATTTGTTCGTCCGCAGGCTCAAAGCGCTCCTTGATGAAATCCTTCGCATAGACTTCCGAGGCCACGTCGCCAAACGCCGCCGGAATGAACAGGCCGGTGGGCATGGTCAGCTTGTCGGTGATGAACTTATTGAGCACCCAGGCATCAAAACTGAAGCGCTGGCCGAAGATGCGGAACTCAGGCCGAAGATCGCCCTCACGCCGCTCGCGGCTGCGTTCGTCGGACACGATCTGCGGCAACCGCAGCCCGGCTAGCGCGCCTTTGAGCTTTGCGAGGACCTCGGCATTCACCGCGTCGGCAGGTGTGAGCGATTCGCGGCCCAGCTTGGCCGCCAGCCACTCGCGCAGCTCGATGAAGGTCAGGTCATCGCTCTGCCCGGCGAAGAAGCCGGTGATCTCCATCAATTGCTTCCAGCCATCGAGTGCACGCTTGCCTTCCTCATCCGGTCGAGACAATGCCATCGCAGCGAGCAGAGAATCCGTCAGTCCCAGCGTCGGCGGGCCGCTCTCCGGGTTCAGCGCGTAGCCATTGCGGCCCAGAAACATCATCGCGCGGAAGTAGCCCTTCAGCTCCTCGCTCTTGGTGTAGTGCGAGCGCGGGCGGAACTGCGTGTAGTCAGGTGTCTTGGTCGGATCATACTCGCCAAACAAGCCCGCCGTGCCCGTCGGCTCCGTGCTCATGATCTGCGCCACCTCGGCCTTCAGCCGCGCGGCCACTTCAGCGCTGAAGTCCTTCGTTTTGGCGCTCAGCCGCTCCATGACGGTGCGCGGGTCCGTGCGTGGATTCGCACGCTCCATGGCCGCTTTGATCTCGGGGTCCGTTTCCTCCTCAATCTTCTCTCCTGGCGTCTCGCGGCCCAGCACACACCACGCGGCGGCAAACTGCGCCTCCACCACTTCCAGCCGCGCCTGCGCTTCTTTCGGCGCATCCTTCTTCAAAGCACGCGCCGAGGTCATCGCCTGCTCCAGCACATCCTCCAGCCGTGCGCGGAGCTGCCGCTGCTCCAGAAACTCCAGCGCCTGTGAGAAGAAGCGATGGAAGGCATGCATCGCCAGGTCTGCGGTGATGTATTTGGCCTGCCCCGGTGTGCGCGACCACGGATCGCTCGGATCTTCGGCGATGTGATCAAACGCCGCCAGCATCTCATCCGGCGTGGAGCGGTAATCGGGCACCACATTGCCATCCTCGTCCTTTTCCTTCGAAGACGGCTCAAACACCGTCTCCAGTCGTGTGCCCGTCACACTCAGCAGCACGAAGCGATGCTGCTCCAGATGCTTCTTTTGCTCCGCCGTGAGCAGGACGCCGAGCTGATTCAGCAGCGACTTCATGTTCGCCGCCTTGTCGAGCGTCGGCACCTTCGCCTCCATCGGTTTCTCAGGCTCAGAAGGCCCGGTGATGGTCGCTGGCGGCGGAGAAAAGGGCGTGAGCGAGATTTTCGGCAAACTCACCGGCTCGGCAGCGAAAGACACGGCACCTAGAACACACAATAAAGCAGAGACGGTTTTCATGATGCGCCAGCCTACGTCCTCGGACCGCTCCAGCAAGCACAAGCACCGTCACATCCACGCTCAAGATTCTATCCTTGCCAAACCCGTGGCTTTTTCGTAGCAAGGCCGGGTAACGCAAGCTTAAGCCTTCCCGCTATGAATGATCCCGCCGCACCGACTCCCCGCACCACCGGTGGCAATGTTCGCTGGGAGCCGCCTTCACCCGCCGAGCTTCAGGAGCAGTTGCCGGGCTACACGATTGAAAAACTCCTCGGCCGTGGCGGCATGGGCGCGGTGTATCGCGGCGTGCAGACCAATCTCGACCGGCCCGTCGCAATCAAGATTCTGCCGCCCGGCGTGGAGAAAGAAGACCCCAGCTTCGCCGAGCGCTTCAAGAATGAGGCGAAGCTCATGGCCAAGCTCAATCATCCCGCCGTGGTGGCGGTGCATGACTTCGGCACCACTGCCGCCGGCCAGCTTTACTTCGCCATGGAGTATGTCGATGGCAGCGATGTGTCGCAGATGATCCGCTCGCAGGGCAGACTGCCGCCGGATCACGCGCTGGCCATCACCGCGCATGTGTGTGACGCGCTCAGCGCCGCGCATGAGCTGGGCATCGTGCATCGCGACATCAAACCGGCCAACGTGCTCATCAACATGAAGGGCCAGGTGAAGGTAGCCGACTTCGGATTGGCGAAGATCGAGGAACCCGGCACGCATGGTCTCACGAAGACCGGTTACGCCATGGGCACGCCTGATTTCGTCGCGCCCGAGGTGCTCATGCTCGGCTCGCACATTGATGGTCGCGCCGATCTCTATGCCGTCGGCGTGATGCTCTATCAAATGCTCACCGGCGAGGTTCCGCGCGGCGCGTTCAAACCCGCCACCGCCCGCCTGCCCGGCCTCGATCCGCGTTTTGATCCCATCATCCTCAAGGCCATGCAGAGCGACCGCGAGGAGCGCTATCAAAGCAGCACCGAGCTGCGGCGTGACCTCGATGTCATCCTCACGGTGCCCTTGGTGCGGCAGGATGAGCCACCCACCGCCGCCATCCCCGCCGCGCAGGTCGCACAAACACCCGCGCAACGCAGCGCCGCGCAGAAGCCCCCAGCCAGGAGCGCGGGTGCCCCCACCCGCCAACCACCGGTGAGTGCGGGTGAGGGCACCCGCGCTCCGCTACCGCCGAAGAAATCGTCCTCCCCGCTCCTGCTTGGCCTTGGAGCTGCGGCGTTGATTGGGATTGGAGCGTTCGTGATACTCAGAAGTGGCAATCCACAGGATGCAGGCAGGTCGGCGGTTCCCCTATCTGCTGCCGCCAAACCCAGCACCCCACCGGCAAAAAGCTCCCCCGTCAAAGTTGCGGAGACTTCCAAACCTGATCGTCTCCCTGATCCGGCCAAATGGATCCCAGTTTTCACCACGCCACAGAGCCTTGCCCCGTACAAGACCAGCGCAGAGTGGACCGATAAGGGGATACACCTGAATGGCACCATCAAGGCCACTGGCATGAAGTTCAAAGACGCGGCCGTCCGCGCCAAGATCAGTAAAGGGGTCGGCGTCGGCTTGCTGCTGCGGTATGACGATCAGAACTCATGCTCGGCAGATGTCAGTCTCCCGGCCAAAAGGCTTTCTTTGAGCGTCCGGAAAAATGGTTTGAAGGTTCAGAGCGTATCATTCCCTCTCGAAGCTGGCCTTGCTGCCGCTGACGAATTGGAAATCGAGTTCGTCGCCGTTGGCAGGGTGCTGAGTCTTTTCTCGGGAGGCCGAATGCTAGCAAGCATTGCGGACGATGCGGCTGAGGGCGCTGGCATCATCAATATCTTCAGCGCTGGCGGCTATGTTCGTGACATCGCCTGGCAATCTCTCGATGGCCCAGCGTCTTCCGTGGAAAAGGTCGTGACCACTCCGACATCACCGCCTGCTCCAGCAGCCGCTCCGGGTTCACAGCCACCCGCCTCCCCATCTCCCAGTCTCCCCGCCCCCTCTTCTCCCAACCCTTCCCCATCCGCTCTCGACCAGCGCCTCACCGCGCTCGATTCCAGCTTCCAGGCCGCTGTGGAGCGGGACGCCAACACCGCGTTCAAGGCCAGCATGGCCGCGCTGGACAAGCTTTACCTCGGCGCACTCGACCGCGCCCTCGCCACCGCCTCCAAAGGCGGAAAGCTGGAGGAAGCCCTCGCCCTGCGGGAGGAGAAGCAGCGCATCGAGAAAGGCCAGGGCGTGCCCTCCGAGGTGGACGAGAGCACGCAGGCCCCCGGCAAAGTGCCCGGCACGCTCAAAACCTTGCGTAAAACCTACCGCAGCACCACCGCCCAGCACGAGGCCACCAAAGCCAAGGCCATGCAGCCGCTCTACGATAAATACGACCAGGCCCTCGCCGCCGTGCAGACGGAGCTGACCCAGGCCCAGAAGCTCGACGACGCGATGCGCGTGAAGACCGTCCGCGAGCAGATCGCGGTAACAAGAAACGGCGGAGAAGGGAGCGCGGGCACTCTTGCCCGCACCAATTCAACAGGCGGCGCAGCCGCGCAGATGACGGAAGCGGACAAGAGTGTCCTATTACAAATCAGCTTTTCCGCCCTGTTTTACCTGTATATTTGAGGGTCGCAACGGTTCTTCTTGCGTTTTTATACACTTGTTTTATACTCACTCCGCCGCCCCTCTCCGTGGG